>Ga0209797_10001075_pt1 | contig 13719 bp, 8 predicted proteins | sample DOMMetBare3Fresh_2_FD_187472 | JGI IMG/M metagenome (GOLD analysis project Ga0209797, IMG submission 187472) | Wetland sediment microbial communities from St. Louis River estuary, USA, under dissolved organic matter induced mercury methylation -... | ecosystem: Environmental > Aquatic >... | reverse complement strand
GTCGAATCCGGATTGCGCGCTGCGTACCGCCCAGACGCGAAAACGACGCGCTAAGCTCACCCTTGACGGCAGGCTCAATATTCTAGCCGCCGATCATCCTGCCCGCCGCGTGACGAAAGTCGGCGACGACTCTTTGCGGATGACGAATCGCCATGGGTACCTGGCCCGCATCTTGCGCGTGCTGCAAAGTCCGCTTGTCGACGGTGTGATGGCGACCATGGACATTATCGAGGATCTATTAATCGTCCATCATTTAGTTTTTGAAGCCGGCGGCCGGGGATTGCTGGATGAAAAGGTGCTGATAGCCAGCCTTAATCGAGGCGGCCTCGCCGGATCAGTCTGGGAGATGGATGACCCGATCACGGGGCCGTCACCCGTCACCTGCGCGGATTGGAAGTTGGATGGGGCAAAGCTCTTGCTGCGCCTTTGTGATGACGAACCCGCATCGCTGAAGACGATGCTTGGTTGCAGCGGCGCAATAACCAGGTTGAATACGCTGGGGCTGCCGACTTTTCTGGAGCCCCTGCCGGTGATCAAAGAAAACAACGTTTATAAAGTAGTCAAGACCGCGGAGGCGTTGGCAAAGATAGTAGGGGTGGCTGCGGCCCTCGGTGACAGTAGTCGTTACCTGTGGCTTAAGTTGCCCTATTGCGAAGACTATCAGGTCGTTGCCGGAGCAACCTCACTACCGATCCTCTTGCTCGGTGGGGAGTCGGTTGGCGACGCGACGCCGTTGTTGCGGGAAATAGCAGCCGGCCTGGCTGCCGGAACGAACGTGCGCGGAGCGCTCGTAGGTCGCAACGTACTCTACCCAGGCGCTGAAGATCCGCTCGTGGTGGCGCAGGCTGCGGGACTGATTATCCATCAGAACGCGTCTGTCGCGGAAGCATTGAATACGCCGGATACGTATCGTGAAGAGGAAAGGGAGGACCTGGCCGCATTTTTTAACCGTTTGGATGGCCCGGCGGTGTAAGATGCGAGCCCGACTTGATCTCCTTTGATCTGCATTGAGCCGAGGTGCGCTGAGCGAAGCACAGTTTCTTTACCACCCATCGCAGGTGACGGACTATCACAAATCAATCATGAAGACCCGGAGACTGACTACCGCGCAGGCGCTGATCACTTTTCTAAAGAACCAGTATGTCGAGCGGGACGGAGAAACCTGGCCATTCTTTGCCGGCGTCTGGGGCATTTTCGGCCACGGCAACGTAGCTGGGATTGGGCAGGCGCTGCAGCAAACGCCCGAGTTTCGTTACTACCTCGCGCGCAATGAACAGGCGATGGTTCACACGGCCACAGCCTTTGCCAAAATGAACGATCGCCTACGAGCTTTCGCCTGCACATCTTCGGTTGGACCCGGAGCCACCAACATGGTCACCGGCGCGGCAACGGCGACGATCAATCGCCTGCCGGTGCTGCTCCTGCCCGGCGATATCTTTGCTCGCCGCAACGTCGCACCTGTGCTGCAACAGCTCGAGTCTGAACACACGCAGGACATCTCCGTCAATGACGCTTTCAAACCTGTCTCACGTTATTGGGACCGTATTAACCGGCCGGAACAACTGCCCTTCGCCCTGCTCGAGGCTATGCGCGTGCTTACCTCTCCGGCAGACACGGGCGCAGTCACCCTCGCCCTGCCGCAGGATGTGCAGGCCGAAGCAGGGGAATACTCGACCGAGCTTTTCGAAAAACGCGTCTGGCATATCTCGCGGCCACTGGCGGACCGCGCACTGCTGGCTCGCGCCGTAGACTGGATTCGCGCTGCCCGGCGTCCTTTCATTATCGCGGGCGGCGGCGTCAGCTACAGCCACGCCTGCGAGGCGCTCGCGCAACTGGTGGAGCAGACCGGAATCCCCGTGGGAGAGACGATGGCCGGCAAGGGCGCTCTTCCCTGGCGGCACCCACAAAATCTCGAGGCCGTCGGCGCGACCGGCACCATCGGTGCCAACGTCATCGCCCGCGACGCCGACCTCGTGATTGCCGTGGGCACGCGCCTGAGTGATTTTACGACGGCCTCTAAAACTGCTTTTCAGAATCCCAGGCTGCGCTTCCTGAACATCAACGTGGCTCCGTTTGACGCCCACAAGCACGCGGCCCTTCCCTTGGTGGGGGATGCGAGAGTCACACTCGAGGAGCTGCGCCTGGCCCTGGCCGGCTATCGAGTGCCGGAGGAATACACGCAGAGCATCGCTGCGCTCAAAGATCAATGGCACCGCGAAATCGAGCCGCTCTTTGCGCGGCGCGTTGGACCGCCGCTCAGCCAGAGCGAAGTTATCGGCATCGTCAACAGTTTTTCCAGCCGGCAGGATGTGGTGGTGGGCGCTGCCGGCAGCCTGCCCGGGGACCTGCACAAGCTTTGGCGCACAGAGGATCCCAAAGGCTATCACCTCGAATATGGTAACTCCTGCATGGGCTATGAGATCGCGGGTGGCCTGGGCGTAAAGATGGCTGCTCCCGAGCGCGATGTTTATGTGATGGTCGGCGATGGCTCGTACCTGATGATGTCCTCGGAAATCATTACCACAATTCAAGAGGGATACAAGCTTACGATTGTCGTGCTGAATAATTATGGTTTCAGCAGTATTGGGGGACTCTCGCAGGCGCTCGGCTCCCAGGGCTTTGGTACCGATTTCAAAGCGCGGCGTGCCGATACCGGTCAGCTTGATGGCGAGCGATTGAAAGTTGATTTTGCCGCGAATGCTGCCAGCCTCGGCGCACATGTCATCGAGGCCACCACGCGCGAAGATCTGCAAGGAGCGCTGGAAGAGGCGCGCCGGCAGGAACGAACCACCGTCATTGTGATTGAAGTTGATAAGGAGGTGCGCGTGCCCGGGTACGAGTCCTGGTGGGACGTTCCCGTGGCTGAAATCTCCGAGATGGACTCGGTCAAGAAAGCGCGCGAAGTTTACGACCAGGCGATCAAACGAGAACGGAAGTTTTTTTAGGAGAGAGATTGACTCGGAGGCAGCCTGAAGGGGTACTGACCTGGCGTTTGTCTGCTCGAGACTTAACGTCGCCACCTTTCCTGAATGCAGTGCCTCTCCGATTTGTTCAGAGGTTCCCAGGATTAACTCGATGCCGGATAACCCTGTCCTGGAAATGCACCACATCCGCAAGACGTTCCCCGGCGTCGTCGCTTTAGACGACGTTGACTTCGAATTGCGTCGCGGTGAGGTCCATATTCTGCTGGGCGAAAACGGCGCCGGCAAGTCTACGCTCATGAAGATTCTGAGCGGTGCCTATCAGAAGAGTGAAGGCGAGATCATTCTCGATGGCCAGGAAGTTGAAATCAAAAATCCCAGGCACGCCCAAACACTGGGCATCAGCACCATCTACCAGGAATTTAATCTGATACCCCACTTGACGGTTGGGGAAAATATCTTTCTGGGGCGAGAACCGTCTCCTCTACCCGGCCTAATCAACCAGCGCGCGATATTCCAGGATGCGAAACTCGCCTTGAGCGGACTCGGGCTGACTCTCGACCCGCGCAAGTTAGTCAAGGAGCTGAGAGTAGCCGAACAACAGATGGTGGAAGTGGCCAAGGCGCTGTCACTCGACGCCAGAATTCTAATCATGGATGAGCCGACGGCTGCCCTCACGGAACATGAAATCAAAGAACTTTTCGTCATTATCCGCGCGTTAAAGGAGAAAGGCGTTTCCATCGTCTACATTTCGCACCGCATAGAAGAACTTTTCGAAATCGGCGATCGGGTCACGGTCCTGCGTGATGGACGCTCGGTGGGTACCTATGACGTGCTGGCGATGAACAAGTCCGAGCTGATCCGCCTGATGGTCAATCGTGAACTGACGGAACTGTTCCCGAAAGAGAGGGTCGCGCGAGGTCCTGAAGTATTGCGTGTCGCCGGACTGAGTACGAAAGAGGGTTTGCATAACCTCAGCTTTACCCTGCATAAGGGAGAGGTATTGGGAATTGCCGGCCTGTTGGGAGCGGGCCGGACAGAGCTGGCGCGCGCCATCTTCGGCCTTGACAAGATTACCTCCGGAACTATCTACATCAATGGCGAGCCGCGCCGCCTCAACTCGCCTCGCGCGGCGATTAATTCAGGAATTGGATTTCTTACCGAAGACAGGAAGTCGCAGGGTCTGGTCCTGCCCTTGTCAGTCAAGGCGAATCTTTGCCTTTCCAGCGTGGACAAGTTCTCGACCTGGGGCGTGATGCGGGCCGGCGCGGAAGAGCAAGCCGCGGATCGCTATGTACGAGAACTGCGCATCCGGACACCAAGCCTGGAGCAAAAGGTCGTGTTCCTGAGTGGTGGTAATCAGCAAAAGGTCGTGCTCAGCAAATGGCTTTGCTCGCAAGCCGAGATTTTTATTTTTGACGAACCCACGCGTGGCGTTGACGTGGGTGCGAAAACCGAGATCTATCAGTTAATGAATCGACTTACGGCGACGGGGGTCGCCATCATCATGATCTCCTCGGAATTGCTTGAGGTGCTGGGCATGAGCGACCGCATTCTGGTAATGCGCGGGGGGCAAATTGCCGGAGAATTCTCCGCCGCCGAGGCAAGTCAGGAAAGGATCTTACAATGCGCCCTGGGCCAATAGCGAGGCTGCCTAACTTCATTTCGCACTACGGGCGGCAACTGGGGACGCTCTCGGGGCTGCTCGGCCTCATCCTCGTGTTATGGGCACTGACACCTCACTTCCTGACCATTTCCAATCTGCTCAACATTGCCGAACAGGCGACGATCATTGCGATTGTGGCGGCCGGCATGACGTTTGTCATTATTACCGGTGGCATCGATCTGGCAGTGGGCTCGGTGCTCGCTTTTTCCGGCGTAGTGATGGCCAGCGCTCTGCTGCGCGGTTTGCCGTTACCGCTGGCCTTAATGATTGGGCTGGGCGTTGGACTCGCCTGCGGTCTGGTAAACGGACTGCTGATTACGGTCGGCCGCCTGCCCCCATTTATCGCCACCCTCGGCATGATGAGTGTAGCTCGGGGAGCGGCCCTGATGTTCACCGAAGGGAGGCCAATCTCAGGCTTCGCTGAAGGTTTCCGTTCACTGGCGACGGGCGAGGTGCTGCGCGTGCCCGCCCCGGTGATCATCATGATAGTCGTTTACGTCGTGGCCCACTTTGTCTTGAGTCGCACCAAGCTGGGCCGCTACAGCTATGCTATCGGCGGCAACGAAGAGGCAGCCCTACTGTCCGGGATCAACGTCAGGCTCTACAAGACGATGGTCTACGGCATCGCTGGGATGCTCAGTGGACTGGCGGCCATTTTGTTAACAGCGCGACTGAATTCAGCGCAACCCATCGCGGGGATGAGTTATGAACTGGATGCCATTGCAGCCACCGTCATTGGCGGTACGAGCCTGCTGGGCGGCGAAGGGACCATCGCCGGCACTTTGATCGGCGCCCTGATCATGGCCGTCCTGCGCAATGGTCTTAACCTCCTGTCTGTCTCATCTTTTTTCCAACAAGTCGTGATTGGCTCGGTTATTATCCTTGCCGTGCTAATCGATATGGGATTGAAGAGACGCGGAAAATAATGCTCGTCACATGTAAATAAGGAGAAACGTAATGAAGAAGGCTCTGGGTCTGATTGTCTTGGGAATCCTGTCCGTTACCTTTTTGAGCTGCCAACGGGGCACGGAGCAGGCCGGCGGCGCTCCGAGAATTGCTTTGGTGCTCAAGACGGCGAACAACCCTTTCTTTATCGACATGCAGAAAGGGGCCGAAGAAGCGGCAAAAAAGCTGGGGGTAACCCTGATTGTCCAGGCCGCGGAGCGCGAGGTGGATGTCGAAAAACAGATGCAGATCATCGAGAATCTGATCCAAACAAGGGTCGCGGCTCTTTGCGTTACGCCCAGCGGATCTCGAGAGATCGTCCCTGCTATCGAAAAGGCTAACCGCGCCGGTATTCCGGTAGTGATTGTGGACACCAGAGTCGATGCAAAAACGATGAGCGAATCGAAGGGCAAGATCGCGACCTTCATCGGCTCGGACAACTATGAAGGCGGGAGGCTCGCCGGCGAATACATAGCGAAGAAGCTGGGCGGCAAGGGCAAGGTCGCGGTGCTGGAAGGCATCCCAGGTCACGAAACAGGCGATTCCAGATTAAAGGGATTTCGGGAAGCTCTGAAGGCAGCGCCGGGAATTGAAATCGTCGCCTCGCAAACAGCGAACTGGGAGCGTGATCAGGGCTTCAACGTTTTTCAGAACATCCTGCAGTCGCACCCGGAGATCCAGGCCGTGTTTGCCTGCAGCGACTTGATGGCGCTCGGCGCAGTGGAAGCGATTGCCGCTGCAAAAAAGACCGGACAGATCACGGTGGTGGGTTTCGACGCTTCAGACGAAGCGCGTCAGGCCATTCTCAAGGGGACTATGGACGCCACTGTAGCCCAATCACCGGCGATGATGGGGGCCCTGGCTGTAGAAAATGCCTACCGCTTGACCCGGGGTGAACCGGTGAAAGACGAATTCGTCGTACCGATCAAACTGATCACCAAGGAAAATGCGGGCGCTACCGACGCAAAATAGTAAACCAGGGGGAATTAGATGAGCAAGAAACTGGGCATTGGCGTGATTGGGTTGGGTCGTTTGGGGAGCGCGTACGCCCGATATTTTAATGGACGCATCGCCGGCGCCACCCTCGTGGCTGTATCTGATGTGGATGAGTCGCTGGCTGCATCAAGGGCCACGGAGTATGGCGTTGCAAATTGGTATGGGCGATATCCTGACTTGCTTGCGGACAAGCAGGTCGACGGCGTGGTAATCGTCAGTCCTACCAGCACCCACAAGGAAATTGTCCTGGAAGCAGCTAAGCGTGGCCTCCCGATTTTCTGCGAAAAGCCTTTATCAATCGCGTTGCCCGCAGCCCGCGAGATGCAGCGCGCCGTTGAGCAGACGGGTGTGTTCTTTCAAATGGGTTTTATGCGACGCTTTGACAGGGGTTACGTCGCTGCAAAGCGAAAGATCGAAGCAGGGGCGATCGGCCAACCCGTCGTTTTCAAATCCTCGTCGCGCGATCCCTATCGGCCCAGTCTTGAATACCTTGATCCCGCGCACAGCGGCGGGCTGTTCGTGGATTGCGGTATTCACGATCTCGATCTGGCCCGTTGGTACATGGGCGAGATCGACAGCGTCTACAGCATCGGCGGGACGCTCGCCTACCCGGAAATGAAAGCAATCGGCGACGTCGATAACGCCATAACGAGTCTCTCTTTCATGAGCGGCGCACTGGGTACCATCGACCTCAGCCGGAATGGAGTCTACGGCTACGACATTCGCACCGAGATCCTGGGCACGGAAGGAACTTTGAAGATTGGTTACCTCCGCGAGACACCGATAATGGTAATGACCAAAGAAGGTATTACACACGACACAGTGCCCTACTTCACTGAACGCTTCGAACAGGCCTACATCACCCAACTGCAGGACTTCGTCGAAAATGTTCTACAGGGGAAATCGCCCGCGGTGACTTGTGCAGACGGAGTCGCGGCCTTGCAGGCAAGTGTCGCCGCCACTCTGTCATACAAGGAAAATCGCCCAGTGAAAGTGGCGGAGAGCGTTGACCCGTTGCGGTGACAATCTCATTGCGTGTTGGTTCAATCAGTTTCTGGAGATCGGCACAAGGGGGATCAGCAAGGATGAATATCAAGGTCGGGAATGCTCCCGTCAGCTGGGGCGTGATGGAAGTGGCCGGTTGGGGTAAGCAGATTTCGTATTCCCAGGTCCTCGATGAGATAGCGGCCACCGGCTACGCCGGCACGGAACTCGGTCCGTATGGGTACCTTCCAACATCGCCGCCTGAGCTCGCAAAGGAGTTATCAAGTCGCGGATTGCAATTGGTCGCCAGCTTCGTACCCATCCCCCTGGCCCACGCCGAGCGTCACGAGGCGGGCTACCGGGAAGCAATGAAGGTCGCACAACTGCTGGCGCAATCCGGCGCGTCCCTAATAGTACTCGCCGACGAGATGAGCAAGGAGCGCATCGCCGTGTCCGGGCGTGTTGAGGAAGCGCGCGACGGAATGAGCGACACGCAATGGTTGGGTGCCGCCCAAATATTGAACCGTATTTCCGAGGCGTGCGGCGAGTTGGGATTGTCTGCTGTTTTTCATCATCACGCCGGCACTTTCGTCGAAACCCCGGAAGAGATCGCCCGCCTGTTTGCGAGTACCGATCCTGATCTGCTCGGATTGTGCCTTGATACAGGACATTACACCTTCGGCGGCGGAGACGCGGTTGAGGCAGTGCGCTCATACGGCAAACGCATTCGCCATCTTCATCTGAAAGACGTGCAACTCTCGGTTCTGGAGGAAGTGCGACGAACTGGAGTGGGATTTCTTGAAGCGGTACGGCGCGGCGTGTTCTGTGAACTAGGCGCGGGCGTTGTCGATCTGCGGCAGGTCATCGGTGGTTTGGCCCATGGCGGTTACACGGATTGGGCCATCGTCGAGCAGGACGTGGATACGCGCTCTGGAGACGCAAATCCGTTTCAGAGCGCGTTGCGCAGCAGAGAGTATTTGCGTGAGGAGATGGGAATCTGAAGTTGACCCCGCTAAGGGGAGGCTCAGGACACTAAGAGCTTCAACCGGAGTGCACCTCCCGGGAGACCATAAGTCATAAACTACGCCGCTGTATGGCGAGAAAAGAGTATGAAGAGTTTTCTTAAGAAGTCATCTCGCACGTGCATGCTCGCGGCTCTGCTTCCCTCACTTCTGCTCGGCAACTGTGTCTTCGCGTCGGCGCAAGCAAACGCCCGGTCACTCGCCGATGTCGATCCTTTCGTCGGAACTGAGAACGGCGGCAACATTGTGCCGGGAGCACAGGTTCCTTTCGGTTTCGTACATGTCAGTCCGGACACCGCAAATGCCAATACAGCCGGCTACAATCCCTATGAAAACATTCTCGGCTTCAGCCAGACTCACGTCAGTGGCACTGGTGGCGCCAGTAAGTACGGAAACTTTCTGACCACGCCTCTGGTGGGCCAACCGCGAATCAACAATACTGCTTCGCCGAAGACCGAGGAGGCGGCCTCGCCGGGCTACTACACCGTGCGGCTCACCCGTCACAACATCAAAGCCGAACTAACTGCGACGCGTCTGGTGGCTATGCACCGCTACACGTTTCCCGCTGCGAAGCTCTCTCAGTTATTAATCGAAGCAAGTTCAGTGGTGCAACCAGAGACGGGTAAGGACGCCGTCAAAAATCCGCATCCGGTGGACTGCTGGGTGCGTGTCATTGCGCCCAATCGCCTCGAGGGTAGCGGCAATTTTATTGGAGGCTGGAACCAGTCTCCCTACACGATTCATTTTTCGGCCGAGTTCGATCGTCCGTTCGGCGCCTTTGGCACCTGGCGAGACAATCGCATCGACGCTGGCACCGCTGCGGCTGCCAATGAAGGAAAAGTCGGTGCCTACGCGACGTTTGACACCACCAGCCGGCAAACTGTGCAGATGAAAATCGGCGTCTCCTTCATCGGTGTCGAGAAGGCACGCGCTAACCTCTTGCGGGAAATTCCGGGCTGGGATTTTGATGTTGTGCGGCGACAAGCCGAAGCCGACTGGCAGAACGTGCTGAGCCGGATCGACATTGAAGGCGGCACCGACCAACAGCGCCGGATCTTTTACACAGCGTTGTTTCATTCACATTACATGCCTCATGATCTGTCGGGAGAGAATGTCTGGTGGGATTCTTCCGAGCCCCACTATGAAGAGTTTTACGCAATCTGGGATACGTTTCGCACACACTTCCCGCTGCTTACTCTGATTCAGCCTGAGCGAGAGCGCGACTTTGTGCGTTCGCTCGTTGACACCTATGTGCACACAGGTTGGATGCCCGATTCCCGCATTGCCGGCGCCAACGGCATGACTCAGGGTGGTTCAAATGGCGACGTAGTGGTCGCCGACGCGCTTGCCAAAGGGGTGTTAGGAATAGACTATAACAAGGCTTACGAGGCGATGATCAAAAACGCCGAAACCGATAGCCCGCGTCCGCTTTATGAGGGACGGGAAGGATCGGAATACAGGCGTCTGGGCTACGTAAGCCTGAATTATCCGCGTTCGACTTCCCGCACCGTCGAATATGCTTACGACGATTTCTGTATCGCGCAGGTAGCCCAGGCCCTGGGACACGCCAGCGACAGTCGCAAATATCTCGAGCGAGCAAAAAACTGGATGAACGTGTGGAGCGACGAAACGCTTGCGGCGCGACCGCGTTATGCTGACGGAACCTGGCTCACACCCTTTTCCGCCACGCATTTTTATCCGGACAAAGACTACAGTTACTGGAATGCGCCGTTCTATGAAGGCAGTGGGTATATTTACGGCACCTACGTGCCGCACGACGCACAGGGACTCATCAACAAACTTGGGGGTGAGACGAACTTTATCGGATGGCTGGATGCCTTTTTTGCCAATCCTCCTACACGCGACCCGGCTTTCAACCCGGCACTTTACAACCACAATAACGAACCCGATTTCCTGGCGGCTTTCCTCTACATACATGCTGGGAGGCCGGATCTGACCCAGGCACGCGTGCGACACATTCTGGACACCGAGTACACCACCGGGCGAGGCGGGCTGCCCGGTAATGACGACAGCGGCGCCATGTCCTCCTGGTACGTCTGGGCAGCGCTGGGTCTCTATCCCAACGCCGGGCAACCCTACTATTACATTTGCAGTCCTTTGTTTCTCCGCGCAGCGATCAATCCCCGTGGTGAGCGACCCTTTGTAATTGAAGCCCCGGAAACGTCGGCGAGCAATCTGTATGTGCAATCCGCCACGCTCAATGGGCGTGCGCTTGATCGCTCCTGGCTGAAGCACGAAGAGCTTGCGCGGGGCGGGCGACTCGTGCTGCGCATGGGAGCCACCCCTTCAAACTGGGGCCGGGACAATAGACCGCCGTCGATGTCCGTCGCAGAGAAGGTGAAGTGAATAACGGGACAGCTAATCTCCTGTCCCTGCCCCGCAGCCATAAATACTTACAGACCGACTTAGTGCAAGGTTGACTGCTATGCTGTTCGTAACCCGCTTAATCCTCGTAGCGCTGCTGGCTTGCGCCCCTTGTGTAGCGAACCCACGGGACTCGCCGAAGCGCCAACCCGCAGCTATTGAGCGGCGCATACATATTAATCCGCCCGGAGTAAATGACAGTCGTTACTTTTATGTTCCGTTCACGGTGCCTGAAGATGCCGCTCGCATCAGCGTTATCTATCAATACGATCGAGCCAAAGACACCAACACAATTGACATCGGGTTGTTTGATGCAAGGGGAACCGGGGTTGACACCGACCCGACCGGCTTCCGCGGCTGGAGTGGTGGGCGGCGCTCTGAGTTCTTTATCGCACGCGATGAGGCGACTCCCGGATACATGCCGGGCGAACTGCCCCCCGGAACCTGGCGTGTCATCCTTGGCCTGTATCGCGTGGCACCCGCTGGCGTCGACGTCGTTCTCAAAATCACGATTGAACAAGAAAGCAGATCCTACGGTCCAATCGGCAGCCTGGCTCAACCCAGGTCCGCCTTACTGAAAGGCAGAACAACGGACGGAACGCACGCACCAAGTCCTCGCTGGTGGAGTGGCGACCTCCACCTGCACACGGTACACAGTGATGGCGACTGGACCATCGCGGACCTGATCTCCACCGCCCGTAACAGCGGCTTGGATTTCATCTGTATCACCGATCACAACACCGCCAGCCACCACTCGGAAATTGATCGCGCCGTGGACACAGCGCCGCCCCTCGTGCTTCGGGGTGAAGAGATAACTACCTACGGCGGTCATACCAACGCGTGGGGGCTGCCCTCGGGAACCTGGATCGATTTCCGCGCCCACCCGGGAGATATCGCTCGAATCGGCGACATCGCTGCACAAGCGCACCGCGCGGGCGCGCTCATATCAATCAACCATCCGTTTGCTTTATGTGGAGGGTGCGCCTGGAGCTATGACAAAACGGCGGCCGGCTTTGACGCCATTGAAGTCTGGAACGGAGCCTGGGAACAAGTTGACGATGAAGCCGTCGCCATGTGGGACAGAATTTTACAGAGTGGCCGGCGCATCACCGCCGTAGGCTCCAGCGATTCGCACCGGGCGACCACGCCGATCGGTCAGCCAACCACGCACGTATTGGCCGCGATGCTTTCACAGGAGAGCTTACTTGAAGCGATCCGACGCGGTCGTGTCTATGTCGCGAGCGAGGCCGCCCAACCGATTGTCTCTTTCGAGGCGCAGACAACAGGCAAAGGTGCGGGCCATTTTGTGATTGGCGATGAGATTCATTTGCCCGGACCCAGGGTCATTCGGTTCCTGGTGACCACTAACGCAGCGCCCGCTGATGTGACTGTCTCGCTAATCTCCAACGGAAAGGTAATTCGCGAGTTTGCCAGCGACGCGCGCCGGACGCAGATAACCGAGATTGAATGTCGCGCTAACGCATATTTCCGGATCGAGGTTCGCGACCGAAAAAATGTTATGTTGGCCCTCACCAATCCCATCTTCGTGAGACTCGCTTGAATTGCTCGCCTGCCCCCTTGCCGTCGGCGGCCTAAACCAAATACGTTCAGCGGCGCAGCCTAAACACTTTTGTTTCACCCGGAGCAAGCGATGATTCCGGCTCTGCCTGCAGCGCCAGGGCCTGCGGCACAAAGTTATCATCCAGCATGAGCACGCGGAGCAACTTCAGATGACTGCAAGCGCGTTGGCTGGCAAAGCGGTCGCTGGCCTGACAGCGCGCGGTCACACTCTCAATGGCCGCAGGCGAAACGCCATGTGGCAACCGTACCGCTGTCCGGAAATTACCACTGCGGTCGATACGCAGACGGCCATCGCCCAAATCCGAGGAAAACTTGTCCTCTTGTCCGGCAATCCTGACGTCGAAACCAAGAGTTGTTCCCGTTTGTTCCGACGATGCTTCAACATAAAAGTAATCACGTGGATCGGCAATGAGGTTGATGCCGTTTGCCTTGGGGTCGATGCGATGCTCCCGCTGCAATTCTTCCGTCATCACACGGTAAGTCTGCGGATACTTGTCCATCACACTCTCGCGGGTGGCGCTTTCGAGATCCGCGCGCACCGGCAGAGGCGCAAATCGGACGGCCGAGCAAGCCAAATCTGAGAAGTTATTATTGTCCGACGCCACAGCCAGCAATGGGTGCATGCCGCCCGTGCGCGAACCGGTAAATGGCTTGGTCTCGTGATTCACTCCTTGATAGGTTTCTGCGACTATCCTGCCCCCGCGCAGGCGCACCTCGTAAACCCATTCAATGTCTGTGCCCCGTCCCCAACGCGCCATTAACGCCAGGGTCTGCGTTCCGCCGTCTTCGTTGGTGAAGATTGCCGTATACCGCACGAGCAAATCTTTTCCGGTGGGCCGCAGAATCTCGTAGTACATGAGCAGCGGGATGTCGGTGAAACGATCGATTGTATTGGCCCGCGCATACAGCACGGGGGAATGGGACAGGGCCAGCCGATCTTCCTCTCTAAATTTGTTATTGTGCACAGGTGTGAGCTGCACGGGATGCAGGGACTTGATTTCAGCCCATCGAGCTCCGGCGGCGGATCTTGCAGGATTAAGGGCAACGGAAACTCTGTGCTTACCCCCGCTCAACCGGCCAAGAGCGACCCGATAGGTAAAGACTTCAGCACCGGCCCAAAGTAGTAGATCCTGGTTGTATTTGCCATCGACGGAAATCGAGAGGGCTGCTGCTTCCCTGCCTTCGCTCAGCCATGAAGCGTCGGGCGATCGAGCTTCGA
>Ga0209797_10001074_pt1 | contig 13726 bp, 7 predicted proteins | sample DOMMetBare3Fresh_2_FD_187472 | JGI IMG/M metagenome (GOLD analysis project Ga0209797, IMG submission 187472) | Wetland sediment microbial communities from St. Louis River estuary, USA, under dissolved organic matter induced mercury methylation -... | ecosystem: Environmental > Aquatic >... | reverse complement strand
AACACGACCGCATCGTAATCGGCGAGTATTTTTTGTGCGGAAATGTCTTTGCCGATGAAGCTGTTAGGTCTAAATCTGACGCCTTCTGCCTGCATTTGCGCAATACGTCGATCGATGTGTTTTTTGCCCATTTTGAAATCGGGAATGCCATAGCGCAATAAGCCGCCGATACGGTCATTTTTTTCATAGACGACAACTTCATGCCCTGCGCGCGCCAACTGTTGAGCACATGCAAGTCCCGCTGGTCCGGATCCTATTACCGCTACGCGCTTGCCAGAACGTTTAGCCGGAATCAGCGGGGTTACCCACCCCATTTCCCAGCCTTTATCGATAATGGCGCGTTCAATCGACTTGATGGTGACAGGTTGATCCGTCAGATTCAGTGTACAAGCCGCTTCACAGGGCGCAGGACAAATACTGCCGGTAAATTCGGGAAAATTGTTGGTGCTATGCAAAACCTCCAGCGCCTCTTGCCAATCGCCGCGATAAACCCCGTCATTCCATTCCGGGATAATATTATTGACTGGACACCCCTGATGACAAAAAGGAATGCCGCAATCCATACATCTTGCCCCTTGCTGCGCCATTTCTGCATCGCTGGGGGCTAGCGTAAACTCTCGATAATGCTTAATACGATCACTCGGTGCTTCATAGCGCCGTTCAGTGCGCGGTAATTCCATAAACCCGGTTGGTTTGCCCATCTTCAATACCTTCTCTATAAAAACAGTTATGCTGTTGCGGACGTGGCTTGTTTGGCTTGAATTTCTTTTAGCGCTGCGCGGTAATCGACCGGCATTACTTTGATGAAACGCGGCAAATAATCATTCCAGTTTTCCAGAATATGTTGCGCCCGCTGGCTACCTGTATAGTGTTTATGATTTTGAATCATATGTTTCAAACGTTGAGCATCATTACGTGTCATATCAGACATGATATGAACACGTCCATGAGTTTCCATGTCGCCACCCTGGTGCGCCACGATTTCCAGGGCTTCATCTTCCTCAGGAATCGGTTCAAGTTCAACCATAGACAGATTACAGAGTTGATCAAAGCTACCGTCTCCGTCGAGCACATAAGCCACGCCTCCTGACATACCCGCGGCGAAATTACGTCCTGTTTTCCCAAGTACGACGACTACACCACCCGTCATATATTCACAGCCATGATCGCCCACGCCTTCGACAACGGCTAAAACCCCAGAGTTACGTACCGCAAAACGCTCGCCGGCAACACCGTTGAAATAACATTCGCCACTGATTGCGCCATAGAGCACCGTGTTGCCGACAATGATATTCTCCGAAGGATCAATAGGACAGTCTTTTGGCGGATAAATAGCGATACGGCCGCCACTCATGCCTTTACCTACATAATCATTGCCTTCGCCTTCCAGCTCCAAGCTGATGCCCTGAGCCAAAAACGCGCCAAAACTTTGTCCGGCCGTGCCTTTGACATGAATCGCAATGGTGTCGTCGGGTAGGCCTTTGTGTCCGAAACGCTTCGCCACTTCGCCGGATAACATGGCGCCAAAGGTACGGTTGACATTGCGAATAGGCGTATTGATAACTACGGCTTGCCGGCTTTCCAATGCTGGCTGAGCCTGCGCGATTAAAACATGATCCAGTGCGTGCTCTAAACCATGCTGTTGACTTTCGCAGTGATAAACAGCCGTGGTGTTGTCGATCTCGGGTCTATAAAAAATGCGGCTAAAGTCAAGCCCTTGGGCTTTCCAGTGCGAAATCGCACGCTGCATGTCCAATCTATCCGAACGGCCAACCATTTCGTCAAAACTGCGAAAGCCAAGCTTGGCCATCCACTTCCGCACGTCTTCGGCGATCATGAAGAAATAATTCACGACATGTTCGGGTTGTCCGGTAAAACGCTTGCGAAGCTCGGGATCTTGTGTAGCTACCCCGACCGGGCAGGTATTCAAATGGCATTTGCGCATCATCAAACAGCCCGTAACGATCAAAGGTGCAGTGGCGAAGCCAAACTCATCCGCTCCCAACAAGGCGCCGATAATGACATCGCGGCCTGTACGCAAACCACCGTCGACTTGTACGGCAATGCGCCCCCGGAGCTTGTTGAGCACCAGTGTTTGATGCGTTTCAGCAAGTCCGATTTCCCAGGGTAAACCTGCGTGCTTGATGGAAGTCATCGGGCTTGCGCCAGTGCCCCCATCAAAGCCGGCAATGGTGACATGGTCCGCATGGGCTTTGGAAACGCCTGCCGCAACCGTACCTACGCCCACTTCAGATACCAATTTGACACTGATGCGAGCTTCGGGATTAACGTTTTTCAAATCATGGATAAGCTGCGCCAAATCCTCTATCGAATAAATGTCATGGTGCGGCGGTGGTGATATTAAACCAACGCCTTGTGTGGAATGACGGACTTTAGCGATAACCGCATCGACTTTATGTCCAGGCAGTTGTCCGCCTTCACCGGGTTTTGCGCCCTGACTGATTTTAATTTGAATGTCGTCAGCATTGACCAGATATTCAGTGGTCACACCAAAACGTCCCGATGCCACCTGTTTGATCGCTGAGCGCATGGAATCGCCATTGGGCAAAGGCTTAAAGCGTTCCGGAAGCTCTCCGCCTTCGCCGGTATTGGATTTACCTCCGATGCGGTTCATGGCAATCGCAAGCGTAGTGTGGGCTTCATAGGAAATCGAACCAAACGACATCGCCCCGGTTGCAAAGCGTTTAACAATTTGCGCCGCCGATTCTACTTCTTCCAAGGGTACTGGATTAGCGTCGTTCTTGAAGGTCATTAAACCGCGCAACGTTAACAGGGTTTCGTTCTGCTCATCAATTAAACGGCAAAAGTCGGCATAGAGTTCAGGACTATTTGTGCGCGTTGCATGTTGCAAGGTGCTTATGGTTGCAGGTGTCCACGCATGCGCTTCACCGCGTATGCGGTAAGCGTATTCCCCGCCAATATCCAGAGCATCGCGATATATCGGCGCATTGCCGAAAGCAATGCGGTGACGGCGCAAGGTTTCTTCGCTAATTTCCGGCAAACCTGCACCTTCGGTAGTGCTTGTCGTGCCTGTAAAATAGCGGTCCAAAAAAGGTTCCGCCAAACCTATGGCATTAAAAATTTGCGCACCGCAATAAGATTGATAGGTCGAAATGCCCATTTTGGACATCACTTTCAGCAAGCCCTTGGAGACAGCTTTGACATAACGCTTGTGTGCTTCATATTCCGTAAGGTCAGCTAAATCCTGGCAAAGCGCGGAGAGTGTATCAAAGGCCAGATATGGATTTACTGCTTCAGCGCCATAGGCCGCCAACAACGCAAAATGGTGAACTTCGCGCGCTTCGCCGGTTTCAACAACCAAACCTACTTTAGTGCGCAAGCCTTCGCGGGTAAGGTAGTGATGCACCGCTGAGGTTGCTAAAAGCGCGGGTATGGCAACATGGGCGGCGTCCAGGTCACGGTCTGAAAGCGCCAGGATGTTATTGCCGTCTTCAACAGCCTTTTTGGCAGAAAGACAAAGCTTGTCAAGCGCCGATTCCATTCCACTTGCCCCCAAATCAGAGAGATAGCAAAGCGGCAAGGTTTTCGTTTTGAACACACCACCCGTACGGGCTTCGATACGGCGAATTTTTTCCAAGTCCTGATTGGTTAAAATGGGCTGTTCCACTTCCAGGCGCATGTGCGTTCCCCCCTCATCCAGACCTAACAGGTTGGGACGCGGGCCGATGAGGGAAACCAGGGACATAACCAATTCCTCACGGATCGGGTCTATGGCTGGATTGGTGACCTGGGCAAAGCCTTGCTTAAAATAATCGTATAACAAGCGCGGACGTTGCGACAACACCGCTAAGGCCGCATCAATGCCCATTGAGCTGATGGCTTCCTGTCCAGTTTGCGCCATCGGTTTCAGGATAAATTCGATATCTTCCCGGGTATACCCAAACGCCTGCTGTCTATCCAAAAGGGTGTTTGCATCAGGCGACATTGCGGAAACTTCGGGAGGCAGTTTGGATAGCAGAATTTGTGTCTTTTCTAGCCATTCGTGATAAGGGGAGCGAGCAGCCAAATCCGCTTTCAATTCCGCATCATCTATGATGCGCCCCTGTACGGTGTCGATCATGAGCATTTTGCCCGGTTGCAAACGCCATTTTTTTATAATTTTATGCTGGGGAACCTCAAGTACGCCCATTTCCGATGCCATAATGACGAAGTCGTCATCGGTGACAAGGTAACGTGCGGGACGCAAGCCATTACGGTCTAAAGTTGCGCCGATCTGACGGCCATCAGTGAAGGCAATGGCCGCAGGACCGTCCCAAGGTTCCATAAGGGCTGCGTTGTACTCATAAAACGCCCGCAGTTTTTCATCCATTAAAACATTGCCGGCCCATGCTTCGGGAATGAGCAGCATCATAGCGTGGGCGAGTGTATAACCGCCGGCTACCAGTAACTCAACGGCATTATCGAAGCATGCCGAATCCGATTGCCCTTCGGCAATGAGTGGCCATAGCTTATGAACATCTTCTCCCAACACTTTGGACGAAATTGAATGCCGGCGCGCGGCCATACCATTCATATTGCCGCGCAGGGTGTTTATTTCGCCGTTATGGGCAATCATTCGGAATGGGTGCGCTCTATCCCAGGTTGGGAAAGTGTTCGTGGAAAATCGCTGATGCACTAATGCCAAGGCGCTGTCCATACGTTTATCGACCAGGTCAGGGTAATACGAACCTACTTGATTCGCCAGCAACATGCCTTTATAAACCAAGGTACGGGTCGATAACGAGGGTACGTAAAAACAGTGACCCTGCTCCAAATCCAATTCACGAACGGCATTTTCAACTTGCTTGCGAATGACAAACAACTTGCGCTCGAAGGCATCCTGATCGGGGCAATCTGCACCACGTCCTATAAAAACCTGCCGGATAAAGGGCTCAACCAGTTTTGCTGTGTCTCCCAATCCGTGGTTGTCAACCGGTACATCGCGCCAACCCAAGAGTACAGCTTTTTCCCGGGCAATAATTTCAGTAAGCAACGTCTCGCAAACGGTGCGATTGGCCGAGTCGCGTGGCAGAAACACCATGCCTACCGCATACTCTCCCTCTGCGGGCAGGGATAGTCCTTGCTTACCACACTCGGCACGCAGAAAAGTATCGGGCATTTGAATCAAAATTCCCGCGCCGTCGCCAGCGAATGGATCAGCACCAACTGCACCGCGGTGCGTCAGGTTTCTGAGCAATTCTAAACCCTGACTGACAATCGCATGGCTTTTATGTCCCTTAATATGAACGATGAAACCCACCCCGCACGCATCATGTTCATTGCGTGGATCATATAAACCTTGTCTGGTTGGTAGCGTACTTTGACTCATGGTCACCTCTAACTAGAATATTACAAAAGGGTTGCTGTTCTCCCTTTACAAGCCCTCGCCCGGCACTTGTGTTGAGGCTTCCATCAGAAGGCACAAGTGGGCAAAACCGCTAGATTATACGGATGACAAGAAAACCTGTCACGTAGTCTTTTACAACATTTACTAAACAATCACAAGCATTCTACTCTCAGTTATGAATTTGTCTAATCAAAAAGCTAATAACTTATATAAAACAAGGAATTGATGCCATAAAAAATTATCGTCAAGTTGGAACAGACGCCTTACAGAATATATCTCATGTCAATTGTGGTTTATAATTTTAGCGCTCTTTTCATTGGGCTTCGCTCAGTTACATTATTTAATGGTTTAATTTCAAAGACGAGCCCGGGGTATCCAACTATATGGCTAATTGATGGATTTTTCTTAATCATTTAAATAAGTATGTTATCTTTCCTCTTAGGTTAGATGCTTTAATGTATTTTATTGGACATCTTTTTTATTTGTTAGTTGGCGGCATAGGCATCTTAACAAATGCCTGCTGCTCCCTTCAATGTCCGCTTGGATGATGAGGTGAGATTTAATGGACGATTATATTCTTCCGATCACTCTGGACAACTTCCATGCGTTACCCTAACTCCCGCATAATCCACATGGATATGGTGAATGAAGATAGTGCAAAAGCAAATATCTCTCCATCCTGTTGTTCTTCAGGAGAGAGAGTAAGATCCAATTTACATCTCGTTGTATAGATACCCATGCCTTGGCAGAAGGAAATTATTTTTTTGAGCCGTCGCATTTATCACATGAGTTTACGATAAATTGATTTATGGTTGATTATTTATGAAAGAAAATTTTGATGTTGTAATCGTAGGCGGTGGCATGGTCGGCGCTGCGGTTGCTTGTAGTCTGGGCGGCAGTTCATTAAAAGTCGCTGTGATCGAGAGTTCGCCGCCACCGTCTTTTACGCCTGATCAGCCCCATGATTTGCGGGTTTCAGCACTCAGTATCGCGTCCAAAAACATCCTTGAAACCGTGGGAGCCTGGGAGGGTATTACCAGTCGACGATTTTGTCCATTTCGAAGGATGCGAGTTTGGGAAACGGCGGGCGATACTGAATTTTGCAGTGATGATATTGATTATCCTGCGCTAGGATACATAGTAGAAAACAGAGTGACTCAATTGGCGTTATTGGATCGCCTACAGAAATTTGACAATATCGAACTGATATGTCCAGCCAGCATTAATAAAATCAACTACTCATCGGGAAATGCCAGTGTAGTGGAACTTGCAGACGGGCGTTTATTGTCTGCAAAAGTTCTGGTTGCAGCCGATGGCGGCCAGTCCAGAGTCAGACAAACAGTCGGTTTGGGTGTAACGAGCTGGGATTATAAACAACATGCACTGGTAATTTATATTGAAACGGATTACGGACAACAAGACATAACCTGGCAACGGTTTTTACCCAGCGGACCTCAGGCGTTCCTCCCTTTGACGGGGAATTACGGCTCTATCGTCTGGTATAACTCCCCTGATGAAGTTAATCGATTAAAAGCCTTATCATACGAAGCGTTGAAGACTGAACTGGTTGCAGCGTTCCCTGTTTGTTTGGGCAAAGTGAACAACGTATTGGGCGTAGCAAGCTTTCCTCTGAAACGGCAACATGCCCAGGACTACGTTAAACCCGGCGTGGCTCTTGTTGGCGATGCGGCGCACATGATTAATCCCCTGGCTGGGCAAGGCGTTAATATTGGCTTGCTGGATGCAGCGGCATTAGGCGAGGTGTTGATTGATGCCGCGAAAAATGGCCTTGAAATTGGTGATTTAAGTGTTTTAAAACGCTATGAAAAATTGCGCCGAAATGAAAATCTGAAAATGATGACCGTAATGGATCTTTTTTATCGTGTGTTCAGTAATGAAGTGCTACCGGTAAAATTTATACGCAATCTGGGCTTGGGGCTGGCAGAACGAATTTTGCCTGCTAAGAATAAAGTCATGCGCAGCGCGATGGGGTTGGAAGGTAATTTGCCTAAGCTTGCTCGGGGAGAGCCTATTGTTTAATTTCGGTTTTCGAAGACTGGCCAATATGAATTTTCAAGAACTTAGTTGCATTTGAAAATAAAATCGGAATTAACTCTGGAATTGGAATTTGTCATGTTAGGGCATTAAAAACTCAACAGCCGAAGCTTTTACCATACTAAAGACCATAGCGTTGCGAGCATCCATTGAAGATAAATGCTTAAGAATTTAACAACCCCCAAGATTGTTACTAATTGTTTACCTAAATTAAATCCACATTCCGGGTTATTGAATGTTTGGGGAGCAGGACGCAATCATTAAAAGATGGTGCCTGATTAACAACGAAGGGATCATAAAGAAGCTGTTCATTGATAAAAAATGAAAGACATGCTTTCCACCTCCCCTGGCGAAAATTACCTATGAAATAAATGGAAATCAGTTTTCTTGAATAGGGCTATCGGTTTGGTCGATAAAGTAGCGTGCAGTCATTGACCTAAGAGCGACTTGACTTTTAGAGCTGCCTGCTCACAATCCAAAGCAGATTTCTCAACACGCCGACGCAAAAAAAGCCCAATATTTAAACCATCACTATCACGGGATGCATATTCATTAAGTGGACCACAGACTTCTTGCATATGTTGCTCCGCTTCTAATAAAGCATCATGATTTTTAGCATCATCCGTTTCCAGCAATGCCATAATCTCGCTAGTCATGCTATTTTGCAATCGGAAAACACTTTCTACGTAATGCGTAAACTCTTCCCTTGACTGTCCATTTTGGCCATAACCTCCCAAAAAAGGCATACCGCAAGCAGACAATATTAACGTAATAGACATCAGCATTAATCTTGGAAAAATAACCCAATTTGTATTCCTTTTTGACATCTAATTCCTGCATAAGGCTTATTAAGAAAAGCGCTAATATACTACAAATTCAATTTAATTGAGTACAAATAACAACAAACAGAAATTAGATTGCAACCCTTTACGGCGATAAAATAGCTTTGATCTTTCCCTTGTTTTTTGTATTATCAAATCATCGCTAGGTGTATACTCCACGAACTTTTTATCCAATAAAATTCAGTAACACGGGGTCAAACTGATGACTGAAAAGACCGCAAGCAAATACCTGATCAACCTTGAAAACCATTTCGCCAATGACAACCCGGTATTGTTGAAATCAGCAAAAGTCTTTCATGAGCTTGATCAAATTGAATATGATCTTGGACTTATAGAAACAGATGAAACGACTGCCTGTAAAAATTCATGGTGGCCAATAGTCAGTTTGATTGGCGGCAATTCAACTGCCAAGTCCAGATTTATTAACAGCTACCTGGGCGCCCAGCAACTGATCTCAGGCATTCAAGCATCCAGTCACAAAGTGACTGTGCTTTTGTATAATGGCCAAATCAACTCTGCGACCTTACCTGGCACCGCACTGGACGTTGATCCTCGCTACCCTTTTTATCAAATCAGCAGAAAAATTGAGCAGCTCCAAAAAGGTGAAGGTAATCGTATTAATTCTTACCTGGAATTAAAAACTATCAACAGCGAACGTCTAAAAGGCAAGCTATTCATCGATTCGCCCACTATGAGTGCTGTGCCGACAAATCCCATTAATTCGCTATTAACAAAACATATCGTTGAAAACGCTGACCTGGTTTTAGTGTTCACTGATGTATTTGAGTCGGCATCACCAATGCTTGATGAATTAATTCAGCATATTACGATTCATCAGGATTCCAATAAATTTGTTTACCTGGTTGACGAACCGTTAGCAACGCTCAATCCAGCAAAAAGCAATGAAATAATTTCTTCCTGGCAAAGAAAACTAGCCGGAATGGGCTTGAATACCGGGCAATTTATTATTGTACCTAATCAGCAAAACACCCTTAATCCTTTAAACAAAGTTGACTTTTCCGAAATAGACCAGCGTATGGCCAATGTTGCCTATGACCGATCCTATCGCGTTCTGGACTCACTGGAAAAAAGCATCCGCGAGCTAGAAAACATAGTAATACCGGAAGTAAAAAAAGGCATTGTTTTATGGAAAGAGCGCGTCAATATGTCCACCCTGATCGTACTTTGCTTTATTGCTACCCTGGCAATTTTTGCCGAAATAAACATAGGAATTTTAGAATTTTTAATAGACCCCATTATTGGTCCGATAATACTTGCCATTATAGTGGCGATTATGGTGCCCATACATTTGCTCATCAGCAAACTACAGGCAAAGTTAATCATCAATAAGCTGAATCAAAGACAGAAAGAATTGAATTTAATGGAGAATCTGGCCAACCTCTTTGAAAAGAATATAACCGTTGCTCGTATGTTGATGCCAATTACCGAACCGGCTGGTTGGAATAAAAAAATTAAAACTCGCTTAATGCAGTTAACCGATAAAACCAAAGAACTGGTGCAATCATTAAATGATAACTTTGGCTCTTATAATGAACAAATTCACACCAATACTAAAGAACAGATCCACACTAGCTATCTGGATTTGTCGAAACTTTAAAGAATATTGACAGGACAAAAAGAACTAATAGTCGTTACAACAAGCATGACTTGACTTAACACACCATGTTAACTATTGAAATTCTAAGACAATATTTGCCTTTGTGCTGGTATAAACACAACCCGCTTGAGTTAACAAGATCAATGAGTTTTTTTCAACAAAATCTATTGTTCTATTTTATTGTTGAGTATTTTATGCAAGCAAACATGACCGATGATCCTTTCGAATCATTTACCGAAGTCAGTATACAAACAATGCTAACGCTAATGTTTATTGGCTTTATACTGCGTTTAAACAAAACCTTATACGCCTATATACAAGTAACAACTGCTATTTTAGTTTGCGCAAATATAATCTCTCTTTTCGCCGTCCCCGTTTTAATCTGGCTAACTGTCAGTGAAGATCTTTTAAGTTATTATACTTTTGGCTTACTGTTCATTTGGGAGTTTACGGTGATAGCCTATATTTTCAGAACAATCCTCTCTATCAATATTGCCGCCAGTTTAGCCTTATCAGTGTTTTATTTTACGGTATCTTATTTGGGCGCATTTGCCATAGGTCAGATGTTGACTTAAGCCACCGAATAATTTTCGGATCTATAGCAACATTCATTCCGGCTGAACCAAACGATAAAGCACATGCTAACGCGAAAAAATCGGATAAAACAAGCTATATCCGTCAAGCCGAATGGGTATTCCTGACCAAAGTTGCCGCCCATTCCATTTTTAAGCTAGTACTGATTCCGGTGAATGTCGCCACCCCAAGGTGATGATGTTTTAGCTTTTTGACGCGGGATAACTAAACGATATTTTGCTGCCTCTTATCATCAATCTAAAAGAGAAAGAAGATGCCAACCAATAGGTTATCTATGCGAAAAATTTTAGGAGGATGGTCTGATTTGAGTATTGGTACTAAGATACCGCTCATCTATCCAGTCGGCACCTAAAGGAACATGGGGAAATTTAAAAAAGTTGTGACAACTTTACTACGGGAGATAAAAATGGCCTAATCTAAATCGCCGTAACCCTTTGTTTCAATTGGTCGGGACGACAGGATTTGAACCTGCGACCCCTTGTCCCCCAGACAAGTGCGCTACCAAGCTGCGCTACGCCCCGACATTGAAATAATCGTGTAAAACTGAGAAGATAGCGAACACAGTCCCACAAACAACAAGTTGGAAAGTATACTACATTACAAGGTTAACGGTAAGTGCCTATTTTAGTAATTCTAATATATCTTCAAGTTCGGTAATCATTTGGTGTATTAATTGCTTTGTGCGGACTGAATCTACTTTGGCATGATCGCTCATTAGATGGGCTCTGGCACCACCAATCGTGTAACCTTGCTCATATAACAACGACCTTATTTGTCGTATCATCAACACTTCATGACGCTGATAATAGCGGCGATTGCCACGTCTTTTTACCGGACTAAGTTCGGTAAATTCTTGCTCCCAGTATCGAAGAACATGAGGTTTAACCCCACATAACTCACTGACTTCACCTATGGTGAAATATCGTTTTTCCGGTATGACCGGAAGTTCATTATTGTTGCTCGGTTCCAACATAGGCTTCTACTCGGGCTTTAAGTTTCTGTCCAGAACGAAATGTTACCACACGCCTGGCCGTTATGGGTATTTCCTCACCTGTTTTTGGGTTCCTGCCTGGGCGGCTGGTTTTATCACGAAGCTCAAATTTCCCAAAACCTGAAATTTTTACTTGTTTACCCTGCTCCAAAGAACTTTTAATTTCTTCAAAAAAGAGCTCTACGATTTCTTTTGCTTCGCGCTTGTTTAAGCCTAGCTCGTCAAACAACCTTTCGGCAAAATCTGCTTTTGTTAATGCCATAATTCAATCCCTCAGCTTTGCATTCTTTTTGTTGGTCAATAGGGTTAACAGTCTACTAACTATAGCGTCTATTTCAGAGTCTGTTAGTGTTTGTGTATCATCTTGTATAATTAAACTTAAGGCAACGCTTTTACTGCCCTCTTCGATACCCTTTCCGCGGTAGATGTCAAAGATGATTACCTCTTGCAAGGCCAGTTCACCGCTGCCCTTAATGCAGTTGATTATTTCACTGGCAGACACCTTTTCTTTAACAATCAATGCTAAATCGCGCCGTACTGATGGATATTTTGATAGCGATTTGAATATTGGGATACTTTTGTTCAATGTAAGTATCTGATCTAATTCAAACAGGAACACTTGAGTATCAAACCCTAATTGTTTTTCCAAGGTTGGATGCAACATACCCAACCAGCCTATTTTTTTACCGTCAGAGGATAAAATTTCGGCCGTTTGTCCTGGATGCAAGGCGGAATGTTGTGCCGATGAAAATTGTACCTCACAACCCGTCAATGCGAATATCGCTTGTATATCGGCCTTACTATCAAAAAAATCAACTTTGCGAGCTTTTTCACCCCATTGTTCGCTATAAGCATCGCCTAAAATCAGACCAGCCAGCATTTTTTGTTGTTGAGTCTCGCCGTCTTTTTTAATAAAACGTAGACCCGTTTCAAATAATCGAACTCTGTTTTGTTGACGATTAGTGTTGTAAAGAGCGGCTTTTAATAATCCACACCAAAGCGTAGTCCGCATGACCGCTAATTCCGAAGAAATCGGGTTTTTTAATCGGATAACTTCCATTTCAGGGGCGACAGCCTTCTGGATATCTTCATCGACGAAGCTGTAAGTAATGGCTTCCTGATAACCCCGATCAACAAGTAAATCTTTTACACGGTCTATATCCAGCAATGCTTCAGTCGCTGAGCTTAATTCAGAACGCATTAATAAACTGCTATAAGGCAAGTTATTATAACCATAGATACGCGCTATTTCTTCAATTAAGTCGGCTTCAATAGCAATATCAAAACGAAAACCGGGCGGCGTAATATGCCAGCCATCAGTTTGTGTTTGGACTATCATCCCTAAGCGTTGAAATATTGCTATGACTTGTTCATCAGCCAAAGCAATTCCCAGTATTTTTTCTATGCGTTCTCGCCTTAAAAAGACCGCGTGGCGTTGTGGCAGATTAGCGTTGGCTGTTACTTCAGTAATAGGACCGGCACTGCCACCGGCAATGTCTAATATCAATTGTGTAGCGCGCTCAATTGATCTAGTTTGCAGGGTAGCATCAACACCGCGTTCAAACCGATGGGAGGAGTCCGTATGCAAACCAAAGCGTCGCGCTTTACCCGATATAGCTTGTGGCGCAAAAAAAGCACATTCCAAAAATACCGATTGAGTTTCGTCATTGACTGCCGAATTATTGCCCCCCATGATGCCAGCAAGAGCCAACGCTTGTTTATCATCGGCGATAACCAGCGCTTCATTGTCGAGTTTAATAGTCTGTCCATTTAATAACGTTAAATCTTCATCCGCTTTAGCCCAGCGAACTGTAATACCGCCCGCTAATTTTTTGGCATCAAATACATGCAAGGGCTGTCCTAGCTCCAGAAGCACGTAATTAGTCACATCGACCAGAGGCCCCAGGCTTCTTAAACCTGAACGACGCAGACGCTCTTGCATCCATCTTGGAGTCACTGCTTTAGCATTTACGCCTTTAATGATGCGACCCAAATAACGTGGACAAGCCTCTGGCGATTCCACAGATACGTTTAATGCGTCTTGATGCCCAATAGGTGCGTTGTCAACAGGGGTGATTGACCAGTCCATCTTATTCAGCACTGCAACTTCACGCGCCAAACCTTCTACGGATAAACAATCGGCTCTGTTAGGCGTTAAATCAACGGCAATAATTGAATCATCGAGTGATAGAAATTCTCTAATATCGACGCCAACCGGAGCATCAATTGCTAATTCCATTAAACCATTAGCATCCGCG
>Ga0209797_10001073_pt1 | contig 13737 bp, 9 predicted proteins | sample DOMMetBare3Fresh_2_FD_187472 | JGI IMG/M metagenome (GOLD analysis project Ga0209797, IMG submission 187472) | Wetland sediment microbial communities from St. Louis River estuary, USA, under dissolved organic matter induced mercury methylation -... | ecosystem: Environmental > Aquatic >... | reverse complement strand
TGGTGCTAATGATAAAACCAAAGTAAAAGTAACGGATGTAACACTTGCAGATATTAAGCAGGAAGAACAACAAAAAATTGAACCACCACCTCCTCCTCCGCCAAAGCAGGAGCCACCGAAAGTAGAAATTACCAAGTTTACCCCTCCTAAAATTGTAGAAGATGAAAAATTTGAAGAGAAAAACGAAGTAAAGGAACAAGAAACAATTACCAACGTTGGTAAAATTGATCAGGAAGGGATTAAAGACCCGGAAGTTGTAAATCCTCCTAAAGTGGAAGAAGAACAAAAAGTGGTGGAAGCACCAAAAGAGGATGAGAATACTGTTTTTACAAAAGTAGAAGTAGAAGCTCAGTTCCCCGGTGGTGAAGGAAAATGGAATCAATATGTACAAAGAGAAGTAGAACGTCATATTGATGAACTTACAGAAGACGGACAAGCAGGAACCTGCGAAGTTCAGTTTATAGTAGATAAGGAAGGAAACGTAAGTAATGTGGAAGCTTTATCCATGAAAGGAACTGTTTTAGCCCAGGTTGCTGTAAACGCAATTAAGAAAGGACCTAAATGGACACCTGCTATTCAAAATGGCCGCCAGGTAAAAGCATGGCGTCGTCAAAAAATTACTTTCCGTTTGCCTGACGAACAACCTTAGACCTTTTCAAGAAGGAATATACAAGCAACTTCCCCATCGGTTTTCCGGTGGGGATTTTTTTATTATCCCCTCCTGGGACGCCCGCCCGTGCCGGATCGGACGGGGGTTGGGGCTGGGTTTATTAAGTTTAATCATTCTATGGATTTTTTCATTTTGCATATCTCAATTAAAACAATGTTTATGAATGCAATTGAAACAAATAATAATAAAAAAAATCTTCAAATTGATTTTGCGCCCATGGTTGATCTTGGGTTTTTGCTAATAACTTTTTTTGTATTTACTACAGAACTTTCGAAGCCCCAGGCTTTTAAATTAAATATGCCTGATGATGGTCTTGTTACTCAATCACCGGTTTCTGCAACTATTACATTAACACTCACAGGAAATGGAGAAATAAATTTTCTTGAAGGCAATGAAAATCATATACTGGCAGCAGGCAAAGCTTATTTATATAGCAAGCCATCAATTAGAGAACAGCTGTTGAATAAACGCCAACGAATCATCAACCAATTTGGAACCGATGAGCAATACACCGTTCTTATACAGCCCACTACTAATTCAAGTTATCAAGAACTGGTTGATGTTTTGGATGAGATGACCATTACAAATATTAAAAAATACGTTCTGTTATCTGACAAACCTTTTAAGTAATGCTTTTGTTAAGAAGCATCAGGTTAAATTTGCAGCATGCTGGGAAAACTTACAGGATGGGATGATACGATTGTTGCATTGGCAACAGCACATGGTATTGCAGCCATTGCTACCATTCGCTTAAGCGGATCAAATGCTATTAACATTGTAAATAAATTATTCCCATCAAAGGATTTATTAAGCCAATCTACTCACACAATTCATGTTGGTTTTTTAAAAGATGAAGAAAACATTTTAGATGAAGTTGTTATCTCATTATTTAAGTATCCAAAAAGCTATACGGGTGAAGATGTTGTTGAAATATCCTGCCACGGTTCACCATTTATTCAGGAGTTAATCATTAATACAATTGTAAAACACGGAGCAAGATTAGCTAAGCCGGGTGAGTTTACACAACGGGCTTTTTTAAAAGGCAAACTCGATCTCACACAAGCAGAAGCAGTTGCAGATTTAATTTCAAGTAATACAGAAGCATCACAAAAAACAGCCTTGCATAATATCAGAGGGGGATTTTCAAGTGTATTAAAAGAGTTAAGAGATCAGCTCATCAGCTTTTCGGCTTTAATTGAACTGGAATTGGATTTCTCCCAGGAAGATGTTGAGTTTGCTGACAGAACAAAATTTTATGAACTTATTCATCAATCTAAAAAAATCGTAACTGAATTGTTACAATCTTTTCATTTGGGCAATGTAATTAAAAACGGAGTCAGCGTTGCAATTATTGGCAAACCCAATGCAGGAAAGTCAACTTTGCTAAATACCCTGTTAAACGAGAGCCGGGCAATAGTTAGTGAAATAGCAGGCACCACCAGGGATACCATTGAGGAAATTATCAATATCGATGGAATTTTATTTCGTTTAATTGATACAGCAGGTATCAGAGAAAGTAAAGATGTAATTGAAAATATGGGTGTTGGAAAGAGTATGGAAAAAATGAAATCGGCTGATGTGGTTTTGTATTTGTTTGATGTGAATAGTGAAACGCAGTACGATCTTGAAGCCGCTCTGCTACAAGTACAACAACAAAATAAAAGTTTTATTGCTGTAGGAAATAAAGTGGATGTAGCGGGAGAACTACAAGCTCAACAAAAATATACAGGCGATGATGTGTTGTTTATTGCTGCAAAATCAAACACTCATATTGATATACTAAAGCAACGGTTGGTTGAAAAAGTTGTACAAGGGGTAGTAAATACTGAAAGCACCATTGTAACCAATGCCCGCCATTATTCTGCATTACAGGAAGTTGAAAAATCACTAAATGAAATAAAGGCTGGTTTAGATAATAAATTGCCCGGCGATTTATTATCCCTGGATATCCGTCGTTGCTTACATTTCCTTGGAGAAATAACCGGTGAAATTACCAATGAAGACCGGTTGGATTATATATTCAGTAAATTCTGTATCGGAAAGTAATTTCATCTTAGTTAAGATTCTTTTTTTATTTCAAAAATTGTTGCTGTAAGTTATTTATCTGTACTTAGTGGAACTCTGTATTATTCTGTTTTTTCTTTGGAGTACAGCTGGTTTTCCCCAAAAATAGTCTGTAGAAATAGTGGTCAATTTAAAAAAAAGCACTACTTTGAATTAACACCGATCATCTTCATTATACAACTTGAATGCTTCCTGACGAAACTTATGAAAAAGTTGAATTATATTATCTTATTTGATGAATCTCCTTCCAATAATAACTATTTGGAGCAACTAATTTTAAATACAGAAAAAATAAATGCTGAAATCATTTCTCTTCAGTCAGTAGCTTCACTTTGTGAAGAGATGACTGAAAAAAAGCCTGAATATGTTTTATTTAACACAAGGAGTAATGAGGAAAATGATTTAAAGGTTTTGCAAAAGTTAAGACAAACTTTCCCCTCTTCTCAAATTGTTTTATTTACAAATACGTACGATTCTGAATTTGAAAAGCGAGCTCTAAAGGAAGGAGCAAATAATTTCTTTAATAAGAACAATCCTGATTTTAATTTATTGAAAAGGATAGTACATCAAAATAACGGTCAGGAGAATAATGAAAAAAATAAATTACCCGAAATTCATTTAGAAGATTTAGAAGTACTTATTAATGATTTATTTATTGAAGGGATTATCTGTATTGATTTGTCCGGAAAGATTGTTTTTTGGAATAAAAGAGCAGAAAAAATATTTGGCTGGAGTCATGCGGAAGTAATAGGAAAGGATTTAGCATCAATTGTTATTCAGGATACAAAAAAAAGCAAACACAACGCCGGCTTTAAATCTTTCCTGAAAGGGGAAAAAGATTATATGCTGGAAAATTCAGTAACATTTCCATCAATAAATGCCAAAGGTCAACCTATTGATGTTGAAATGGTCATTCGTAAATTAAAGAAATACAAAGACGATATTATTTGCATTTTTATAAAAGATGTAACAGAGCAAAAAAGGGCAAGAAAAGAATTAGATCGTTCTTTAGAACGCTTTTCAATGATTACAAAAACCACCAATGATGCAATTTGGGAATGGGATCTGGTTACAGGCGATTTGTGGAGCAATGAAAATCATCAGCTTTTATATGGGTTAACTATTAATGATCCAGTGCCATCAGATCAAGAGTGGGTAAGCCGACTTCATCCAGACGACAAAGAACGTATAGTAAAACTTCAGAAAGATGCATTTGAATCTGATACTAATGTTTTTATTTCAGAATATAAGTTCAGAGGAGAAGGAAACAATTATATCAATATTTATGATCGCTGTTATATTATAAGAAATGCTGAAGGAAAGCCAATAAGAGCTACCGGAAGTATGATGAACATTACTGAAAGTAAAAAGGCAGAAGAAAAAATTGCAGCATCTAATAAAAGGTTTGAATTTATTGCAAAAACCACCAATGATGCACTTTGGGATCTTGATCTGATTACCAACGAAGCAATCGCTAATGAACGGCATCAGCAATTATATGGCTTAACATTAAAAGATCCGCCACCAGGTTTTGAAACATGGGTACAATGCATTCATCCTGATGATAGGGAAAGAGTTTTAAAAAGCTATAATGAAGCAATGGAGTCAACTGAAAACAGTTGGGTATGTGAATACCGGTTTATGGATTATAAAAAAGAATTGAAATATATTTTTGACAGGACTTATATTTTCAGAAACACGAATGGAAAAGCAGAACGCATAATTGGTAGCATGATGGATGTAACCGAGCAAAGACAGGCAGAACTGGCTATGCTTAAAAGCGAAGAAAAATACCGGATGCTTGTAGAACAGGCAACGGATGGAATTTTTATTGCAAATCAAACCGGAAAGTTTGAAATAGTTAATACTGCTGGTTTGAAGCTTTCACAATATTCGTTAGAGGAGTTAAAAAACATGACCATCTATGATCTTGCCGACCCTGAAGATTTAAAGGCAAACCCTTTTCATTTTGAAGAAATGAAATTAGAAAAAGGGTCACGTGTAGAACGGAAATTAAAACGGAAAGATGGAACTGTGATAGATATTGAAGTAAATGCTAAGTTTTTATCTGATATGCGATTCCTGGTTTTTATCAGAGATATTTCTGGCAGAAAAGCTGCTGAAGCTGAATTAAATGCTTCATATAAAGCTATCCGTAAATTAACTTCTTACCTGCAAAATGTAAGAGAAGATGAAAGAACAAATATTGCACGTGAAATACATGATGAATTAGGGCAGGCATTAACCGTTTTAAAAATGGATTTTTCCTGGGTGAATAAAAAAATCAGTCATATTGCTGAAGAGCCTGTTCTCAGAAGATTAGAAGATATCCTGGTAATGTTAAATGAAACAGTGAACACTGTAAGACGTATTTCATCAGATTTGCGCCCCAGTCTTTTAGATGATCTTGGCCTTGCTGCAGCTATAGAATGGCAGCTTTCTGAATTTGAAAAGCGTTCGGGAATAGTAGTAAAATTTGAATCGGCAGAATTAAAAGCGCCTTCCAATATTAATAAAACTGTTTCTACAGCATTCTTCAGGATTTTACAAGAAAGCCTAACGAATATTGGAAGGCACTCAGGAGCTAAAAACATTGATGTTATATTAGAACTTAATGAGGATTATATTGAATTGTCAATTAAGGACAATGGCGTTGGTTTTGATGTTGAAAACATGAATAAACGTACGCTGGGGCTTTTGGGAATGAAGGAAAGGGCCAAAATGATTGGCGGAGACTATGAAATTAAAAGCATTATTGGGCAGGGCACAATCATTACGGTTCGTGCACCCAACTATTTAATCTCCTGATTCTATTAATAACACAAGTCATTTTCTTTTACTGTGTTAATGATGCTGCTAAAAAAGCATTTACACTCCATATTATATTTCTATTTGGTAACAAGAGGAAACTGAAATATATTTAGCAAAGGAAATTCTGTAATTATGAAAATGAAAGCTTGCGTGAAAAATTTCACATACAGATTTTCTGCCTAACAGATAAATAAATGAAATTATGATGCGAATAATAATTGCAGATGATCATGCAATTGTGCGAAGGGGCTTAAAACTATTATTATTAGAAGAATATCCCTCTGCTACTATAAGTGAAGTTGGTGATGCTGAATCCCTGGTTCAGGAAGTAATTAAAAATAAATGGGATGTTGTTATCTGTGATATTAGCATGCCCGGCAGAAGTGGTTTGGATGCACTTTCACAAATAAAACAAATTGAGCCTAATTTACCTGTATTAATTATGAGTATGTATCCCGAAGATCAATATGCTTTACGAGTATTGAAAGCGGGCGCTTCAGGTTTTTTGGGAAAAGAAACCATACATGATGACATTATTAAAGCAATTCAAACTGTACAGTTAGGCAAAAAGTTCATCACTTCTTCTATTGCTGAAAAAATGACAACGTCATTAGTAAAAAACAGCAATAACGCCACGCTTTATGAAAAACTTTCCGATAGGGAGTTTGATGTGTTTAAGATGCTTTCTTCAGGCAAATCAGTAAGTGAAATTGCTGCACAATTTTCATTAAGTGTTACTACTGTGAGCACTTATCGTTCCAGAATATTAGAAAAAATGGGTATGAAATCCAATGCAGAACTGATTCGATATGCTCTCGAAAATAAATTAATTTAATTGGTATAATTCCAGCCAGCGCTCAAACAAATCTTTTTGCATTACACGCAATACCTCTTTTCGTTTAGAATAAATAAAGTTGATCTCAGCGAGTTGCTTTTTTATAATTTCAACATCAGACTTTGCAGGAATGATATAACTGAATACAGGTGGGGAAAGTTGTTTGCTGTCTGATGGTACAGCAACCCACTTCAACAAAAAAGCTTTATTGGTTTTTAATAAATTTTCGGGGAGTGTTAAAAATGTTTTACCTCTGATGATTGTATCATAAGAATGATTGTTGATGGTATATGAAATTTTATAAGGAATGTTTTTTTGCTCCGGAATCCATTTTAAAGTAATTGGAAAAGATAATATAAAACTACTATCACCCGGATTGAACATTGCTCTTTTTCCCCTATAAACAGATGCACTTACTTTTTGTTTTTCATCATCTGAATCACCATCCAGAAATTTTTCAAAAACATATGAAAAGAAGGCTGAAGTAACAGAGTTGGGCTTCTTGTTTTTAAACAAGGTCTTAATCTGTATATATGTGTAAGTACCGGGCTTATTAAGGAGTATGGATTTGCCATCGTTCTGAACAAGCATAACTTCAGAAAGAGAAGTAAGAATTAAACTTTGATTATTGTTGCTGACAAATAAACCTCGTTTTGCATTTTCTTCTTTACCGTTTGTTTTTAATTTAACCTGTTGACTCACATGGTATATAAGATATTTTACTTCTGCAGCATTCAGATGTTGAAGCATGAACAAAAAAATAAATGTAATTGCAAACAGTTTAATCATGAGAATCTTTTTCTAGAAATGCAGATTTAACAGGCAGTTTTATTTTATGTTTCAGGAATACTAACAGCGCTTCATATAAATTAATAAAAGTTGGTAACAACACAACACAAGTAAGTAAAAAACCAGGATCAAATTTGGTATTAAAATGCCTGTATATCAATACACAAAAAAATACAACTAAAATGCTTCCAACCAGTTGTAACAAAGTTCCTGTTGTATTAAACCAAATGTCACCTTTAAAAAATAAGCCACACATCATTGGCAAAATAAACCACAGAATAATAAAAGAAATAAAAATTACCAGCCAGGTTGGAACTACACGAATAAAATTATGCTCCAGGATCATGCGTATAATATTTGCATGGATAACAACTCCATACATATCCGGGTAACTCCTGCCGGATAATTGAGGGTTTAGTGGAGTGAAGAATTTATCCTCATCTAAACGAAGATTTCCAGTTTTAAATTCATTTAGCCCAAAATAACCTAACAGTACAATTTTATTTTCAAATATTGCCGAGTTAAAATCGGGATCGGTTACTTCATTAAATGTGTAATATGTAAAGTTTGATAAATTTCCTGTAAAATGAATTTCAACTTTTTTGTTTTTCCATTTCAACAGATCTGTATAAATAGTTGAATCGTATTTTTTTATGATTGCACTTGTAAAGGCTTCATGATTCTGATAAAACGGGTAATAATTTCTAATGGTGGAATATTCTATATTTTCTGAAACTAAATTGGAGTATCCATCAGCCTTAGTTGTAAAAAACGAATCATTATACTCGTTTTGTTTTTCATCATCAAAATCAGCAATAAAATTAAATACAATGTTTTTGTTTTCATCAAAGATCTGTTTCAAAATACTGTCTTGAGGGCTTTGGTGTTTTTTCAAAAGAAAATCAAGTGCAACTACTTTTGGTTTACCAGTCTCTATCTGTTGTAAAAGAAAAGCAATTTCTTGTCTGTTTTTATTTTCAATATTTACCAGTATAACCGGGCCTTTATAAATTTCATTCCTGTCTTTTATTTTTGAATAATACAAATCGGTTAATGTAAAATCACGAAAAGCCTGGGTAAACGGATCGAAAAATGAAATATTTAAAACCACTAATGATATCAAGGCGACACACCCGAAAATAACGAGGTTAAGAAGCAAATACTCAGTAAAAAATGATTTTAAAAATTTCATGTAACTGGTTTCTTCTAATAAAAAAAAGAAGGGTATAAACCAGCTGATTTATACCCTTATGCTTATTTACTGCTTAATTATCTTTTCAGGTTTAATGTAAACACCCTGCTGTCGTTACAATAGCTGCTGTTTGTCCAGTAAAGTGATTTGTCAGTTGTTTCAGCATACCATTTTGTCCAATTGCCCGGTACCCAAACATCAATACGTACAGAAGTAGCGTATGGAGAAAGGCGGCCTTGATAAATACCTTCAACCCAAATGTCTACATAGTGGCCAGTATAGTTATCAAAATACGCATAGCAATAACCACGTGTTTTCTTTTGACGTGGCCCACCATCTGGACCAGGTAAATCTTTCTGTTCAGTAACTGGCTTTGCAACAACGGCAACTTTTTTACGTTGTGTTTGTGCTTGTGCACTGTTGCCAAAAGCAACAACTAATCCAATAACAGTAAGAGTGAGAAATAACAACTTTTTCATGTGTTTTGTTTTTTTAAATTGTTGATGAATAAAGATTAAATAAAAGGTTTGATTATACAAATGTTTATTGTTTTTTCGGAACAATTTTATAGGGAACAGAAAAAATATTTACAGCATCTGGTTGAATGGTCTCTTCACCGCTTCCCCTGCTTTGAATACCTTCCGTTCTGTTGATGCCATCCATCAGTTTTTCAAATGGATTGTTTGGTTTTGATGTGTTGCCTCTGGTACCGCCCTGCGTTACAAAAACCTGTCTTAAGTTTAAAGGCGATTTTGCAGCAACAAGTTTTATTACATTCATTCCATCTGGCGGACTTATTCTGAAAATTTTAGTTAAACGAACTGTATCACCCGGATTAATAAAGCAGTCGGTTGCCTGCTGGTTGCTGCCGGGATATAAAACATTTACAATATTATCTGGTTGAATTTCCAGAATGTTATAGTACAATCGTTCCTGCCCATTATTAATCACTTTTAAATTGTATCTGTCGTTATGTTGAAACACAATATTGCCCGAGGCATCTTTAATTGTTTTTACTGGTAAGTCTTTTATTACAGCGTTTTCATTTCCTTCTGCTTTTTTATAATCTACAGGAACAAATTCAAAAACTACATTCAGTTCTTCATTTTTCAGGTTGAGACTACGCAAGTAAGCAGCACGACCGTAAGCTCCAACTTTAGCAGCAAGAAAATTATACAACTCCTCTTTATTTAAATCTTTACTGCAAACACCTAAACGGTAATCGCCAGCTGTTGAAACATAAATAGAATCTGCACTAAAGCCATCAGCACCTTGTTCAATAAACAGATCACCGGTTTCATTTGTGAGCTTGGCCTGTTTAATTTTTGTAAACACTTCTTTTAAAACGTTAGCCAGCGAATTATCTTTTGTTTTAATTGTTACCTGTACGGTTAAATCACCAAAATTCACTTCATCCAAAAAAATCCAGACTGTTTTCAATTCATCATTTCCCAGCTCAGTATCTAATTCTACTTCACTGCTATAATCAGCAGCAGTTGTAATAGTACCTTTAGCAATGGGCAAAGCAGATTCTCTGTTATAAGTATTGGATTTATATAGCTTAACGGTTGTGCCGGCAAATACACCATAAATTTTACCACAGGGAATGCTGATTTTTTTCTTACCTAAAATCTGATCGGTTACATAATAATTTGGTTTGCCCAGTGCTTTGCCACCAAAAATTTCTTTATCCAGATCACCTTCAGCATTTGGGGTTTGCCCCGGAACACTTTTGCTCATTTCAAGTCGAATATTATCAAACAATCCACGGTAACTGGTTTTTGTATCGGCCTTTGCTAATGCTTTAGAAAAAGCTAGTGATAAACTTCCGCAATGTTCATCGCCACATTCCTGGTTTAATTCAGAGGCACCAGATGCAAAAAAGGCGCTCATTGAAGCAAAGCCTGATTTTGTTTCACCCAGGTTAAACAAATTTTCATTTATCAGCTTGCTGTTTGTTTTTGCTGTATATCCTTTGGGTTGGTATTTTGTAGTGGTGCCCCGGTAGTTGCCTAAACCCGAACGGGTACTGGTACCGCTGTGGCATGCATCAACAATCACTAATAAGTTTCCATCACTACCTAATTTTTTTCTTATCTCTTCCAGCTTTAAACCAAACTCATCGTCCCGTAAATGTTTCTCAACACCAGGCTGATATTCCATGGGAGCATCGTAGGTAACAAGCGCTTCATCATATCCATCAGCCTCATCACCATTATCGTCAAATACCTGTTCACCATGTCCGCTGAAATGAAAAACACAAACATCACCCGGTTTTGCTTTTTCAATTAATTGTTGCTGAATAGCATTTAAAATTCCTGGCTTTGTTGCCTCTTTATCTCTTAATATGCGGATATTTTCTTCTTTAAACCCCTGGCGTTTTAATGCTTCTCTAATCAAAATCACATCATTGTCGGTATTTAGTTTATTCCAGCCGGTAGAAGGAGCATAATTTGAAATGGCAACAATCAATGCCAGTTTATTGGGTTCTTTCTGTGCCAAAACCGGCAACGCAATTACTAATATGAAAAGAAAGAAGAGAGTTCGCATTTTTGGTTTTTAAGGAAAGTTATATCATTCCCTTTGTTAATGCAATAATATGACAGTGGAATCAGGTTTTCTATACCCACTAAAAGGTATTTTTAATTTTTAGGTTCTTCCTCATGTTAATTTCTGTTAAATGCCTCAATCTCTTTATTTTTAAGCTATGTGGATAGCGCTCTTGTTTTGGTTTTCATTGGGGGTAATTTTTCTCACTTATGTGGGGTATCCTTTTTTACTTTTTCTGTTTTCTTTGTTTAAAAATAAATTGGAATCTCAAACAAAGCAGCAAACAATGCCTGTAAGTGTAATTATTGCAGCTTACAATGAAGAAAAGCTGATACACGAAAAAATAAAAAACACATTGGAGCAAGGTTATCCATCACATTTATTACAAATCATTGTTGTTGCTGATGGTTCAACAGATTTAACTGTAACTAAAGCCTCTGAATTTAAAGAAGTATTGGTTTTGTTTGATGAAAAAAGAAAAGGGAAGGCAGCCGCAATTAACAGGTCAATTGCTTATGCAACCAATGAAATTATTGTACTTACCGATGCAAACAGTTTGCTGCAACCGGGGTCGTTAAATGAATTAATACAACCATTTATTGATAAAGAAGTAGGTGCTGTAGCCGGAGAAAAAAAGGTAATAAATCAATATCATCACAAAAAAAGCAGTGAAGGTTTGTATTGGAAATACGAATCATGGGTTAAAGAGCAGGAAACAAAATTTTACACGGTTATAGGTGCCGCAGGTGAGTTGTTTGCTATCAGAAAAAATATCTACAAATCTATTCCTGAAAATATTATAACAGATGATTTCTTCCTTTCAGTTTCGGTAAATCTTCAATATAAAAAAGTAGTCTATGCCAAAAAAGCGATTAGTGTAGAATATGAATCTTTAACAATCAAAGATGAATGGAAGCGAAAGGTGCGCATTGCAGCAGGAGGTATACAATCTTTATTTGTACTGTCAGCAGCTTTAAATATTTTTAAGTATTCCCGGTTGGCATTTCAGTTTTTTTGTCATCGTGTATCACGTTGGCTTTTTTGTTCTCCTGCTTTTCTTATTCTTTTTATCACAAATTATTTTTTATTACAAAATGCTGACCTTTTATTTTACCAGAGGTTATTCTATGCACAGGTTTTGTTTTATTCTTTAGCCTTAACAGGTTGGTTCTTGTCTTATAGTAAAAAGCAGTTTGTTTTATTTGGAATCCCCTTTTACATCGTATTTATGCATGCTGCCATGCTTACAGGGTTGTTTCGTTATTTATCAGGGAAACAAACTGTTCTTTGGGAAAAAGCTCAACGATGAATTGGATGCATTCGTTTCTTCAATAATTTCACTAAAATATTCTTTCTATCAGTTTTACATCATCCATACTAAACAGTCCAATTGAATACCTGAAAGGTGTTGGCCCGGTACGGGGCGACACGTTTAAAAAAGAATTGGGCATTTTTACTTTTGCTGATCTGCTTGAACATTTTCCTTTTCGCCATTTAGATAAAACAAAAATTACTTTAATCAGGGATATTCATCTGCAAATGGATTTTGTACAGGTTGCAGGCAGGTTAACCGACTTTGAAGTGATAGGTGAACGACAGGCAAAAAGATTAGTAGCCCATATAAAAGATGCCTCAGGCTCTATGGAGCTTACTTGGTTTCAGGGAATTAACTGGGTACAAAAACAGTTAGAAATAGGCCAGGATTATCTGGTTTTTGGCAAGTTGAGTTTTTTTATGGGCAAACCACAAATTGTTCATCCTGATCTGGAAGTACTAACACAACAGAATGCAGAGGGCAAACAAATGCTCGATCCTATTTATCCTACAACAGAAAAACTGAAAGCGAAAGGTTTAAACGGACGAAGCATTGGTAAATTAACTTCTGCTTTATTGCCCCAACTGCATGTAAAAGATATACCCGAAAATTTACCCGATGTAATTGTATCATCACTACAATTCCCATCGAGGTATGATGCATACAGGCAAATTCATTTTCCTGCAGATAATGAACAGTATGAAGCATCATTACGCAGACTGAAATTTGAGGAACTGTTTTTTGCTCAGCTCCGTATGGGGTTAACAAAAAGTAACCGGCATCGTTTTTCTAAAGGAGTAAAGTTTGAAAAAGTAGGAGAATTGTTTAATGATTTTTATAATAAGCATCTGCCATTTCAATTAACAGGAGCACAAAAAAGAGTGTTGAAAGAAATCAGGCAGGATACTGCCCGTGGCCACCAGATGAACAGATTATTGCAGGGCGATGTAGGCAGCGGAAAAACCATTGTTGCACTCTTAACAATGTTACTGGCAGCAGATAATGATTACCAGAGTTGCTTAATGGCGCCTACAGAAATATTGGCACAACAACATTATAATAGCATTTCAGGCATGTTGAAAGAGATGAATGTTGAGGTGAAGTTGCTTACAGGATCAACAAAAAAAGGAGAAAGAGAAAAAATTCTGAATGAATTAAAATCGGGAACTACCAAAATGATCGTAGGTACTCATGCATTAATTGAAGAAGTAGTACAGTTTAAAAATCTGGGTTTGGCTATTGTTGATGAACAACATCGTTTTGGCGTTGCTCAACGGGCTGAGTTGAAATTGAAAAATACCATCCCGCCACATATCCTGGTAATGACTGCAACACCTATACCAAGAACAATGGCTATGACAGCATATGGCGATCTGGACTATAGTATAATGGATGAGCTGCCACCAGGCCGTAAACCTATTACAACTGTACATCGGTTTGAAACATCGAGACCATCAGTAATGGATTTTGTAAAGGCTGAAATAGCAAAAGGCAGACAAGTATATTTTATT
>Ga0209797_10001072_pt1 | contig 13740 bp, 15 predicted proteins | sample DOMMetBare3Fresh_2_FD_187472 | JGI IMG/M metagenome (GOLD analysis project Ga0209797, IMG submission 187472) | Wetland sediment microbial communities from St. Louis River estuary, USA, under dissolved organic matter induced mercury methylation -... | ecosystem: Environmental > Aquatic >... | reverse complement strand
ATGTTCATGACAGGCGATCTTACGCAGGGTCGCGGGCCCTCGCGCGCCCGCCGCCGGCGGGTTCGAACCCGTTGTCGCTCGTTTCACCGGGCACCGCCGTGAAACCCTCACGGAGCCCGCTGAGCAACATGTCACGCGCTCCGCCCGGGTCGGGACGAACGGCTCAAGAAGCCGGCACGGCACGACGAAGAATCCGGCATCAGGAGGGTACTCGTGCGCAATCGCGTCCTTGGCTTCTTCGCTGCGGTGCTGTGCTCATCGGCTGCTCTCGCGGCCGACCTGACCCCGACCGAAACGCGATGGCTCAAAGGCGCGTGGCCCGTCATTGCCTATGCGCAGGAAGTGAAACTTCCGCTCGATATCGTCGTGCAACCCCAGCCTGCGCCCGGTGCCGCACCGCTGGCGCTGGCCTTCGTCGACGGCCGTTGCAAGCTCGTGCTGTCCATGCGCGGCAATGCGCAAGCGCAGGCCACGCTGGAGCGGATTGCCCCCGAACTGCTCGACGCAACGCTCGAACTCATGGCCGCGCACGAACTGGGCCATTGCCGGCGCTACCTGGACGGGGCCTGGTACCGATTGCCCTCGGGGTTTGCCATCAGCCAAGGCCAAGCGCTCGGCCCCGACCTGCAAGCCGCCTACGCCAACATGCAGGCAACGCGTCGCGAGGAAGGCTACGGCGACCTCGTCGGCCTGGCATGGACCCGGCTGCGTCATCCGCAGCAATACGCGACGCTGTATGCCTGGCTGGTGAAGGAACGCTCGGATGATCTGGTTCCCGGCAGCCACCACGACACGCTGGCGTGGCTGCGCTTGGCGCAAGACCCCGGCACGCTGAGGCACGCATCGATCTTCGCTGCGGCCGCCGCGCTATGGACGGCCGGGCTCGCGGCCGATTGAACCTTTGCTGCGCGAGGCCGCGACCTGTCCACGCAATGCAAAACGGCTTGCACTGCAGGGCAATGGCAAGCCGTTGATTTGATTGGTGGCCAAGGGCGGAATCGAACCACCGACACGCGGATTTTCAATCCGCTGCTCTACCAACTGAGCTACTTGGCCTGAAGGGGACGCGAATTATAGCCAGCGGCCTCACAGGCTCCCGCCGCGCTTGTTGCGTGTCAGGTCCACGCCCAGTTGCTTCAATTTGCGGTAGAGGTGGGTGCGCTCCAGGCCGGTCTTTTCCGCTACACGGGTCATCGAGCCGTTCTCCTTGGCCAGGTGGAACTCGAAATAGCACTTCTCGAACGCGTCGCGCGCTTCGCGCAACGGGCGGTCAAGTTCGAAGCTTTGTTCGCTCTGGGGGCCGACGGGCAGCGGCACGATGTGCCCGTGGCTGCCCAGCGGCGGCACGGCGTCGTGCAGGTAGGCAATGTCGGCACGCATAGGCGTGAGCCCGGCCGACTGTGGCGCGGCAGCCGCAGCCCCGTGCAGCGTCGGCAGATGCGCTACGCGCGGGGCGGGTTTGGCCAAGGCTTGTTCCACCGCCCTCAGCAGCTTTTGCAGCGTGATCGGCTTTTCCAGGAAGGCCATGGCGCCGAACTTGGTGGCTTCGACGGCGGTGTCGATCGTGCCGTGGCCGCTCATCATGATCACCGGCATCGTCAGCTGGCCGCTGGCGCCCCACTCCTTGAGCAGCGAGATGCCGTCGACGTCGGGCATCCAGATGTCGAGCAGCACCAGTTCGGGCTTCAACCGTTCGCGCACCGCGCGGGCCTGCGCCGCGTTCTCGGCCAGCTCGACCGCATGGCCTTCGTCGGTGAGGATCTCCGAGAGCAGCGCACGGATGCCGAGTTCGTCGTCAACAACAAGGATGGTGGCCATGGAAACTCAATGCGCCTGCGATGTCGCAAGCTGGGTGGGGTCGGCGCTCGGCGCAGCGGCCAGATTGGAAAATGATAACGAAACTTGCGCGCCGCCTGCCGCAGGCTCGTCGGTGCCGGTCGGGCTGCCGCCGCGATTGCCGATGCGCACGCGCGCGCCGTGCTCGTCTGCGATCTTCTTCACCACTGCCAGCCCCAGCCCAGTGCCCTTGCTCTTGGTGGTGACATAGGGCTCGAAGGCGCGTTTCAGGACGCGGTCGGCGAATCCAGGGCCATTGTCGTGCACCGCAAGGCGCACGGCGCGCAATTCGCCCAGGTCATTGCGTACGGGCTCGGTGCTCACCTGCACATGGCCGTCGGGCCGATCGGCCACCGCATCGAGGCCGTTCTGCACCAGGTTGTGGATCACCTGGCGCAACTGGGTCGCGTCGCCGACGATCCAAGGCAGGTCCTTTGCGCACGATGCCGCGAGCCTGCCGCGGTCCAGCGCCTCGCCATACAGCAACAGCACCTCGGCCACCAGTGCGTTCAGGTCCAGCGGCGCCAGCTTGGCCGCGGGCAGCCGCGCATAGTCGCGAAATTCGTTGACCAGTTGCTTCATGGCCTGAACCTGCGTGACGATGGTGGCCACCGAGCGCCTGAGCAGGCTGACGTCGTCGCCTTGCAGTTTGGCCTCGAGCTTGTGCTGCAAGCGTTCGGCCGAGAGCTGGATCGGTGTGAGCGGGTTCTTGATTTCGTGGGCCAGGCGCCTTGCCACCTCGCTCCAGGCGGCCGAGCGCTGCGCCGAGACGACCTCGCTGATGTCATCGAAAACCAGCAGCCGCGCATCCTGCGGCAGCGTCGCGCCGCGCAACAGCAGGCTCAGTGTCTCGGCTCCGGGCAATTGCAGATCGAACGAGTCCTGCCAATGGTCGCGCTCGCCCGCCTCCGGGCTGGCACGGTGCAGCTCGAAGCGTTGCCACACGGCCAGCGCCATGGCTTCGAGCCCGGGCACGTCGGCCAGGGTGCGGCCGCGATAAGCCGATAGCGGCAGTTTGAGGATGCGCGTCGCGCCAGGGTTGACGGTGTCAATGAGGCGCTGGCTGTCGAACACGATGACGCCGGCCGTCAGGCTGTCGAGGATGGTCTGCAAGTGGGTGCGTGCGCTCTCCATCTCGGCCACACCGCGTTGCACCTGCTCCCTGGCATGGCCGAGTTGCTCGGTCATGTCGGCAAAGCTGCGCGTCAGGCCGCCGATCTCGTCGCGCGAGGTCGATACCGGTTTGGCCGTCAGGTCGCCGGCGGCGACCTGCTTCACGCCTTCGGCCAGCAGCAAGAGCGGGCGTGCTAGCTGGGTGCCCAGCACGGCCGCCAGCAGCACAGCGCCGAACACGGCCAGGATCAACGCCAGCGTGAGCGTGCCGATGTACATCTTGCGCAGCCCGTCGCGGGCCAGCGCCCGCTGCTGGTACTCGCGGTAGGCGCTCTGCACCGCCAGCGCATTGCTGGCCACGGAAACGGGCACCGGTTGCGAAACGAGCAGGAAGCGCTCTCCGCTGCCAAGCAGGATGTCGCTCGACGGCAGCAGGGCCAATGCGCGCACGCGGGCGCGCGGCTGGGCGCCTGGCGCGATCTCGTCGTCCAGGCCGTCGATCTGGCTCACCACGCGCTGGCCGCGTGCCTGGCGCAGCATGGCCGAGCTGGGCCTCTCGGGCACGATGGCGATGCCGCTGCGGCTGGCGGTGACGAGGATCTGCCCGCCGGTGCCGACCAGCGCCACTTCTTCGGCGGCGAGCTGCTCGCGCAGCCGCTCCAGCGCCAGCGGCGCCGGCACGCCGCGGTTCTCGCCCAGGCGGTCGGCCGCGACGCGGGTCTTGTTGCCCAGGTCAGCCACCAGCGCTTCGAGCGTGCCCCGGCCGAGGTCCAGGCCCGCGTCGAGCGCGCCCTGCACGCGCGCATCGAACCAGACTTCGATGCTGCGCGACACGAACTGGTAGCTCACGGTGTAGATCAGCGCCCCGGGCAGCACCCCCACCAGCGCGAAGATGCCGGCCAGCCGGATCAGCAGCAAAGTGCCGAACTTGCCCTGGCGTTTGCGCACCGCCAGCCGCACGGCGGCCAGCAGCACCACCAGCGCCAGCAGCACGGCCACCGCGATGTTGAGCCAGAACAACCAGACGAACTGGCGCTCGTAAAAGGCCGGCGCTTCGCCCGTCAGGGCCAGCACGAAGGCCAGCACCAGCATCACGCCGGTGAAAGCCACCAGCGCCACTGCCCAGCCCCAGCGCGCCGACTTGGTCATTTGGGCGTTTCGGAGGCGAGCTTGATGTTGCGCTCGATGCCCAGGGACCATTCGCTCGCGCCGCCAATGCCGCCCAGCCCGATCTGCATCGGCCGCGGCAGTTGCGTGGTGTCCAGGCGCCAGCTGAACTCGATGTAGTGGCGGCCGTCGGCCTCGACTTCCTGGGCATCAGCGATACGCCACCCGGTGCTGCGTGTCATCGCGACCAGTGCCTCGGCCAGGTTTGGGAAGCTCTGCCCGAGCCCGCCCTGGCTGACACGCCAAGTCGACGTCAGCGGCTGGAAGCTGAGGCGCCACGCACGCGTCGCCCGCACCACGCGCTCGTCGCGCCAGTACCAGCGCGGCCGCCACAACGAGGCCTGCGCCGTGAAGTAGATCGGCACGCCGCGCAGCGCGGCGTCTTCTACTGCTGGCGGCAGCGTGACGCGCAGTTGGTAGTCCAGGCTCACGGCCACCTCGTCGCGGTGCGCCCTGAGCTCGAGCACCTCGACGACCTGGGCCTGCGCAGACAAGGGTGCACCGGCGAACGGCAGGCACAGCAGAAACGCGAAAGCGAGCACCCACCCCGGGCGCCGCGCCGCGCGGTGCCCGAGGACTTGGCACACCGCGTCAAAGCAGGGCATGGAGGCGCTCAGGGTTTGTGGATCAGGGCGTAGAAGAAGCCGTCGGACGTGACGGCTGCTGCGCTGGCATTGTCCGGCAGGGGCAGCAGGTGGCCGGGTGAGGCGGGGTCCATGCGGGCGGCGCCCGACCCCAGCCGTTGCAAAAAAGCGTCGATCTGCTGCTGACCCTCGGCCTTGAACACCGAGCAGGTCGCGTAGAGCAGGCGCCCCCCGGCTGCCAGCAGCGGCCACAGCGCATCCAGCATCTGCGCCTGGATGCGCGCCAGCGCCGCGATGTCGTCGGGGCGGCGCAGCCAGCGGATGTCGGGGTGGCGACGCACGATGCCCGAGGCACTGCAGGGCGCGTCGAGCAGGATCGCGTCGAAGGGCCGGCCGTCCCACCACGCTGCGGGCTGGCGGGCGTCACCGGCCTTGAGCGTGGCGGCCAGGTGCAGGCGGTTGAGTGTGTCCTGAACTCTCATCAGGCGCTGCGGGTCGTTGTCCAGGGCCAGCAAATCCAGGTCTGCAAGCTCGAGCAGGTGCGCCGCCTTGCCGCCCGGTGCGGCGCAGGCATCGAGCACACGCGCCCGCGGTGCCAGGCCTCCCGGGCCGAGCAGCAGCGGCGCGGCGCGCTGTGCGGCGGCGTCCTGCACCGAGACGTCGCCCTCTGCGAAGCCGGGCAACTGCAGCACCGGGCACGGCTCGCCCAACACCACGGCGTGGCTGCTGACCGCCTGCGCCGACCGGCCGAGCGCCGCCAAGCGCTGCACGTATGAGGCGGGGTTGGTCCTGCGGGCGTTGACGCGCAGCGTCATCGGCGGATGGCGATTGGCTTCGCGCAGCAAGGCCTGCCATTGCCCAGGCCAGTCGTGCTTGATGCGCTCGATCCACCACAACGGGTGGTTGAAGGCCCCCACCGGGTGATGCTCGGCCGCCGCGACCAGCGCATCGCGCTCGCGCACGAAACGGCGCAGCACGGCGTTGACGAAGCCCACGGCGGCAGGCGTGCGCTGGTGCGCCGCGTGGACGGCTTGATCGACCAGCGTGTGGTCGGGGTACGCCGGCCGCTCGCCGCCAGCCGCCGGCCACAGCAGCGCGAGCGCGCAGACCAGCAAGGCATCGACGGCCGGCGGCGGCGACTTGGGGGCCATCACATTGCGCACCGCTTCGGCACCGCCCAGCCGGCGCAGGACCTGAAAGGCCAGCGCCTGCGTGCCGGCGCGCGCCGTAAGCGGTACACGCGCCAGCAGATCGGTCAGCGAGCGGCCCTCGCGCACACCCTGAACCATGTCGGCCGCATGCCCCAGCAGGTGCGACAACGCGATCGGTGGCGGCGGTGCGGCGGAGGTCACGAGAACAGTCTAGGGCCAGCATGGCTTTGCCCGACGCGGCACAATCGCTAGCCCAGCGGTTGCCAGGAACGCGCGATGCCCACCCCCACGATGCCGATTTTCCGCAGCGAGGACGACCTGGCACAACTGCCGGCATCCGAGCGCATCCGCTACCGGCTGGTCGGCGCCGACTGCCGCTACCACGCCAACGACAACATCGCGGCATTCATCCGCGACGGCGAAATCGACGAGCTCAAGGCCGAGGTGCAGCAGCAGATGCAGGGCGTGCTCGAGGCGCTGGTGATCGACACCGACAGCGACCACAACACCGGCGACACTGCCAAGCGCGTCGCCAAGATGTTCATCGACGAGGTCTTTCGCGGCCGCTACGTGAAACCGCCGACGGTGACCGAGTTTCCCAACGCCTCGCGCCTGAATGAGCTGATGATCGTCGGCCCGATCAAGGTGCGCAGTGCCTGCTCGCACCACCTGTGCCCGATCCTGGGCAAGGTCTGGATCGGCATCATGCCCAACGAACACTCGAACCTGATCGGCTTGAGCAAGTACGCTCGCATCTGCGACTGGATCATGAGCCGGCCGCAGATCCAGGAAGAGGCGGTGATCATGCTGGCCGACGAGCTGCTGGACCGGGTCAAGCCCGACGGTCTGGCCATCGTGATGGAGGCCGACCATTTCTGCATGCACTGGCGCGGCGTGAAGGACGACGAGTCGATGATGACCAACTCGGTGATGCGCGGCGCCTTCCTCAAGGATTCCAACCTGCGGCGCGAATTCCTTTCGCTGCTGTCCAAGAAGAACGGGAACTGACATGCTTGTAAGACTCATGTACGCCAGCCGCGCGGTGCCCGCGGTCGACCAGGAAGAGCTGCTCGCCATACTGAAGAAGAGCAAGGCCAACAACCCGAAGCTCGGCGTGACCGGCGTGCTGTGTGCGTGTTTCGATTCGCGCGTCTTCATGCAAGTGCTCGAAGGCGGCCGCTCGGCGGTCAACCGGCTCTACAACCGCATCGCCAACGACCCGCGCCACACCGACGTGGAGCTGCTGTCCTACGAAGAGATCAGTGAGCGGCGCTTCGCCGGCTGGTCGATGGGCCAGGTCAACATGGCGCGTCTGAACCCGGCCCTGCTGCTGAAGTACTCCGAATGCGCCAAGCTCGATCCGTTTGCGGTCAGCGGCAAGGTTTCGGTAGCGCTGTTCGACGAACTGGTGGCCACCGCGTCCGTCATGGGCCAGGGCTGACGGCGGCGCACTTCGTGCTATCGATGAACAGCGCGAACGAGTAGTTCGCGTAGGGCGTGCCGCCCACATGCGGCAGCGGCACCCACCACAGCCACCAGTCGTCATAGCGGCGCGTGCGCACGGGCACGCTGTCGATGCGGCAGGCGCCGCTCGAGACGCTGGCGCTCGCCACCTCGCGGGCCCAGCCGGCCTGCCAACGCGAGCGATCCTCGAAACAGGTCGCCCAGCCGACGCGCCCGGCGTTCCCGTGCGGCGTACCGCTTTCGAATCGCTCGCAGTGGCCGGCGGCATCGTCGGTGAAATCGACGATGCTCAGCGGCTCCCGGATGCGGCCATGGGCCAGCGCGCGGCCGGTGCGGTCGCGCAGTACGACGTCGCCGGACCGGAGCTCGCCCCACAACTGCTGCGAGGTCTTCAGCGCCACGTCGTTGATGGCGACGTGCACGCTGGCATGGGTGTGCGCATGCCACCAGCCCCAGCCAAGCACCGCGACGACCAGCGCCGCAACAAAACCGATCAGGCGAGCGCGTCGGCCCAAATCGTGCGCGCCCAGTTCCAGGCGTAATTGCCTTCCAGCTCGGTCGGCGCGGCCGACACGCCGCCCGAGCCGGCCACCGTCTTGAAGGTCTTCTCCGCGGCCACGTACTCGTGCACGCTGGCCACGTGGATCACGTTCTTGGCGTCGGTGAAGCTGTAGCAGGTGTTGGTCAACATCGGCGCGGGGTTGATCTCCCAGCCCGACAGCTCGGCCACGATCGCCGCCGCCGCGACCTTGGCGTGGCTGTTGGCCATGTGCCCGCTCTTGGGCATGCCGGGCGCGACCTGGATCGAGTCGCCGAGCACATGGATGTCCTTGGCGACCGTGCTCTCGAACGACAGGTAATTGACATTGCACCAGCGCGCGTTGGCATTGGCCAGGCCGGTCTGCACTGCGATCGCGCCGGCGCGCATCGTCGGCAGCACGTTGAGCACGTCGGCCTTGACGTCATCCTGGATCTCGAACTTGACGGTGCCGGTCTTCGCGTCGACGGCAGTGGCCTTGTGTTGGCTGCGGTACTCGACGATGCCCTGGTACTGCTCGGCCCAGACCTTCTTGAACAGCGGGCCCTTGCTGGTCACGTCCTGATTGGCGTCGAGGATCAGCACCTTGCTTCTCGGCTTGGACGCCTTGAAGTAGCTTGCCACCTGGCAGGCGCGTTCATAGGGTCCTGGCGGGCAGCGGTAGGGCGCTTCGGGAATGGTGATCGCGTAAGTGCCGCCATCGGGCATGGCTTCGAGCTGGCGTCGCAGGGCCACCGTCTCCGGCCCGGCCTTCCAGGCCTGCAGGATGCGACCCTCGCTGTTGGCCGTGCGCAGGCCGGCGATCGAATCCCACACCAGTTCGATGCCGGGCGACAGGATCAGCTTGTCATAGGCGATGCTCGGGCCTGAGGCGAGCACGGCAACCTTCTTCACCGGGTCGATGCTGGCCACCATGTCCTTGACCACCCGAACGCCATGGTTCCTGGTCAGCGACCCGTACGGCGTGGTGATGTCGGCCAACGTTTTGCTGCCGCCAAGCACGAGGTTGCTGATCGGGCACGAGACGAAGGCGTCGTTTGGCTCGACCAGCGTGACATCGATCTTCTGGTCGGAGAAAAGCCTCACGTACTTGGCCGCGGTGGCGCCACCGTAGCCCCCGCCGACGACCAAGACGCGCGCCTTGGCCGGCACGGCTCCGCCGGCGGTCGAGGTCAACAGGACGCCGGTGTCGCTGGCGCAGCCAGCCAATGAGAGCAACCCCAGCGAGCCCGCACCTTGCAGCAGCTGTCGTCTTTGCATCATGGCGAGCTCCTTCACTTCTTCTGCACTGCGAAGTGCGCGGCGATCTGTTCGATCTGGGCATCGTTGTAGCCCTTGGCCAGCTGGTGCATCACGGTGGCCGGCCGCGTGCCGGCCTTGAAGGCCTTCAACTGCTCGACGAGGTAGGGCGCAGGCATGCCGGCCAGACCCGGTACGGCGGCGCCGTCGACCGCCCGGCCCTGGGTGCCGTGGCAGTTGGCACAGGTGGCGGCTAGCGCCCGCACTTGCAGCGCCTTGGCGTCCTGTGCAGCGGTGGGCAGGCAGGTGACAGCCGCCAGAATCGCAGCCCCCAGCGGCATCGAATGGAGTGCGCGCAATCGCATGGCTCGTCTCCGGATGTAGACAGGCACCGGCGCGCTCAGTAGCGTGCCGGTTCGACCTCAATGTACTGGCGACCCAACTCCGGCGGTACCGGGGAATCCAGAAGCGTGCAGGTCAGGCGCAGCGCATCGGCGGCTACCGGGTGCAGCACCGGGCCCTCGGTCAGCGCGCGCGCCGCGTCGAACCAGCCGCGCACAAGAACCGGGCGCAGTAGCCACGGCAGCATCTGCAACACCCGCAATGCGCGCAGCGTGGCGTCGATGTCGTGGCGCTCGCGCGGCGGCAGCTCGACACGCCCGTACCACGGCGCGATGGCACTGTCGTACCAGGTCTGGCCGGTCGATTCGTAGCCGGTCAGGTCCAGCGTCAGTTCGGGCGCCGGCACCATGTGCGACAGGAATGCGCTGTACAGGCAGACTTTCAGCGCCTGTGCGTCGTCGAGATCTGCCAGGCTGGTTTCTGCGGCCGCCGGAGGCGACACGGCGCTGCCGGCCAGCAGGTGGCGCAGCGCGACCCAGCGCAACTGGTCCATCTGCGTGACCATGCCGTCGGCCGTCATCACGCGCCGCGCGGCACCGATCAGTTCGTGGCGCGGCTCCACCGGCCCCGGCGCGAGCAGGCGCGCGAAGGTCTCGAACCACGGCAGCCGATGGGTTTGCGGCAAGACCAGCACATCGCCCAGCAGGCGTTCGGCGTCGGCAACGCTGCGTGTCTCATCGAACCATGCCGCCCGCTCGCGCCCGCTCTCGGGCGCCACGATCAGCGCCAGCGCCGCGGCCTGCCACTGCGCCGGCTCCTGCAGCGCGTGTAGCCGCGCCACGCTCTCACGCAACATCGGGTCGCTGCGGTCAATGCGCGGCGCACGCACGTGAACCAGGTTTACCGAGCGCGGCAGGGTCGAGGGCGAGGTCGACATGTTCGCGATTGCAACACGAACCGGGGCCGTTGAGCAGCCCCTGCCCGCGCGGCACCCGAAGTCGAGGGTGAACCCGGCCCTCAGGCGCCGGCCTGGCGCCAGCGTTCGTGACCGCCACGGCGCAACGTGCAGGCCGGGCACGTGCCGCAGCCATAGCCCCAGGCATGGCGCGTCCCGCGCTCACCGAGGTAGCAGGTGTGGGTGTGCTCGACGATCAAATCGACCAGCTCAACGCCGCCGAGTTGCTCGGCCAGCGCCCAGGTGGCCGCCTTGTCGATGAACATGAGTGGCGTCTCGAGCGTCATCGGCACGGCCAGCCCCAGGCTCAGCGCGACCTGCAGCGCCTTGAGCGCGTTGTCGCGGCAATCGGGATAGCCGGAGTAGTCGGTCTCGCACATGCCCGCTACGAGCACCGAGGCGCCGCGGCGGGTTGCCAGCACCGCGGCCAGGGTCAGGAACAGCAGATTTCGGCCAGGCACGAAGGTATTGGGCAGGCCATTGGCCTGGATCTCGATGGCGCGCTCGGTGGTCAGAGCGCTCTCGCCCAGTTGGGCCAGCAGCGGTACGTCCAGCAGGTGGTCTTCGCCGAGCCGTCCGGCCCAACGCGGGAACCGGCCGCGCAGTTCGCGCAGGACGGTGAGGCGGCACCCGAGCTCGATGCGGTGGCGTTGGCGGTAGTCGAAGCCAATGGTTTCGACTCGGGCAAAGCGCTCCATCGCCCAGGCCAGGCAGACAGTCGAATCCTGGCCGCCAGAAAACAACACCAGCGCCGTGCGCGGATCGGTCATGTCTCCGTGCTCAGGGATGCCTCTCGCCCACGGGCAGCATCAGGTGCGCACCTCGCCATTGCCCAGCACGATCCACTTCAGCGACGTGAGACCCTCGAGCCCGACCGGGCCGCGGGCGTGCAGCTTGTCGGTGCTGATGCCGATTTCCGCGCCCAGGCCGTACTCGAAGCCGTCGGCGAATCGCGTGCTGGCGTTGACCATCACGCTGGCCGAGTCGACCTCGCGCAGGAAGCGCATCGCGTTCGGGTGGTTCGTCGTCAGGATCGCGTCGGTGTGGTGCGAGCCGTAGCGGTTGATGCGCTCGATGGCTTCGTCCAGCGAATCGACGAGCTTGATGCTGATGATCGGCGCCAGGTACTCCTCGGACCAGTCGGCCTCGGTGGCGGCGACCAGCTTGGCGCCGGCCACGGCGGCCAGGATTGCCTTGGCGCGCGGCCCGCAACGCATCTCGACCCCCTTGGCCGCGAATACCGCGCCGATCTTCGGCAGGAAAGCCGCCGCCACGTCGCGGTGCACCAGCAGCGACTCGGCCGCATTGCAGGGGCTGTATTTCTGCGTCTTGGCGTTGTCGGTGACGCGCAACGCCAGGTCGAGGTCGACCTCGGCATCGACGTAGAGGTGGCAATTGCCGTCGAGGTGCTTGATGACCGGCACCTTGGCCTCGGCGCTGATGCGCGCGATCAGCCCCTTGCCGCCGCGCGGGATGATCACGTCGACATATTCGGGCATCGCGATCAGGCGGCCGACCGCGGCGCGGTCGGTCGTCGAGACCAGTTGCACCGCGTCGGGCGGCAGCCCGGCCTCGACCAGTGCAGCCTGAACCACTTGCGCCAGCGCCACGTTGCTGTGGATGGCCTCCGAGCCGCCGCGCAGGATGGCCGCATTGCCACTCTTGATGGCCAGCGACGCGGCCTCGATGGTCACATTGGGCCGGCTCTCGTAGATCATGCCGAACACCCCCAGAGGCACGCGCATCTGGCCGACGCTGATGCCGCTCGGCCGCCGCTTGACGTTGGTGATTTCGCCCACCGGGTCGGGCATCGCAGCCAACTGCTCGCAGCCTTCGGCAACGGTATCGATGACCTGTTGCGTGAGCTTGAGCCGATCGGCCAGCGGCGCTGCCAAGCCCGCGGCATTCGCCGCGTCAAGATCCCGGCAGTTGGCGGCCTGCAGTGCGGCGGCTTCGCGCCGCAGTCGCACGGCCAGCGCGCGCAGCGCAGCGTTCTTCGCTGCCGTGGGGGCCGCTGCCATGGTCCGCGACGCCGCCCGTGCGGCTGCGCCCACGTGGGCCATGTAAGCGGCGAGGTCGTCCGAACTCATGCCTCGATTGTCCCCGAAACACGGGCGCCCCCGGGGCCCCGGCGCGTGGCGCACTGCAGCGGATCAGCCGAGCCAGGCCAGCAGCGCCAGCCACCCCCCCGCGGTGACGACGAACGCCAGCGTCGAGAACACGATCGCCGCAGTGGCCTCGGCCTGCAGCGTGCCGTAGCGCTGGGCAAAGATCAGCGGGTTGCTGCCCACCGGCAGCGCGGCCATCATCACCAGCACCGACAGCGGCAGGCCCGCGAGACCGAAACCCCAGTGCGCGACCAGCAGCACCAGCGCGGGCAACACCAGCAGTTTCAGCAACGACAGGCCGATCGCGCCGCGCAGATGGCCTTGGACGCCGTAGTAGGCCAGCGACAGCCCGATCAGCACCAGGCACAGCGGCACCGCCGCCGAGGCCACAACCGCCAACGCCTCGTCGAGCACCGGGTGCAGGCCCAGGCCGGTGGCATTCCAGACCAGGCCCGCCAGCACCGGCAGCACGACGGGGTGGATCACGGTATTGCGCAGCGTGGCCCACATCGTCGCCGCAAGCGACACCGGCGCGCGGCCTGGTGCCGGCGCGCGCGCGACGTCGCCCTCGGCCAGGGCGGTGGTCAGCGACAACAGGAACAAGGCGTGCAGGCTGACCAGCGGGATGTGGATGGCCAGGCCGGCCTCGCCGAACAGCGCCGCCGCCAGCGGAATGCCCAACTGCACCGAATTGCCGAAGCTGGCTGAAAGCGCGCGCACGGCGGGCGCGGCGGAGCCCGGGGCTTGCCCCGCGCTGCGAGCGCGATGCCACAGGTAGACCGCCAACAGCAGCGCCATCGTCGGCACGAAATAGGCCCACACGCTGCGCCACGGCATGGTCGCGAAGTCCAGCCGCGCTGTGGTGCGAAAGAGCAGGGCCGGCACGAAGATGAAGAATGCCGCATTGCTGAGCACGCGCGCCGGGTCGCTGCTGTCGGTGCCGGTGCCCAGCCATTGCAGGCGGCCGGCGACCCAGCCGATCGCAGCGGTGATGAAGATCGCCAGCAGTTTGTAGAGGACCGCGGCAGTCATCGAGGCGGCCGGCGCTAGGAGCCAGCCGCTGCGGCGGCGGCGCGGGCACAGGGCGCTGTCAGAGCCCCAGCCACTTGCCCAGGGCCATCATGGCGGCATCGTCATAGGCCGCGAAGCCGCGCAGCTTGCTCGGTTCGAGCTTCTTGCGGCCTTCATCGCTGGTGTCGAGTCCCAGCAGGTACTCGCGCACGCTGGCGACCTGCTCGACGCT
>Ga0209797_10001070_pt1 | contig 13747 bp, 12 predicted proteins | sample DOMMetBare3Fresh_2_FD_187472 | JGI IMG/M metagenome (GOLD analysis project Ga0209797, IMG submission 187472) | Wetland sediment microbial communities from St. Louis River estuary, USA, under dissolved organic matter induced mercury methylation -... | ecosystem: Environmental > Aquatic >... | reverse complement strand
ACTGCCACTCGCAGGTCTGGAACAAGAGCCCCTTCCTCGACCTCGTGCGCGCGAGCTGGTTCTCCGGGCAGCCGATCCCCTGGGTCCGGGTCCACCGGCTGCCGGACTTCGTCTACTTCAACCACGCCGCCCACGTGAACAAGGGCGTCGGCTGCGTGGAGTGCCACGGGCGCGTGGACCGCATGGCCGCCATCGAGCAGGTCCAGCCGCTCAGCATGGGCTGGTGCCTCGACTGCCACCGCGATCCCTATCCGCGGCTCCGCCCGCTCGAGGAGATCACGAACATGACGTGGAGTCCGGAGGGCGACCGCGCGCAGCTCGGCCGGGAGCTCGCGAAGAAGTACGACGTCAAGCCGCGCCTGGACTGCTCCACATGCCATCGCTAGGGCTCCCCATCTACGGGCAGGAGAGCGGCCTCGGGGCGCGCCGCTGGAAGACCGTCGCGGAGCGCGACGGCGCCGCGACGGGCGAGCCGCGCGAGTTCCCCGAGGGCGCCACCGAGACGCCGGACGCCCTCGGGCGCCGCCCGTTCCTCCAGCTCCTCGGCGCGTCCGCCGCGCTCGCCGGCCTCGGGGCCTGCCAGCCGCCCCGCCAGAAGCTCGTCCCCTACGTCCGGCCCGCGGCCGGCGTCACGCCGAGCGTCCCGAACGCCTACGCGACGGCGGCGAGCGACCGCGGCTACGCGATCGGCCTCGTCGTCACCTCCTGGGAGGGGCGGCCGACCAAGATCGAGGGGAACCGCGATCACCCGGCCAGCCTCGGCGGCACCGACGCGATCCGCCAGGCGCTCGTCCTCGACCTGTACGATCCCGCCCGCCTCGCCGGCTTCCGCCGGGAGAGGCGCGACCTGTCGTGGCCCGCCGCCCTCGCCGAGCTCGACGCGCTCGCCCGGGCGCACGAGAAGGACGCGGGGGCGCGGCTCAGGTTCCTCGTCGAGCCCTCGTCGTCCCCGACGCTCGACGATCTTCGCCGGCGGATCCTGGAGCGCTTCCCGCGCGCGCGCTTCGACGCCTGGAGCGCCTTCGGCGAGGGAGAGGCGCGCGAGGGCGCCCGCATCGCCTTCGGCCGGCCGCTCGAGGCCCTGGCCGCGGTGGGCGCGGCGGACGTCATCCTCTCGCTCGAGTCGGACTTCCTCGGCCGCGACGGCGATCCCCTCCGCCACGCCCGCGAGTTCGCCGCCCGGCGCGAGCCCGCGAGCCTGAACCGGCTCTACGTGGCCGAGGCCGGCTTCACCATCACCGGGGGCGCCGCCGACCACCGCTTCCGGATGCGCTCGGCGGAGGTCCTCCCCTTCGCCCGCGCCGTGGCGGCCGAGCTCGCCCGCGGGCACGGGCTCGCGCAGCTCGCCCGGGCCGGCGCGCCCGCGCCGGGAGATCACGCCCGGGCCGCCCGGGCCGTCGCGGCCGACCTCGCCCGCGCGCGCGGCCGCTCGCTCGTCCTTGCCGGGGCCGGGCAGCCCGCCGCCGTCCACGCGCTCGCCGCCCTCCTGAACGACGCGCTCGGGAACGCCGGCCGGACCGTGACCTACCGCGAGAGCACCGTCTTCGACCCGCCCCCCGCGGCGGGCGGGGCGCCGGGGCGGCTCGCCGCCCTCGCCGCGGAGCTGCGCGCGGGCACCGTGGACACCCTCGTGGTGACCGCCTGGAACCCGCTCCACGGCGCCCCGGCCGACCTCGGCCTGCGCGAGCTCTTCCCGAAGGTGAGGAACTCGATCGTCCTCGCCTACCGCGACGACGAGACCGTGCGCGCCGCGAAGTTCCGGATCGCCCGGGCCCACCCCCTCGAGTCCTGGGGCGACCTGCGCGCCCGCGACGGCAGCGCCACCATCGTCCAGCCGCTCGTCGCGCCGCTCGTCCCGTGCGCGACGGAGATCGACCTCCACGCGGCGTTCGTCGGGGAGGGCGGGCGCGGCGCCCACGGGCTGGTGAGGGCCGGCTGGCGGGCCCGGGCCGGCTTCGGCCCGCCGCCGCCGGCCGCCGCGGGGCGGGAGGCGTCGGGGAGCCCGGTGGACACCAACCGGGGCGCTCCGCCGGACCCGTTCGAGCGCCGCTGGGAGGAGTGGCTCTCGGCGGGCGTGGTGAGGGACGGGGCGCCGTCCGCGGTGGACGCGTCCCCGGACGCCGACAAGGTCGCGGGGGCCCTCGCCGCGCTCCCGGGGCCCGGCGCCGGGATCGAGGTCCGGTTCGTCCCCGACTACAAGGTGGAGGACGGCCGCCACGTCGAGAACGCCTGGCTGCAGGAGCTGCCGGACCCGGTGACGAAGCTCACCTGGGAGAACGCCGCCCACCTCTCGCCCGCCACGGCGAAGCGCCTCGGCCTCGCCTCCGGGGACGTCGCCGAGCTCGCGCGCGGCGGCCGCAAGGTCACCGCGCCGGTGCTGGTCGTGCCGGGGCACGCGGACGACTCGGTGACGCTCGCGGCGGGCTACGGCCAGCGGGTGCAGGGGGCGGTCGGCCGCGGCGGGTTCGACGCGTACGCGCTCCGCACCGGCGACGGGCTCTCGTTCGCGGCCGGGCTCGAGGTGCGGCCGGCGGGGCGGCGGACCGACCTCGCGGTGACGCAGGGCCACTTCACGATGGAGGGGCGGGCGATCGCCCTCGCCCTCGACGCGCCGGAGCTCGCGCACGCGAAGGAGGAGCTCGACCACCACCGCGGCCCGCAGCCGACGATCCTCGCGCCCGTGGACTACTCGAAGGAGGAGTACCGCTGGGGCATGGCGATCGACCTCTCCCGCTGCATCGGCTGCGGCACGTGCACCGCCGCCTGCCAGGCGGAGAACAACATCCCGGTGGTCGGGAAGGAGCAGGTGCTCAGGAGCCGCGAGATGCACTGGCTCCGCGTGGACCGCTACTACGAGGGGACGCCCGAGGACCCCCGCTCGGTCTCGCAGCCCCTCGCCTGCGTGCACTGCGAGGCGGCGCCCTGCGAGTACGTCTGTCCCGTGAACGCCACCGTCCACTCGGACGAGGGCCTCAACCAGATGGTCTACAACCGCTGCGTCGGGACCCGCTACTGCTCGAACAACTGCCCGTACAAGGTCCGCCGCTTCAACTTCCTCGACTACCACCGGCGGACCGAGCCGACCCTCAAGATGCTCATGAACCCGGACGTCACCGTCCGGGCGCGGGGCGTCATGGAGAAGTGCACCTACTGCACGCAGCGCATCGAGCGGACGCGGGTGGACGCGCGGGTGGCGGGGCGGAAGATCGGGCCGGACGAGGTGGTGCCCGCCTGCGCCCAGGCCTGCCCGGCCGAGGCCATCGTCTTCGGCAACCTCGCCGACCCGGCGTCGAAGGCGTCGCGCCTCCACGGCGACGCGCGGCGCTACGACCTCCTGCACGAGCTCGGCACGCGCCCGCGCACCGCCTACCTCGTGAAGGTCCGGAACCCGAACCCCGAGCTCGCATGAGCACCGCGACGAAGATCTCCGAAGAGGCCCTGGCCCTCGAGGGCGCGCCGGTCCTGGTGGGCCGGCCCGACGACCGCGCCCTGACCGAGAGCCTGCTCGCGCCGGTGCTCGGCCCGACGCGCAGGGGCTGGCTGCTGCTCCTCGTCGCCCTCGGCGGCGGCGTCACCTTCTGGCTCATCTCCCTCGTCACGACGGTGTTCGTCGGCATCGGGGTGTGGGGCAACAACATCCCGGTCGCCTGGGCCTTCGACATCACCAACTTCGTCTGGTGGATCGGCATCGGCCACGCCGGCACGCTCATCAGCGCGATCCTCCTCCTCTTCCAGCAGCGGTGGCGGACCTCCATCAACCGGTTCGCCGAGGCGATGACCCTCTTCGCGGTGGCGATGGCCGGGATCTACCCGATCATCCACCTCGGCCGGCCCTGGCTCTTCTGGTGGCTCATGCCGTATCCCTCCACCACCCAGCTCTGGCCGAACTTCAAGAGCGCGCTGCCCTGGGACGTCTTCGCCATCTCGACCTACGCGACGGTCTCCCTCCTCTTCTGGTACCTCGGCCTCCTCCCCGACCTCGCGACGCTCCGCGACGCCGCGAAGGACCGGACCCGCCGGATCGTCTACGGGATCATGTCGTTCGGCTGGCGCGGCTCGGCGCGCCACTGGCAGCACTACCGGATCGGCTACCTGCTCCTCGCCGGGCTCTCCACCCCGCTCGTCGTCTCCGTCCACACCATCGTCTCCTTCGACTTCGCCATCTCCCAGCTGCCCGGCTGGCACACGACGATCTTTCCCCCCTACTTCGTGGCGGGGGCGATCTTCAGCGGCTTCGCGATGGTGGTGACGCTCATGATCCCGGCCCGGCGGCTGCTCGGCTACCAGCACGTCGTCACCGAGCGCCACCTCGACAACATGGCGAAGGTGATGCTCGCGACCGGGCTCATGGTGACCTACGGCTACGTGATGGAGCACTTCATCGCGTGGTACTCGGGGAACGGGTACGAGGCCTTCGCGTTCCTGAACCGGTGGGAGGGCCACTACCGCGCCATCTGGTTCGTCCAGCTCGTCTGCAACGTCCTCGCGCCGCAGCTCTTCTGGTTCCCCTGGGCGCGCCGCAACGAGGTCGTCCTCTTCGTCGTCGCGATCCTGATCAACGTGGGGATGTGGGCGGAGCGGTTCACGATCATCGCCGTCACGCTCACCCGCGACTTCATCCCGTCGTCCTGGGCCAACTACGCGCCGACCTGGGTGGACTGGGGCCTGCTCTTCGGCTCGATCGCCACCTTCGGCACGCTCTTCCTCCTCTTCCTCCGCTTCCTGCCGGCCATCCCGGTCTTCGAGGTGAAGGAGCTGCGCCGCGAGCTCGATCACGCCGGGCACGCCGGGCCCGGCGCGGCGCACGCGCCGGGCGCAGGGGAGGCCTCGCCGTGAGCGCCCACGTGCTCGGCGAGTTCGAGCGCGAGGGCGCGCTCCTCGAGGCGGCGCGGGCGCTCCGCGCCAGGGGGCACGCGGCGGTGGACCTCCACTCGCCGTACCCGCTCCACGGCGCGGACGAGGCGCTCGGCCTCTCCCGCTCGACGGTGCCGCTCGTCGCCCTCGGCGCGGGCGTGACGGGCGCGGCCACCGGCTACTTCATCCAGTGGTACATGGTGGCTTACGCCTGGCCCCTCAACGTCGGCAACCGCCCGCCGCACAGCGCGCCGGCCTTCATCCCGGTGACCTTCGAGCTCGGCGTGCTCTTCGCGGCCCTCGCGATCTTCTTCGGGCTCCTCCTCGCCTACTTCAAGTTCCCGCGCGTCCACCACCCGGTCTTCGAGGTGGAGGCCTTCCGGTCGGCGAGCATCGACGCGCTCTGGCTCTCGGCCGAGGTGGACGCGGCGCAGGCGGAGGCCGTCGCCGCCGAGCTGCGCCGGCTCGGGGCGCGTCAGGTCTCGATCGTGGCGGAGGGCGCGCGATGAGGGCCCGCCTGCTCGCGCTCGCGCTCCTCGCGACGGCCGCCTGCCCGCGGCTCGATCCCATGCAGCGCCAGCCGAAGAACAAGGCGTACCAGGCGAGCGACTACCACGCGGACGGCCTGGCCATGCGCCACCCGCCCGCCGGCACCGTCCCGTACCGCTCCGCCGTCGAGCCGGCCGCCGCCACCGGCCTCGGCGAGGACGGCCGGCCCGTGGCGCAGGGCCCGCTCCCGGTGAGCGCCGCGACCCTCGCCCGCGGGCGCGCCAGGTTCGACGTCCACTGCGCGGTCTGCCACGGCGTGCTCGGCGACGGGGAGAGCCAGGTGGCGCTCAACATGTCGCTCCGCAGGCCCCCCTCGCTCCACGCCTACCGCGACGTGCCGGACGGCCACCTCTTCCGCGTGGTCTCGAGCGGCTTCGGCCTCATGCCGTCGTACGCGAACGAGCTCTCGGTCGAGGACCGCTGGGCGGTGGTGGCCTACGTGCGGGCGCTCCAGCTCTCCCAGTACGCGAAGGTCGAGCAGCTGCCCGCCGAGGCGCGCGAGCGGCTCGAGAAGGAGGGGCGATGACGCTCTCACCCTGGCAGGGCGGCCGGCGCCTCCTCGCCCTCGCGGGCGGCGCCGCCGCGGCGGGGCTCGGCCTGACCCTCCTCGGCGGGCTCGCCCTCGATCCGCGCCGCGCCCTCTTCGCCTACCTCGTCGCCTTCGTGTACTGGATCGGGATCGCCCTCGGGGCGCTCATCCTCCTCGGCGCGTTCCACGCCTCGAACGCGCGCTGGCCGGTGGTGCTCCGCCGCTTCGTCGAGACGGTGCCGCAGGCGCTGCCGGTGTTCGTCCTCCTCTTCGTCCCCATCGCGCTCGGGATGCGCCACCTCTACCCCTGGGTCGATCCGCACGCGCTGGAGGGGGAGATGGCGCACGCCGTCCACGGCAAGACGCCCTGGCTCAACCCCACCTTCTTCGTCGCGCGGACGGCGGTCTACTTCCTGGTCTGGATCGCGGTCGCCCACCTCCTGCGCGCCTGGTCGGTGCGCCAGGACCAGGCGGGCGGCGTGACCCTCACCCGCTGGCAGCGCCGGCTCGGGGCGGGCTCGCTCCCGTTCCTCGCCCTCACCATGACCTTCGCGGCGTTCGACTGGATGATGTCGCTCGACCCGCGCTTCTTCTCGACCATCTTCGGCGTCTACTGGTTCGCGGGGAGCTTCATGGCCGCGTTCGCGGTGGTCATCATCGCGGCCGCGGCGACGCGGGACGACCCGGCCTCGTTCGGCCACCACATGAGCCTCGAGCACTTCCACTCCCTCGGGAAGTTCCTCCTCGCCTTCGTCGCGTTCTGGGCCTACGTCGCCTTCTCGCAGTTCATGCTCATCTGGATCGCGAACGTGCCGGAGGAGGTCCCCTGGTACATCCTCCGCATCGACGGCGGGTGGCGCTGGGTGGGCGCGTTCCTCGCGCTGTTCCACTTCCTCGTGCCCTTCTTCCTCCTCCTCTCCCGCGACCTGAAGCGCAATCCGCGCGCGCTCGCCTTCGTGGCGGGGGGGCTCCTCCTCGCCCACTGGGTGGACCTCTACTGGCTCGTCATGCCCCACCTCCACCCCGGCGGGCCGCGCCCGTCGCTCCTCGATCTCACCGCCTTCGTGGGCGTCGGCGGCGCCGCCATCGCGTTCACCGTCCTCCGCATGCGCGGGACCGCCACCGTGCCGGTGCGCGACCCGTACCTCGAGGACTCGCTGAGGTACCTGCCCCAATGACCGATCTCCACGGCGCGCACGGGCAGGCCCACGGCGCGGTCCGGTCCGAGGAGGACCGGATCTCGACGGCGAGGATCGTCTGGGTGGGCGTCGCCTCCCTGGTGGTCTTCTTCCTCGCCGGCCTGGCGGCGTCCTCCTACCTCCAGGTCCGCCAGGGCGAGCGGGGGCCGCTGCCCCTCCCGTCCGAGGTGGGCCGGTCGAAGATCGGGATGGTCGAGCAGCAGCTGCTCGAGCTCTCCGTGCGCGGGGAGCGCGACCGCGACGCGCGGCGCGAGCGGCTCCGCTCGTACGGCTGGGTGGATCGCGCGGCCGGGGTCGCCCACATCCCCATCGACCGCGCCATGGACCTCGTCGCGAAGGGGATCCGCCCGGCGCCCGGCGCCGCGCGGGAGGAGCGCCCCATCCCCGGAGGGCAGCCTTGAGGGCTCGCGCCGCCGCCGCCGCCCTGGCGCTCGCCGCCGCCCTCCCCGGGCGCGCCCAGTACGGGGCGCGCCCCCAGCCCGGCGGCGCCCCGACCGACGTCGCGCCGGCGATCCTGGAGGACGTCCGGATCGAGGAGCGGCTCGGCAACGCCGTGCCCCTCGACCTCGAGCTGGTGGACGGGGACGGGCGGCCGTTCCGGCTCGGGAGCGTCTTCGACGGGAAGCGGCCGGTCGTCCTCGCCCTCGTGTACTACGACTGCCCGATGCTCTGCGGGCTCATCCTCTCCGGGATGGCCCAGGCGATGCGCGAGAACGGGCTCACCCTCGGGAAGGACTACCGGGCGCTGACCGTCTCGTTCGACCCGGAGGAGAAGCCGGCGCAGGGCGCCGAGCGGCGCCGCGGCTACCTCCAGTCGATGGGGCTCGCCGACGCGAGGGGCGAATGGCCGTTCCTGGTCGGGGCGGAGGCGGCGACGCGCGCGCTCGCGGACGCGGTCGGCTTCCACTACGTCGAGGACCCCGCCACCGGCGAGTGGGCGCACCTGGCGGCCATCTTCGTCCTCACGCCGGACGGCCGGGTGAGCCGCTACCTCTACGGCGTCGAGTTCCCGCCCAAGGACCTCCGCCTCGCGATCGTCGAGGCGGCCGGCGGGAAGGTCGGGACGAGCTTCGATCGGTTCCTCCTCACCTGCTACCGGTACGATCCCGCCTCGCGCAAGTACGAGCCGTACGCGCTCGGCATCGTCCGCGCCGGCGGGCTCGCCGTGCTCGTGGCCCTCTCCGGGCTCATCGGCGGGCTGCTCTGGCGCGAGCGGCGGGCGAAGGCGAGGCACGCGGCATGAACGAGCTCCTCCGACGCATCCTCTTCCTCCCCGAGCAGGCCTCGGACTACGCCCGCCAGGTGGACGCGCTCCACTACTTCGTCATCGTCACGACGATGATCGGCGCGGCGGGGGTGTTCCTCGCGGCGATCTATTTCTTCGTCCGGTACCGCCGGCGCTCCGAGAGCGACCGGACGCCGCACGTGGAGCCGAAGGCGATCCACGAGATCCTCTTCATCGGCGGCCCCCTCGCCCTCTTCCTCCTCTGGTTCGCGATCGGCTTCCCGCAGTACGTGAGCCTGTCGCTCCCGCCCGACGACGCGATGGACGTCTACGTGCAGGGGAAGAAGTGGATGTGGAAGTTCGCCTACCCGGGCGGCCCGAACGCGATCGACAGGCTCCGGGTCCCCGCCGGCCGGCCGGTGCGGCTCCTCATCACCTCGCGCGACGTGATCCACTCGTTCTACGTGCCGGCGCTCCGCATCAAGATGGACGCCCTCCCGGGCCGCTACACGCAGACCTGGTTCAACGCGTCGAGGCCGGGCCGGTACGAGATCTTCTGCGCCGAGTACTGCGGGCTCTCGCACTCGTCGATGCTCGGCGAGCTGGTGGTGATGCCGGCGGCGGACTTCGACGACTGGATGGCCCAGCAGCGGCGCGGCCTCGCCTCGGCGCAGGACGCGGCGCCGGTCCCGGGCGAGCCGGTGCGTCCCGCCTCGAGCGTGGTCGAGGAGGGGCGCCGCGTCGCCGCGGAGCAGGGGTGCCTCAAGTGCCACTCGGTGGACGGGACGCGCCACATCGGTCCGACCTGGACCGACCTCTACCTGCGCGACGAGAAGCTCGCGAGCGGGAAGCTCGTCCGCGCGGACGAGGGCTACCTCACGAGGTCGATGATGGACCCGGCCGCCGACATCGTGAACGGCTTCCAGAACGTGATGCCGACGTTCCAGGGGAAGCTCTCGCCGCCCGAGGTCGCCGCCGTCGTGGAGTACATCAAGTCGCTCAAGACTCCGGCGGCCGGCTCCGGCCCCTCGGAAGGCCCGGTCTATGAATCCGTCCCCCGCAAGTGAGCTCCAGGGGTACAACCCCCGGAACTACCTCAACTCCCCCGCGACGGGGCTGAAGAGCTGGCTCACCACCCTCGATCACAAGCGGATCGGGGTGATGTTCCTCGTCGCGGTGACCGTCGCCTTCGCCCTGGGCGGCTTCTTCGCGCTCCTCATCCGGCTCGAGCTGCTCACGCCCGGGCCGACGATCGTGGACGCGATGACCTACAACCGGCTCTTCACGCTCCACGGCGTGGTCATGATCTTCCTCTTCATGATCCCCGCCATCCCGAGCGCCTTCGGGAACTTCCTCCTCCCCATCATGCTCGGCGCGAAGGACGTGGCGTTCCCGCGCCTGAACCTCCTCTCCTTCTACCTCTACCTCGCCGGCGCCTCCGTCGCGCTCTACGGGATGGTCCACGGCGGCGCGGACACCGGCTGGACCTTCTACACGCCGTACTCGACCACCACCACGACGAAGGTCGTCCCCATCCTGCTCGGCGCCTTCATCCTCGGCTTCTCGTCCATCCTCACCGGCCTCAACTTCATCGTCACCACCCACACGATGCGCGCGCCGGGGATGACCTGGAACCGCCTGCCGCTCTTCGTCTGGTCGATCTACGCGACGGCGGTGATCCAGATCCTCGCCACCCCGGTGCTGGGGATGACGCTCCTCCTCGTCGCGATCGAGCACGCGTTCGGCTGGGGGATCTTCGACCCGGCGCGCGGCGGCGATCCGGTCCTCTTCCAGCACTTCTTCTGGTTCTACTCGCACCCCGCCGTCTACATCATGATCCTGCCGGCGATGGCGGTGATGTCCGAGGTGGTCTGCGCCTTCTCGCGCAAGAACATCTTCGGCTACAAGGCGGTCGCCTACTCCTCGCTCGGCATCGCCTTCGTGGGCTTCTTCACCTGGGGTCACCACCTCTTCACGTCGGGGCAGTCCACGCTGACGGGGGGCGTCTTCGGGGTCCTCTCGATGTTCGTGGGGATCTTCACCGCCATCAAGGTCTTCAACTGGACCGCCACGCTCTACCGGGGCTCCATCTCGTTCACGACGCCGTTCGCCTACTTCGTCGGCTTCCTCTTCTTCCTGGTCTTCGGCGGGATGACCGGCATCGCGCTCGCGACGATGTCGCTCGACGTCCACTGGCACGACACCTACTTCGTGGTCGCGCACTTCCACTTCATCATGGTGGGGGCCACCTTGATGGCGTTCCTCGCCGCGCTCCACTACTGGCTCCCGAAGATGACCGGGCGGATGTACCCGGAGAACTGGGGGCTGGTCGCGGCGGTGATGGTGGTGCTCGGGTTCAACTTCACCTTCATCCCCCAGTTCCTGCTCGGGAACGAGGGGATGCCGCGCCGCTACTTCTCGTACCCGGAGCGCTTCTGGGCCCTCAACGTCGCCTCGACCGCGGGCGCGTCCGTGCTCGCCATCGGGCTCGTCATCGTGCTCGTCTACCTGCTCGTGGCGATCCGCCGGGGCGCGGTCGCGGGCGCGAACCCGTGGGGCTCGCGCGGCTTCGAGTGGGACACCCCGTCGCCGCCGCCGCCCGAGAACTACGAGACGACGCCGGTCTACACCCACGGCCCGCACGAGTACCACGAGGATCCCGAGCCTCCTCGACACGCCGCCCCCGAGCCGAAGCATGTCTGAGACCACCGCCACCGCCGCGCCGAGCTTCCTCGCGCACCACTTCGAGAGCCTCGAGAAGCAGACCCACGCGGCGCGGCTCGGGATGTGGCTGTTCCTCGCCACCGAGATCCTGCTCTTCACCGCCCTCTTCACCGCGTACGCGGTCTACCGCTACCTCTTCACGCCGGACTTCCAGGCGGCGAGCCGCGACCTCGCCACCTGGATCGGGCTCGTGAACACCCTCGTCCTCGTGACGAGCTCGTTCACCGTCGCGATGGGCTACGGCCGCGCGGTCCGCGGGGACGGGAAGGGGACGCGGGCGCTCTTCCTCGTCTCGGTCCTCCTCGCCCTGGTCTTCCTCGGGTTCAAGGTCGTCGAGTACTCCCACCACTTCCACGCGGGCGAGCTGCCGGGGCGCCTCTACGTCTCGACGAGGCTCCAGGGGCCGGGCGCGCCGATCTTCTACGCGCTCTACTTCCTCATCACCGGCCTGCACGCGGTCCACGTGGTGGTCGGGATGACGATCCTCGCGGTGATCGGGCTGCGGGCCGGGCGCGGCGCCTACACGCGCGAGTACCACGTGCCGGTCGAGCTCGCGGGGCTCTACTGGCACCTCGTCGACCTCATCTGGATCTTCGTGTTCCCGCTCGTCTACCTGATCTGATCCCGGAGCAAGAGCCCATGGCCGGACCCGGCGCCGTCGCACCCGTCGAGCACGCGCACGCCTCCCACGTGGCGCGCTACGCGATCGTCTGGATCGCGCTCCTCGCCCTGACCTTCGCCACCTGGGGCCTCTCGCGCTTCCACATCCCCGGCGGCTGGGGGGTCGCCGTGGCGCTCGGGATCGCGACGGCGAAGAGCGCGCTCGTGGCGCTCTTCTTCATGCACCTGTGGGACCAGCGGGGCGCGAACCGGCTCGTGCTCGTGACGTCGCTCGTGTTCGTCGCGCTGCTCGTCGGGCTCACCCTGTCCGACAGCGCCACGCGCTTCCCGCTCTCGAACCCGCCCGGCTCGGAGGGGGCGCTGCCGGTCGGGCCGACCGACTACGGCGGGCCGCCGCCGGTGCCGCCCCGGGACCGCGGGCTGACGCCGTAGCCCTTCACCCCGCGAGGTCGTCCAGCACCCGCTCGTAGACGGCGCGGTCCTCCGGCGAGAAGCAGCAGAACACCGCGCGCTCGACGGGGCTGTCGGTGAGGAGCGCCCCTCTCACCTCGGCGACGGCGACCCGCGCCGCCCGCTCGATCGGGAAGCCGTAGGCGCCGGTCGAGATCGCCGGGAAGGCGATCGAGCGGAGGCCGCGCCCGGCCGCGAGCGACATCGCCCCCCGGTAGCAGCGCGCGAGCGCCGCGTCCTCGCCCCGCGCGCCGCCGCGCCAGATCGGCCCGACCGCGTGGAGGACGTGGCGGGCGAGGAGGCGATGGCCCGCGGTGATCTTGACCTCGCCGGTGCGGGCGCCGCCGAGCCCGCGGCACTCTGCGAGGAGCCCGGGGCCCGCCGCGCGGTGGATCGCGCCGTCCACGCCGCCGCCGCCGAGGAGCGTCGCGTTCGCGGCGTTCACGATGGCGTCGACGTCGAGGCGGGTGATATCGCCCGCGGCGAGGGCGATCCTCCCGCCGAGCCAGGTCCGTTCCATGCCGGTCTCGTACGCCCCCTGTCCCCGGGCGGCAAGCGGGCGGCGGGTCTCCGCGCGAGGCGCCCGAGCACCGCCGCGCGGGAGGCCGGCACAAGGAAGTTCGCGAGTCCGATGGCGCGCATACCCGTCCGGTGGGCGCAAGAGATCGTCCGGGCCGGCATTCCACGAAACCCGGCGTCGTTACGGCAAGCTGTGCCGCCGTGGCTGCTCCGATCCAGCCCCGTGTGCCCCGCCGGCGCGCAATTCGTGCACTCGGCGATGCGCCAGGGGCGGGTACGGGGCTTGCTACCCCGGGCGCACCGGAGATGAAGCGCGACCGCATCCTCATCATCGATCCGAACCCGCTCGAGGGCGCGGCGCTCAGGGCGGCGCTCTGCGAGCACGGCTTCGACGCCGTCGAGGCCGCGAGCGGGGAGGGCGCGCTCTCGCTCGTGCCGAGCTTCCGGCCCGCGGCGGTGCTCGCCGACGCGGCGCTTCCCGACCTGGACGCCGCCCCGCTCGTCGCGCGCCTGCGCGGGCTCCGCTCGGACGCGGCCGTCGTCGTCGCGACGGCGGCCGATCGGCTGGACGCCGCCGTGGCGGCCCTGCGCGCGGGCGCGGAGAGCTATCTCGTCCGGCCGCTCGACGCCGGACAGGTGCTGGCCGTGCTGGAGAAGGCGCTCGAGAAGCGCCGGCTCCGGAGCGACGGCGCCTCGCTGCGCGAGTCGATCCGCCGCCGCCTCCAGATCGTCGGCGCCGCGCCGGAGCTCCAGACGGTCATCGAGGTCGTGAAGCGCGTCGCGCCCACCAAGGCGGCCGTCCTCGTCCAGGGCGAGGCCGGCACCGGGAAGGCGCACGTCGCCCAGGCGCTGCACGAGGCGTCGCCCCGGCGCGACCGGCCCTACGTCGAGGTGAACTGCGCGGCGCTCTCCGAGGCCCTCGTCGAGTCGGACCTCTTCGGCCACGAGAAGGGCGCCTTCGCCGACGCGGACGCCCGCCGCATCGGGAAGCTCGAGCTCGCGAACGGCGGGACGCTCTGCCTCCACGAGGTGGGCCGCCTTCCCGCCGGGGTCCAGGTGAAGCTGCTCCGCGTCCTC
>Ga0209797_10001069_pt1 | contig 13751 bp, 11 predicted proteins | sample DOMMetBare3Fresh_2_FD_187472 | JGI IMG/M metagenome (GOLD analysis project Ga0209797, IMG submission 187472) | Wetland sediment microbial communities from St. Louis River estuary, USA, under dissolved organic matter induced mercury methylation -... | ecosystem: Environmental > Aquatic >... | reverse complement strand
ACGGCGACATCCTGTACCTGGAGGACATCTCGGTCAGCTTCGACGGCTTCAAGGCGCTGAACACGCTGACGCTCAACATCGCGCTGGGCGAGCTGCGCTGCATCATCGGCCCCAATGGCGCCGGCAAGACCACGATGATGGACTGCATCACCGGCAAGACGCGTCCCGACGCCGGGCGCGCCTACTTCGGCTCGACGATCGACCTCCTGCGCCTGAGCGAACCCGAGATCGCCCGCATCGGCATCGGCCGCAAGTTCCAGAAGCCCACGGTCTACGAAGAGCTCAGCGTGTTCGAGAACCTCGAGCTGGCGCTGGCCGGCGACCGGCGCGTGCGTGCGGCGCTGTTCTCGCGCCTGAGCGGTGCGCAGCTCGACCGCATCGGCGAGGTGCTCGCCACCATCCACCTGCGGGAGCTGGCGCAGCGCACCGCCGGTCAGCTCAGCCACGGCCAGAAGCAGTGGCTGGAGATCGGCATGCTGCTGATGCAGGACCCCAAGCTGCTGCTGCTGGACGAACCGGTGGCCGGCATGACCGACGAGGAGACCGAGCGCACCGCCGAGCTGTTCCTGGCCCTCGAGGGCAAGCACTCGCTGGTGGTGGTCGAGCACGACATGAAGTTCGTCGACGAGCTGACCGAGGGGCGCCGGACGGTCACCGTGTTGCACGAAGGCAGGGTGCTGGCCGAGGGGCTGCTGTCCGAGGTGCAGCGCAACGACCAGGTGGTCGAGGTCTACCTGGGGCGATGAGACGTGAGGGGGGTCCGATGGGCGCCGCACGGCCGTTCCGAAGGCGCTCGCTCCCCCTTGGGGGGACGGCGCGAAGCGCCTAGGGGGCATGATGAGCGTGATGCTGAAGGTCGACGGACTCAACCAGTACTATGGCGGCTCGCACATCCTGCGCGACTGCGCCTTCGAAGCCCGGGTCGGCGAAGTCACCGTCGTTCTGGGGCGCAACGGCGTGGGCAAGACCACGCTGCTCAAGTGCCTGATGGGGGTGGTGCCGGTGAAGACCGGCTCGGTCGTCTTCGATGGCGTCGACATCACGCGCGCCACCAGCGACGAGCGGGTGCGGCGGGGCATCGGCTACGTGCCGCAGGGTCGCGAGGTGTTCAGCCGGCTGACCGTCGAAGACAACCTGCGCATGGGGCTGGCATCGCGGCCCGGTCGCACGCCGATTCCCGACGAGCTGTTCGCGCTGTTCCCGGTGCTGAAGCAGATGATCGGCCGTCGCGGCGGCGACCTCTCCGGCGGCCAGCAGCAGCAACTGGCGATTGCCCGCGCGCTGGCCTCAGGCCCGAAGCTGCTGATCCTGGACGAGCCCACCGAAGGCATCCAGCCGAGCATCATCAAGGACATCGGGCGCGTCATACGCATGCTGGCCGGACGCGGCACCATGGCCATCGTACTGGTCGAGCAGTACTACGACTTCGCCGCCGAACTGGCCGACCAGTACCTGGTGATGGAGCGAGGCGAGATCGTGCAGCGCGGCCGCGGCGCCGACATGGACGCCGAAGGCGCCAGAAAGCGGATGTCGATCTGACGCGCCGGCCTCAGGTCGACCACACCCGCGGCGCGCAGGGTGCGAGTTCCCAGGCCAGCTGGCGCCAGATCCGCCACACGCGGTTGAGCAGTGCCGTGGCCGGCTCGACGCGATTGGCCAACGCACGCAGCACGACCACCTGCGCGTGGGCCGAGCTGCAGCCGTGCACGATGGCGGCGTCGCTGTCGGGCCAGGCCGTGCGGGCGGCGTCGAGCAGCGCCTGCCGCCGGGCCGGTTCGATGGCCCTGCCGGCGGCAAACCACTGCGTGGCCAGGACACGACGTCCGGCCAGGCCGAGCGGGGACTCGAGCAGGGTCGCGTCCTGGGCATCGATCCTGCCGCGTTCGAGCCAGACACCCGGCAGCTCCACATGCTGGATGCAGTGGCCGCGATCGAAGGGCAACCCGGCGGCCGGCAGGCCCAGCGCGAGGACCTCCCGGCCGATCATCTCCGCGCCGGGTGAGAGTTCGAACACCGCCCGGCTCTCGGCCATCGCGGCCGGGTAGACCAGGGTTTCCAGCGGCAGCCATTCGAGTCGCGCATCGTCGGCCACCGAGGCATGGACCGCCTGCACGGCGCCGTCCCCGGCACTGCGGTAGAAGCGCGTCGCGCCGGGCGTCGTGATCAGGGCATGGGTCCGTGCGCCCAGGGTCAGGTGCAGATCGAGCCGATCGCCCCCCGCCACGCCGCCCGGCGGGTGGACGATGACCGAATGGCAGACGGCGGGACCTTCGGGATACAGCGCCGCCAGCACCCTCGACGGGCCATCGTGTCGATCGCTCACCACGCAGCGCGGTGTGCCGGTGGCCAGGTCGATGCGATAGCGGAGGTCGAGCGTGCCTTGCCAGGCCATCGCGGGTCGGGCCGCTGCGGCCCCAGGAGGGTGAGCGGGCATTCTACGAAGCCTCGGCCTAGGGTAAGCGCTGATCGCCCGGGGCCGGCGGGAATGGGAGAAACGGGCCTCGGAAACGATGGACCCCGCCATGACTCCCATGCCTTGCAGTCGGCGCCTCGTCATCTTCGCGTGGGCTGCGGTCGCGTGGGCGGGCGGTGCGGCACCGGCCGTTGCGCAGCCAGCGGCCTGGCCCGACAAGCCGATCAAGCTGGTCGTGCCCTATCCGCCCGGTGGCCTGACCGACACCCTGGCCCGCGCGATCGCCGAGCCGCTGGCCAAGGCCCTCGGCCAGGCGGTGGTCATCGACAACAAACCCGGCGCGGGCACGCTGCTTGGCGCGCAGACGGTCGCCCGCAGCCCGGCCGACGGCACCACCCTGCTGATGGCCACCAGCACCACGCTGGGCGTGAGCCCGGCGCTCTATCGCAACGGCATGATCGACCCGGTGAAGGACTTCGTGCCGATCAGCCTGGTGGCCAGCGTGCCTTTCTTCCTGGTGGTCGGCGCCGACACCGGTTGGAACTCGCTGGCCGAGATGGTCGACGCCGCGCGCAAGTCACCGGTGCCGCTGCACTACGGTTCGGCAGGCAACGGCAGCCCGCACCACCTGGCGATGGAGATGCTGCAGAAAGCCAGTGGCGCGAAGTTCGAACACATCCCGTACAAGGGCAGCCAGCTCGCGGTGCCCGACCTGCTGAGCGGCCGCTTCAAGCTGATGGTGACCGACCTGACGCCGGCGCAGGCCCACATCCGCAGCGGCCGGCTCAAGGTGCTGGCCACCACCGCGCCCCGGCGCTCGGCGATGATGCCCGACGCGCCCACCTTCGCCGAGGCCGGCATCGCCGGCGTGCAGGCGGTGGCCTGGCAGGGCGTGGTGGCGCCGGCGGGAACGCCGCGCGCGGTGGTCGAGCGGCTGTCGGCCGAGATCAACCGCATCGTCGCCAGCGATGCGCTGAAGGCGCGCTGCGCGGCGATCGGCTGCGACGCGCTGGCGCCCACCAGCCCGTCGGAGTTCGCCGAGCTGGTTCGCTCGGACCTCGCGCACTGGACGCAGGTGGTGCTCGATTCGGGCGCCAAGGTCGACTGAAGGCGCGTGCCTAACAACTTATCTGTATGATCTCACACAAAGGAATCCGATGGCCCCGGTGATCGACGTGCACACGCACATGCTCCACCACGACTACATCGCGCTGCTGGAGACGCACGGCGGACCGAAGTACACGCTCAAGGCCGTGACCGGCGGCCTGCGCGCGATCCACCTCGACGACGCGCCGTTCATGACGCCGGTGCCCGAGATGTTCGACTACCCGGCGCGCCTGAAGATGATGGACGAGGTGGGCATCGATGTCTCGGTGGTCTCGCTGACCTGCCCCAACGTCTACTGGGGGGCGCCCGAGATCAGCCTGCGGGCCGCGCGCCTGATGAACGACGACATGGCCGCCGCGCGTGCGCGCACCCACGGACGGATCGAGTACTTCTGCTCGCTGCCCTGGCAGCACGCCGAACTGGCCACCACCGAGCTGGCGCGCGCCCGGGCCGCAGGCGCGGCCGGCGTGATGGTGCTGGCCAACATCGGCGGTCGACCCCTGACCGCGCCCGAGTTCGAGCCCGTGTGGCGGGCGATCGACGCGCTCGGGCTGCCGGTGCTGGTGCACCCGACCGCGCCGCCGGGGGTCCGGGAAATGCAGATGAACGAGTTCCAGCTCACCGCCTCGATCGGCTTCACCTTCGACACCACGATGGCCGTGGCGCGCATGCTCTACGACGGCTTCTTCGACCGCTATCCCAGGCTCAAGATCATCGCCTCGCACGGCGGCGGCGCGCTGCCCTACCTGATCGGGCGCCTGGACCAGTGCTTCCGCAACATCCCGGCCTGCCGCACCCGGACGCAGAGCGCGCCGTCGAGCTACCTGGGCCGGCTGTTCGCCGACACGGTGGTCTTCACCACCCAGTCGCTCGACCTGTGCCTGGAAGTCTTCGGCGACGACCAGGTGTTGTTCGGCACCGACTACCCGCACACCATCGGCGACCCGGTCGGCTGCATGGCGCGCACCAACGCGCTGCTCGGCGCCCGCCGCGAGAAGGTGCGCGGCGGCAACGCGCAGCGCATCTTCGCCTTCTGAACTCGGACCTTGCACGGGAGCCCCGCCATGAAACGCCGAACCCTCGCCCTCGCCACCCTCGGTGCGACCCTGTCGTGGGCCGCAGCGGCGCAGGACAAGCCGCCGCTGCGCATCCTGGTGGGCTTTCCGCCCGGCGGCTCGGCCGACATCGTCGCGCGCCTGCTGGCCGACAAACTGCGCGTGTCTCTGAACCAGAACGTGATCGTCGACAACAAGCCCGGCGCCGCCGGGCGGGTGGCCTTGGGCGAGCTCAAGCGCGCGGCGCCCGACGGCCAGACGCTGATCGTCGCTCCCAGCGGCGCGCTGGTGATCCTGCCTCATCTGTACAAGAACCCGGGCTACGACCCGGTGCGCGACTTCACACCGGTGGCGCGCGCCTGCACCTTCGATTTCGCGGTCACCGCGGGACCGGCGGCGCCGGCCGGCGACGTCAGGGCAGTGCTGGCCTGGATGAAGGCCAACCCCGGCAAGGCGAACTACGCCACCTCGGGTGCGGGCACGGTGCCGCACTTCGCCGGCGTGCTGCTCGGCCAGGCCGCCGGCATCGAACTGACGCATGTGGCCTACAAGGGCGGCGCTCCGGCGATGAGCGACCTGATGGGCGGCCAGGTGCCGCTGATGGTGGACACCGCCTCCGAGACGATCGAGCAGCACCGCGCCGGCAAGCTGCGCATCCTGGCCGTCACCGGCGAGGCGCGCACCAGGGCCCTGCCCGAGGTGCCGACCTTGAAGGAGGCCGGAATCAACGTCACCGCCGATGCCTTCTTCGGCATCTACGGCCCGCCCGGCATGCCGGCCGAACCGACGGCACGCCTGGCCCGTGCGATCGGCGAGGCGCTGCGGCAAGCCGACGTCCAGGAGCGCATCCACGCCCTGGGCCTGGTGCCCGCATTCAGCGGCCCCGATGAGCTGGCAGCCACACAGGCCGCGCATTTCAAGCGTTGGGAGGCGCCGATCAAGGCTTCGGGATTCACGGCCGAGTAGCGCCGCGCGGACCGGCCCGCCCATGTCGCTGCCCACCCAGGCGCGCGTGCTCATCGTCGGCGGCGGCATCGCCGGCTGCTCGACCGCCTATCACCTGACCAGGCTTGGCATCACCGACGTGCTGCTGCTCGAGCAGGGACGGCTGACCAGCGGCACCACCTGGCATGCCGCCGGCCTGGTCGGCCAGATGCGGCCCAACCGCAGCATGACGCAGATGAGCAAGTACGGCATCGAGCTGTATTCGACGCTCGAGGCCGAGACCGGGCTGGCCACCGGTTGGAAGCGGTGCGGCAGCGTCAACGTCGCCCGCACGCCCGAGCGCATGCAGGTGCTGCACAAGCAGGCCGCGCTGGCGCGCGGCTTCGGCGTCGAGGTCCAGGTGATCACGCCGCGCGAGGCCGGCGACCTCTGGCCGCCGATGCGCACCGACGACCTGCAGGGCGCGGTGTGGATCCCGGGCGACGGCAAGGCCAACCCGGCGGACCTGTGCATGTCGCTGGCCAAGGGTGCGCGGCAGCGCGGCGCCCGGCTGGTAGAAGGGGTCGAGGTGACGGCGCTGCTCGACGAGCATCGCGGCGGCGAGCGCCGGGTGGGTGGCGTGCGCGTGCGGCCCACCGAGGGCGGCGACGCCACCGAGATCGCCTGCGAGATCGTCGTCAACTGCGCCGGCCAGTGGGCGCGGCAGTTCGGCGCCCTCGCGGGGGTGACGGTGCCGCTGTACCCGGCCGAGCACTTCTACATCGTCACCGGCCGCGTCGAGGGCGTGCACCCGATGCTGCCGGTGATGCGCGACCCCGACGGCTTCATCTACTACAAGGAGGAGGTCGGCGGCCTGCTGATGGGCGGCTTCGAGCCCCAGGCCAAGCCGTGGGCGGTCGATCCGATCCCCTCGAGCTTCCAGTTCCAGCTGCTCGACGAGGACTGGGACCAGTTCGAGCCGCTGATGAAGGCCGCCCTCCACCGCACCCCCTGCCTGGAGACGGCCGAGGTCAAGATGCTGCTCAACGGACCCGAGAGCTTCACGCCGGATGGCAACTTCATCCTCGGCGAGGCCCCCGAGATCCGGCGTTACTACATCTGCGCCGGGTTCAATTCGGCGGGCATTGCGAACTCAGGCGGTGCCGGCCGGCTGATCGCCGAGTGGATCGCCGGCGACCAGGCGCCGTCGGACCTGTGGGAGGTCGACCCGCGCCGCTTCGGCCCCTTCATGGCCAACCGCAAGCTGCTCGCCGAGCGCACCGGCGAGACGCTGGGCCTGCACTACGCGATGCGCTGGCCGCGCCAGGAGCTCGTCAGCACCCGGCCCCTGCGGACCTCGCCGCTGTACGACCGGCTGGCCGCGCGCGGCGCCGAGTTCGGCACCAGGAACGGCTGGGAGCGGGCGAACTACTTCCGCCCGGCGGGGGGAGCGGTGCCGGCACCCGGGCTCGGGCGTCCGGGCTGGCTGCCGTGGGTGCAAGCCGAGATGCGGGCCACCCGTGAAGCGGTGGTGATGGTTGACCAGAGCTCCTTCGGCAAGCTGCTGCTGCAGGGGCGGGATGCGCTGGCGGTGCTGCAACGGCTGTGCGCCAACGAGATCGACGTCGCCGTCGACCGCATGGTCTACACCGCGGTGCTCAACGAACGGGGCGGCTTCGAGAGCGACCTCACCGTGACTCGGCTGGGCGCCGATCGTTTCCTGATCGTCACCGGCTCGGCGCAGCCGACGCGCGACGCCGACTGGATCGCGCGCCACATCGGCATCGCTGAGCACGCGGTGCTCAGCGACGTCAGCGCGTCGATCAGCGTGCTGTCGGTGATGGGCCCGCGCGCGCGCGCGCTGCTGGTACGCCTGACGGCGGACGATCTGTCGACGCTGGCGTTCTCGCACACCCGCGAGATCGACCTCGGCTGGGCGCGGGTGCGCGCTGCCCGCATGAGCTATGTCGGCGGGCCGGGCGCCGAGTTGTACGTGCCGGTGGAGGTGGCCCGGCACGTGGACACCGTGCTTCAGGAGGCCGGCGCCGACCTCGGCTTGGCGGACGCCGGCTACTACGCGCTCGACGCGCTGCGCATCGAGGCCGGCCGCCGCGCCTGGGGCGCCGAGCTCGGTCCTGACGAGACGCCCGCCGAGGCCGGGCTGTGGGTCGGCGTCAAGCTCGACAAGCCGTCGTCTTTCATCGGCCGCGAGGCGCTGGTGGCGATGCAGGGCCAGCCGCCGAGGAAGAAGCTGCTCGGCTTCGTGCTCGACGACCCGGCGCACTGGGTCTGGGGCGGCGAGGCGATCGTCGTCGACGGTCGTGCCGTCGGCGAGTTGTCGTCGGCCGGCTGGAGCCACAGGCGCGGCACCTGCATCGCGCTCGGCTACGTGCGCGGCGAGGCGGCGCAGCGGGTGCACCAGGGCACGCCGGTGCAGATCGACCTCTGGGGCCGGGCGGTGGGGGCGCGGGCCTGGGACCGTTGGGCCTGAGCCCCGATCACTGCATCAGCTGTCCGCGCAGGCGCTCGAGCTTGTCGGCGTACATCGACTGCAGGCGTTCGGTGCCGCTGGTCGAGCGCGCGAGTTCGAGCTCGTGCGCGGCCTGGGCGAACTCGCCCAGCCTGACCAGCGCCTGCGCCAGAGCGTAGTGGAACTCGTGGTAGTCGCCACCGCGCCGCAAGGCCTGCTCGAAGTGCCGGCGCGCGAGCCGCGCGTCGCCTTCGCGCAGGGCCTTCTCGCCGAGTTCGAAGTGCGCGAACGGCGTCGTCGGCTGGATGCGCTGCAGTTGCAGTGCCACGGCCTGCGCCTCGGCCTCGCGGCCCTGCTGCCGCAGGGCCGAGGCCAGGTTGTTCAGCACATGGGGGTTGTCGGGCTCGAGCGTCAGCGCGAAGCGCAGCGCGGCCTCGGCGCGATCGGGTTGGCGATGGCGCAGGTAGACCACGCCGAGCGTGTTGTAGGCGTTCGGGAAGCCGCGGTCCTGCTCGATCGCCGCCCGGGCCCAGGCGTAGGCGTCGTCGATGCGTCCCTGCGCCAGCGCCTCGGCGGACTTGTTGTTCATGTACATCGCGAGCACGGTCGCCTCGTCGATCGGGCGCATGCGCTGGCGACGCAGGTCGGCCGAGGGCAGGAAGTCCACCGTCATCCAGTCGCCACCGGGCGCGCCGACACGCACCCCGGGCGAGCCGTGGCCAAGTGCGATGTTGACGTGGCCGACGAAGAGCAGCAGGTCGCCGTCGCGGGCCCAGGTCTCGTCGACCTCCACCGCCTGGAAGCGATAGGGCAGCCGCAGCTCGCGCGCGAAGGAGGCGGTCATCAGCACCAGCGACAGGCAGTTGCCGGCGCGGGCGTCGAAGGCCTCGGCCGCGGTGCGGGTCATCTCGGTGTCGTAGCGCAGGCCGAGCTTGCTGCGGGTGTAGAGGGCGTTGACGAGACCGTCGTGCAGGCTCTGCCAACGCAGTCGCGGCAGGACATGGGCCTGCAGATGCTCCTTCATCCGCGGGCTCATCGCCATCACCTCGCTGGCGTCGATGCGTACCGAGGGCGGCGCGAAGGCGGCGTCGTCGAACAGCTGCGAGGGCAGGGCGTCCGGCCGCGGCGGCGTGGTGCAGGCGCCGAGCAGCAGGGCCAATGACAGGCTGCACAGGAGGATCAGTCGCGGCATCGAACGGGCCTTGCAAGCGACACGCGGGGGGGCGCGACGCGAGGGCCCAATATCCTCCCAGCCGCGCCCGCCGTCAACGTCGCCCCCAGCGCCGGAGCAGCAAGGCGTTGGTGATCACGCTGACGCTGGAGAACGCCATCGCCGCGCCGGCGATCACCGGGCTGAGCAGGCCGGCGGCTGCGAGCGGGATACCGACCACGTTGTAGCCGAAGGCCCAGAACAGGTTCTGGGTGATCTTGCGCCACGTCAGCCGCGAGATCTCGATGGCATCGGCCACCAGTGCCGGATCGCCGCGCATCAGCGTGATGCCGGCGGTGTGCATCGCCACGTCGGTGCCGGTGGCCATCGCGATGCCCACGTCGGCGGCGGCCAGCGCCGGCGCGTCGTTGATGCCATCGCCGACCATCGCCACCGGCGCGCCCGGCCCACGCAGCGAGGCCACGATCGCGGCCTTGTCGCCGGGCAGCACCTCGGCCTCGATGCGATCGATGCCGAGCTCGCGGCCGATGCGCTCGGCGGCGCCGCGGTTGTCGCCGCTGATGAGCACCGTGCGGATCCCCATCGCGTGCAGCGAGGCGATGGCGGCGGCGGCACCGGGCTTGGCGGGGTCGCCGAAGGCGAGCAGGCCCAGCAGCCGGGGCTGCGGGCCCAGTTCGGCGAGCCAGGAGACGGTGTGGCCGCCGGCCTCCAGGCTGCGCGCGCGCTCGGCCAGCGCGGCGGTGTCGACCTTCAGCTCCCGCATCCAGCCGCTGCTGCCCAGCCGCAGCTCGCGGTCACCCTGCCGTCCGCCGACTCCGCGGCCGGCCACCGCCTGCATCCCGGCCACCGGCGCGATTGCCAGCCCCCGCGTCCGCGCCGCGGCCAGCACCGCGCGGGCCAGCGGATGTTCGCTGCCGGACTGCAGCGAGGCGGCGGCCGCCAGCAGCGCGGGCACGTCGCCGTCGACCGCCTGGCAGTCCGCCAGCAGCGGCCGGCCGAGGGTCAGGGTGCCGGTCTTGTCGAAGGCCACCACCTTCACTGCATGGGCCAGCTCGAGCGCCTGGGCGTCCTTGATCAGGATGCCGTGCCGCGCCGCGACCCCGGTGCCGGCCATGATCGCCGCCGGCGTAGCCAGGCCCAGCGCGCACGGGCAGGCGATGACCAGCACCGCCACCGCATTGATGACGGCGGTCGACCATTGACCGCTGCCCAGGCCCCAGCCCAGCAGCGTGAGCAGCGCGATGCCCAGCACCACCGGCACGAAGACCGCGCTGACGCGATCGACCAGGCGCTGGATCGGCGCCTTCGCCGCCTGCGCCGATTCGACCAGCCGCACGATGCGCGCCAGTGTCGACTCGGCACCGACCGCCCGCGTGCGCAGCAGCAACAGCCCTTCGCCGTTGACCGCGCCGCCGGTGACACGGTCGCCGCCGCGCTTGGCCACCGGCAGGCTCTCGCCGGTGATCAGCGACTCGTCGACCTGGCTTTCGCCCTCGACGATTTCGCCGTCGACCGGCACCCGCTCGCCGGGTCGCACGCGCACCAGGTCGCCGACCTTGACCTGGGCGATCGGCAGCTCGATCTCGACACCGTCGCGCTGCACATGCGCCTGCTCCGGCCGCAGCGCCTGCAGCGCGCGGATGGCCTCGGTGGTCTGGCGTTTGGCGCGTGCTTCCAGCCACTTGCCCAGCAGCACCAGCGTGATCACCACCGCCGAGGCTTCGAAGTACAGGTGAGGCGCCATGCCCGGGTGCCCGGCGTGGGCCAGCAGCAGGACCACGCTCAGCCCGTAGCCGGCGCTGGTGCCCAGCGCCACCAGCTGGTCCATGTTGCCGCTGCCGGCGCGCAGCGCGTGCCAGCCGGCGCGGTAGAAGCGCGCGCCGAGGATGAACTGCACGGGGGTCGCCAGCAGCCACTGCCAGTGGCCGGGCAGGGCCCAGTCGGCGCCGAAGGGCATCGCCAGCATCGGCAGCACCAGCGGCAGCGACAGCGCAGCGGCGACCAGCACCGGCCACAGCGGCGGACCGGCCGGCGTCGTCCGGTCGCTGTCCCTGCCTTCTTGCGTGGCGACGTAACCGGCGCCCTCGACCGCCGCGACGAGGGTTGCGGCGTCGACGCTGGCCAGGGCCTGCACCGTCGCCGTCTCGGTGGCCAGGTTGACCTGGGCCGACAGCACGCCGGACACGCGTTGCAGCGCGCGCTCGACGCGCGAAACGCAGGACGCGCAGGTCATGCCCTCGATGCCCAGGCGGGTCGTTCGCTGGCCGACCTGGTAGCCGGCCTGCTCGATCGCGGCCACCAGCAACGGCACACCCAGATCCGCCGAGGCTTCGACGCGGGCGCTCTCGGTGGCGAGGTTGACGCTTGCCTGCTGCACCCCGGGCACCCGGGCCAGCGTGCGCTCGACCCGCGCCACGCAGGAGGCACAGGTCATGCCCTCGATCGGCAGGGTGCAGACCCAGGGTGCGTTGGCGACGGCGGACATTCAGGGGGCGGTGGCGGCGAACGAGACAGCATCCAGTGTGCGGCTTGCCCCGGTGTCAAGGTCAAGCGCGTCCGGTCGCATACTTGCGCCTCGACGACGAAGCCCCGACCCCGCCATGAAGCCACGCCTCACCATCGGCCAGGCCGCCGAAGCCGCCGGCATGTCGGCCAAGATGATCCGCCACAGCGAGCGGCTGGGCCTGTTGCCACCGGTGCCACGCACCGACAGCGGCTACCGGCACTACGGCCCGGCCGAACTGCAGGCGCTGCGCTTCATCCGCCAGGCCCGCCAGCTCGGCTTCTCGACCCGCCAGATCGCCGAACTGGTCGGCCTGTGGCGCGACAGCGCCCGCACCAGCCGCGAGGTCAAGGCGCTGGCCCGGCGCCACGTCGACGAACTGGCGCGCAGGATCGCCGACATGGCGGCGATGAAGGCCGAGCTCGAGCGCCTGGTGGCGCACTGCCACGGTGACGACAGCCCGCACTGCGCGATCCTCGAGGAACTGGCCAACGACCGGACCGCCGCTGCCGGCGCCCGGCGGCCTGCGCGAGGCGCCGACCATGCGACGCCGGACCCGGCGTCGCCAACGACGCAGGAGCGTTGAGCCCGCCAGCCGGCGGGGAATTCAGCGGCAGAAGTAGTCCATCACCAGCCCGCTGCCGTCCATCAGCACCACGAAGGCGTCGATGCACTTGCCCACCGGATCGTTGCCGGTGAAGACCAGGATGTACGACGGGGGCGGCCGGTTGCCCGGAATGAACATGACCCTCGCCGGACGGCCGAAGGTCTGCTCGAGCTCGTCCTGCGTGCGACCGATCCAGCGCTGCTGCATCGCGCGTTCGCGCATGTCGCGGCCCTGGTAGAAGAAACGCGCGTCCGGATCGCCGTCCGACAGGTCCAGAGCGCCGCAGGCCGCCAGCAGCAGTGTGCTGGCCATGCCGGCGCCGCGCAACGAGCGCACCCATCCCCCCTCGGCATTCATGACATGCCAACCACCGGATCCCGATCCGCCCCCGAAGGCGCGGATTATCGTCGGATCGCGCCGGCGAGCCGCGCGTCCAGGACCCGGCCTGTGTCGAGCGAGTGACCGATTCGCCAACGCCGCAGGGGAGACGATCGGCGCCCGCGTCGCATGGAAGCGACAGCTTCAACGCAGATGGCGACCGAAGAAGCTGAACGTGCGGTCCCAGGCGATCTGCGCCCAGGCCGGATCGTACTGGGTGATCGGCAGGCGGTGCGGGCCGACGGCGGTCTCGTTGGCGAAGGCGTGCTGGGCCAGGTAGCGGTGGCCGGTGTAGGCCACGCCGGCGGCGCGCAGCTTGTCGTCGAGCTGGTCGACGGTGGCGATCGCGAAAGCGCCGTCCTGTGTCGCCCAGTGCGCCATCAGCGGGGCCTTGATCTTCGTGGCATCGACGTACTCCAGCGGCGGGCAGCCGTACCAGACGACGCCGGCGTCGGCCTCGGGGACCATGGTCATCGACAGCACCGTGAGCGCGCCGCCCATGCAGAAGCCGGTGACGCCGACCTTGGCCGAACCGGCCTTGAGGTGCTGCACCGCGCCGCGGATGTCCTGCGAGGCGGCGTCGCCGAAGTTCAGGCCGCTCATCAGGTGGTGCGCCTCCTCGGCCTCGACAGTGGATTTGCCGCGGTACAGATCGGGTACCAGGGCGCGGTAGCCGGCGGCCGCCATCCGGTCGGCCACACCACGGATCTGGTCGTTCAGTCCCCACCATTCCTGGATCACGACCACCGCCGGTGCGCCGGCGGCATCGGCGGGTTCGGCCAGGTAGCCCTGGACGCTCTTGCCGTCTGGACGATTGAAGCTGATCGTGCGGGTCATGGGGTGCTCCTGTGGTGGACGGGGTGTCCCGAAGTAGAGGGCAGCTTGGCGCGCAGCGTCAAGCGGGCAGTTCCGGGTTGATCGGCGCTGGCCCTGGGGTGCTCAGCCCGGCCAGAGCTGGCCCATCGCATCGGCGTACGCGTCGGCGATCGTTTGTCGCCGCAGGTGCCTGCCCCCGGCGACGCAACGCCGCCCTGCCACCCAGACCTCGCTGAACGCGGGGCCGTCGGTGGCGAAGACCAGCGCGTCCAGCACATGCGAGGTCGGCACGCCGAGCAGGCCGGGC
>Ga0209797_10001068_pt1 | contig 13751 bp, 11 predicted proteins | sample DOMMetBare3Fresh_2_FD_187472 | JGI IMG/M metagenome (GOLD analysis project Ga0209797, IMG submission 187472) | Wetland sediment microbial communities from St. Louis River estuary, USA, under dissolved organic matter induced mercury methylation -... | ecosystem: Environmental > Aquatic >... | reverse complement strand
GCCGCCCATCCTTCGAGACAGATGCACGCAAGAGCGTGCATCTCCTCAGGATGAGGCGGGTATTCCGACCCGATTCAAACTGAGCGAAATCTGCTCTAGCGCCCCTCACCCGCCGCCTTCGATCAGCTTTTCGATCCGCTTGAGCTGGTCGGCCGGCGTCTTGGCAATCTTGTCGATCAGGCCCCGGATATCCTCGCCGCTGATCGGGCTCACCTCGATGCCGACTTTCTCGGCTTCCGCGAGGTAGGCGGGGTCCTTGTGGGTCGCCATGAAGGCGTCCTGCAACGCCTTGGCGCGATCGGCGGGAACGTCCGGCGGCGCCGCGTAGGGCCGCGACAGCGCATAGGGGATCTCGAGAATCTCGATCAGGTTGCGATCGTCCGCGTTCTTGGCAAGCTCGCGCGCCATCGGCACGTCCGGATAATCCGGGAAGCGGGTCGAGCGACCGAACACGACCAACACACGCGCCAAACCGTTCGGCTTGAGCCAATCGGGCTTGTTGGCGCGCACCGATGACAGCCCGACGGTGCGGCCCTCGACCTCGCCACGCTCGACCGCCAGGAACAACACGCCAGAGTCGGTGTAGCCCGGGATGACCTTGAGGTTGAAGCCCAGCCACTCGCGCAGCAGCACGCCCATGGCGTCGCTGGAGGCGCCCTCCGCCGTGCTGCCGAGGATGATCGGCGGACCGCCGGGACGGCGCGCCTCCTCGATCGATTTGACCTTGGCGTCGCGGCGCAGCATCAGGATATAGGCGTCCTTGGCGAGACTCGAGGACGAGCCGAGCCAGGTGAACTTGAGCGGATCGTACTGGACGTTCTGATTGGTCCTGATCTGCCCGATCAGCGCAATGTTGCGCGCAAACGTGCCGAACACCGTGCCGTCCCGCGACGCGACGTTGTAGAGGTAGTTGGCGCCGCGCAGCGAGCCCGCGCCCGGCATGTTCTGGATGATGATGTTCGGATTGCCCGGGATATGCTTGCTCATGTGCTTGGCAAGCACCCGCGCATAGACGTCATAGCCGCCGCCGGTCCCGTAGCTCACGATCAGATTGATCCGCTTGCCGCGGTAGAAATCGGCGACCTCGTCGGCACGCGCCTGCGGCATGGCCAACACGACAGCGGCGAGCACCGCTGCACCCAGCATTCCGCGCATGCTCATTCTCCCCCTTAACCTTTGCTTTCTGCGAACAGCTTCCTGAGATAGTCCAGGAGCTGCGGCGGAGCTTTTTCGATCCGCTCAAGCGCAGCCACCACCTCGTCGGCGCTCATCGGACTGATGTCGATGTTGAGCCGCGCCGCTTCCTCGAGGTAGAGCGGGTCGCGATGGATGGCGGCGAACGCCGCCTGCAGCGCCTTGGCGCGCTCCGGTGGCACACCCGGTGGCGCCGCGAACGGCCGCGACAGCTTGTAGGGCAGCTCGGTGAGCTCGATCAGGTCGCGCGCGGCATCGTTGCGCGCGAGCTCGCGCGCCGTCGGCACGTCGGGAAAATCCGGATGGCGGGTCGCGCGCGCGAACTGCACCAGCACGTGGAATCCGCTGCCCGGCTTGAGCCAGTCAGGCTTGATCGTCCTGACCGAGGACAGATCGGTGGTGCGGCCATGCACCTCGCCGCGCTCCATCGCCAGGAACAGCGCTCCGCTGTCGGGATAGCCGACGACGCGCTTGACGTTGAGACCGATCGTGTCGCGCAGGATGATCGGCACGTCGTTGCCGGTTGCGCCTTCCGCGGTGCCGCCGAGCACCAGATAGTCGCCGCCGGGACGGCGCGCCTCCTCGATCGTCTTGACCGGCGCGTCGGTGCGCGTGATCAGGATATAGGCGTCGTTGGCAAAGCTCGACGAGGAGCCGAGCCAGACGAAGCGCCGCGCGTCGAACTGCGCGTTGGCGTTGTTGCCGAGCATGCCAAGGAGCGGCATGTTGCGGGCGAAGTGCGCGAGCATGGTGCCGTCCCGCGCTGCGACATTGTACAGATAGTTGACGGCTCGCAGGCTGCCGGCGCCCGGCATGTTCTGCACCACCACGGTGGGCTGGCCCGGCAGGTAGCGGCCGAGATGGCGGCCGACGAGGCGGGCGTAGACATCATAGCCGCCGCCCGGCCCATAGCCGACGACCAGATTGATCTGCTTGCCTCGGTAGAAGTCGGCGACCGCGTCGGCCCGCGCCTGGGAAGCGGCCAGCGCTGCCAAGACCAGCGCCGCTGCCGCCACTCGATTGCGCATTGTCAGCTCCAACTCCTGCGGACCACCCATGCATACTTTATGCGGGCGGCGCTCGCTATTCAACTGCACGCACCGCAGCGCAACATGACTTCGCGGCCGCCATGCCTCGCTTCAGATCCGTCACGCCAGCTTACCCGCCACCCTTCTGGTCTGACAGAAGCTTCTTCATGTAGTCGAGGAGCTCAGGCGGCGCGCCCGCGATGTCGTCGATCGCGCGCACCACGTCTTCCGCACTGATCGGGCTGACGTCCACCTTGAGACGCGCGGCATCCTCAAGGTAAAGCGGATCGCGGTGCACCGCCAGGAACGCCGCCTGCAACGCCTGCGCGCGATCCGCCGGAATACCGGGCGGCGCCGCAAACGGTCGCGACAGCTGATAGGGCAACTCGGCAAGCGCGATCAGTGCGCGCGAGCGCTCGTCAGGCGCAAGCTCGCGCGCGGTCGGCACGTCCGGCAATTGCGGATGTCGCGTGCGGCGGGCGAACTGCAACAGGACACGCATGCCGCTCTCCGGCTTGAGCCAATCGGCCCGCGTCGACTGCGTGGCCGAGAGCCCGACCAGACGTCCGTCGAGCTCCTTGCGATCGACCGCGATGAAGATCGCGGCGCCGTCCGGATAGCCGGCGATCAGCTTGATGTTGAGTCCGAGCGCGTCGCGCAGCAGGACCGGCACGTCGTTGCCGGTCGAGCCTTCGCCGGTGCCGCCGAGAATGAGCGGCGCCCCGCCGGCGCGGCGCACATCCGCGATCGAGGTCACCGCGGCATCCTTGCGCACGAACAGCATATAGGCGTCGTTGGCATAGCTCGAGGACGAGCCGAGCCAGGTGAACTTGCGCGCCTCGAAGCGCACGTTCGGATTGTTCCCGATGATGCCGATGAGCGGCATGTCGCGTCCGAAGGTTGCAATCGCGCTGCCGTCCTTGGGCGCGGTGGTATAGAGGTGATTGGCCGCGCGCAGGCTGCCCGCGCCCGGCATGTTCTGCACCACGACGTTCGGATGGCCCGGGATGTGCCGCCCGAGATGCCGCGCAAACAGGCGGCCATAGACGTCGTAGCCGCCGCCGGTTCCATAGCCGACGATCAGGCTTACCTGCCGGCCGCGATAGAAGTCGGCGACCGGATCGGCGGCCGCGGCCGCCACGGCGAGCATCAGCGCGGCGAGCCCAGCGGCAATCTTAAGCATTTCCGTCCTCCGTCGCGGTCGGGCCAACTATCGATTGTGTTGCAATGCCGCACATTTGTATACTGATGGCCATCGGCGGGGCGTCTGGAGCGTTCCAATCACAACACCGCCGGACCCGCCACCCAGGGAGGTTATCATGAAACGATTGATAGCCGGGCTTTTCGTGCTGATGAGCCCGTCCGCCTTCGCGCAGTCGACGTCTGCGCCCGAGCTTAACTTCGACTCGGTTCCGAACTTCATCAAGCTGCCGCCGGACCTGCACCTGGGCGAAGCCTCGGGTGTGGCCTTGAACTCCAAGGGCAACATTTACGTGTACTCGCGCGGCGGCACCGTCGCCAACGCGTTCGGCGCCACCGCGTCGCAGATCCTCGAATTCGATCGCGACGGCGGCTTCATCCGCGAGGTCGGCAAGAACCTCTACGCCTGGGCCTTCGCGCATACGGTGCGCGTCGACAAGGAGGACAACATCTGGGCCACCGACAAGGGCTCGGACATGGTCGTCAAGATGAACCCCGCCGGCCGGGTGCAGATGGTGTTCGGGCGCAAGTCCGAGGCGTCGGACGGCGAGGCCCATGCGCACGAGCGGCCAAACCCGCCGCTGCCGCATGTCGACGGCCGCTTCCGCCAGCCGACCGACGTCGCCTGGGACCGCGCCGGCAACGCCTATATCAGCGACGGCTACATCAACGCGCGCGTCGCCAAGGTGAGCAAGGACGGCGATTGGCTCAAGTCGTGGGGCAGCAAAGGCAAGGCCGACGGCCAGTTCGATACGCTGCACTCGATCGCATCCGACAATGAGGACAACATCTACGTGGCCGACCGCGGCAACCGGCGCGTCCAGGTGTTCGACACCGAAGGCAACCTCAAGCGCAAGTTCTCGATCGACATTCCGCCGCCCCCGGACGCGAAGACGGCGATCGGCAACCTGCCGAACCTCACCAACTATCTCACCACCGGCGGCACGCAGACGCCGGGCGCGCCCTGGGCGATCTGCATCACGCCCGGACCGAACCAGGTGATGTACATCTCCGACGCCTTTCCGGGCCGCCTCTACAAGCTCTCGCTCGACGGCAAGGTGCTGGGCTGGATGGGCAAGTCCGGCAAGCAGCTCAAGCAGTTCGGCTGGATCCACCAGATCGCCTGCCCGTCCGAGAATGAGGTCTACGTCGCCGAGATCCTGAACTGGCGCGTGCAGAAGCTTCTGATCAAGGGCGACCAGCGCGCCGAGCGCTGACGCCAAGCGGACCGATCGTTACTTTGGCCGCGGGCTCCTTCGGGAGCCCGCGGTTTTTTTGTTTGCGATATTGAGCATTATGGCGCTTCCGCCCAATCCCAAGCCTTTGTTGGCTTTGTTTGGCCAGACCTTGCGACAGTGAGCCTCTGACTTTGGTCTCTCCGCCGTTCGTCCCCGCGAAAGCGGGACCTAGCGCCAAACACTCCAACCTCCTGAAGCCTGGGCCCCCGCTTCCGCGGGGGCGAACGGAGAATGTCGAATTGCCTGCGCTCTCCTCGTCGCTTCGCACACCATCCTGCCGCATGACCGCGCTTTGAACGTGCTGTTTTCACGCAAATCTCTATTGGCACGCGATCGGCCACACACCCGTCATCCTGTCGTCGAAGTCCTGAATGAGCCTGCACCGCACGGGAGGCTCTCGCATGAGCATCGATACCTACGACACGCAAGCCATCGTCCGCCCGGGTGCATCCGCACACTATAATCTCGATTGGATCGAACGCCTGGCGCGCGAAGTCGCATCAAGCGGCGGCGCGACCGTAACACGCAAGCCCGCACGTCCGAGCGGGGAAATGGTCTGCCTGTCGAAGGATGGCGTCGAGCTGCGCATCTACTACGACGACGCGCCGCATGTCGCGCAGGAGTGCGATGAGATTGCGGATGACTACGAAGCTCCCTGCCGCGGCAGCACGGCGCGGTTCGAGCTCAACGGCACCGATCTCGATCTCGTGTTGGTGAACGAGCATCTGTTGATCTGCGAGCGCATGAAGCAGACCGGCGACTTCGTGTTCTTCTCTGGCCAGAACGGACTCATATTCGAGGACGAGACATAAGGCAGATCCTGAATCCGCGCGGCTGGCCGAAGCGCTCGCGCAGAACGGGCAAGAGCGCAGGCGCGCGTCAGATTTCGACCGGTGCCGGGTGCTGTAATCTCGGGATGAAGACGATGACGGCGGATCGACGTCCCCTCACCGCGCCTTGCTGGCGGCAGCGGCCTTCTCCACCACCACCTTGGGCGTCGCGTAGATCCGGCGCAGCAGCTCCGCCACCTGCTCGCCGCTCGAGGGCTGGACCGCGAGGTTCATCCGGGCGGCGTCCGCCCGCAGCTCCGGATCGCTCATGGTGGCATCGAAGGCGCGGCGCAGGAGATTGACGCGCTCCGCCGCGAGGCCGGGCGGCGCGAAGAACGGCCGTCCCATCTTGAGCGGCGCCGCCCACAGCGCCCAGATCTGGCGCTCCTCCTCGGTCGCGGCCAGGTCGAACACCGACGGCACGTTTGCAAGCTCAGGCACCTTGTCGAGGCCGATCTGCACCAGCATGCGCACCTTGCGGTCGCGCAGCCAGTCGGCGTTGAGCGCCTGCAGCGTATCCCAGCTGATGCCGCAGCGGCCGTCGACCTCGCCGCGCTCCATCGCGATATGGGTCTCGGTCGCCGACTTGTAGCCCTCGACCACCTTGAATTTCATCCCGTAGAGCGCGTTGAGCACGTTGGGGTAGATCGAGTCGGTCGAGGCCGGGCCGCTCGACCCCACCACCATGCCGCGCGTGCGCACGTCATCGATGGTGCGCACCGGCGAAGCGTGCCAGGCCATACAGACGTTGGTCTCGTTGTTGGCATTGCCGATCCAGGCGATCTTCTCGACGTCGAACTGGCCCTCGCCCATCAGCGGCTCGAACGGAACGCCGCGCTGGATGGTGGCGAGCGCGCTGCCGTCCTTGGGCGCGACATTGATCATGAAGTTGATCAGCCGGCGGCCGCTGGCGCCAGGCATGTTCTGCACCACCACGTTCGGATTGCCGGGCAGATGCCTGCCCAGGTGACGCGCGACGAGCCGCGCATAGGCGTCGTAGGGCCCGCCGGCGCCGGAGCCGACGTAGAGGTTGACGTCCTTGCCGCGAAAGTCCTGTGCTGGTGCGGGCGATACAACGGCGGCTGCGAGTGCAAGAGCCGCCAGGCAAACACTGCGATGGATCGAAAGCATCATCGCGCGAACCTCTCCGGTGTCGTCCCCGCGCAGGCGGGGACCCATAACCACCGAGATTTCGGTAGCTCACAGGTCGTACAACGTCGCGAGCGCAAGGCGAATGGGTCCCCGCTTTCGCGGGGACGACGGCGGAGTATGTTGATCGCCAAGCGCGCCACAGCTTTACGCATCACAGCTTCAACAGCTTCCTGGCGTTCTCGTAATAGACTTTGTTCTTCTCCTCGGGCGTGAGGCCAAGCTTGTTGATGAGATCGACGCCCTCCTTCTTGAGCACGAACAAGGGCGGCGAGTCGGTGCCGAACAGGAAGTGATCGACCCCGACGGTGTCGATCGCGCAGCGTGCGCCCGGCGCGTGGTAGCAGGTCGATTCGAGATACATCATCTTCAGGTAGTGCAGCGGCTCGTGCTTGATCAGCATCGGCTCATAGGAGCCGAGGAAGAACGCCTCCTCCTGCAGCCGGTAGGCGTAGTTCATGCGCCCGATCATCTCGCAGATGCCGCCGCCGAGATGAGTGCCGACGAGCTTGAGCCTCGGGAACTTCTCGAACACGCCGCGCACGATCAGCCGCGCGATCGCGAGCGCGCCGTCCATCGGGCGCCCGATGCTGGAGGCGAGCCGGTAGTCGCGCATGCGCTCCTCGCCGAAGCCGACCGACGGCGGATGGATCACCACCGGCACGTCGAGCTCCTGCGCGAGCGCGAAGAACGGCATCGCCTCGTCGTCGTCCGGGTACTTGCCCTGCAGGCTCGAGGTGATCCAGGCGCCCTTGAGGCCGTCTTGTTTGATCGCACGCTCGAACTCGCGCAGGAACTCGTCGCCGCCATAGGGCACGGTCGAAGCCATGCCGACGATCGCGCCGTGGTACTTGTTCTGGCACTCGGCGTTGAAGCGGTTCTGGCGCTGGCAGCGCTCGAGCTGCTGCTGGCGGTCCATGTCGCGCAGGTTGTGGATCGGGTTCGAGATCACCGTGATGTCGACGCCGCCGATCTTGGCGGCCTCGAGCGCGTTCTCGATCGTGGTCGGCGAGGGCTTGTGGCGCGCCCCGATGTTCTTATGGAACTGCGTGCCGGTGAACGCCGCCATGTCCTCGGGCGGCAGGACATGCACGTGGAAGTCGATGATCATGGAGTACCTGACGGGTGAATAGCGAATGGCGAGTGGCGAATAGGGAGTAAACCGCGAATGACGACCGGTTGTCTATTCGCTATTCGCTATTCGCTATTCGCTATTCGCTATCTATCGCGACGGCGCGATGATCGTCTTCTGGTAGAGGTCCTGCCACTTCTGCGACTGGTCGAGCATCAGCCCAGAGTCGATGAGCTGCAGCGGGCCCTTGGTGAAGGGCGAGTCGACCTTGCGGCTCGGCGACACGAAGTTGCGGCTCGCGAGCAGCGGCTGCGCCTCCCCGATCAGGAAATCATAGAACAGCACCGCGGCGTGAGGATGCGGCGCGTTGCGCGCGACGCCGGCCGCGGTCGGCCGTGCAATCAAAGGGGGGATGATGAACCAGTCGAGCGGCGCGCCCTTCTGCTTGAGCTGCTCGGCCGAGAAACCATAGACGGTGAGCGCGAGCGGCACCTCTCCCGCCGCCACCAGGTTGGCGAGCAGCGTGTGGCCTTTGCGCACCGAAAGCCCGTTGGCCGACACGAGGTCGCGGAACAGCTTGAGACCCTGCGCCTCGCCGAGGCCAAGCACGACCTGGGCGAACCAGTCGTAATCCTCCGCCTCGATGCCGAGCTTGCCCTTCCATTGCGGCTTGAGCAGGTCCTGGTAGGTCGTGGGCAGGCCTTCCTTCTTGACCAGGGTGGTGTTGAAGGTTTGCACGAAGGTGTTGAGATAGACCGACGCCCATTCGCGGTGCTTGGCGATCGACTCGGGGATCAGGTCGTCGAGATAGGGCGACTTCACCGCCTGCAACAGCCGCTCACGATAGAGCGGCTCGAGCGCCGAGCTCGAGCCGGCCATGACGTCGACCTCGAACCGTCTCGCCTTGGCCTCGTTGACGATGCGCTGCAGGAAGCCCTCCGAGTCGGCGCGCCAGACCTTCACCTTGACGCCATACTTCTTGTCGAAGGCGGCCGTCAGCGCCGCGATATCCTCGACCGGAATCGAGGAATAGAACATCAGCTCGCCTTCCTTCTTGGCGCCCTCGATCAGCCGCTTCTCGCGGTCGGGGCCTTCGTAGGCGGCAATCTCGGACAGCTGGGCGGAGACCTGGGCGGAAGGCTGGGGCGTCTGCGCCAGCGCGGCCGGGTTCCCCGACAGGACTGCTGCGGCGCACAAGAGAAATATCGCGAGCGTTAACCGGCGCTGCAGAAACCGTCGATGACCGCTCATCGGATCCTCCCGGAAGCTCGGGTCAGGGGGCGCTGCGATGTATCACTTCGGAAACGGGGCACTGATGCAAAGCTAGGCCCCGCGACCCGCAAAGGCAATGCGACCGATCGCGGCGGCGACCCTTCCATGCCCGGCTCAATTGTGCGCTAAACTGGCGGCGACGGGGGACACGGAATGAAGATCACCAAGCTCGAAGAATTTCATGTCGACTGCGGATGGGAAATCTATTCATTTCTGAAGGTCAGCACCGATGACGGCCTGACCGGCTGGTCGGAGTTCAAGGAGCACCGCCGCCCCGGCATCGGCGCCGCGATTCACGGCATGGGCGAGCTCATCATGGGCCAGGACCCGCGCGCGGTCGGCCGCATCGAAGCCGCGCTCTATTCCTTCACCCGCACGGTGCCGGGCGGGCTCAACCAGAATGCCGCCGGCGCGATCCTCAACGCCTGCCTCGATATCAAGGGCAAGGCGCTGGGCGTGCCGGTCTATGACCTGTTCGGCGGGGCGGTGCGCGATCGCATCCCGGTCTACTGGTCGCGCTGCGGGGTGATCCGGGCGCGCTGTGCCGAGTATTTCGACGGCAAGGTGATCGACGCCCCGGCCGTGCGCACCGTCGACGACCTCAAGGCCGCCGCCCGCGAGGCGCGCGAGAAGGGCTACAAGGCAATCAAGGCCAACCTCCTGGTGTTCGACCGGAACGGCGGCCGGCAGTATACGCCCGGCTCCTCGCGCGGGCCGGGCCATCCCGAGCTCAACCTGCCCGAGGAGATGCTCGACGCGCTGATCGCCCAGCTCACGGCGCTGCGCGAGGGCGCCGGCCCCAAGGTCCGCATCGCGATCGACGTCAACTTCAACTACAAGGCCGAGGGCTTCCGCCGCATCGCCCGCAAGGTCGAGCCGTTCGACCTGATGTGGCTGGAGATGGACATGTACGAGCCGCAGGCGCTCGCCCGCATCCGGCAGTCGACCACGACCCCGATCGCGTCGCTGGAGACGATCCTCGGCCGGCGCGCGCTCAAGCCCTATCTCGAGGCCTACTGCGCCGACGTTGCCATCATCGACCCGCAATATAACGGCGTGCCGGAAGCGGTCCGCATGGCCGCGATGTGCGACGCCTACGAGCTCAACGTCGCATCGCATTATTTCAGCGGGCCGCTCTCGGCGATCATCTGCGCGCATTTCGCGGCGATCATCCCTAATCTGCGGATCTCGGAATACGACGTCGACGAGGTGCCGTGGAAGCCGAAGCTCCTCACCCATCCGCCGGTGATCGAGAACGGCGAGTTCGTGCTGCCGACCGGCCCGGGTTGGGGCACCGACGTCAACGAGGACGAGCTGCGCGCGCACGCGGCGAAAGTATGAGGATGTGCTGTTGTCGTCCCGGCCGAGCGACACCGGGTCCGCGCGAAGCGCGGCCCGATGACAGGCTCCGCGCGAGAGCCGAGACCCATACTCCCAGGACAATCGATAGGAAACGGAGTATGGGTCCCCGCTTTCGCGGGGACGACACCGAGGAGGTTGTAGGAATCCAACATGATCATCGACTGGCATACCCACGTCCATTCACCGCGCGAGCAGGCGGCGCCGTTCTGGAAGGGCCAATGCCCGGCTACGATCGACAATGTGCTGCGCCTGCATGACGAGGTCGGGCTCGACGTCAGCGTAATCTCGAACTCCGGCCACTATCTCAAGGCGTACAGCCGCGAGGAAGCGTTGCCTGCGATTCAGGAGGCTAACCAGTATCTCGCGGCGCTGCGTGACAAGAACAAGGGCCGCATCGTCGCGCTTGCGGTCGCGATTCCGGGCGGCGGTGACGCGCATCTGCGCGAGCTCGAGCGTGCTGTGAAAGAAGACGACCTGCGCGGCGTGCTGATCAGCTCCAGCCATCGCCGCGCCTATCCGGACGACGACGACGCGCGGCCGTTCTTCCGCCTCGCCTGCGACCTCGACATTCCGGTGTTCATGCATCCGCCCTCGGTCGGTTTCGGCGAGGAGCGCATGAAGGAATTCCGCCTTGCGTCGAGCGTCGGCCGGCCGTTCGATTCTTGCCTGGCGCTCGCTCGGCTGATCGTGCGCGGCGTGTTCGAGGAGCTCCCGAAGCTCAAGTTCGTGGCGAGCCATCTCGGCGGCGGCATCTGCGAGATCATCGGCCGCATGGACTATGCCTATGAGCTGCGCGACAACCCGCTGATCCTCGGGCCCTACGGGCCGCCGATCTACATCACGCGCAAACCGAGCGACTATCTGCGCATGATCTACTACGACACCGTGAGCTACCACGCGCCGGCGGTGGAGTGTGCGATCAAAACGGTCGGCGCCGACCGTTTGATCTTCGGCACCGATTCCCCGATGATGCTGGCGCTCAAGAAGCGCGGGCGCGACCTGATCGACCAGGTCGAGCTCAGCCCCGCCGACAAGGCCAAGGTGCTCGGCGGCACCGCCAAGATGCTGCTCAATCTGTAAAAGGAGACCACCATGAAAGCCGCTGTTGTCGGCGAAACAGGCGCCGAAGTGCGCGAGGTGGCCAAGCCCGAGCCCGCGCCCAACGAGGTTCTGATCAAGGTACGCGCCTCAAGCCTCAACCGCGCCGACGTCGGCGTCGCGGCCGGCCATCAGCACGGCCGCGTCGGCGGCATCGGATCACGCATCGGGCTCGAATGCGCGGGCGAGGTCGAAGCGATCGGGCGCGACGTGAAGGACTTCAAGCCCGGCGACCGGGTGATGGGCTCGGCGCCCGGCAGCTATGCGGAATATGTCGTGGCCGATCCGGGCCGGATCGCCCGCATCCCGGCCAACAACATGACCTACGAGCAGGCCGCCTGCCTTCCGGTCGCGCTGCAGACCCTGCACAACGCGATCGTCACCGCCGGCCGCTTCAAGCGCGGCGAGACCCTGCTGATCCAGGGCGCGAGCTCCGGTGTCGGCCTGATGGGCATGCAGATCGGCGAGCTCATGGGCGCCTCGCTGGTGATGGGCACCTCCACCAATCAGGGGCGGCGGGCGCGGCTCAAGGAGTTCGGCTGCGACCTCGCCATCGACACCACCGATCCGAAATGGCCGGAGGCGGTGAAGAAGGCGACTGCCGACAAGGGCGTCGACCTGATCGTCGACATGGTGTCGGGCGGCGTCGCCAATGGGAACCTGGAGGCGGCGGCGATTCTCGGCCGCATCGTCAATGTAGGCCGGCTCGGCGGCCAGAAGGGCGAGTTCAACTTCGACCTGCACGCGCTCAAGCGCATCGACTATATCGGCGTCACCAACCGCACGCGCACGCCGGAGGAGCTCAACGAGGTGACGCGCCGCATGCGCGCCGACCTGTGGCCGGCGGTCGAAGCCGGCAAGCTATCGCTGCCGATCGACAAGACCTTCCCGCTCGAGCAGGTCGCCGAGGCGCTGGAGATGATGCGGGCGAACAAGCATTTCGGGAAGATCGTGCTGACGATGTGAGCCGGCACACGGCGGCCGCGATGCGGACTGAGCGTTGTGCTAAGCGGGCCGCGGGTTGCGGCGCGACGCGGTCGCTTGGTCGACGAACAACAGGATGTCGTACTTCTCGCCGGGGTTGCCCGCCTCCGCCCAGCTCTTTTCGTTGCCGAAGTAGGTCGATCCGACCGAACGCTGTAACGGCTTGCCCGCGAGCCACTTGGCTACCGGGGCAGGCACCTTGGTGAGGTCGAGCGCCAGGAGCGGAAGCCCGACGGCCGCCAGAGCGGCCTCCAGGTAATCCCCAGGGGCCGGTCCGAAAGCATAGCTGCCGACGGCGCCGCCGACGCCCTTGGCCAGGAAACTGCCCTGATTGAACGCGAACCCGGCAACAACCATTTGGTCGCCAACCGCCGCATGCAGCACGCTGCCCATGCTGGTCATTTCGAAGAGCCCCAGGAGATGCGACGACGTTCTTTGCACATGCCCATTGTGGGCCCAAAGGACGGCCTTCGACTGTGGGCCATCCATTTCCAGCAAGGAGCGGACATTCGCCGCCATGCATTGATCGCGATATCGGTGCCCGTTGGTGAATCCCATCCATCCGCCGTCGATGACATCGTAGCGCGCTGACTGCTCCAGCACGAGCGCGCTTTGGCGCGCCAGATGCCACTCGATTTCGCCGGTTTGGCTGATCCAGGACGTACGCTGGGTGTTGAACGCGTCGAGCACGGTCGCGATCTGGGCCAGCGCCTGCTCCTGCTCGCTCGCGGGCAGCTTGCGAAAGGACGCATCGGGCGAGGTCAGCGATGCCAGCTTGTGCTGCGACGTCGCAGCGAGGTCAGGCGACACTCGCTTCAGATAAGCCAGAAGATGCAGGCCGGAAGCCACTCCGCTCTGCATGTCGAAACCGTAGAACTTCACCTTGCGATCGTGTGATCCATTCCAGGCGCGCACCCATTCGACGAGCGAGAGCACCTCCTCGGTGTCCCACATCCAGAACCCCATGCCGGCGACCACGTCAGCGGCCTTGCCTTTGCCGTCGAGCACGTAGTCGTTGACCGCGAGCGTGGCGCCATACTCGGCCTCGAACCCGATCACCGTGAATCCCAGCTCGGAGACGCAGTATTCGATCAACCGATGCTTGAGCTGGAAGAACTCGCGCGTGCCGTGAGTCGCCTCACCCAACGAGACGATGCGCGCGTTGGCGAAAGCAGCACGCAACGGCTCAAGATCGCGCCAGCCGCTGCCGGGCTCGGCGGTCGCAAGCGGGATTGCGTTGGCCTTGAGCCAGGCGATCACGTCCGGGCCGGGATGCTTGCCCGGCGGGTTCGGGATCGCGTACACACCGCCGACGACTGCGGCC
>Ga0209797_10001066_pt1 | contig 13769 bp, 12 predicted proteins | sample DOMMetBare3Fresh_2_FD_187472 | JGI IMG/M metagenome (GOLD analysis project Ga0209797, IMG submission 187472) | Wetland sediment microbial communities from St. Louis River estuary, USA, under dissolved organic matter induced mercury methylation -... | ecosystem: Environmental > Aquatic >... | reverse complement strand
AGGGCGCCTCACGGAACACGCTGGTGGCTGGTTCATCGCTCTGCAGCGAATGAAAGCTGAGCCGAAGCCCATGCTGCTCGGCGAGACGTGCCGCATCGACATGCACGATCTTCGCTCCCGCGGCGGTCAGTGCCGACAGGAATCTGTGTGGGGCTGCACTGATCGGAAGTCCGTCAGTGACCAGCTTCGGGTCGGCGGTGCGGAGTCCGTCGGCGTCCTTCACGAACGCCGCGCGAGTCGCACGCAGCGCCACTGCGAGAGCCACCGCCGAGGTGTCGGTGCCTCCCCGCCCGAGAGTGGCGACCCGGCCCCGCTTCCAGCCCTGAAAGCCGGTCACGACCGGGATCACGCCGCGCTTCAGCAGCCGCTCCAGACGGTCGCCGGCAATGGAATGAATCCGCGCCCCACCGAATCGCCCGCTGCCAAGGATGCCGGCCTCCCTCGCATCGAGCGAGACCGCCTCCACGCCGATCTGGTTGAGGGCCAGCGCCAGCAGGGAAGCCGTGACGACTTCGCCCGTGGCGACGGCTCGGTCCGCCTCGGCCCCTGAGGGCGCCCGATTCGGGCGACCGGCCCGGTCGCCGGAGGTCCCGGAGGATGCGGCACGCCGCACCTCGGCGGCGAGGCCGAGGAGGTGATCCGTCACCCCGCGGCGCGCACTGGCCACGGCCACCACCGGCTCCCGCGCCGACAATCGGGCGAGCCGGTGCGCCTCGGCGGCGATACGCTCAGGGGAGGCGAGCGCGTCTCCCCCGAGCTTCACCACGACGGGACGACAGGACATCAGGCGGCGCCTGCCTTCGCCGCCGGCTGGTTCGACGCGGGCGTCGTGCCGAGCGCCTGGTCGAGGTCGGAGATCAGGTCGCGCACGTCCTCGAGTCCCGCCGAAATGCGGACCAGTTCGGCCGTAACGCCGGTGGCCTTCTGCTGCTCTGGTGTCAGCTGTTCGTGGGTCGTGGACGCCGGGTGGATGATCAGGGACTTCGCGTCTCCGACGTTCGCGAGCAGGGAGAAGAGTTTCAGCTTGTCGATGAGTGCTCGTGCCGCGGTGTTGCCACCCTTGATTCCGAACGTCAGCACCCCACCGAAGCCTCCCTCCAGATAGCGGCGGGCGTTCTTGTGCTCCGGATGATTCTCCAGACCGGGATAGGAGACCCATTCAACCCGGGCGTCCTTCTGCAGCCACTGCGCGAGGGCGAGGGCATTCTCCGAGTGGCGCCGGATTCGGAGCGGCAGCGTCTCCAGGCCCTGCAGGAAGAGGAACGCGTTGAAGGGCGAGAGCGCCGGACCGAGGTCGCGCAGCAACTGGACGCGCAGCTTGATGATGTAGGCCAGGTTCTTGAATGCGTCGGTGTACACCAGCCCGTGATAGGACGGGTCGGGCGACGAAAACTCGGGGAAGCGAACCCGGGCCTTTTCGCTGGCCCAGTCAAACGTGCCGGCGTCCACGACAACGCCACCGATCGAGGTACCGTGCCCGCCGATCCACTTGGTCGCCGAGTGGACCACGATGTCCGCGCCGTACTTGATAGGCCGGCAGAGCGTCGCCGCGCCGAAGGTGTTGTCGACGATGAGGGGGATGCCGGCGTCGTGCGCGATCTTTGCCAGGGCCTCGAAGTCGGGGACGTCGAGCCGTGGATTGCCGATCGTTTCGACGTACAGCGCCCGGGTCCCTGGGTTGATTGCCTTGCGGACGCTGTCGTGGTTGTGAATATCGACGAACGTCGTGGTGATGCCCCACTTCGGCAGCGTATAGGCGAACAGGTTGTAGGTACCGCCGTAAAGCGTCTGCGAGGAGACGATGTTGTCGCCCGCGCGCGCCAGGTTCAGGATCGCCAGGGTCTCGGCCGCCTGTCCGCTTGCCACCCCCAGCGCGGCGACACCCCCTTCGAGTTCCGCAACGCGCTTCTCGAAGACATCGGTCGTCGGGTTCATGATGCGGGTGTAGATGTTGCCGAACTCGCGGAGGCCGAACAGGTTCGCGGCGTGCTCCGTGTTGTTGAACACGTAGCTCGTGGTCGCGTAGATCGGGACCGCGCGGGAGTTGGTGGTCGGGTCGGGAACCTGGCCAGCGTGGATGGCGAGGGTATCGGGATGGTAGGTCATCGGTGGTGCTCCTGTCGGTCAACGGTGGTGGTGCCGAATGCGCGAAAGCAGAACGGCCCGATTCACGTTGGGTGAACCGGGCCGGGCGGTGGTCTTCGGGATCGCGGCGTTACATCACTGTGTCGCCTGACCGAGACGCGCGCTGGCGCAGTCCACCCCGCGGGGGGTGCACATGCACTTGCAGCGACACATCTCTGGGCAGCGCTTCATGAGCGAAACGTCTCCCTGGGGTGGTGCGGCGGTGCAAACGAAAAAACCCCCGCGGCCACGAGCGCGGGGGATATCCCACGGCTCTTTAGCTCTTTGGTTCGGGGTCCAACAGCCCCAGGCGGTAGCAAGTGGCCCTAAATCCGTCCGCCGGATGCCAAGCTAAGAAGCCGGGCGTGCATCGTCAAGTAGGGCGGGCCATCCGGCCCGCCCCCACCGCTCAATAGTCGCCCAGATCCTCCATGTCCTCGACCGTGTCGGCCTCGGTCGTCGGATACATGGCAATGCAGATGTAGCTCGCCGGGTGTTCCCGTGCCCAGGACCGGAAGGTCAGCTGCTGCTGGAGCGCCGCCTCGAGTTCGGCCAGCGCCTCGTCCGAGATCGGGGAGGGTTTGACCCGTTTGTGCCGGTGCATTTCCTGGATGCTCGCCGACAGCAGGGTAATCAGAAGATCCCGGTTGATGCATAGCTCAACCGGCATCAGCATGTTGATGCCGCGGGGGAGCGGGTACCCTGACTTGGCTGGTTCAGCCGCAGGCTCAGGCTGTGCGTCGGCAGCCGGGAGCTCCGGGGTCCAGTCCTTCATCAGATGGCTGATGCGGTTCTTCATCATGGTTCAGGGATCCTGAGGGGGTCTCCTTCAAGTCATCGGATGGGGACGGTGAAAACTTGAGGGGCTGCGGCTAGATTCAAACCTCAAGCAGCATCAGCGCTTACACCTGTTCGAGGTTTCCGGGACCCATGGCCAGCAACCCATCCTTCGACATCTCCACCGGCGCCGACCTCCAGGAAGTCGATAACGCGGTCAATCAGGCCCTCAAGGAGGTCGCCCAGCGGTACGACTTCAAGGGCACCAACTGTACGATCGAGTTCGACCGCACCAAGGCCGAGATACGCCTGCTGGCGGATGATGAATTCCGCATGGGGCAGCTCGTGGATGTCCTGGAAGGGAAGATGATCAAGCGCGGTGTCCCGGTGAAGAACCTCGATCGCGGTGAACTGATCCCCTCGATGGGCACCGCGGTGCGGCGGGTCATCAAGCTCACCCAGGGCATCAGCACCGAAACCGCGAAGAAGATCGTCAAGGCAATCAAGGAGCAGGGCTTCAAGAAGGTCCAGGCGCAGATCCAGGGCGAGGAGGTCCGGGTAACGGCGCCCTCCCGGGATGAGCTGCAGTCGGTGATCGCGTTTCTCCGTACCCAGGACTTCGAGATCGAGCTCAAGTTCGGGAACTACCGCAGTTGAGAACCCTCTGCCGGCGCGGCGCGGCGGGTCTCGCGGTTGTCGCGCTCGCCACCTGCGCTCCGCAGGAGGCTCCCGAGACTGTTCCCACTCCGGAGACACGGTCGCCCGAGATACGCGTCGGCCTGGTCACCGGAGCCCCGCGGCTGGATGTAATGGGCGACAGTGGCCTGACCATCACCGATGCCGAAGGAGCTGCGATCGCCGCCGCGGAGGCCGCCGTGACCTGGCGGGTCCGTCTCGATGGACCCGGTCTCGCCGCCGACGGGCCGAGGGGCTGGGTCGTGAGCCAGCAGCAGTCGATCACCGTTGGTCCGAGAGTCGAAGGAGGCCTGGTCTTTGTCGGGGGGAAAGCCTATCGCGGCCGGGTGAGCGTGGTCCGTGACCGCTCTGGGCTCACCGCCATCAACACCGTGGGCCTGGAGGACTACCTCACCGGGGTGGTTGGTGCCGAGATGGGTAGACGGGATTCCACTGAGGCGGAGGCGCTCGCGGCGCAGGCCATCATTTCGAGGACCTTCGCCATTCGGAACCTCGGCAAGCGGGCGACGGAAGGGTTCGATCTGTACGCCACGGTGGCCGACCAGGTCTACGGCGGTGTCGCCGCCGAATACCCGCTTACCCGGTGGGCGGTTTCGCATACGGCCGGACTGATTGTTACGTGGGAGGGCGTCCCGATCGATGCCTTCTTCTACTCGACCTGCGGCGGGCGGACGGCGGACGGGACCGAAGTCTTCGCGGGGGCGGACCGGCCCTATCTCACGTCGCTCCCGGACACCGATCCCGACGGGCGAGCCTATTGCCGGATTTCTCCCCGGTATGAGTGGCATGAGGAGTGGACGGCGGAGCAGCTTCGCGGAGTCCTCCGCCAGTCGCTCCCCACGCTCACGGGGACGCCCGCCGAACAGGTCGGTGCAGTGACAGGGGTGGCGATTGCCCGGCGCACCCGCTCGGACCGAGTCGCCCGGATCACTGTGTCGCTCAATCGTGGCAGTGTCTCGATCGACGGCCCTGTGGTGCGCCTGGCGCTGCATCCCGTCGGCCAGGTTTCGCTCCGTAGCGCCCTCTTTCAGCTGCGGGAAGTCCGGCAGGGGGGGGCGCTTCGGTCACTGCTTGCGGACGGATCGGGTGCCGGTCACGGGGTCGGGTTCTGCCAGTGGGGATCGGTGGGACGCGCCCGGGCCGGCCAGGATGCGCCGACGATCCTCGCCGCCTACTTTCCCGGCACGGCCATTAGTCGTGCCTACTGAGTCTCGCTCGAGAGGAGAGGGCATGTCGGAAGCGCTCAAGCTCGGCATCATTGGCGCCGGGGCCATCACCCAGGTCGCTCATCTTCCCGTCCTCCGGAAGTTGAAAGGGGTCGAAGTCGTCGCCATCTGCGACACGGACCTGCCCAAGGCCCGGGCGCTCGCGACACGATTCCAGGTTCGCGATGCCTTCAGCGACATCGAAGAACTCCTGGAATTCGAGCAGCTCGATGCGGTCGCGATCTGTACCCCCAACCATCTCCATGAGCCGCATGCGCTCGCCGCGCTGACCGCCGGGGTGCATGTGCTGGTGGAGCGGCCGCTCTCGCTGACCGGCGCCGGGGCCCAGCGCATTCTGAAGCAGGCGGAGAAGCGCGACCGGGTCCTGATGGTCGGCTTGAATCAGCGCTACCGCTCCGACGTGCAGCTGGTCCGCAGCTTCGTGCAGAGCGGGGAACTCGGGAAGATCGAGAGTATCCGCGGCAGCTGGCATGTCTTCCGTCCCAAGCGCAACCAGCTTGGATGGCGGCAGCGCCGCGACGAGTCCGGCGGCGGGGCCTTTCTCGATCTCGGCCATGTGATCCTGGATCTCGGATTCTGGCTTTCCAACAACCCCAAGCCCATCCGGGTGAGTGCGGTGCTGCAGGGAGGGGAGGGCGCTCGCGGGGTCGAGCACTCGGGGAGCGCGATGGTGATCTGCGAGGGCGGCTTCTCGCTCTTTGTGGACGTGACGTGGCACCACGTCGGCGAGGGCGAGCGCTTCGGCCTGGGGTTGCGCGCCAGCAAGGGATCGGCCGGGATCAACCCGCTCAACGTCTGGAAGGAGCTGAACGGCGTCCCGACCGATGTCGCTCCGACCGGCGCGATTGGCCGCGAGAACACTTTCACCGCGTCCTACCGGGCCGAGTGGGCCCACTTTCTGGCAGTGCTTCGCGGGGAAGCCAAGGGCTTCGACAACCAGGAGCAGGTCACGCTGCATCGCGTCATCGATGCGATCTACAAGTCCGCGGCGTCGGATGGCAAGGATGTAGAGCTGTGACCTGGAGAAACCCCGCCGCGGCGGGGAGGCTGTGCCCCTGGTTGCTGCTGCTCGCCCTTGTATTCGGCGGCCCGAAACGCCTGCCGGCCCAGGTCACCGGACCGCGCGCCATGCAGGCGCCCAGTCCGCCGGGATCCGAGCTCACGATTTCGATCATGACCATGGGAGTCGGCGCGGAGGTCTGGGAGCGCTTCGGACACAACGCCATCGTGGTCGAGGACCGGCGGCAGGGCACCAGCGTCGCCTACAACTACGGCATGTTCAGCTTTCGGCAGGAGAATTTCCTGCTCCGGTTCATCCAGGGGCGGATGTGGTACTGGATGGCTGGCTACCCGACGGAAGACGATGTGCCGCGCTACATCGCGGCCCGGCGATCAGTCTGGAAGCAGGAACTCAACTTGACCCCAGCGCAGCGGCTGGCGATGCGGGAGGCGCTTGAACACAACGCGCTCGACGAGAACAAGTTCTACCGCTACGACTACTACCTCGACAACTGCTCCACCCGGGTACGTGACGCCATCGACCGGGTCCTCGGCGGTGCATTCAAGACGCAGATGCAGGGGCCGGCCAGCGGGAGCTTCCGGTTTCACACCCAGCGCCTCAACGCCAACGACGTCCCGCTCTACACCGGACTGTTGCTGGCCCTTGGGCACGGGGCTGACCGGCCGACCACCCGCTGGGAGGAGATGTTCCTCCCGCTCAAGCTGCGGGAGTACCTCGACGCGGCCCGCATCCCGGACAGCTCCGGTGCGCTGCTACCCCTGGTGCTCAAGGAGCAGACGCTCTACTTGAGTGACGCCTATCCCGTGCCGGATTCCCCGCCGGCGTGGGGCCTGGCTTTTCTCGCAGCAGGCATGGCCATCGGAGGGCTGCTCTGCTGGGGCGGAATCACCGCGGGACGCTCCACCGCCGCACGACGCGTCGTGCAGTGGGGTGGGACGCTTTCGGCGCTGGTGACGGGTGTGGCGGGGATCATTCTCGCTGGACTCTGGGCGTTCACCGACCACGTGATCGCCGCGCGCAACGAGAATGTGCTGCAGTGTTCGCTCTTCGCCCTGGCCCTGGCGCTGGTCCTGCCCCTGGTCACACCGCGTCGAGAGGGACTGCGCCGCGCCGCACGATTCCTGGCGATGGCCGTCGGGAGCCTGTCGCTCCTGGGTCTGGCGCTGAAGCTCCTGCCAGCATTCGACCAGGTGAATGGGCAGGTGCTCGCGCTCTTTGTTCCGATCAATCTCGGACTGATGCTCGGAGTACTTGCCTGGGTGTCCCGCATGAAGCAGGGTTCCGCCTAACCGGGGCCCTGCTCGTCGCAGATCGCGCTACGGTCTCACCATTCCCCGGCTGTCCCGCCGCTCGGGCGGGCGGTCCTCAAAGATCCTGGCTTCGATGAACATGGTGAAGAGGTCCGGGTCGAGCTGCCCGGTCTTCACCTCGTCGGCGAGGATGTCGAGCGCGCGGGTCGGGGGGAGCGCCCGCTTGTATGGCCGGTCCTGCGCGGTAAGGGCGTCGAAGATGTCCGCGATCGTCATCATGCGGGTCTGCAGCGGGATCGCCTCGCCCCGCACCTGCCTCGGGTATCCGGTGCCGTTCAGCTTCTCGTGATGCCCGCGCGCGATATCCGGAATGCCCGCGAGCCCCTTGGTCCACGGAATCTTCCGCAGGAAGTCGAAGGTGTGGCTCACGTGGCTCTCGATCTCGAGCCGCTCCCGCTCGTCGAGGCTTCCCTTCCGGATGCTGAGGTGCTTGACCTCCATACCCGCCAGGTAGGGCTGGGGGTTTCCCTCGATATCGAGAAATTCCATTCCGGCGAATTCCTTCAGCTGCTCGAAGTCCCCCTCGGCGAGTACGGTCGGTTCGTTGGAGGCGAGCACAACCCGCAGCATCCGGTCCACGGTCTCGATCGACTCGCGCTGCCGGGCCTCCAGTTCAGCCACGAACTGCTCGTAGCCCGCGCGGCCGTTCTGGTAGAGGTAGTCCGCGCGCTCCCGTTCGAACGCCAGCTCCGCAGTCCGCCGGATGAAGGCGTGACGCTGCCGGATGATCGTGAGCTCGCCGTCGTAGAGTTTCTTCGCCTTGACCAGCACCTGTTCCCTGACGCCGACCTTGCCGAAGTCGTGCAGCAGGCCGGCATAGCGGATCTCCCGCACCTGCTCGCGGGTGAAGCTGACCCGGGCGAAGGGGCCCTGCTGGACCCGGTCCACCGCCTCCGCCAGCGCTACCGTTCGGCTGGCGACCCGCTCCGAATGGCCCGAGGTCGTCGGGTCGCGCTGCTCGATCGCCTTGACCGCGGCCTTCACGAATCCCTCGAACAGCCGCTCGATCGCCTCGTAGAGCTGGCTGTTCTCGACGGAGACGGCCGCCTGGCCCGCCAGGGCCTTCACGATCTTCACGGTATGCGGGCTGTAGGCGATGATCTGGCGCGTTGCCTCCTCTGGCGTGGACAGCACGGCGGACGCGTCCCGCTTGCGGTTGAGCAGCTGCAGCACGCCGATCACGTCCCCCGCGTGGTTCTGCATCGGGATCACCAGCATGCTCTTGGTCCGGTACCCGTACCGTTCATCGAACGAGCGGTTGAACGAGTACTCCACGTCCGGCGGGAGCATGTAGACATCCTCGATGACCAGCGGGTCCGCCTCGGTGGCAGCGTAGCCAGCCAGGGAGGTGTGATCGATCGGGATCGTGAATTCGACGAAGGGGATATCCGGCCGGCTGTCGTTCTGGCTGAGCTTGAAGCGCAATCGCCGCGTGCCGAGCTCATCCTTCTCGGCGATGTAGAGACTTCCCGCATCCGACTGAGTCACCCGGCGCGCCTGTGTCAGGATCAGATCGAGCAGGGTATCGAGGTTCTTCTCGGTAGTGAGCAGAACACCGATCTCGGCGAGTTCGGTCAGTTCATGCAGTCGCGCCGCCGTCTCGGCACGGGCCCGGGCATGCTCGCGATGCGCAGCCGAGACCCGGAAGGCGGAGCGAAGCGACACCAGCAATTGCCGGGGCCCCGTGGGGTACGTCAGGAATCCGGCCAGTAAGTCCGCCGGCAGGTCGGTGGGGACGTCGGCTTCGCCCGGCTCGCCAAGCGCCAGCAGGGCCACGCCGGCGTCCCGGAGTGCCGCGAGGAGCTGCGGCGTGACTTCACGCCGGGTACTCGCATCCAGCAGGTAAGCCGCCGGCCGTTCATCCGCACGCACCTCACCCGGCCCGGCGACCTCACGCACCTCGACCTGCTCGGCGGCAAACGCGACGGCCAGTGGCCCGGGGGACCAGCTAGGTGGGTGGAAGAGCAGGAATTTCACGGCGCGGGTGCCACGATCGAATCGCGCGAAAGCGGGCGGATGCCGGTGAACAGACGGTGAGGCCGGCGACTGACCTGATCGATGAAGTACTCCAGCTTGGCACTCAGGATGTAGACGTTCTTCAGGGTCTGGCGCACATCCGGTGTTACGTCGTTTGCGGTCTGGGCGACGGTTGCCGTCAGCGTGTCGGCACGGTTGACCAGCCGTCGGGTGTCGCCGAGGAGGAGGGCGAGAGAGTCCTGCAGGCGCGCGATGCTCGTATCGGTCGAGGCGAGCGTGGTCCGCGTCTGCTCGATCATCGGTTCCAGCCGGTCGAGCACCTGCCGAGCGCTGGCGAGCGTGGCCCGGAGTTCCGGGCCGGTTGCCGCGACTTGCGCCTGGGTGGCGCCGGCGGTCTTGTCGAGCGTGCCCAGCAGCCGGCGGGTGTCCTTCAGGATGTCGGACACCTGAGTCTTCAGGGTGTCCGCGACCTCCTTGAGCACGTCGGTCCAGCCCTGGGTCAGCGTTCCCCGGATGGTGTCGCCCGGCGCGAGCACCGCGCTGATGTCGTTCTTCGGTACCTGGAGCGCGATCGACGCCGCGCCGATCAGGCCGGTCGAGCTGATCTCAGCCCGCGTTCCCAGCGGCAGCCGGATGGGGACCCCGTTCGCATACCGCTCGCGGAGCCGGAGCGCTACCAGGAATTCGGGGGCACTGACCATCTGCCCGGTGTCGGCCTGCGGCGAGATCGACGCCACCTCGCCGATCGCCAGGCCCTGCAGGAACACCGGCGTGTCCTGCTTGAGATCCTGTACGTTGGGGCTCAGCATGTAGAGCGTGATGCGCCGCTCGGTCCAGCCGCGAGTCACCACGAAGGCCACCAGGGTGACCACCACCGCGCCGACCACCAGCAGCCCCACCAGAACGTCCGCGGTGCGGGGGCGGAGACTCATCGTACCTCCTCGGGGCGCCCGCGGACCAGGCGCAGGTGCCGGTCCACGCGGGTACGCAAGAGCGCGGGCAGGTCGGCGCCCGTCAGGAAGACCGCCCGCCGCCCGCCCTCGGCCGTCTCCCCGCCGCGCGCCGCTTCCAGCAGTTCACCGGCGGCGCGATCGGTCAGACCATCGAATGGCTCCTCCAGCACGACCAGCTCCGGATCGAAGGCCAGCGCGCGGGCGAGAGCGGCCCGTCGCCGATCCTCGGCGCTGGCTTGCGCAGGGCGCAACTCGGCCACGCGGGTCAGGCGCAGTTGGGCGACGATCACGTCGACACGTCCCTCGATGTCCCTGGGGCGGAAGTCGCTGCCGAATCGCAAGGGCAATCTGATGTTTTCGCGCAGAGTGAGATTCTGCAAGAGGCCGTCTTCTGCGGGAAGGTATCCGACCTTGCGCCGGAAGGCGAGTTGGGCGCGCCGCTCCATCGAGGCAATGTCGGCCCCGAGCGTGCGCACCTGTCCGCCCGGGGTGCGCTCGAGGCCCATGGCGAGGCCGCCGAGCAGGTCGACCCCGCTCGCCTCATCACCGGTCACCACCACCGTGCGATGCGCCTCGACCTCGAGCGTGAAGGCACCCTCCGCCTCGGTTGCGGTGTTCGGGATGCCGCTCGTCGTCCGGCGGCGCACCCGGCCCAGCGGTACTTCCGTGAACGCGAGCAGCGGCTCGGTCACTGGAGCGCCCCCACGATGAGCGCGGCCACCACGAATATCAGGGTGATGGAATGCACCGTCCCGCGGATGACGGCCTGGGGAATCTCGGTCGGGCCCCGCCGCACCGAGAGCCCCTCGTAGCTCGGGATCACGCCGATGATGAGCCCGAAGACGAGCCCCTTGAACACCGTAAGGACGACGTCCTGGGTTGTCAGGTATGCCAGGACGATGCCGAGGTAGCGCGAGGCGCTCATCCCGGCGATGAACGCGGCTGCCAGGTAGCCGCCGAAGACGGAGATGACGTCGAAGAGCACGATGAGCGTGCACACCGAGACGACGCAGCCGAAGAGTCTGGGGAGCACGAGATAATGGAACGGGTCGATGCCCATTCCCTCCAGGGCGCGGACCTCCCCCAGGACCGTGTTCGTTGCCAGTTCCGCGGTAATGGCGGTTCCGCTCCGCCCCACCACGGCGATCGCAGTCAGCAGCGGTCCGAGGGTACGGACGATGACTACGATCATCAATCTGCCGATGAGTTCCGAGGCGCCGACCTTGTCGAGTTGCGCGACGGTGGCGGAGATGGTGAGATAGCTGAGCACGCCCGACAGCAGCACGATGAGTCCGACGGCCTCCAGTGCGGTGAATCGAAGCTGATTTAGCAGCACTTGGGTCGCAACCCGGCGCCCCGCACCGGGCAGGGTCTGGAGAGACGCGACGGCCTCAAACGCGAAGCGCGCCAGCGCGCCCACCTGGGCGAGCCAGCGCGCCGTACCCCGACCGATCGCGCCGAAGAAGCGAACCACCTGTCAGCCGCCGCGCACCCTTACGAGGCCGGCCTTCGCCTCGGAATAGTCCGGGAAGATTTCGACCGCCTTGCTGAAGAACTCCGCCGCCTTCGTCTTGTCGCCACGATCCTGGTAGAGAAGGGCGCGGCTGTAGTATGTCAGGGCCTCGGTCGGGACATTTCGTGCCTTGACCGCCCGGCTGACTTCGGCACTGAGCGGCGGCAGCTTGGTCTCCGCCATCAGGCGCTCCGCCAGGGACTGGATGAGTTTGAACATCTCCTCGCGCTTCTCGTACTTGGGATCGCTGCGCACGACCTTCAGGATCTCGCTGGTCTCCACGTCGACCAGGCGGGCATCGACGCGAAAGTGGCCGTAGAGGTCAACGAAGCTGCCGAGCACCATGTACTTGGCGCCGACCAGCTTGCCGACTTTTGCGGCGGTGGCTGCATCAACCCGGCCGTCCTTCCCGAGGTCCTGTTCCCCGAGGAGCGACTGTACGTTCTCCCGCTCGACGACGCGGGCACCCGGATTCTGGGCCAGCTCGCTGATGAGCATCCCCGCGAGTCCCTTCTCCAGGGCCTCGAAGTTTTCCTTGTCTTGGCCGTAGGAACCGCCGTTCTGGAACGGCATCACGGCGATGCCCGGCCGGGTGTCCTGCGCTCGGAGCAAGGGGGCCGTGGCCAGGGTGGCCAGGGCAAACAGTATCAACGAACGGTGTCGCATAGCGTCAGACCTCGTCAGAGAGTCAGGGACATCCCTTCCATCGCGGCCTCGACCAGCAGGCCAGGTGCATGTGTCGCCGCAAAACTCCGCGCCCCGATCACGAGGGCGTCGATGGCCGCATCGTCATGTTCCGGCTCATGATGGAACAGCACCAATCGCCTGCAGCCGGCGTCGCGGGCCAGCGCGATTGCCTGCTCCGGGGTCGAATGCCCCCAGCCCGCGCGGCCCTCGATCATAGCCTCGGAGTACATCCCGTCATGGATTAACGTGTCGACACCCCCGAGGAATCTCACCAGCTGGGCCCGCCAGTCTGGCGGGACGTCGTAGCTCCCGCCTTCGCCCAGCTCGTTATCCGTTACATAAGCAATAGTCCGGCCACCCTTGACCGGAACCAGCTTGTAGCCGAGGGTCGTGCCCGGGTGCCGCAACCGGAACGCCTCGACCAGAAAGCCGTCGATTTCGAAGCTTCCCGTGCTGACTTCGGTGATCGTCAGGTCCGCCGCAAGGGCTTTGAGCGGGACCGGAAAGACCACCGGGTCCATCTGCCGATCGAGGATCTCCTCAAGCGGAACGCCGGCCTGGGCTGCGCCGTAGATCCGTACACTGTTGCCCTTGGTGTTCAGGGGCTGGAAGAATGGCAGCCCCTGGATGTGGTCCCAGTGGGTGTGCGAGAGGAGGATGTCGAGGTTCATCGGTGCCGTCGCCAGCCGGGAGAGCTCGCGGCCGAGGAGGCGGATACCGCTCCCGGCATCGAGGATCACGAGCTGGTCGGTATTGCCGGACACGGCAACGCAGGAGGTGTTGCCTCCGTAGCGCGCCGTATGGGCGCCGGGTGTGGGTATAGAGCCTCGCGTTCCCCAGAACGTGGCCGTGTACGTCACATCACCCCTCATAGGATGACACACACGGGGGCAAGGAGCCTGCCACCGGGAGCTGTCTCGCGGGTCACAGGGTCGGTGTGCCCGGGGTCACGAACGGCCGGCGGCGCGCTCGAGCAGGGGGCGATTGAGGATCGTGATGTCCTTGCGGGTGACCTGGATCAGGCCGCGCTCGAAGAAGTCCCGCATGGTGCGTGAAACCGTCTCACGGCTCGACCCGATCATCTGGGCGATCACATGGTGGGTGATCTTCTTGGTCACGCGGTCACCGCCCTCCTCCTCCGCGAGCCTCAGAATCAGGTCGGCGACCCGCCCGTTCACGTCCAGCAGGACGAGGCTTCCGATCTTCTCGTCCGCACGACGAAGACGCCGAGAGAGCTCCCGCAAGAGCGCGATGGCGACCTCGGGCGAGTTGCGAAGCCGGGACTGAAAGTCCTCACGCCGCAACACCAGCACCGCAGCGTCGGTCATCGCGATGACGGTCGCGGAGCGAGGTTGATCGTCGATCAGCGCCATCTCCCCGAAGAAGCTCCCCTCTCCGAGGACCGAAAGAATGACCTCACGGCCATCCTCGCCGATCAAGACGACCTTGACCTGCCCGGTGGTGACCAGGTACAGCGCACCACCG
>Ga0209797_10001065_pt1 | contig 13778 bp, 11 predicted proteins | sample DOMMetBare3Fresh_2_FD_187472 | JGI IMG/M metagenome (GOLD analysis project Ga0209797, IMG submission 187472) | Wetland sediment microbial communities from St. Louis River estuary, USA, under dissolved organic matter induced mercury methylation -... | ecosystem: Environmental > Aquatic >... | reverse complement strand
CCGGATCGCCACGAAAATCCGCGCCGAGCTTATCGATTTCATCGAGCATCAAGACCGGATTATTTACTCCCACTCGTCGGAGCGCCTGTATAATCCGACCCGGCATAGCACCGATATAGGTGCGTCGATGCCCGCGAAGTTCCGCTTCATCGCGCATTCCACCCAAAGACATACGTTCAAATTGACGTCCCAGAGCGCGGGCGATGGACATTCCCAAACTCGTTTTTCCAACTCCCGGCGGTCCTACGAAAAGCAAAATCGGACTCTTCGAATCGGGACGTAGTTTTACCACCGCGAGAAATTCCAGAATTCTTTCCTTGATGTCTTCGAGACCATAGTGATCTTGATCAAGAATTTTTCGCGCTTCATTCAGGTCGAGTTTTTCTTCGGAAGATTTGTTCCAAGGAAGTTCGAGAACGTATTCGAGATAGGTTCGAATTACATTGTAGTCCGGCGCCGACTGCGGAAGTTTTTCCATCCGCTTCAATTCGCGTTCGGCTTCCTTGTGAACTTCAACCGGCAAATTTGCGGTATCGAGACGTTCGCGAATTTGCGTCGCTTCTGCTTTCTCGCCCGCATCTTCATCTTCGCCGAGTTCTTTTTGAATCGCCTTCATCTGTTGACGAAGCACATAATCACGCTGCGATTTGTCCATCTCCGACTGCGCTTCGTTCGCGATTTTCGAACGAATTTGCATGATCTCAACCTCACGCGAAAGCGCCGCGTGTGCGTGCGAGAGAAGTTCATCGGCGGTATTTGATTCGAGCATTTTTTGTTCGAGCTCGACTCCAAGATCGAGAACCGACGCAAGAAAATACGCGAGCTGCACGGGATTCGGTGTGGACAAAACAGCCATGCGAATTTCCTGCGGCACCTGCGGAAGCATAACCAACGCTTCTTGAACCAGCGCCTGAACGCTGCGCTTCAAAGCTTCTACCGCTTCCGGATCAACTACGCTGACCTCCGGAAGAATTTCTACCTTGGCTTTCAGATAAGGTTGTTCCTGCGTAAACGAAATTACTTTTACTCTCTCGTTTCCTTGAACGATTAACTGCATCGAGTCGTCCGAACGCATCATTCGTTTGATATTCACGAGACAACCAACTTCGAAAAGATCCGAAGGTTTTGCGTCGGCGCCGGTCACCTCGGAATTCCTTGCACTGATACAACAGATCAACTTATCTTCGCTGGCGAGCGCTGACTCTACCGCCTGCAATGAACGCACCCGTCCGACCGAAAGCGGAACAATCGTTTCCGGAAAAAGCGTGACGTTTTGCAAAGGCAGAACCGCTATCTCCAAAATTTCGCCGGCTTGTTTCTGACTTTTTGGAATCTCTTCTGTTTTTGGCTGCTCAACCATATTTACTTCTTCTTATTCAAATGAATGATAAGTAAACCGTTTTCAAAGTTGTGTTCGAGACTCGCGCCTTCAATTGTTACAGGAAAGTGCAAAGTCTTTTCGAACTGGTTATAAGTAATTTCCATCTGCTGAAAAGAAACACAGTCGCCGCATGAGTGATCGCGTCGCGTTCCCGCAATGTATAGCGTGTTTCCTTCTATTTCGATTTCCACGTCTTCGGCAGAGACTCCGGCAAGCTCAACTTTTACAATCCAGCCTTCAGTCGTCTGATAAACATCTGCCGACGGGTACCACGAACGACCAGACGGCTGAAAATTCTTGGAAGAAGAAAGCAGTTGAAAGTAACGATTAATTGATCTAGCCATAATTAGACGGATGAAATATGAAGGATGACTGATGAAACCTTATCTTTTAACTTTCATTTTTCATCCTTTACCCTACATCCCTCATCCTTTCTTCCAAAAAGCTGCGCCGCTTGAAATCTCTTCGAGCGTCTCTGCAATTTCCTTTGAGTCTTCCATCTCCAGCGCCACATCCGCCATCGACAAAATCCCTGCGAGTTCACCCGCATCATTTACCACGGGAATTCTCCGCACTTGCTTATCGCCCATGAGCCGCACCGCTTCAAAAACAAAATCGTCCGGCTTCACGGAAAATATTTCCGTAGTCATCACCTCGCCGATTTTCGTTTCTGAATCTTTTCCTTCGGCAACCGCGCGCACAACAATATCTCGATCAGTTACCAGTCCGACGAGCTTTCCCGCGCTTAATATCGGCAAGATTCCCATATCGCCATCGCGCATCAAGCGCGCGATTTCACGCAGAGGCGTTTCGCGATTCGCCGTCGTTACACTCTTCGTCATGATGTCGCTGCAACGTCTTCGCTGAAGCTCTGAGATTTGTTCAGACATAAGTCACACAATTTGATATTTACGATTCCAATGTTAGTTGTTGCGCAGCATTTCTTCAATCAAACATGATAGTGCCGATAAATTGACTTAATCAACCGTTCGCAGTAAAAGAGCGTTACACTTTTCGGCATCCGAACATAAGGGAATTATCAGCGGAGAGTTGATCGACTATTGGTCGCAAGGCGATTCCGTATTACTGGAACTTTCTTACCGTTGTAATGTCTTTATTTCTTAATCAAATTGGGGAGGAAAAACATTATGTTTCGAAGAATATTGTTTATTGCGGTGGGTTTTTTGCTATTGCTAAATGCGGCCTCGGTTGTGAACGCGGACATTCGAGCTAGCGAAAATGATATCTCGGGCGAGATCAATGGCGCGCCGTATCGGATAAAAGTTCCGGCGGATTGGAACGGAACCTTGTTGGTTTACGCGCATGGCTACCGCGACAAGGCCGATCATCCGGGCGAGGTTGATAATCGTACCGCAGAAGCTTCGCCGGATTCGGCGCTTGATACTGCATTGCTTTCACAAGGCTACGCGCTTGCCGGTTCCGCATATAAGGAAAACGGTTGGTCGGTTGAAGACGGTGTGCAGGATATGAAAAATCTTGTCGTTTATTTCCGCGACAATATCGCCATTCCTGAACGCACGATCATCTGGGGATTTTCGATGGGCTCGGTCGTCACTTTCAAAAGCATGGAGCAGTTCCACGGAATCTACGACGGAGCGATATGCGGATGCGCGGTCGGCGCGGGAGCGACTCAATCTTGGGACGGAGCGGGCGATCTGGCGCTCGCTTACGACACGGTTTTCGGAACGCCTTCGGCATGGGGAACCTTTGGCGATATACGCGACGACATAGATTTTGAAACGGAAGTTCAGCCGAAGTTGGTTTCCGAAGTTTCGAATCCGGCGAATTTTCCGAAGTTTGAATTTTTGCGTCTTGTAGTTGGAACTCCGGGACGTGGAATCAATCCGCCTCCGCCGCCTGCGTTTTATCCGGGCTGGATTTTCACCGATATGTTTTTTGCGACCGAAGCAAGAGCCGAACTCGAACGACGCGCGCGCGGTCCGATCATTCAAAATCTCGATCGCGATTACAGTCTCACGCTCGGCGAGCGCGCTTATCTTGCGACGCTCGGCGTTCCGTCTGCGGTGGTTGATAACTGGCTATCGGTAATGAACGGTCAGCGAATTGTTCGAGCGCCGAAATATGCGCGAAATTATTTGAAGCGCAATTCCAACTATTCAGGAAAAATAAAAGCTCCGGTTTTGACGATCCACACCGCGGTTGATCCTTTGGTTACCGTTTCACAGGAATTCGAATACGCCGAAACGGTAGCGGCAGCCGGTCGAAGCGAATTCCTTTTCCAAACCTACACAAATGGAAACGGGCATTGTGCATTCACCGGTCCGCAGTTGCTCACCGCCGTCAGCGCAATCAATAATTGGGTTGGAACCGGCGAACCGCCGACCGCCGCAACGTTTCCCGCAGCTATCGGCTTTCTGCCTGGATTTACACCGCCGCCGATGAATCAACCATAAATTTTTGGAGCGCGGACGGCTCGTCCGCACGCTTGCGAAGCAAGCGCGACTTATATCAAATGAAGAAAAAAGGTGATGACTTCAATTTCGTACGTCATCACCTTTTTATTTTTGCCTTTTTACTTTTTACTTTTTACTTTGTCCCGTCATCGCCAATTGCTTCGACCGGACACGCATCGCGCGCCTCTACGCACAACGCAGCTTCTTCGGGAGTTTCCGGTTGTTTGTGAACGTATGAATATCCGTTGTCGTCGTAGCGGGTAAAATTTCCCGGTGAAGTGTCGCGGCAAACGTCGCAGTCAATACACTGACTGTCAACGTAAAATTTTCCACCAACGTTTTCGGGAAGTCTGTCTTGAAGTTCTGCCATGCCGTGATTGGTTAATTGTTTATCGTTAATTGTTTGTTGCTTATGAGCACACGAAGCAACAATTAACCATGAACAATTTACGATTTACTTCTTTTCTGTGAGCTTGATCATTCGCCCGAGGGCGATGTTGGCGAAGTGTTTGGTTTCATCGTCAACCGTGATTTCATTTACCACATTTCCATCCAACAAATTTTCCATCGCCCACGCGAGACTTTGGGGCGAGATTCTGTACATCGTTGCGCACATACAAAGATCCGGCGCGAGAAGTTGGATGTGTTGTTCGGGAAAACGCTTGATGAGTCGATTGACGAGGTTTACTTCGGTACCGATCGCCCACTTCGAACCCGCGGGCGCGGATTCGACGGTTTTTATTATATACGAAGTCGAGCCATTCAAGTCACTTTTTTGCACGACCTCGTAAACGCATTCCGGATGCACTAAAACCCTTATTCCCGGCACATCTGCGCGGACTTTATCAACATGCCAAGGCTTGAACCGCCCATGCACGGAACAGTGTCCGCGCCACAAGATTAGCTTGGCATTGTGAAGATCTTCTTCCGTATTACCACCCAAATCCTTGTGCGGATCCCAGACGACCATCTTCTCCAAAGGAATTCCAAATTTCGCGCCGGTGTTTCTTCCGAGATGTTGATCGGGAAAGAAAAACATCTTTTCGAATTCTTTGAGATAAATATCGAATAGCGGAACCGCATTTGAAGAAGTGCAAACAACGCCTTCGTTTCTTCCGCAGAACGCTTTGATCGCGGCGGTCGAATTCATGTAAGTGATCGGCGCGACTTTTGTTTTTTCCGAAACCACTCCAATTTCTTTCAACTGCTGCCACGCATCTTCGACCTGATCAATGTTTGCCATATCAGCCATCGAACAACCTGCGCCCAGATCAGGCAAGATTACGTGTTGCGAATCTTTGCCGAGAATATCCGCAGACTCCGCCATAAAATGCACGCCGCAAAACATTATGTATTCGGCTTCAGTCTGCGAAGCCATCACGGAAAGCTGATATGAATCGCCAAACAAATCCGCGTGTCGGATAACATCATCGCGCTGATAATGGTGACCGAGAATTATCACGCGCGGACCGAGCTCGCGCTTCGCGGACTCAATGCGCGACGCGATTTCCTCATCCGGCATCGCGAGGTAATCTTCAATTTTCCGAGTTTCTTCTAATACAACTGACATTCTTTTGGAAACTTAACTCTAAACTTAGATGCGTCGAAATTAGTACATGTGATTAAGAATTCGTCCTTAAAGATGCATTACAAAAGCGCGTTCACAACATGGACCTTTTGATTCATGTTTGCCGCGAGCGTTTTAGAAAAGTTTTTGGAACAATAAATTTCCAATTCACCCACGAGCATGAAAGCCACCCGAAAAATACATACGCCAAATCAACCGCCACGAGAAAAATCTTTCCCTTGAAATCGAGCGCATTCCCGATCGGACTAGAATGTGCTCCTGCAAAGATGACTATAAACCAAAGCGGAACACTTATACCTACGATCAAAGCAAAAAGCGCGATGGCAAAGCCCGCTCTTGCAAGAACATCCAAAGGCTTGCCATCTCTTACATAGCGAACATAACCGGTTACTATGAGCGCAATCGGTATCGCAATGACCAACAGGCACCAGAAAATAAAGAGCAACGCTTCCATTATTCCCTCTCAAAAACGAAACGGCGCAAGAAAATAATCTCGCACCGTTTTATTTGAATGTAAAGGTTTTGTTAGACGTCCAAATTACGAACATCGAGCGCATTGTCTTCGATGAATTTGCGTCGCGGTTCGACCTGATCGCCCATCAAGACCGTGAAAATTTCGTCGGTTTCCACGGCGTCTTCGATTCTCACCTGAAGCAAAGTCCTCTTTTCGGGATTCATAGTTGTTTCCCAAAGCTGTTCCGGATTCATTTCGCCGAGACCTTTATAACGCTGAATCGTCAGATCCTTTTTTGCGGCGGTTAAAATTCTTTCGAGTAGTTCATCGCGCGTAGCTATCTCTTCCGAATTCCCGTTTTCGCCGACGATAAACGGCGCAGCCAATTCCGCTTCGAGAATACCTTTTAGCTCGACCGCTTTTTGAAATTCGACCAGGCTTGCCAAATTCCAGTCAAACAAAATCGGCGAAGTCCCCACGATAATTTGAAGCTCCGCGAGTCCGTGTTCCTCATCGCGCAATAGTTCCGTTTTGTAACCCGCTTTTGCAATCTTACCTTCGATCGCGGCGATCATTTCCTCGCTCTCAAAAACTTCGCGAAGCTTCATCTTCTTTTTAGTCAAAACTCCATCTTTTCCATTAAAGGCATCAAGAATGGTGTTAAGCAAATTCACGTCGTTTCCAACTCTTCGCGAAAAACGACCGCGATAGCGATTGAATTCTACGCATTGCTCCAGAAGTTTCGAAAGCTCTTTTCCTTCATGTTTCTTTTTAAGCGAGGGAGAAGTTACCTCAACGTCGTTTGTCGCCATGCGCATCAGATAGCGAAGCATCTGACCTTCGTCTTTGATGTATTCTTCTTTTTTGCCGCGCTTAACTTTGTAGAGTGGCGGTTGCGCGATATAAACGTGTCCCGCTTCCACAAGCTGTGGCATTTGGCGATAGAAAAACGTGAGCAACAAAGTTCTGATGTGCGATCCATCGACGTCCGCATCCGTCATCAAACAAATTTTGTGATAGCGAAGTTTTGAAATATCGAAATCTTCACTACCGATTCCGGTTCCCAATGCGGTAATCAGCGCTCTGATTTCCCCGTGACCGATCATCTTGTCAAAACGCGCGCGTTCTACGTTTAAAATTTTTCCTTTGAGTGGAAGAACCGCCTGATTTTTGCGATCGCGTCCTTGCTTCGCGCTACCGCCGGCGGAATCGCCTTCAACCAGATATATCTCGGAAAGCATCGGATCCTTTTCCTGACAATCGGCGAGTTTTCCCGGAAGCATCGAGCCGCCCATCGCGCTCTTTCGCACAATTTCGCGTGCCTTGCGGGCAGCCTCGCGAGCGCGCGCGGCATCCAGCGTTTTGCCGACAATTTTCTTCGCTACCGTCGGATTGCGTTCGAAAAAGTCTCCGAGTTTTTCGTTTAGAAAAGATTCTACCGGTCCTTTTACATCGGAATTCAACTTTCCTTTTGTTTGACCTTCGAATTGCGGTTGCGGAAGTTTCACGGAAATCACCGCGACCAAACCTTCCCGAACGTCATCACCGGAAAGCGACGTCTTGAAATTTTTTGCGAGTCCCGAAGACTGTGCGTAGGTGTTTATGGTACGCGTAATCGCCCCGCGAAAACCGGAGAGATGCGTTCCGCCATCAACCGTATTGATGTTATTTGCGAATGAATAAACCTTTTCGTCGTAACCATCGTTGTATTGAATCGCGATCTCAATCGAGAGATTGTCGTTTACAACTTCGAAGTAGAGCGGATCATCGTGAATCGGACTTTTGTTTTTGTTTAGATGCTTTACAAATTCCGCTATCCCGCCCTTGTAATAAAACTCGTGTGACTTGGCTTCCTCATCGCGTTCGTCCGTGATGAAAATTCGAATTCCTTTATTAAGAAATGCTTTCTCGCGAAGTCGCTCTGAAAGTTTTTCGAAGCTGAAAATGGTGGTATCGAAAATCTGATCGTCAGGCTTAAAGGTAATTTTGGTTCCGCGCCGGGTCGTTTTTCCTGTCTGCTTTAGCGGGGCTTTTGCGATACCGCGTTCATATTCCTGCTCGAAGGTTTTTTCGTCGCGCCAAATTTCGAGCTTCAACCACTCCGACAAGAAATTCACGCAACTTACGCCAACTCCATGAAGCCCGCCTGAGACTTTATAGGAATTCGAATCGAACTTTCCGCCCGCATGCAAAATCGTCATCACGACTTCGGCAGCTGAGCGACCTTCTTGTTTATGAATGTCGGTAGGAATTCCGCGACCGTTGTCCACGACCGTCACAGAATTGTCCATGTGAATCGTGACTTCGATCTTGTCGCAATATCCTGCGAGAGCTTCGTCAACCGAGTTATCGACGACCTCGTAAACGAGATGATGGAGACCTATTTCTCCGGTTGAACCGATATACATCGCGGGTCGTGTGCGGACCGCCTCGCGCCCTTCTAAAACGGTGATCGAATCCGCACCGTATTCTGTTTTCGCCTTAGCCAAGTTAATACCTCTTGAGAATGAAAATATGTTGCCAAACAAAAGATTATTTTACCCCATTTTTGCTTATTTTGACAGTCCGCCGGGAGTCGCCAAAACGTCAAAAATTCAGGCATTTGGGAACAAATTCGCGTAGCCGGACTCTAAAGCAAACAAGGACGAAAATTTGCGTCCTCGAAAATGGATTTGGCACCGCATGAAAGAGAGGAAAAACTATGTTTGAACAAATGATCGAATCAAGAAATTCCCGTGCCGAGCGCACGAGAATGGCGCGTTTCTTTATGCCGGTGTCAATTGTTGTGATGGCAATGCTGACCTTTGGTTTAACTTACAGCCTTTTCGCATACACGCTGATGATCGGCGAGGAGAATCTGGACTTTGCGCGTCTGGTCGCGCCGGTGGACATAAGCCCCGCACCTCCCGATACGGAAGTTTCCCGAAACGCAAATTCTCCAGGCGCGTCGAACGTCCAAAGCGCTCGGCTATCGCAAAGAGTGTTTTCTAGTATTGATCGTCCGACTTCCAAGCCGTCCGCGGATTTGGTGGGCAAGCAGATTCCCACCTTCGGATTTAATCCGCGCAATACGGGCGAGCTTGGTCCAAATGCGGGGACGTCGCGATTGGGTAAGGGAAATGTAAATTCGGAACCCGAACGTGAAAGCGGGTTAGAACGTCGTCCGGTGCAAAATCTCGCGAACGAGATTCCGCCGCCCGTTAAAAGTCCGAAGCCAAAGCCGGTCGTTAAATCAAAAGGCGTGATCAACGGGTTCGCGAAGGAACTCATAAAGCCACGTTATCCGGAGTCGGCGAGAGCAATACGTCTGACCGGACAAGTCCAGGTGCAGGTGACGCTCGACGAAGACGGGAATGTAATCGACGCACATGTGATTAAGGGACACGGACTGTTTCGCGATTCCGTCCTCGCTGCTGCCCGCGCTACAAAGTTCACGCCGACTTTTCTTTCGGACCAAAAAGTGAAGGTTACCGGTGTGATCATCTACAACTTCAACGGATAAAGCTCCGCTCGCTATCGCCCCGCAAATCGGGACGCGTCTGAAGGGTAAGTACTTTCAACTTTGCCGCCGGAAACGGTGAACAAATTCGCGTCCCGCCCAAATCTTTCGACAAAACTCTCTTTTGAAGTCGTTACAAATGTCTGAGTTTTCCCGTGAAGGAATTCCAGCAATGGCGCGATTCTCTTGTAATCGAGTTCCGAATCAATATCGTCAAGAAGAAAAACCGGATATTCGTTATTTTGTGCAAAATAAACACCCAGATTTGCGAGAATCAAACTGAGGAGCGCGCTGCGCTGCTGTCCTGCGGAACCAAATTTCTTCAGTTCATGTCCATCAAATAAAATTTCGAGTTCATCGCGATGCGTTCCTATCAAGGCTCGCCCGGTTATTAGTTCCGCCTGAACCCGCAACTTCAGCCGCTCTGAAAGCAAGGCGGCAAAATCGCTCAGGTCGCCTTTTCCTTCAAGCGATGAAATGTATCGCACAGAAATTTCTTCTTTGCCGAATAATTTCGTTTGAAGGTGTTCGCGAAGCCGCTCAATAAATCGAACGCGCGATTTATAAATGCGCGTCGCATGTTCCACCAATTGCGAATTCCACGGTTCGAGGAGTTCTTCCGTTTTGGCTAGCGAATATTCCTTTTCTTGTGCAGTCTGCAAAAGCGAATTTTTTTGCGTGATGACGCGATTGTAATCCGCTAACGTCTGGAGATACGCAGGATAAATTCCAACAATTCCGCCATCCAAAAACTTCCGACGGGCATCGGGAGCGCCGCGAATCACCTCAAGCGAATCTGCGTTGAAAACGATTGCGCCAAGCTCGCTCAGGTAACGCGTCAGCGGTTCGCGTTTTCCATTCACAGTAAACGATCTCGTTCCGGCTTGTAACGTAACTTGAAGTTGATGTTGGATCTCTGCTGATCTATTCACGATGCCGCGGACAAACGCCATTTCTTCTTTGAATCGGATTGCTTCAATCAAACGCGAGGCGCGAAAGGATTTGGTCGTCGCGAGTAGATACATCGCTTCGAGCCAATTGGTTTTTCCTTGTCCGTTTTCGCCCGAGAAGATGTTCAGATTCCGACCAAAAGACAATTTGCCTTCAAGATTACGGAAGTTCAGAACTTCGAGCGACTCAAGAAACATTTGGAAAGTTTAGCATAGTGCGACTTGCGGTTTTTTTATGAAATTGCGGGCGATTAATCGTTTTTATAGTTAGAAACACCGCGTTTCCCCTAGCGCGTCTCAACTTCCCGCCTTTGGAGTAACAATGCGAATCATCTCAGCCATTTTTCTTGGTCTCATATTGGTTTTTTCCGTTTTTAGCCAGCAAACAAAACTTCCTGCAACGAATTTTACCGCCACGACAATTGACGGCGAGGAATTCAGTCTTCAAGACTTGCGCGGTTATGTTGTGATCATCACTTTTTGGTCAACGAAATGTCCGATTTGTGTTTCAGAAATTCCGAACCTCAACGAACTCGCACAGAAATACAAAGACAAGGATGTCGTGTTTTTAGCCATCTCGATGGAAAACAAAGCCAAGCTGGATTCTTTTCTCGTTAAAAAGCCGTTTGATTTTGTGGTTGTACCCGATGGATTCGGAGTTCTTTACCAATATGGCGATAAAGACTCGAAGGGAAATTTAAACATGGGATATCCGGGACACTTTCTCCTGAATCAAAAAGGCGAAATCGAACTGAAAACCGGCGGCTGGGAGAAAACGGCTCTTTTAGAGTCAAATATTGAGCGTCTGCTTTCGCCTACCGTTACTATAGCTGCGGCGAAACCAAGGTAGTTTTTGTGTGATATCAGATGTTGCGCTATATTCTTACTTCTTCGTTGACTGCGGAGAGGTAGCATAATTGGTAATGCAGTAGTCTTGAAAACTACCGCCCGCAAGGGCTTGCAGGTTCAAGTCCTGTCCTCTCCGCCATTCGCTTTTGGATAATTTCGGCTATCAAGTAACGCTTGATAGCTTTTTGTTTTTGACGCGATTTTGAATCGTTGGCATTTTTCATACCCAATTCTTCATTTTCGTTCTAAGATTCGGCATTCAACTTCAAAGATTTGCCTTCTTGTCCAATTTCATCTTGCGCAAATTTCCCATTTTGAACTATTCTCTATCGAAACTGAATGACGATTCATTCATCGCAATAATTGATGCGATTTGCGAAAGCGAGAAGCCTCAATTACGCGGAGAGCTTTAAAGGATTTATGGGGAGGACTATGCGTTCAAACGGAACCGGTCGTGCCGTTTCTATCGATAAGCGAGACGCGATTTTGCGTGCGGCAATTTGTGTCTTTGCTAAAAACGGCTACTTCAATTCGAAGGTTGCCGATATTGCCAAAGAAGCTGGTATCGCGGATGGGACCGTTTATCTTTACTTCAAAAGCAAGGATGAAATTCTTCATTCCGTATTTGACCGGATGATGGAGGAATTTATTTCGGAGGGACGCGCCGAACTCGCGCCGATTGTAAAAGCGAGTGACCGCTTGCGCCGAATTGCACAGTTGCATTTGGAAAAACTTGGGGCGGACCGTGATTTGGCTATCGTATTTCAGGTAGAACTGCGCGGTTCAACTAAGTTTATGCAAGAGTTTTCCGCCGCCGGATTCGCGGAATACCTGGACATAATTCGTCAAACAATTTCCGACGGGCAAAAAACAGGAATTTTCCGCAAAGGGTTGAACGCGACTATTTGCGCGAAGATTTTGTATGGCGCCCTTGATGAAATGGTTACGAATTGGATTTTGTCGAAGAAAGAATATGCTCTTGCGCCGATGGCAGATAAGGTTCTTGAAGTGATTTTCGAGGGAATGCTCACGGAAGCAGCGACTTGAGATATTTGGCGCCGACGCAAATCCTTAAACATGACTACGCAAATTCAAAATTTCGCGGACCTTCGGCACAAGGTGACGAGAACTCCTCTTGCCTCCGATGAGCCAATAACTCTTACCGGACTCTTTCGGAAAGCGGCAGCCGATCGAAGTCGCCGCGACGCTCTAAATTTCAAATCAGGAAATGAATGGAAATCTATCTCATCGGAAAAAATGATCTCCCGGATCGAGAGGATTGCCCTGGGACTTTACTCACTTGGTATCCGCAAGGGAGATCGGGTCGCGATACTTTCCGCGAATTCTCCCGAGTGGACTTTGACCGATGCCGCCTGTCAGTTTATTGGTGCGATCGACGTTCCGATTTACACAACCCTAGCTCCATCCTCAATTGAATACATTCTCAAAGATGCCGGCGCGCGAATTCTCGTCATCGAGAATCAGACAATTTTTGAACGCCTGCAAAACGAACTGAACCGTTGTTTTGCAATCGAGCGTTTTATTTTTTTCGATCCGGTGGGAGTCAACAACCGACGTTCGATGTCGCTCGCGGATTTGGAGATTATTGGTTTTGAGTATTTGAAGAAACATAAAAATTTATTGGGCGAGATTTCACAAACCATCCAAACCGACGATATCGCGACGCTGATTTACACTTCCGGGACCACCGGCGATTCAAAAGGCGTGATGCTCTCCCACGCGAATTTAATTTCCAATGTCTTAGACGCCGGCGCAGACTTCGCGATGTCGCCCAATGATATTGCGCTCTCGGTCCTTCCGCTCTCACACGTATTCGAACGAACAGGAATGTATCTCTATATCTGGAACGGTATGGCGGTCTATTACGCCGAGTCGATTGAAAAGGTGCCGGACAATTTACGCGAAGTTCGACCGACGATTTTCGTTGGTGTTCCCAGAATTTTTGAAAAGGTTTATTCGCGCGCAAAAGAGCGTTCGGCGAGTCAGAGTCGACTTAAGGAACGAATTTTTGATTGGGCGATTTCGGTCGGAAAAGACTATGCATTTCGAAACGAACATCGCGAAGCGGTTCCGCGTTTATTGGGGATGAAACAGCTCGTCGCCGACCGCCTCGTCTTTTCGAAATTTCGCGAATTCTTCGGCGGAAGACTTCGAATGTGCATTACCGGTGGCGCCGCTTTATCGGACACTATCGCATACATTTTTAATGGCGCCGGAGTTGCAATAATGCAGGGTTACGGATTAACCGAAACTTCGCCGGTGATTTCTACAAATACTCCCGCAGCCGCAAGAGTCGGCACGGTCGGACGCCCGATTCGCAACGTTCAGGTTCGAATCGCGGCTGATGGCGAGATCGAAGTAATCGGTCCGAATGTGATGCACGGCTACTTCAATGACCCGGAGGCCACGGCGCAGGCGATGCGGGGCGGATGGTTCCACTCGGGCGATGCCGCGGTGGTCCACCCTGACGGCTACGTGGAGATTCGGGATCGGCTGAAGGACGTGATCATCAGCGGCGGCGAGAACATCTCCTCAATCGAAGTCGAGGGCGTGCTGCTGCGCCATCCCCGCGTCCACGAAGTCGCCGTCGTCGGGCTGCCG
>Ga0209797_10001064_pt1 | contig 13783 bp, 13 predicted proteins | sample DOMMetBare3Fresh_2_FD_187472 | JGI IMG/M metagenome (GOLD analysis project Ga0209797, IMG submission 187472) | Wetland sediment microbial communities from St. Louis River estuary, USA, under dissolved organic matter induced mercury methylation -... | ecosystem: Environmental > Aquatic >... | reverse complement strand
GTGTAGAGCAGGCGTGGATTGACATTGGCGGCCACGATCTTGCTGCGGATCACGCGGCCGTCCGCAAGGACGACGCCGCAGGCGCGCTCGTGCTCGATCAGGACCTCGCGCACCGCGGCGCCCGTTTCGATCTCGACGCCATAGCCTGCGGCGGCCTTCGCCATGGCCTGCGTGATCGCCCCCATGCCGCCGATGGCGTGGCCCCAGACCCGGCGCTTGCCATTGACCTCGCCGAAGGCGTGATGCAGCAGCACGTAGGCGGTGCCGGGCGTGTAGGGGGAGGCATAGTTGCCGACGACCGCGTCGAAGCCGAACAGGGCCTTGATCAGGTCGCCCTCGAACCAGCCGTCAAGGTAGTCGCCGGCCGACTTGGTGAAGAGATCGTAGAACGCACGTTGATTTTCGGTGGACAGCCGGCGCAGCCGGTTGCCAAGGGCGCCGGCCCTGATTAGTTCGCCGAAGCCGGCAAGCCCGGACGTCAGGTTGGGCGGTGCCCGCAGGACGAGATCGCGCAGGATATCCGCGCCGGCATCGAGCTCGCGGTTGAAGGCATCCAGTCGATCCGCATCGGTGTGGCTGAACTTCGCGACCTCCTTCTCGGTCTGTCCGTCCGCGGCCAGGAGATAGCGACCATCGAGCGTGGGAAGAAGATTTTGCGCGCGGCGTTCGACGATTTTCAGACCGTGGTCGTAGAGGCGCAGGTCCCGAATGACTTTCGGGTTCAGCAGGCTCACCGTGTAGGCGGCGACCGAGTTGCGGAAGCCCGGATGGAATTCTTCCGTTACTGCTGCACCGCCAACGACGGGACGCCGCTCAAGGACCTTGACCTTCAGCCCGGCCTTGCCGAGATAGCTGGCGCAGGTGAGGCCGTTGTGTCCCCCGCCGATGATGACGGCATCATGAGTCTGCATCGATATCAGTCTGCATCGACGGGATGTTGGGGCCAATGGGGATGACGTGATATGCCGTTGGTCGGTCTGGTTCTTGCACCGTCGGGGAACAAATGCTGGTGCGATCTGTGGCGGCCGTGTGATGGAACTTAGGGTCTATACCAACCTAGCACGCCAGGGCCAAAGATGCCCGCGTCGAAGCTCATAGCAGGGGAAGCATCGCGCAACCATCATGTCCAAGACATCGTCAACCTCGCGTCGGCCGTACCGTGTCGGCCGTGCAAAAACGGGCCTGGGCCTTTTCGCCACCAAGCTGATCCGCAGAGGAAGCTTCATCGTCCGGTACATCGGCCGTATGCTGCCCAACCGGATCGCGGACGAGCTCGACACCAAATATCTGTTCGAGGTTAACGCCCGTTGGACCGTCGACGGGTCAAGCCGCAAGAACGTCGCGCGCTACATCAATCATTCCTGCCGGCCGAACGCCGAAGCCGACGTGAAGAAGCGCAAGATCCTGATCACCGCGATCAGGACCATCCATCCGGGCGACGAGATCACCTACAATTACGGCCGCGACTATTTCAACGCTTTCATCAAGGACCACGGCTGCAGGTGCGCGTCCTGCCACCAGAAGAAACTGGTGCTGCGCTCGGAGCAAAGGAAGCGCAACAAACGCAAGGGCAGCAAAGGCCGCAAACGCCGCAAGCACTGATGGCGGCGCCGACAGAGACGATAATATATACGGTAATATAATACGTTCACAGCCTGACGGGCTGCGGCCCAGATTGACCTGCTCCGTGCCTCGGGGACCTGTCCATGCGCTGCGACTGCCACATCCACATCGTCGGCCCGATCGGTCGCTATCCGCAAATTCCGACCAGGACCTATCAGGCGGCAGAGGCGTCGCTGAAGGCGTTGCAGGCGCACGGGGCCACGCGCGGTATCAGTCGGTTCGTGGTCGTGCAGGCAAGCTTCTACGGCAGCGACAACACGCTCCTGCTGGAGAGCCTCGATGCGCTGGGAGGCGAGGGCCGTGGCGTCGCGGTGATTGATCCGGCCGCTTCGCCGCAGCCAATGCTAGCGGATTTCGCCCGCCGCGGAGTCCGCGGGCTGCGGCTCAATCTCTACAGCACCGCAGCGGGACGGCAGGCGCGGCAGATCGAAGGGGTCTTTTCGCCGCTTGCGGATATCGCCGCCGCCATGGGCTGGCACGTCGAGGTGATTGCCGGAATTGACGTGCTGGTTGGCGCATCCGACCTGCTCGCGCGCTCGCGCGTGCCGGTCGTCATCGACCACTATGGGCTCTATGGCGATGCCACACCGGAGAGCGAGATGGGGCGGCGGCTCATCGATCTCGTCCGTCTGCCGAACATCTGGATCAAGCTGTCGGCGCCCTATCGGGTCAGCGACGACCCACTCTGCACGCGACCGGATCCGGCCTGGCTCGTCGTCCTCGTTGGCGCAGCGCCCGGGCGCTGCCTCTGGGGCAGCGACTGGCCGCACACGCCGCTACACGCGCAGCAGGGCCGTGCCGATCTGCAACTGCCCTACCGGCCGCTGTCCTATGCGGCGCTGGTCGATGATTTCCTCGCCGCGCTCGGCGATGCCGGCGCCGCGCAGGCGATCATGATCGACAACCCGGCACGGCTCTATGGGTTCTAAGAGAGTATTGATGCGGCCCGCGGATGACGGCTGTTTCTGCCGTCCGCACGACCCTGAAGCGGACGAAGGGCAGGGGGCGGCTGTGGGGCAACAAGCGACGTTGGGCCCCTTTCGCGCGTGAGCCAACCTGAGGTAGCCTAGTAGCAGAGCTGCCAACGGGACGTGCCGAAGTCCGAATTGGTCGCGGCAGCGCCGATGCCATCGGCAGGTATCAACTTAGATCTTTGATTTTTGTCTGCCGGAACATGCTTCGCGAGAGCGCGCGCGTGCGCGCGCGCAGCATAAGAGATCAGGGAGGAAGCACAATGAAACATCGTCACATTCCCAGTCTTTCGGTGATCACCGCACTCGGACTTGCCTTGCTGCCAGGCAGCGCACTTGCCCAGCAGAAGACGCTCAAGGATCAGCTTGTAGGCACCTGGACGCTGGTCTCAGCGGAATCGATTGAGCCCAACGGAACCAAATTCCCGCTTGTGAAAGGCACGCCCATGAAGGGTTTTCAAGTCTTCACGGCGGACGGTAGGGTGTCATTTCAGGTGATCGGCGATCACGCCAGGGTCGCGTCCAACGACCGAACGAAAATGACTCCGGAGGAAATGAAAGCGACCGCTGAGAGCATCCTGTCCTACTTCGGCACCTACACTGTCAACGAGGCCGAGAAGAGCTACACTGTGCGGATCGAGAGCAGTTCCTTTCAGAACCAGACCGCAAACCCCGGCAAGCGAATGGTCGAGTTGAATGGCGACGACCTGAAGGTCACCAATCCTGGGCGTTTGGCTGGCGGTCAAACCATCATGGTGTGGAAGCGGGCTAAATAGATTGTGGCGTTTACACAGTGGGTATTGCGTCCGGCTCGCCCTGTCTTGGTTAGGGCGAGCCGGACGATGAATAGTACATGAGGGTGCTATGAAACTTCCCCGCAGACAATTTCTCCATCTGGCCGCGGGTGCTTCCGCTCTCCCGGCCGTCTCGCGCGTTGCTTGGGCGCAAGCCTATCCGACACGGCCGGTGCGCTTGATCGTCGGATTTCCACCAGGCGGAGCGACAGACATCGTGGCGAGGATCATCGGTCAGGCCTTGTCTGAGCGACTTGGCCAGGCTGTCGTTGTCGAAAATAGACCTGGTGGTGGCTCCAACCTAGCAGCACAGGCTGTGATCAACTCACAGCCTGACGGCTACACGTTGCTGGTCGCGACGGGTTCAAACGCCGTAAACGCCACTTTTTATGAGTCGCTTCCTTTCAACTTCTTGAGGGATATCGAGCCAGTTGCCGGGACTGTGAGATATCCTTTAATTGTTGTGACAAATACTACACTTCCAGTAAGAACGTTTGCCGAGTTCATTCACTTCGCCAAGAGCAATCCCGGTAAAGTAAGCATGGCGTCGTTCGGCATTGGCACTTCCGGTCATCTTTCATGGGAACTGTTCAAGATGATGACGGGACTCAACCTGGTGCACGTGCCGTATCGTGGTGAGGCACCAGCGTTGACTGATATTATTGGCGGACAGGTACAAGCGATGTTCTGCACTCCGCCCGGCTCGCTACAGTACATCAAGACCGATAAGGTACGCGCCCTTGCCGTGACGTCAGCAACTCGTTGGGATGGTTTGCCGGACGTTCCGCCTATTGCGGATGCAGTGACAGGCTATGAGTCGAGTTCGTGGCAAGGCATCGGCGCCCCACGGGGAGCGCCGCGCGAAGCCATCGAACTGCTTAATCGTGAGACCAACAAGGTATTGGCTGAACCTTCCATCAAGGCGCGCTTCGCTGAACTTGGAACTTCGCCGATGCCCGTCACGTCCGGAGAATTCGCTGCCTTTCTGGCCGCCGAAACGGACAAATGGGGCAGGGTCGTGAAAGCTTCGGGTGCCAAGCCAGAATGACCTGCCGATATTCCATAAAGCCCCGTTCGGCGATCGGATCGCCTGTAGATAGCGCACGTCGAATAACATCTCGCCGAGCCCGCCAGTTTCACCAAAGTTCGTAGCTGAGGGAGGAACAAATGATTACGGTGCGGCAATTGCTAAACCAGAAGGCTCGGGCCGTTTGCTCGATTGACCCGGACGCCACCGTGTTCGATGCAATCGCCAAAATGGCCGAGAACGACATTGGGTCACTGGTCGTTATTGATGGCGAGAAGCTCGTCGGCATCATCACCGAGCGACACTATGCGCGCAATGTCGTGCTCAAGGGCAAGGCATCGCCCACAACGCCGGTCCGGGACATCATGGAGAGGCGCGTCATATGTGCGCGGCCCGAGCAAACGGTCGAGCAATGCATGGCCCTCATGAGCGACAAGCGTGTGCGCCATCTGCCCGTGCTCGAAGGAAAGAAAGTGACTGGCATCGTGTCAATCGGCGATCTCGTCAAGAGCATCATTGGTGATCAGAAATTCATCATTGAACAGCTTGAGCACTACATTCACGGGTAGGCGCACCGCCTTTATGGCGCTTGGGTACAGATTGTCCCAACTGCCAATCGGTGTTGCCCGATGACGGACCGCGCCACGCAATGCGCCGTCGCGGATGACCGCTCGAGGCCATTCGCGTCGCTGCCGCACACCCAGCACGGCAGCACAGCATCCGTAAGCGGACCAGGGGGCGTGGCTCGCCTCTGTTCGTGGCCGCACTCGGAAACCCTGCTTAGGCTCTGCCTTGCGGCGCCCGGAGCCGCTATGATCGCGGTGACGACCGCACAGCGAACGGTCGGCGGCAGGGGGAGATGATAATGGGCGCTCGGATGATCGCAGCACTGGCTTGCGCGATGGCCTTCTTCACTGCGTCCGTCGAGGCGCAGACCTTTCCCTCCAAGACCATTCATCTGGTGGTCCCGTATGCCGCGGGCGGCACCGGCGACATCGTCGCGCGGGTGGTGTCGGAGCGGCTTTCCGCGGCGCTCGGGCAATCGGTCGTGGTCGAGAACCGGCCAGGCGCGAGCGGCGCGGTCGGCTCCAAGGCAGTGGCGGCGGCGGCGCCCGACGGCCACACGCTGCTGGTCGGCCAGACCGGCGAAATGGCGATCAACCAGCACTGGGCGCGGAACCTCGGCTACGATCCGGAGAAGGATCTGACTCCGGTCGGGCTTGCGACCGTGGTGCCGCTTGCGCTGGTCGTGCCCGGCAAGGCGTCCTATTCGACGGTGGCCGAGATGCTGCAGACCTCAAAGACGCGCGGGCTGTCGTTCGCGTCGGCTGGCACCGCCACGCCCGGGCATTTCGCCGGCGAGGTGCTCAAGCTCAAGAGCGGAAGCAACATGACCCATGTGCCTTACAACGGCGCGGGCCCTGCGCTGAACGACCTGCTCGGTGGGCATGTCGACCTGTTCTTTTCCGGCTTTCCGGCCGCGGTGCCGCAGGTGAAGGCCGGCAACCTGAAGCTCCTGGCGGTCTCGACCGGTCGTCGGTCGGCCTCCGCGCCGCAGGTGCCGACGGTCGCCGAGGCGAGCGGCATTGCGGGCTTCGATATCGCGCTCTGGCAGGGCTTCTTCGCGCCGCGCGGGACGCCGCGCGAAACCGTCGCGCGGCTCAATGCCGAGATCAACCGGATCCTGGTCGAGCCGGAGGTCAAGGCGCGGCTTCTCGATGCCGGCGCCGACGTGATGCCGATGGCGGTCGATCAGTTCGCGACGTTCGTGAAGGCGGAAAGCGAGAAGTTCCTGCAGATCATCAAGGACGCCAACATTAAGCCGGAGTAATCCGGCCTGTGCCAGTCATGACGATCGTGACATTGCCTAACTTGCGGTTACGACCCCGCAGGCGGGCTGCCCGGCGGGCGCACGTTCAAGATGCCTTGCATGGCGTGCTGGATGCGGTCGAGCGCGCTCTCGGCCTCGGTGGCGCGTTCTTCCGCCTTCAGGGCACGCTCCTTGGTGGCCTCCAGGTCCGAGGTCAGGGTGTCGATGCGCTCCTGGTAGACTTTCTCAATCTCGTCGAGCCTGGTCCGGAGTTCCTTCACCTCGCCCTCGGCGATGCGCCGCCTGGTCTCTGCCGCTTCAAGCACGCGCTCGGCGAGCCGCATCTCTTCCTGCAGGTGGGCCGCGGCCGCTTCCGCGCGCGCGACCATCTCGGCCGCATGCTCCTCGGTGGCTCGGATCAGTTCCGCTGTCCGCTCGACCAGATCAAGCCCGGTCGCGGCTGGGTCCAGGTCGCTCACGTTCAGATTGCTGAAGTCTCTTTGACGTTCCATGGTCTTGTTGGCCTTCCACGCCTCTTGTCGTTTCATTGCTCAGGCTGAACGAGCTGTCGCAGATCTCCGTCCATAGCGGTGAGGTCTTGAGGCTCCTGTCCCTCGGGACCCGCCGTCGGCACATCCTCAGGTTTGACCGGCAGGCCGAGCGCCGTGATCAGCTGTCGCACTTCCAGGCGGGCGAGCACGTGCGACATGCTCGGCTTGACGCCAAGGAGCGAGGTCTCGAATGAATCGAATGTGGTCAGGCCGAGCGGGAAGAACTCGCGGTAGACCACCCGCTCCACCAGGCCGCTGGTCGTTCTGAACATGCCGTTCCGCGCCAGCTTGTCGAGCGCCTCGACCACGCCGCGCTCGTTGCGCGATGCCAGCGGCGAAATGCGATTGCGCACGACGATCCAGTCGGGCTCCTGCTGGTTGATCGCGCGCCGCGCCTCGAAAGCACGGGTGACAGTTTCCGCATAGCGCGACGGCTTGAGCATCGTCTCGGGCGTCGGCCCCATGCTGAAGATGACGTCGAGATCGAGAAAGCTGTCATTGACCGGGGTGATGAGGGTATCCGCCAGCCCATGCGCGAACAGGTTCAAGGAGCTGCCGCCGCCGGGCGTGTCGATCAGGATGAAGTCGCACGTCTGATCGCAGTTTCGCAGCACCTCTGACAGGGCATCGATGCGGTCGGAGTCGGTCCATCTCGACCCGGGCTCTCGCATGTCGTCGACGCAATGGTGGTCGGGCAGGTCGAGCGGGTGATACTCGGTCATCGCCGAGATGCGCCTGTTCTCGAAGTAGCGGGTGAGCGTCCGTTGCTCGTAATCGAGGTCGATGGTGGTGACCCGGTGTCCGCTCTTGAGCAGGGCAATCGCGATGTGCATCGCAAGAGTCGACTTGCCACTGCCACCTTTGTGGTTGCCGAGCAGTATCACATGAGGCCCGGATGGTGAGGCAAGCATGCTCGCGTCCTAGGTTTACGACTTCTGGTCAGACGAACTAGTGCACAATGTTGAGCGGTGCTGCACGACGAGATGATTTTTAACGTCGATATTTAACGTTACCTGGTTCCCGTAGGTTCCAGTTTGAAACATAGGCTCCGCCGACGCTCAATATAACTCAAGCGAGGAGAAAGTAATACCGCGCAATGTCCGAGCGATTATGGTTAACACCTGCCACAAGTGTTAACGGAAGCCAGCCAAGGCGCAGCCCGATAGGATGAACAAGTGTGCGATAGGAGCCCGGAGCGTGACCGAGGCTTGATCATGCGGGATAATCATGAAGAACTACTACTAATCAATCCCTGAAACGCCGATTTATCTCGCTCTTGTATATGCATGAGATGCCAGCTCGGCTTTTGACGATTGCGACACTGCTCACGATTGTTCTTCCTCTTCTCGTCGGTGCCAGTGTCTTCTTCGTAGCGCTCCCGTGGTGGATCGATCGATTGTTGAGATCCGATCCGGGCGTGCACGAGCGGCTGCGCCTCGATGTGTCGGAGGACGGTCTCGCTTGGGCCATCGATCCCGCCGGGCCGCTTCGCCTGCCGTATCCTTCGCTCGCGGTGGCTGCGCTGGCCGCGCTTGCGGTCACGGCGATCGAGACGGCGACGTTCGCGTCGCGCAGCGGCGTGCCAAGTCTCTGGTATGCAGCCGGCATCGTCGTGTCGGTGATTGTGTTGTTGGCGCCGTTCATCACCGCATGGATCTTCAGGGGGCCGCTGAGCCGATACGTCGAGCGGGCGCTCGGACAGCACGCCAACGACAAGCTCCTATTCGCGGCACAAGCGATCTACGAGATCGGTGAAGCCAGCCGGCAGATCGATGACGCCTACGCGTCGATGGGGCTGCGGTCGCGGGTCGATATCGTAGGCCTGAGTCGGGAGGCTTTGCTCGCACACGCCTGGCTCGGTCGCGATTCCGCCTTGACGGAAGTCATCAGGATCAGGATCAAGGCCGATCACGATCTGCGCAACGTCCAGTATCTCGCACGCCTGTTCGCGGATGCCCGGATCGCGCTCAAGCGCGCCAGGATCGCCTTTCAAGAGCTTGGCGCTCCGCCGGATGCGCTCGAGCAGCTTGACGACCGCATGCGGTCCCGGCCCCTGGCCGATGCCTTGGAAGACGCGCGGTGGCCGGAGGCACTCGAGCTGCTCGAGTCCATTCGAGTTGATCTCGGCAAGCTCCTGGACACAGGCGCGCGCGACAGCACCATGCCCGATTCGGTGGCGGAGGCATTTCGTTTTCTCAACGTGAGCGAGGACACGCCGCTCGACGTGATCAAGACGGTCATCAACGCCTATCGGCGCGTCTGGCACCCGGATCTGGCGCACGACGACATCGAGCGTCAACGCTGCACGCTGCGAATGCAGCAGATCAACGTGGCGTGGGATCTCATTCAACGGGCGCGCGCGTAGGATTGCTCAAGCGCCGCGCCGTGTCAGCGTTCCTTCGGGACGCGGTGTATAGACGGCTCGGCGCCGGGACGGAAGATCCTGACCGACGTGAATCGGCTGTCCTGGTCGGGGGCGGGCTCAGCCTTGAGGGGCTCCGCTTGCGGTGCGGGGCTGCCCATCAGCTCGTCCACCTGCTCGGGCATCAAGACAAGCGGCCGAACGCTTGCGGTCGCGTTCCAGGAGACCGCCCCGCCGCCGACGGGCGTATCATTGCTCCGAGGCGCTTCACGCGACACTGATGACGCAAGCTCCTGACCGGCCTTTGCGGATGAGCCGGTGACAACCGTTACAATCGTCGCGGTCTCCGGCCCGTCAAGGCCTCTCATTTGCAGCTCGGCCTGTTGATCAAAGCGTATCTGCACGCCGAACAAGACGGCCATGGCAACAACGGCAGCGAGGCCAAACAGCGCCAAAATTCCGACGCGCACCAGCAATCGCACAATACCCATACTCGCCCCCAACCCAACGACTGAGTGCTTTGGTTGTGTTTTCTTATGAGCCACCAGCGGACTGCGATCTTGTCGCTCACAGGGACAACGAGCAAACCGCTCCCCCCACCTTAAGCGGTTGCGTGGCTCCAAGACGAGATCAAGCATCAGCCCCCGAAATGGGGTGTCAGTGTGGCTAACCCCGGCGGGAGCCCGGCGGGAGCAATGTAAGAGCTGCCCCGTCCTCCCGCCTCTTGGGCGGTCGGCGGCGGCGCAACCACCCTTGATGGAATGCGCCGCCGCGAACGCGTGCAGGACGCGCGTTCGTCCCGGCCTAATACCGCGCGCCGCCGGTACTGTTGCCGGAATCCATCTGACGCAGGAGCTTGCGCTCCATCATCAGCTGGCTTGGCGGTGCCGCCGGAGCGGTCTTGGAGAAGGCGCCGTATTGGCGCTGCAGGCCGTCCAGAGCCTTTGACGGCTCGGCGAGCGTTCCCTGGATGGTTTGGATCTCCTCGACGTTCTGCTGGAACAGCTTGGCCGCCTCGGTGTGCTTGCCCTGGTCGCGCAGCTTTACCGCCTCCTGGGCGCGCTCGCGGGCGGTCTGCTCGACCACCGCCACCATCACGGTCTGGTCGCGGGTGCCTTTCACCTCGTCGGCGGAGGCGCTGAAGCGCCCGCGGATCGGCGCCTCGACGACTTCGCGCGCGCCGGTCTCGGGCACCGTGTAGGACACATGGACGCGGCCGAGGTCGTGCTCGTTCGCGGGCGTCGCGCCCTCGACCTCAAGCTCCAGCAGCACATAGTGCTCGGTGGCCGCATAGACCTGGTTCATCTTGAAGGTCGCGCGGTTGTCCTGCAGGCTGCCCTCCCGGCTCAGCGCCCGCGTCAGCTTGACGCCCGCGCCGACCTCGACGTCGATCGACACCGTCTGGGCGCAGGCGGCGAGCACGTCATCGAATTCGCGGTTGAAGATCTGGATCAGGTCGTTGGGCGCATTCGCGAAGGCGTGGTTGCCATCGCTCGCGCGCGCGAGCTGCAGCATCAGGTCCTCGTTGTAGCCAAGCCCCAGCCCGATGGTGCTGACGGAGATCCCATCGCCCAGAAGCTCGCGGCCCAGTCGTGCAAAATCCGCCGGCAGACGCGGCCCCACATTGGCCTGGCCGTCGGAGAGCAGCACGACGCGATTGAGCCGCCTCGCGTCCTTGAACTTGCGCACCTCGCGTGCGCCTTCCATGACGCCGTCGTGGATGGCGGTGTTGCCGCGCACGCCGACCTGGCGGATGCGCTCGGCGAACATGGCGCGGTCGTTGACCGGCTGCGACGGAATCAGAACATCGACCTTGTCGTCGAAGATGACGACCGAGGCGATGTCGCCCTGATCGAGCCGGTTGACCGCCATGATGGCGGCCTCGCGCGCCTGCGTGATACGGGGGCCCGCCATCGAGCCGGACCGATCGATCACGAACGCCACGTTGACCGGCGTGCGCTCGTTGGTGCGCTTGGGCTCGCAGCCGTTGAGCGCGACGCGCAAATAGTTCTTCTGCGTTTCGCCGCTTTTCATGACCGGCTGCGCCAGCCGGGCCTCGAGCGTAACCGGCTTGTCGGCGGCGGCCGCGACAACCGGAAGCAGAACAGCGATGATCGATAATGCAGCGACCGTGCGATAAGGCATGGCCCGCCTCCTGTAGCAATCAAGTCGCCCTGCACCATTGTTCCGGCAAGAGGAGGCAAAACTGCGGACGAATGGTGTCAGAGGTGGGCGGTGTCCTCTGGAATTTGAAAAGTCCGCGCGCGCGTGGGAACGCCGTTATCCCTTCGCGGTCCGCACCATGCCCCAGCGCTGAACCGTCACGCGCTCGAGCGAGCCGAACACCAGGCGCTCGAACGCGAAGCCCAGAATGCCGATGACGGCGACCGACGCGAGCATCACGTCGACGTTGAGGAATTCGCGCGAGTCGAAGATCACCCAGCCCAATCCCCAGTCCGACGCCGCGATCATCTCGGCGCCGACCACGGCGATCCAGGCGCGCAGGAACGCCTGCCGCAGCCCGGTGATGATGAAGGGCGAGGCGCCCGGCAGGATCACCTTCCAGAACAGCGCATTCTCGTCGGCCCCCATGGCGCCGGCCGCGCGCAGCCAGAGCCGGTTGACCGAGCGCATGCCGGTCCAGGCGCTCAGCACCATCGGAAACATCGCGGCATAGAACACGATCAGCACGGTCACCGTATTGCCGAGCCCAAACCATAGAATGAACACCGGCACCCAGGCGAGCGACGGGATCGGCATCAGGGCGCTGGTGAGCGGCAGAAAGAAGCTCTCCACCGCCCGGAATCGGCCCATCAGAATGCCGAGCGGCAGACCCACCACGACCGCCAGCGCAAAGCCCGAGAGCATCCGGTAGAGCGTATAAAATGCGTGGCGCAACATCGTGCCGTCGGCGACGAGATCGACAAACGTGCTCGCGACCTTGGACAGCGTCGGCATCAGGGCGCGCGGAAACACACCGCTGCGGGCGGTTGCTTCATAGAGCGCCGCCACGAGCAGGATCGTCACGCTGCCGCGCAGGATTGAACGCGTGCGCTCGGCGCTCATGACGTCATCATGCCCCAGCGGATGACGGTCGCCTGCTCGAGCCGCTGAAAGACCAGCTTCTCCAAAGCGAGTCCGATGATGCCGATCACCGCGATGCCGGCCAGCATCACATCGGTGGCGAGGAACTGGCGCGCACCGAAGATGAGCAGGCCGAGACCGTTTGGCACCGCCGCCAGAAGCTCGACCACCACCAGGATGCGCCAGGCCTGCGCGAGGCCGAGCCGAAGGCCGGTGAGGATATAGGGCAGCGCCCCCGGCAGGATCACCTGCCGGAACAGGCGGCGATCGTCCGCGCCCATGACCTGCGCCGAGCGCACCCAGATCTCCTTGACGGCCTTCACACCGGTCCAGGTGTTGAAGATGACCGGGAACGCGGACACGAAAGCGACCAGCAGGATGGCCGACTTGTTGCCGAGGTCGAACCACAGCATGAACAGCGGCGCATAGGCGATGCCGGGGATCGGCGCCCCGATGCTGATGAGCGGCAGCGCGATGTCCTCGACGCGGCGCGAGCGGCCCATCAGAATTCCGAGCGTCACACCGACGACTGCGGCCAATGCGAAGCCGGCGCCGAGGCGCAATAGCGTCTCGGCGATATGCACCGGCAGGATGCCCGAGACGGTGAGCCGGTAGAGCGCGGCTGCGATCGCCTCGATCGGCGGAAACAGCTTGGGTGGAAACAGCCCGAGATGGGCCGCGATCTCCCATAGTCCCCCGAGCACCAGGAACGGAAAGGCGTTGCGGGCAAGCGCGCGCAGCCATCCGGCTTCTGAAGCGGTGGACCGGCGGGGCGCCTCGAGCGTTTCCGGAAGGGCTGCCATCGCGGCTCCCACTGGTCTAAGAGGCCAAAGTCGAGGATAAGTCGGTCGACTGCGATCCGACAAGCGAATGTCTGCTCCCGACGAAACCGCCACCAAAGCCGCCGATGCCGCGACCGCGGATCGGGCCGGTTCCCCGTTGCGCACCGGCGTGGCGCTGGTCGCAACCTTCGTGGTCGGGTTCGCCGGTGGCTATGTGGCCAAATGGCTGCACTTTCCGCTGCCCTACATGACCGGATCGCTGCTCGCGACCGCCGCACTCGGGCTTGCGGGCGTGCCGGTCCGATCGGTCTGGCAGGCGCGGGCGGCAGGGCAGTTCGTGACTGGCTCCGCCATCGGCACCTCGTTCACGCCGGCATTGCTGCTGACGATCCTCACGCTGCTGCCGATGATCGTGCTGGGCGCCGCGCTTTCGATTGCGGTGGGCGCCGCGGGCGCGCTGATCCTGATGCGGCTCGTCAAGGTCGACAGCCGCACCGCGTTCCTCGCCGCCATGCCGGGCGGTGTCATCGAGATGGCCAATGTCGCGGCTCGCATCGGCGCCGATCCGTTGCCGATCATGGTGCTGCAGACCATGCGGGTCGGGCTCACGGTGTGCGTCGCGCCGTTTCTGGCAACCCTCATCGCCGAGCACGGCGCGCCGCATGAGGTCGCGCCGGCCGAGGTGATGTCCTGGCTGACCATCGCGGCGCTCATGGGGGCGTCGTTTCTGGGTGGGCTGGCGCTGCGGCTGATCAACCTGCCCAACTGCTGGTTCCTGG
>Ga0209797_10001063_pt1 | contig 13785 bp, 15 predicted proteins | sample DOMMetBare3Fresh_2_FD_187472 | JGI IMG/M metagenome (GOLD analysis project Ga0209797, IMG submission 187472) | Wetland sediment microbial communities from St. Louis River estuary, USA, under dissolved organic matter induced mercury methylation -... | ecosystem: Environmental > Aquatic >... | reverse complement strand
CCGCGCCAATGCGGGCTCAATAACATGCTTGATATGTTGAGCGCGGGCAGCAAAAATCAACAACAACTCTGCATTTTCGCACATTACTTCACTATCCTTGTCAAGCAATAAGAGACGTATTTTTTCTGCCAGAGCTGTGCCTCCTGGCTCGCGCGTAACAACAACAGCTATGTTATGCTGTCGCAAATAATCCTTTATAAAAGCTAAATTAGTCGTCTTCCCAACGCCCTCCCCACCTTCCAGTGTAATAAACTTGCCTCTGCTCACTTTTTCTTCCTTTGAAAGCTATCTACAGCCAGATTATGATCTTTTAATGTTGCCGAAAATTGATGGGTGCCATCACCACGAGCTACAAAATACAGGGTATTACTATTATCAGGATGCAGTGCCGCATTAATAGCCTCACGTCCCGGCATGGCAATAGGTGTTGGTGGTAAACCTCTAAGCATATACGTATTGTAAGGAGTCGCTGTTTTTAGATCTTTGTGACGGATATTACCTTGGTAATTTTCTCCCATGCCATAAATAACTGTAGGATCGGTCTGAAGCATCATGCCTGCTTGAAGTCTTCGTAGAAATACGCCTGCTATCAAAGGTCTCTCTGCAACTGCGCCGGTTTCTTTCTCTACAATTGAAGCAAGTATCAATGCCTCATAAGGTGTTATGAAAGGCAAAGCTTCTGCCTTGTTATGCCACTCCTGATTCAATACCAACTGCATTTTAACGTAGGCTCTTTTTAATAAAGCAACATCAGAGGTATGTTTTTCAAAAAAATAGGTATCTGGAAAAAAAACGCCCTCTGGGTGTTTTATATCGGCTCCAAGCTGAGACATTAACGTTTCATAATCAACGTTGCTTAGGGTGTGCTCTAAATTGGGATTTTTTTCAATCTCCTGCAATATTTCTTTAAAACTCCAGCCTTCTGGAAAAGTAATCGTATATTTTTTCGTTTTTCCTTGCACAAACATGGCTACTATTTCGGGCAGGGTCAGGCCAGGCGCTAACTCATATTCTCCTGTTTTAATTTTTTTGGCTGCTTTTTTCTGAAAGGCAATAAACTTAAACCATATCGTATTAAATTTCAGCTTTTGTGCCACCAGCTTATTAGTAATTTGGTTAAATGAATCACCCTTGCTGATTTCTATAACAATCGGGCTGCCGATTACAGCGGGCGCAGTTAAAACCCTTTGATAGTCATACCAAATCAGGCCTACCAAGATAATTACGAAAAATACTAAAGAAGCCAGGATTTTATTTATCATTCCTGTGTACCTCATTTCCAAGTTGAGCAAGCCAGTTTTGTATTTGCCTGGTTATCGAACCAACGGCAAAATAGCTACTTTCGATTTGCTTAATGGGCCAAATGCCTATTATCGAATTACAAACAAATACTTCATCAGCCAATAATAGATTTTTTTTTGTAATTGTGCCTTCTATCACAGAAAGATCATGGTCAGATGATATCGTCATAATAATACTGCGCATGATACCGGCAACACCAGATTGAGTGAGCGAAGCAGTATAGAGTGCATTATTTTTAATATAAAAAAGATTAGTCATTGTTCCTTCAATAACATGCTCATTCATATCCAGCATAATCCCTTCCTGAATGCCTTGATCAGTCCATTCTGCCCTCGCCATTACCTGTTCAAGCCGATTCAGATGCTTGATACCGGCTAACGCCGGATTCAACCCCAAACGGGTATCGCAAAAACGCGCGGCTATGCCTAGCACTTTGTAGATGTCAGGATAATTAGGAAAGGGATGTAAACTTAATACACGAGTAGTCTGAATGACGTCAGGTTGACGATAACCTCGCCCACCGGAACCGCGAGTAAGAATCAGCTTGAGAACAGCTTTCTTTGCATGTTGAGAAAGTTTTTGCGCTTCCAGGGTAAGAAGCTCAGTACCCGGAAAGGGGATATAAAGGCGGCGGCACCCCGCATTTAGTCGATCTAAATGCCGATCAAGAAAAACGGGGTGTCCGCTGGCAACTGCTATCGTTTCAAATAAGCCATCACCGTATTGAAAACCGCGATCGGATATTTCAATATGCTCCTTGCATTCGCCATTAACCAGCATCATACAAAAGTAAAGGTGCGGTGTGCGCGTCTCTCTATTGGTAACGCTTAAACACTAAAGAACCATTAGTGCCACCAAAACCAAATGAATTGGACATGGCCACATCTATTTTCATATTTCTTGCCGTATTTGGCACATAATCGAGATCACATTCAGGATCTGGATTTTCCAGGTTAATGGTGGGCGGGGCTATTTGGTTCTGTATGCTTAATGCCGTGATCACTGCCTCAATGCCACCTGCGGCGCCTAACATATGACCAAGCATGGATTTTGTGGAGCTGATTGCAACTTTATAGGCATAATCACCCAATGCGGCTTTCATGGCATGAGTTTCACCTATATCTCCGGCTGGCGTAGACGTACCATGCGCATTGATATAATCAATATCGTCCGCATTTAAACCCGCATCGCGTAAAGCGTTTCTCATACATCGCGCGGCACCTTCACCGCCAGCAGAAGGCGTTGTTATGTGATAGGCATCGGCGCTCATGGCATAACCGGCAACTTCGGCATAAATTTTAGCGCCACGGGCCTTAGCGTGCTCCAACTCTTCAAGAACAACTACGCCGGCTCCATCGCTCAAGACAAAGCCGTCACGATCTCTGTCCCAAGGGCGGCTTGCGGCCTGAGGATTGTCATTACGACGGGACAAGGCTTTCGCAGCTGAGAAACCGCCCATCGCTGTTGGCGAAGTTGTACAGCGCTCTGCTCCGCCAGCAATCATCACATCGGCATCGCCATATTTAATCAACCGGGCAGCATCGCCAATATTGTGAGTACCTGCTGCACAGGCGGTAACGATAGCAAAGTTAGGGCCTTTTAATCCATATATGATTGAAAGGTTACCTGAAATCATATTGACGATATTACCTGGAACAAAGAATGGCGAAATACGGCGAGGACCACCTTTCTCATAAGTTGCATAACATTCTTCAATACCGGTAATCCCGCCTATTCCGGCACCGATAGCAACGCCTATACGTTCAGCATTGGCGTCGGTAACTTCTAGCCCAGAATCTTCGATGGCTTGGGAACCAGCAGCTATCCCGTAATGAATAAACCCATCCATTCTTTTCGCATCTTTTTCGGGAATATAGCCGGTAATATCAAAATTTCTTATGACGCCGCCAAAAGTGCTGGCAAAAGAAGAGATATCAAAAGAATCAATTGAACTTATGCCGCTTTTACCATTAATTAAACCCTCCCAGGTTTCCGGGACAGTGTTGGCTATGGACGTAACAGCGCCTAATCCAGTTATTACAACTCGACGTTTGCTCAATGTAATTTACCTTAAGAAAAGAAAAGATGAAGGGGTATTGAACTAAAGACTGCCTTAAAACAACAGGTACGTTCTACATAAAAAATAACCCATTGGATTTTTACGCATATTTATACACTTTATTTTCGAACAATTACTTAGTGGATGAACCATAAGTTCATCCACTTAAATGATCTTACGCGTTTTTTTCTACGTAATCGATAGCTTGCTGAACTGTTGTAATTTTTTCAGCTTCATCGTCTGGAATTTCGCATTCGAATTCTTCTTCAAGAGCCATAACGAGTTCAACTGTATCCAGAGAATCAGCGCCGAGATCATCTACAAATGAAGCATCGGTAGCGATATCTTCTTTTACACCTAATTGCTCTGCAACAATCTTTTTTACTCGTTCTTCAATGTTACTCATAATTATTATCCTCAAACAATGTAAGTTTTCGATCTTAGAAACTTACAATGGTATTGTTATTAGTTTTGACTGAAATCCCGTCTCCGGCAAATCCAGACGGCCGGGCAATTATACTTAATATTAAAACAATGTCACCATATTAAGGCATAAACATCCCACCATTGACATGAAGGGTTTCACCCGTAATATAGCCGGCTCCTGCCGAAGCAAGAAAGGCAACTGTATGGGCAATTTCTTTTGCCTCGCCTAAACGAGACAAGGGAATCGATAATAATAAGGCATTTTTAATGTCTTCACTCAATTCCTTGGTCATATCGGTATCGATAAAGCCTGGTGCGACAGTATTCACTGTAATATTGCGCGAACCCACTTCTTTCGCCATTGATTTGGCAAATCCAACCATGCCGGCTTTTGCTGCCGCATAATTTGCCTGACCTGCATTACCAGTAAATCCAACCACGGATGAAATATTAATAATACGGCCGGTTTTAGCTTTCATCATGCCGCGCAACACAGCCTTGCTCATGCGAAAAACAGAGGTTAAATTCGTGTTAATAATGTCATCCCATTCATCATCCTTCATTCGCATCAACAAATTATCCCGCGTAATGCCTGCATTATTTACCAAGACAGCCGGCGCACCCCATTCATCGTTAATCGTTTTAATCGCATCCGCAATAGATTCGACATCGGCCACATCAAGCTTAATGCCGTTGCCATTTTCGCCTAAATAATCGGAAATGGAACCAGCACCGGCCTCCGATGTTGCGGTACCTACCACAAAAAAACCATCATCAGCCAATCTTTCGGCAATTGCCCTGCCTATACCACGACTGGCACCTGTTACTAAAGCTATTTGCTTAGCCATTGAATTGCTCCAATACTTTATTTAACGTCTCAGGATCATAGATAGAAAAATGTTCAGCATCTTTAGCGATCCGCTTGTTTAACCCAACCAGAACCTTGCCGGGACCGCACTCAATAAAACGGGTAACGCCCTGATCGTGCATGAACCTAATAGTATCAACCCAGCGCACCGGCTTATAGAGTTGTTCTTTTAATGCATTACGAATCACTTCCGGCGCACTATGTGAAGCAACATCTACATTATGAATGAGCGTCATTTTAGGCATATCGATAGCCGTATTTTGCAGATAGCTATCCAGTTTTTCGGCGGCTGATTCCATCAATGCACAATGAGAAGGCACACTAACCGGCAGCAATACTGCACGTTTAGCTCCGGCATCTTTTGCTGCAAGCATTGCTCTTTCAACCGCAGCAATATTACCAGCAATCACCACTTGACCAGGCGCATTAAAATTGACAGCAGAGACCACTTCATTTTCGGCAACCTGGGCACATAACTTAACAACCAGATGATCTTCAAGTCCCAAAATTGCCGCCATTGATCCAACGCCGACTGGCACAGCCTCTTGCATTAATTGCCCTCTTACTGCTACCAGCCTAATACCGTCTTCAAATGATAGGGCGCCTGAACAAACCAACGCCGTATATTCCCCAAGACTATGTCCCGCCATCCAGTCTGGCCGAATAGTACTGAGTTTACACCAAACCTCCCAAACTGCGACACCGGCAGCCAGCATGGCAGGTTGCGTATTTTGCGTTTGATTGAGGTCTTCTTCCGGACCCTCTGCAACAATAGACCATAAATCCTTGCCCAGTGCATCAGATGCCCGTTCAAAGGTATGCTTAACCTCTACATAACTGGCCGCCAAAGCTGACAGCATACCCAAAGACTGGGAACCTTGCCCGGGGAAAACAAAAGCCAAATTATATAGTTGCTTGCTCATCTTCGAATACGCTTTATTTAGTATTTAATTAATGCAGAACCCCAAGTGAATCCTGCGCCAAAGGCTTCAAGCAAGACCAATTGCCCGCGTTTTATGCGGCCATCACGAACCGCTTCATTAAAGGCAATAAGCACCGAAGCAGACGAGGTATTACCCTGATTCTCAAGCGTCACCACCACTTGATCCATGGACATTTTTAATTTTTTAGCGGTTGCTTCAATGATTCGTATATTCGCCTGATGTGGAACCAGCCAGTCAATATCGGACTTATCCATATTATTCGCTTCAAGCGTTTCATCGACAATCCGGCCCAAGGTATTGACAGCAACTTTAAAAACCTCGTTGCCACGCATGCTGATGTAGCCAGCTTCGTGCTTGTTAGCTTCTGTGGCTACTTGAGGATTTGGACAATACAGCAGATCTTCATATTCCCCATCGGAATAAATATGCGTAGACAAAATACCCGTCTCGTCTGAAGCGCTCAACAAAATGGCTCCCGCCCCATCGCCAAATAAAATACAGGTACCCCGATCCGACCAGTTGACAATACGCGAACAAATTTCCGAGCCGACAACAAGCACCGTCTTGGCAGCGCCTGACTTGATGTATTGATCGGCAATACTCATGGCAAAAATCGAACCCGAGCAAGCCGCCTGCACATCAAAGGCTACGGTGTTTTTGATGCCTAAACGCTGCTGCAATAAGCATCCTGTACTCGGATAAACGCGATCAGGCGTGCCTGTTGCAACAATTATTAAATCAATTGCCTCTGGATCAATTCGCGCTTCATCAATTGCCTGCCTGGCAGCAATTTCGGCCATGCTAGCAGCTGATTCATTAGGCCCTGCAATTCGGCGGCTTTTAATACCTGTCCGCTCATAAATCCAGCTATCTGATGTATCAACAGTTTGTGATATTTGCTCATTAGTGCGAACTTCGTCTGGCAGATAAGCGCCGGTACCAATTACTTTTGAATAATGAGTCATGCGCGTTCTCTAAGAGTCAAGATTTTTTCTACTTGCTCGCTTATTTTTCTAATGACATCTTTTTTGACTTCAATTTCGGCAAGTTGGATGGCCGTTTTAAAAGCGAGGATATCGGCTCCTCCATGACTTTTTATAACCAGTCCCCGGAGCCCTAAAAAACTTGCTCCATTATACAAACGAGGATCTATGCGCTGTTTAAATGACTTAAGCACAGGATAGGCAATCAAGGCCATCAGCTTGGTCAAGGTGTTTTTGCCAAAAGCCTCTTTTAATGCAGAGCCGATCATTTTAGCCGCGCCTTCGATTGATTTAAGCGCCACATTGCCAACAAACCCATCAGTAACAATCAAATCAACCTTGATATGTCCAGCATTTAATGAGTTGCCTTCCACATAACCGATATAATTTAACGAAGAATTTTCCAGTAATTTTGCGGCCGATTTAACCTGCTCATTACCTTTCATATCTTCCTCGCCAATATTTAATAAACCGACCCTCGGACTATCAACACCTTCAACGGCTTTAACCAACTCATTACCCATAACTGCAAACTGAAAAAGATGTTCAGCGGTACAATCTACATTCGCGCCCAAATCGAGAACATGGGTATGTCCATAAATTGATGGCAACGTGGAAATAATTGCAGGCCGATCTATCCCCGGCATCATTTTCAAAACAAAGCGTGCAGTTGCCATTAATGCGCCGGTATTACCAGCACTCACACAGGCGTCAGCATCCCCATCACGAACCAGATTGATGGCTACCCGCATAGATGAATCTTTTTTGTTTTTCAGCGCCTTGGATGGAGACTCATCCATATCCACGCATTGCGATGCGTGATGGATAGTAAGCCTATTTTGATACTCAGCCAATGCTTGTGGTAATAGCTGTTTAATAGCAGCTTCATCGCCCACTAAAATAAGTTTTAAGTCTGGATTGCTTTTTAAACAATCCAATGATGCTGGAATAGTGACCTCAGGACCATGATCCCCGCCCATTGCATCAATTGAAATTGTTAGACTCACGCTGACGAACAACTCCGCAGTTATTGAAGGAAGCCGAACCATATCTGGTTCGGCATAGCATCATTCCAGAGCGGAAAGATGATTAGTCTTCGTCGCCTGTGGTTACTATTTGGCGACCTTTAAAATAACCGTCAGGAGTTACGTGATGACGCAAATGCGTTTCACCTGTAATTGGATCTTGAGACAATGTTTTGCCTGTTAAGGCATCATGTGATCGACGCTGACCGCGTCTTGAACGCGATACTTTACTTTTTTGTACGGCCATTATAAATCTCCAGTATTTTTCAGTTTGGCTAAAATGGAAAAAGGGTTTTCAGGGATTGACTGCTCGTCACTCACTAATGGTTCTCTGCAGTTATTATCAATCTTCGGAATCAAACAAGTATGCTGGTGCTTTGGAAATGCCGGCAAAATCAGTAATATCTCGTCTTCAATAATATCTTTAAGAAGAATTTTACCTTCCTCAACAAGTAAGGGGTCATAATCCTCGGGCAATCTATTCGCTTGGTCTATTGAGGTAACAACGCCTAATTTGATGGTGCAATCGATAGGCCAGTTAACAGCTTTCAAACAATTTTGGCACTCAAGCTCCAAAACAGCCTCTATACGCCCATCAACAACGGCTAGCCTTCCTTCCCGCCCGAATAAAAGGTCGACGGTAATAGATCCCTCGTCGTTAACCAGCATTTCCGCCAAACGATCCAGACTTCTTAATGGTATCTGACCCTTCAATGAACCGCGCTTATCGGCTAGATGTAAAGGGTCTATATATTCGGGCAATCGATCTAACATAACTGACAAATATTATATGGAAACAATAAACGCGTCAAACCCTAAATATAATTATTCTTAGAAAAAGAAATGGCGCTCATTAGTAAACCTTAATAACTAGCGCAAAACTAATTTGATTAAGAGAGAGCCACATTTGGACGAAAGATCATTTTTAATCAACTGAGGTCCCTCACTCCAGCCTAACACTCTCGAAGATCCTGATCTCTGTACTTTAATTTATCTCTTAATACGGCCTCATCTTAATTGCAATAAAGCATTAAATCACTTGGAAAAGAAGCATCATAATAAAACACTTTCAACATATCGATAGACTACCAATCTTACCGGGTGTGATTATAAAGTGCGTTTTGATCTCAGGCTGGTAATTGGGTAGGGTGCGCTGTGCGCACCACACGTCATCTCTGCCGACAAAAAGGTGCGCACAGCGCACCCTACCCGAATTAAAAACCGCATTTTTAATCACGCCCAATCTTACCTACATTTTTTTACTTTTTTCTAAAAATTATCAAAGTCGAGTTATACTCGGGCTTAATTCTGCGAAAAATATAATGCTAGCGGATCCTATATAGCCAGTAATATCAAAATTGTTAAATTCAGAATCTTTGGCAACTAGATCAATAAACAACAATCATGTCAGATAATAAACCCACTCTTGGTTTCATAGGTATCGGCTTAATGGGCAAGCCCATGACCCTGCGTTTATTGAATGCCGGCTTTAGTATCAATGTATGGAATCGCAGCCCTGAAAAACTAATACCTGTTATTGATGCTGGCGCAAAAGCTTGCACATCCATTGCCGAATTAGTTAAAGCCTCGAATATTATTTTATTATGCCTGACCGATACTTCGGCTGTTGAAGCAGTCATAAAGAATGATATTCTGGAAAATGGCTCAGCAAACCAGCTACTGATTGACCTATCCAGCATCCATCCGGAAAGCACCCGACAGTTAGCGACAATGCTGCATGAAAAATGCGGCATGGGTTGGGTAGACGCACCCGTTTCGGGCGGCGTTACAGGAGCAGAGCAAGGAGCTCTTGCGATAATGGCTGGCGGCAGCCTGGAAAACATAAACATTGCGCGTATTGTCCTGGCGCCGCTTTGTAAGCAACTCACACACATGGGCGAAGTAGGCAGCGGCCAAATCACCAAAATCTGTAACCAAATGATTGTCAGTTGCAATGTTCTGGTTATCGCCGAAATGATCGCACTGGCAAAACAAGCGGGAGTAGCTGCCGAAAAAATACCGGAAGCGCTGTCCGGGGGCTTTGCTGATTCCAGACCTTTGCAAATCGTCGGCCCGGAAATGGCAAACGCGACCTTTGAGCCCATTAAATGGCGAGTTAAAACCTTATTAAAAGATTTGAATATGGCGGTTGATTTATCTATTAAACAAGGCAATGCTATCCCGATGTCTGGCTTGGCCGCGCAACTCATGCAATTACACGGCAGCCGTGGTTATTTAGATCAGGATCCCTCCACCTTGATTAAGTTATTTTCTAAAAACGATGCTTAACTTCACCGCTAATTTAAGCTTATTGTTTACTGAAGTAGAACTTATCAACCGCTTCAAAGCCGCCAAACATAAAGGATTTGATGCCATTGAAATGCAATTTCCCTACAGCCTTACTGCTGAAACTCTGAAAAACACCCTGGCAGAACAGGAGTTAAATTTGGTGTTATTTAATGTGGATGCTGGAGATCTATTAGAGGGTGGCGAAGGACTCGCCTGTGTACCTGAGAAACGGGAGCAATTCCGCCAGGCGGTCGCTCAAACCTTGGAATATGCACGGCTATTGAAACCTGAAGCCATCAATGTACTTCCGGGGTGTTGCTTGGATGAAAGCCGAAAACAGAATTACCTGAATACCTTTAAAGAAAATCTGTATTTTGCTATTCAGGCATTCGCGCCGTTAGGCATCAAAACCGTTTATGAAGCTATCAACACTCACGATATGCCCGGCTTTATCATCCATAGCGGACAACAAATGCTTGATATTTTAGAACAGCTCAAGCACCCTAATTTGTTTATGCAATACGATATTTATCACATGCAAATGATGGGCGACAAGCCAGAAGAGTTTATTGCCCAGTATGCTGACAAAATCGGCCATATTCAATTTGCTGATTGTCCTGGACGGGGCCAACCCGGCACAGGACAAATTAATTTTGAACATGTTTTCTCAGTCATTGAAAAATCGGCTTATTCAGGCTGGGTAGGCGCCGAATATAAACCCGTTGGAACAACAGCTGAAAGTTTGGACTGGCACCCAAAAAACCTCATTTGAGTAAGCCAAAACATGGCTGCCTTAATGCATATTTTGGAGAAGGGGAAAGATTTATCTCCGGCTGCTTCAACCGCAAAATTGAAGATTAACAAATATCTCGCTTCATACCCAACAAAGCACTTACATGCCGCAGAGTGCAAAATTAAATAATAAAAATCAATGGCATACTAATTTCCAGCAAATCGTCTTATAATTTTTGCCATACATAAAACATTGATTATTATAAATCCTGCTTTTTCAGCTTTTGATTCGCACTTAAGGCGCCCTTAAGACTTGCCAAGTTAAAATTGCCTCGCGTTAAAACAATTAACGCCTAAATACCCTAAAGTAAAAAATCGCTTTAGAGCAAAAGGCAAAGAATTCAGTGAGTTGGACATAACCCGATCCCCTGGTTCTTTTTAAATGGCCAACTATTGAATAGGCCATAGATTTTAATTAAAAAAGGCTTTTTATTTATGAACAAACTGATACTAGCAGTTTCTCTTGTTGTTATATCCAGTTATTTTTCTAACCCAATACAATCGGCGGAAGCCTCCCGTCGACACACGACTCATGCGGCAAAAACCAACCATCAAGGTATTGCTTCCTGGTATGGTCCTGGATTTCATGGCAAAAAAACAGCTAACGGCGAAAGATTCAACATGTATGCAATGACTGCGGCACATAAAACATTGCCACTTTCATCTTATGCTGAAGTCACTAACCTTAAAAATCATCGTAGTGTTATTGTACGCATCAATGATAGAGGGCCTTTTCACGGCAAAAGAGCATTGGACTTATCCTACGCGGCCGCAAAGCAACTTGGTATCAGTGGACTTGGTTCAGTGCAAATCAAACCCCTAGAGCGAAATCAATCATTGGCGCTTTTGAACCAGTAAAGCCAACAAACGCAATTAATTTAATAATTTCAATGAACACTTGCAAGTTTAGTAGGGTGAATAGCAAAGGCTATGCACCCTACTACCTGCCGTTACCCGCCAATATAATCACCCGATATTATTTGCTGTAGTTTCGAAACATCATGGTTATAGAGATACACCCAAGCTATAACTAAGACACCGCCCGATAGTGCAATAGAAAGCTGCTTGCGGCCATATTCATGCGGCATTGGGAAACGGTCACTACATTCCTCATATTCATCTAAACGGGCTAAAACCAGCTTTTTATCAAGCATTTTATAAAGCTCACCGAAAACCTTATCGTTGACATCGCTGGATTCAACAGCGCCAGGATAGCCGTAGACTTCGTATAATGTTCCGCACATAACCCCGTCTGAAACATATTCGCAATGACTAGAAATTAAATCACGCATGTTTGAAGTTATTTGTTTACGCAATGTACCATAGAAGAATATAAATTCAGGGACCACTATTAAATTGCTTCCTTATTTAATGATTCATGGGTTAGGCAAAAAACATTGCACCTTCATAACAGCGTTTGAATTTCTTGCCGCAACCAGAAGAACAATGCGCTTTCTTGCCCAGAGTAACTTGGATGGCGCGCGGCATGCCTTACTCGGCTGAAAAAACAAAATCGCATTGTAAAAACGCTACGGTAAGGATTTTTTCTGATAATCAATCAAATGTGACCGATTGATTTATAGTGGAATATTTATTCAAGTAAGGTGCATAAGCATTGCGCCATGCACCTTTCGTTGTTTTCAAGCGGCGTTAGGCAAACCTAAATCGCTATTTAATTTTTACCATCTCCTTGCCATCGGTAGCGAATCGGCAGATACCTGGTGAAAAATTATCGCAATCCTTTGATTGCTCAACCTTCGCGCCATTCGGAGTAAGATGTATTTTTAGCTCGCAAACGGCAGCTTCGCTTTCGGAACGTTCTTTCATAACCAATTCGTTTGCAGCCACGCTCTTGGCTTCGCCTGAAACCTCACCTGAACAGGGCTTACCGCCCGCTTCGTTGGTATTAGGTTCAAAATTGACATCTGCGCTTACGGTAATCTCATCATTGATTTTTGTGATTTTTAAGTGTTGCACATGGTTTCCATCGCGCAGCACATAATGATCGGTGGCCGCAAAGGCACCACCGGAAACCAGCATTGAGGCAGCCAGTAACAAAGTTTTTTTCATGATATTACTCCTTTTATTGATTGGGTTTTGTTGGTCAACGTCATTCCAAACCATTTTACATTACTGCAAGCTTTTACGAAAAGGCTATAAAAATATCAAAATCCGTGACGCCTTGAAAAAGAACATCCCAAACACTTTATTATCGTTATCTACAGACCGGGATAGACTCTGAAATACAGTGGTCTAAAAAAAACCGACGCCAAGAAATAGGTATAATGGGGCGTATATTGTAAGCTGTACTTAATGCTAGATCGACCTTGATCACGAAGGGACAAGATTCAATTTAAAACGAGCTTTACTTTCGCACGGAACAATTTTAACCCTTATTCCCCAACATAACTGCAATACTCTTTGTCGGCTTTAGCACCGCTAACTCGACTACGTATCCTAATGTCAAAACTAAATCCCCAACAACAAGCCGCTGTTAAAGCGATAGACCACCCCTTGTTAGTGCTTGCCGGCGCTGGCAGCGGGAAAACGCGGGTGATTACCGAAAAAATTGCCTATCTGGTTAAGCAAGGGCTACCTGCGCGGCATATTGCGGCGGTGACTTTTACCAACAAAGCCGCCCGGGAAATGAAAAACCGGGTTTCCAAACTGCTTGATGACACCCAAATTCGCGGCTTACGGGTCTCGACCTTTCATTCCTTGGGGCTGAACATATTGCGTAAAGAGCACAAAGTGCTGGCTTATAAAGCCGCGATTACGCTGTTTGATGAACAAGATAAACAAACCCTGCTTAAAAACCTGATCAGTCATGGCGCAAAAGACTATGACATCGATCATGTTGACCGTTATGCCCAGCAAATCGGTCAGTGGAAAAATGCCTTCATCACCACGGAACAAGCGCAAACTTTAGCAAACGCCGAACAGCATCCAGCAGCCCGGCTTTACCATGAATATACCCGCAGTTTAAAAGCCTATAATGCCGTCGATTTTGATGACTTAATCCTGCTACCGGTGTTGCTGTTTCAACAACACCCCGCCGTTTTGGAAAAATGGCAAAACAAAATCCGTTATTTACTGG
>Ga0209797_10001062_pt1 | contig 13785 bp, 12 predicted proteins | sample DOMMetBare3Fresh_2_FD_187472 | JGI IMG/M metagenome (GOLD analysis project Ga0209797, IMG submission 187472) | Wetland sediment microbial communities from St. Louis River estuary, USA, under dissolved organic matter induced mercury methylation -... | ecosystem: Environmental > Aquatic >... | reverse complement strand
TGTGGATGCAACAGCTGTTCCAGCAATTCGGGGTTGATACGAAGTAAAGCCTGTTCCTTGCTGATCAGGCCTTCGGCCAGCATCTCCACAGAAGTGCGCACCATGGCAGCCGCGTTCATTTTACCGTTACGCGTTTGCAGGCAGTACAATATGCCGCCTTCAATGGTGTATTCGTAATCCTGAACTTCCTTGTAATGTGTTTCGAGTTTGTTACGCAAATCGACCAGCTGCTTGTAAAGATCAGGCATTTCATGAGCCAATTCATGCACCGGTTTTGGCGTGCGAATGCCGGCAACAACATCTTCGCCTTGCGCATTAACCAGGTACTCGCCATACATTTCATTTACGCCGGTACCCGGATTACGGGTAAAGCCAACGCCGGTTGCGCAATCGTTGCCCATATTGCCGAACACCATGGCGACCACATTAACGGCGGTACCGTTAGCCATTTTCGGTGTGATATGGAATTCGCGCCGGTAATCGACTGCGCGTTTGCCCATCCAGGAATTGAATACCGCTTTAATAGACAATTCCAGTTGTTCATAAACATCTTCAGGAAAAGGTTTACCGGTTTCTTCCAAAACCACCTGGAGAAACAGCTCACTGATTTGGCGTAAATGATCGGCATCCAGGCCTACATCGGCTTTTATACCGGCTTGCTTTTTAATTGCGGCAAAATGCACGTCAAATTTTTCATCATCAATACCCAATGCTACCTTGCCAAATAACTGAAGGAAACGGCGGTAGGCATCATAGGCAAAGCGAGCATCACCCGTCTGCTCAATCAGGCCGGTCAGGGTTTGGGCATTTAATCCTAAATTCAGGATGGTATCCATCATACCAGGCATTGAAATAGCCGAGCCAGAGCGTACCGACACGAGCAATGGATTATGGCTGTCACCAAAGTTTTTACCTGAGAGTGCTTCAACCTCGGCGATATGGGCTTTAACTTCTTCCAGTAAACCTTCAGGCAATTGATGGTTTTCGAGATAATCCAGACAGGCTTTTGTAGTGATCACAAACCCCGGTGGTACATTAAGCCCAATCTGAGTCATTTCGCACAGATTGGCTCCTTTACCTCCCAGTAGGACTTTATTTTTTCCGTCGCCTTTTTGAAATGAATAGATATATTTTTCAGTCATGTTTTGTTCCAAAGTTGAGTAGATGAATATAACCTTACAATTATAATGTAATTTGATAGTGTTGTTATGACAGTTTTTAAAACAAACACTGGGATTTTGCCTGATTGACCGGAAGCTTTCCCGAGCCGAAAATTTGGTTAGAATTAATGTACAAAGTGTTATTCATTATGAATTAGCTATTAAGCTATAAAAGATTTAAAAATAATTTTTTATTATCAAAAGTTACAGAGGCTTTAAAATATCGGGTAACGATTTCGCTCGGCAATGGCTACTCCACTACTCTAATTCCTGCATTCAAGCGCAACCCGACAGGCTTTATTTATTGATCAGATAATAACCCAACCCAAAAACAATCAACTGTAAAAAAACCAACCCCCAAAAATAAAGCCCAAAGAGAACTGCCTTGACTTGTTTAGGTTGCTGCGAAGAATTACGTTTGATGAAAAAGACTCCACCCAGCGTCGAAATAATGACAATGCCAACACCTATTGCCTCAAAGCTCACTATTAATCCTTTATCGGCGGGGGTGCAATGACCACTCTTGAGCCATTAGACTCTGCGGCACTCACAATACCGGCTGCTTCCATATCTTCAATCATGGTGGCGGCGCGGTTATAACCTACTTTAAATCGCCGCTGGACACTGGATATTGAGGCTTTGCGGGATTCGGTAACAAACTGGACAGCTTCATCGTATAAAGCATCGGACTCAGAATTGTTGCTATTGTCACCGTTCAAGCTAAAGCCATCATTGAAGTCCGAGGATTCTCGGGTAATGTCTTCCAGATAATCGGGTGGTGCGGTTTGTTTTAAGAATTCAACGACACGATGCACCTCATGGTCATCGACAAACGCACCATGAGCACGAATCGGAATACTGGTGCCTGAAGGCAAAAACAGCATGTCACCGTTGCCTAACAGTGTTTCCGCACCGCCTTGATCGAGAATAGTGCGTGAATCTATACGTGATGAAACCTGAAAAGAAATACGCGTCGGCACGTTGGCTTTAATCAGTCCGGTTAATACATCAACCGATGGCCGCTGCGTTGCCAATATCAAATGAATACCAGCTGCTCTGGCTTTTTGCGCAAGACGGGCAATTAATTCTTCAACTTTCTTACCGACAATCATCATCATGTCGGCTAATTCGTCAATAACGATGACAATGCTGGGTAATTTATTCAGGACAGGAAAATATTCACCCTCTTCCAGCGGGGTTATCATTTGGAACATCGGATCTCTGATGGTCTCGCCTCTGGCTGTCGCCTCATCAATCAAATGATTAAAACCGGCCAGATTTCTAACGCCCATTTTGGACATTAATTTGTAACGTCTTTCCATTTCAGCAACCGCCCAACGCAAGGCATTGCTGGCTTCCTTCATATCGGTAACAACTGGCGTCAATAAATGCGGTATGCCTTCATATACCGATAATTCCAGCATTTTAGGGTCTATCATAATCAAGCGTACTTGTTCTGGCGTGGCTTTATAGAGCAAGCTGAGGATCATGGTATTGATAGCGACCGATTTCCCTGAACCGGTAGTACCAGCAACCAGGGCATGAGGCATTTTGCCCAGGTCAGCCACCAAAGGCGCACCGGAAATATCCTTACCCATTGCCAGTGTCAGCAAGGATTTCGCCTTTTCAAAAGCAGGGGATACCAATAATTCACGCAGTGTCACCATCTCCCGTTCCCTGTTGGGAATTTCAAGGCCGACTACCGATTTACCCGGGATTATTTCAACAATGCGCACACTGGTAACCGACAAAGCCCTTGCCAAGTCTTTGGATAAACTGCTGATACGACTGACTTTTACGCCAGCAGCAGGTTGCAATTCAAAACGGGTAATAACAGGGCCAGGATGAAAGCCGACAACAGCCACAGCGACGTTAAAATCGGCAAGAATATCTTCGACCAGTCGTGACATTTCCTCCAGATCGGTTTGCGAATAACCGATAACCCGAGTGTCCCTTTCATCCAGTAAAGCTAAAGCAGGCAATATACCTTCGCTGGCATTATACTTAGGGGATGGTTGTCTTTGCGGTTGCTTGTTGTTTTTTTCAAACTCCACCATCCCTTTTTCAACACTTGCTACTACTTTAGCACTGGACTTTCTTCTAGTCTCAGACTTTTCAGGAATGGCATCAAGTAACTGAGCAGCATTATCGGAACGCTCGAGCCATAACTTGGCAACGGTGTGAAAAACGATACGAGATAGAAATACCGTATATTTGCCAATTAGATCAATTAAGGTTACCCAGGATAAATCGGTAGCGAGAGTAATTCCAGACAATAACAGAACTATTAAAAACAAGGTAGCCCCTGAATTACCGAATAAGATCAGTACGGCATCGCCTGTTTCCTGACCTAAAATACCCCCGGTGCTGCCCGGCAGTTCTATTCCTACCCTTAATACATACAAATATAATAATGCGGCGCCGGAAACAATGGTGGCTAAAGAGCCTAACCACTGTAATGCAATGGTCATTTTTTGCTGGTTTGATTTAGCCTTTCCATATAACAAATAACCATGCCAGGAAATAATAACGGGAAACAGATAAGCGACTAAACCAAAAAAGCTGAGTGTAAAATCAGCGAGCCAAGCGCCCAAAACGCCGCAGGCATTACTAACGGTCTGTACGGTGCCACTGTGAGTCCAGCCAGCATCCTCGTTACTGAAAGTAACCAAAGAAATTAACAGAAACAAGGCAATCGCAAAGAAGCCCAAGACTGCAATTTCTCGTAAACCCCGAAACGTTTTTTCTTCCATTACAGCAGACATAAATGTTGACTCGACATATATTAATACTAATAAAACAGGATTATAGATCAATAATTGCACATTCTACATTAATATTGATCACAAAAAAATACAGCTTATTTTTTGAGCTGAAAAGACAGCTTGTACAATAACATTTACGAAACAGGGTTTCACCTGCATAATTCCTTTATTTCGATCTAATTTAGTTCCCGTAGAGGTTTTATAATGAACGATTCCAAACACTGCCGGCTTTTAATTCTTGGCTCTGGTCCTGCAGGTTACACCGCTGCTATTTATGCAGCCCGCGCTAACCTGAATCCTGTCATCATCACCGGCATGCAGCAAGGCGGGCAATTAACCACCACAACAGAAGTTGATAACTGGCCTGGCGATGTTGAAGGCTTGCAAGGCCCGGATCTCATGGAAAGAATGCGCCTGCACGCAGAGCGATTTGAAACCGGGATTATCTTTGACCACATTAACACCGCTGATTTATCCGCTCGTCCCTTTACCTTAACTGGGGACTCCGGCACTTATACCTGTGATGCGCTGATTATTGCGACCGGTGCTTCAGCGCGTTATTTAGGCCTGGAGTCTGAAGAAGCGTTTAAGGGTAAAGGTGTTTCGGCTTGTGCAACCTGCGATGGCTTTTTCTATCGCAACAAACCCGTAGCAGTCATTGGCGGAGGCAATACAGCGGTCGAAGAAGCCCTCTATTTAGCCAACATTGCCTCAAAAGTCACCGTGGTTCATCGCCGTGACAAATTCCGTTCTGAAAAAATTCTCTCCAATAAATTGATTGAAAAATCGAAAAACGGTAATGTTGTTATTGAATGGAATTACAACCTGGAAGAAGTGCTGGGTGACGATATGGGTGTTACCGGCATTAAAATAAAAAGCGCCCTTGATAACTCAAGCAAAGAACTGGCTGTTCATGGCGTCTTTATTGCCATTGGCCACACGCCAAATACAGGGATCTTTGAAGGTCAACTGGATATGGATCATGGCTACATTAAAGTAAAAAGCGGCATCACTGGAAACGCCACTGCAACCAGTGTTGAAGGCGTTTTTGCAGCGGGTGATGTAATGGACTCGGTTTACAAGCAAGCAATAACCTCCGCAGGTTCCGGTTGCATGGCGGCACTGGATGCAGAAAAATTTCTTGATGAATTAGTATAGGGGCAGGGATCAACGTACAAAGTACAATTTTTGCCTTGGACCTTGAGCCTTTAACCTTTTAATAGTATGCAACTAACTGTTCTCGATCCCAAAAAACCAGGGCAGGATTTTCCACCGTTATACAAAGCATTTCGCGAACCTGACGGCTTGCTTGCCATAGGTGGGTGTCTGTCAAAAAAACGCTTGTTAAATGCTTATCGTCATGGGATTTTCCCTTGGTATAATCCCGGCGAGTCGATTCTGTGGTGGTCACCCGATCCCAGATTAGTGTTATTCCCGGATAATTTGATTATTTCCCGAAGTCTGCGTAAAACCCTTCGTAAAAATATCTTTTCGGTGACCTTTGACCAGTCTTTTAAGGAAGTGATCGCCGCTTGTGCGGAACCCCGAGAAAACAGCGCAGGGACATGGATAACAGAAGATATTAAGCAGGCATATCATACACTTCATCAGAGTGGTTTCGCGCATTCTGCAGAGGCATGGCTGGACGGTGAATTAGTCGGCGGTTTGTACGGTGTTGCTCTGGGACGCGTTTTTTTTGGTGAATCCATGTTTCATACCCGGACAGATGCCTCGAAAGTGGTCTTTGTTACCTTAGTTGAGAAACTCAAAGCGTGGGATTTTCAACTCATTGACTGTCAGGTGCATACAAAACATTTAGCAAGCTTAGGCGCTGTAAACTGCGACCGCAGTTATTTTGTAAAGATACTCAATCAATTTACTAATACTCCGGCTCATCCATTAGCCTGGCAAAAACAATGATTTCCATCCCTCTATTTATGACCCAGGAGCATCCCTGTGGTTATCTTGAAGGCGAGCATGCCCAATCGGTTTTTGTTCATCCTTCCTACCCGTTGACAACATCCATTTATGCGCAACTGATAGAACGAGGTTTTCGTCGTAGCGGTAATGAAATTTATGCTCCGCATTGCCCTGATTGCTCTGCCTGTATTCCGGCAAGACTGCCGGTCGAAAAATTTAAACCCAGCAGAAGCCAAAAACGTTGCCTAAACAGAAACATTAATACACAGGCCATCATCAAACCCGCTGTTTTTGAACAAGCGCATTACAATATGTACTTGCGCTATCAGACCAACAGGCACAGCGATGGCTCTATGGCCAATGCCAGCCCAGATGATTACTTCAATTTTCTGGGTAGTTCGTGGTGCGAAACCCGATTTGTCGAGTTTTCAATCAATAATGAACTGGCTGGGGTTGCAGTTATCGATCAGTTAGAACAGGCATGGTCAGCGGTTTATACCTTTTTTGAACCGAAATTTGCAAGTTACAGCCTCGGCGTTTATGCTGTTTTATGGCAGATTGAGCAAGCTACCCTGCACCAAAAGGAATTTCTCTACCTGGGATTCTGGATAAAAGCCTGTAAAAAAATGGCTTATAAAAGCGACTATCAACCCATGCAATTACTGATTAACAATCAGTGGATTGAAATGACAGAAAAAAACAAATAACCACACTCTTCTGTTGTTAGAAAACAGCTTATGTTATAATTCAACGTTTTAATTGCTGAGACAAAATACAGATGGCTAAAGAAGATCAAATCGAAATGGAAGGTAAAGTGATAGACACTCTTCCGAATACCATGTTCAGGGTCGAGCTAGAGAACGGTCACGTTGTAACTGCCCATATTTCCGGAAAAATGCGCAAGCACTATATCCGCATTCTTACTGGTGATAGTGTAAAAGTTGAAATGACGCCTTACGATTTATCCAAGGGCCGCATCACCTTCCGTATGCGCTAGTCCTATCAAGCAATGGTTAATACCATATCAACAGATAGGACAGCGCAAGCTTTCTGATTAACTGATTACAACTTACCCCCGCTATTAGTAGTTGGCTTCAGAAGCCATCAGCTCATCGCTTTCTATAGCAAAAGTAATTTCATCATTTTCCACATAAATTCTGACATGACCACCGTGTGCGAGCTTGCCGAATAGCAAGTCATTAGCCAGAGGTTTTTTGATTTTTTCCTGAATCAATCGCGCCATTGGCCTTGCTCCCATTTTTGGATCACAGCCATGCTCAGCCAGCCACAAACGGGCATCAGCCTCCAGCGCAAGCGTTACATGCTTGTCGGTAAGCAACGCTTCTAATTCAAAGATAAATTTATCAACCACATGCCCTACAATTGAAATATCCAACGGTTTAAATTGGATAATCGCATCCAAACGGTTGCGAAATTCAGGCGAAAAACCTTTCTCTATCACTTTCAAACTATCGGTGGCGTGATCCTGATGGGTAAAACCTATGGAAGCACGGCTGCCTTCCTCGGCCCCTGCATTCGTTGTCATCACCAATATAATATTACGAAAATCGGCTTTGCGTCCGTTATTGTCGGTTAATGAGCCGTGATCCATTACCTGCAATAAAAGATTAAAAACATCAGGATGGGCTTTTTCCAACTCATCCAGCAACAATACCGCATGTGGATGCTTGGTGACTTGCTCAGTTAATAACCCCCCCTGATCGAAGCCGACATAACCTGGCGGCGCTCCTATTAATCTGGAAACGGTATGACGCTCCATGTATTCAGACATATCAAAACGTATGAGCTCAATACCCAATACTTTTGCAAGTTGGCGTGTCACCTCTGTTTTACCTACACCGGTAGGTCCCGCAAATATAAATGAGCCGATCGTCTTCTGGGAATCCCGAAGGCCTGCACGCGATAATTTTATCGCCGAAGCTAACGCCGATATCGCCTCATCCTGACCAAAAACCAGCATTTTCAGATTTTTTTCCAAATTGGCCAGTTTATCTATATCGTTAGTTGAGACCGATCTCGCCGGAACTCTGGCAATTTTTGAGACGATATCTTCTATTTCAGCAACATCAATTTCCTGTTTGCGATCAGCCTCCGCTGTCATGCGCTGTTTTGCACCTGCCTCATCAATAACATCGATAGCTTTATCCGGTAAATGCCGGTCGGTAATATAGCGGTCCGATAATTCCGCAGCCACACGTAATGCCTCGGCAGAATATTTAACATCATGATGCTCTTCAAAACGCGACTTCAGGCCTTTTAAAATAAGAATAGTATCTTCAACTGAAGGCTCCAGCACATCGACTTTCTGGAATCGGCGCGCCAATGCATGATCTTTTTCAAAAACCCCGCGATACTCCTGATAGGTTGTGGAACCAATGCATCGCAACTGGCCGGAAGCGAGCATAGGTTTAATCAAATTGGACGCATCCATAACTCCACCCGAAGCCGAGCCTGCACCAATGATGGTATGAATCTCATCAATAAATAAAATCGAATCCGGTTCTTTTTTAAGCTGATTCATCAACCCTTTAAGTCGTTTTTCAAAGTCACCGCGATATTTTGTGCCGGCAACCAGCGATCCCAAATCCAATGAGTAGATGACACTATGCTTCAGGATTTCAGGCACATTTTCTTCTACTATTCTTTTCGCCAAGCCTTCGGCAATCGCTGTTTTACCAACACCCGCTTCACCGACCAATAAAGGATTGTTTTTACGGCGGCGACACAGCGTTTGAATGGTTCTCTCAAGCTCAAGCTCCCTGCCGATTAATGGATCGATGCGACCCTGCAAGGCTTCTTGGTTAAGATTAGTCGTATATTTATCCAATGGACTGCCCGCATCGGTATCAGTATTGCCAGCTTCAGATGCCCGGTCACTTGACGCTTCGTTGTCATGATCAATTTTCGAAATTCCGTGCGCCAAATAATTCACCACATCCAGTCGTGAAATATCCTGTTTATTCAACAAATAGACCGCATGAGAATCCTGCTCACTAAATAAGGCTACGAATAAATTGGCTCCTGTGACTTCTTTTTTATCGGATGCCTGAACATGAAAAACAGCTCGTTGTAATACCCGCTGAAATCCGAGGGTAGGCTGAGTCTCGCGCTGAATACCCGATGGAATCAACGACATCGTCTCATCAATAAATTGTGTCAACTGCCCGCGTAGCGTTTTAATATCACAACCGCACGCCTTCATAATGGCTTCTGCAGCGCTGTTATCGAGTAATGCCAGTAATAAATGCTCAACGGTGATAAATTCGTGACGTTTATCATGCGCATTTTTAAAGGCGGTATTTAAGGTAACTTCAAGTTCTTTACTTAACATAAACGCTCCAATTTACACTTCTTCCATCGAGCACATCAACGGATGTTGGTGTACTCGTGAATATTCGTTGACAATATATACTTTGGTTTCAGCAACATCTTTTGAATAAGTTCCACATACACCCACGCCTTGCGTATGTATTTGCAGCATTACCAGTGTAGCCTTTTGTTCTGACATGGCAAAAAAATTCATCAAAATTTCAATCACAAAATCCATCGGCGTAAAATCATCATTTAATAAAATAACCTTGTATAGAGGCGGTATTTTTAGCTTAGGCTCGGCCTCCTGTACAGCTAAACCGCCATCATTATCTTTAAACGGATCAAAATCGGACATAATAACCAAATAAACAAAAATACTTTCAAGTGCTTAAGATAGTGCCAATATTAGTGCATTTCAAGCCTATGTACATAACAAATTAGGCTCAAAGGCAAATCAACGCTTTAACTTACATCGATTGGGTCTTTTTTACCAGCATAAGTTCCTCATATCTAGTAACATATTAATTTTTATTAAAGCCGGAAGTCATCAATGGTTTGGAAACCTCACGTTACCGTTGCAGCTGTTATTGAACAAGATAATCGGTTTTTGCTGGTTGAAGAAGAAACAACCAAAGGTCTTCAATTCAACCAACCTGCAGGACATTTTGAAAAAAACGAAGACCTTATCGCCGCCGTCAAGCGTGAAGTGCATGAAGAAACGGCCTGGCAGTTCGTGCCTGAGCATATTATATCCGTGCAACTTTGGCGAAGAAATCCAGAGCTTCCCACGTTTTTAAGAATATGTTTTTCCGGTCACTGTCATAGTCATAATCCTGATCAATCCCTGGATGACGGTATAGTCGCTACACACTGGCTCACCCGTGAAGAAATTGCCGCTCAGCATCATCGATTACGCAGTCCCCTGGTGCTGATTAGCGTAGACGAATATCTCAGCGGGCATCGTTATCCGTTATCCCTGATAAAATCATTTCTCGATCTTGACCATGAGTAAAAACATAATCGTCGGCATGTCGGGTGGAGTCGATTCTTCCGTAACCGCCTTGCTACTGTTGGAACAAGGCCATCAAGTCACCGGTTTATTCATGAAAAACTGGGAAGAAGATGACGGCACGGAATTCTGTACAGCCATGGAAGATCTCGCGGATGCTCAACAAGTCTGCGACAAATTAGGCATACAACTAACAACCGTCAATTTTGCCGCCGAATACTGGGATGAAGTATTTGAAGTGTTCCTGGCTGAATTTAAGGCAGGTCGCACACCGAATCCTGATATTCTGTGCAACAAACATGTTAAATTCAAAGCTTTTCTGAATTATGCCATTGAAGATTTGGGAGCGGAATATATAGCCACAGGCCACTATGCGCGTGTTGCTGAAAAAAATGGCGAGTTTTTCCTGTTAAAAGGACTGGATCCGAATAAAGAACAAAGCTATTTTCTTTATACGATGGGCCAAAAAGCCTTATCGAAAACCCTTTTTCCAATCGGCCACTTGCACAAGCCGGAAATCAGGCTAATGGCAGATAAAGCCGGTTTCACGAACAGCCGTAAAAAAGACAGCACCGGAATTTGTTTTATCGGCGAACGTAAATTTACCGAGTTTCTAAAGCGTTATTTACCCGCCCAGCCTGGCGAAATGCGCACGCCGGAAGGCCAGTACATGGGCAAACATTCCGGTTTAATGTATTACACCTTGGGACAACGGCAGGGCTTAGGCATAGGCGGCGTTAAAGAAGCCCCCGATGAGCCGTGGTATGTAGTAGATAAAGATCTATCACGTAATATACTGATCGTTGGTCAAGGCCATGATCATCCACTCATGCTGCATAATACCCTGGAAGCCGGTCAGATGGATTGGTGTAGTAACCGGCCATTAACCGAGGCTATCTTATGTACCGCCAAAACCCGCTATAGACAGGCCGATCAGGCTTGTCGAGTCGAGCCCATAGGCAATGACCGCTGCCGTGCCGTATTTGAGCAACCGCAAAGAGCCATTACACCTGGACAGTCGGTGGTTTTTTATGATGGCGAAATATGCTTGGGCGGTGGCATTATAGAATCCAGGACAAACACTGATTTATAGATTGAATTGACCTTGGGTGCGGGTTCGTGCGGCAGCTTTTAACGTAAAAAATTCAACTCCTTACACATAACTTAAATGACATAACAACACTATGATTAATTTTGCCTTAACCGCAATCTCCCCTATTGATGGCCGCTATGCCGACAAAGTGGAAAAACTGCGTCCTGTATTTAGTGAATACGGCCTGATTCGTTTTCGTGTTCTGGTTGAAGTGCGCTGGCTGCAAGCGTTGGCAAAGCATCCGCTGATTAGTGAAGTCAGTTCATTCAGTGATGCGGCAAATCGACTGTTAAACAACATCGTCAGTGATTTTTCAGAGACAGATGCACAGCGCGTTAAAGACATCGAAAAAACAACTAACCACGATGTCAAAGCCGTCGAATATTTACTGAAAGAAAAAATTGCAGGCTGCGCAGAACTGGAACAGGTCAGTGAATTTATTCATTTTGCCTGTACTTCAGAAGACATCAATAATCTGTCTTACGCATTAATGCTGAAAGAAGGCCGCGAAGTTATACTGGCGCAAATCAGCGATTGCATAGCCGCACTCAAAACGATCGCCATGGAAACCGCCGATCAGCCCATGTTATCGCGTACTCACGGACAATCGGCAACACCGACGACAGTGGGCAAGGAATTTGCCAACGTCGCTGCGCGTATGCTGCGCCAGAAAGAACAACTGCAAGCCGTCGCCTTATTAGGCAAAATCAACGGCGCAGTGGGTAACTATAATGCGCATTGTGTGGCTTATCCCGATGTCGATTGGGCGGAATTTGCCCTTAACTTTGTCGAATCCTTGGGATTGCAATTTAATCCCTACACTATTCAGATTGAACCTCACGATTATATCGCCGAATTTTTCCATGCCTTGTCGCGTTTTAATACCATTCTGCTGGATTTTGACCGTGACATCTGGGGTTATATTTCCTTAGGCTATTTCAAGCAAAAAACAATTGCGGGTGAAATCGGCTCATCCACCATGCCTCACAAAGTCAACCCGATTGATTTTGAAAACTCGGAAGGCAATTTAGGCTTAGCCAATGCCTTGTTTGCCTTTTTGGCGGAAAAATTACCCGTGTCACGGTGGCAACGCGACTTAACCGATTCCACCGTACTTAGAAATATCGGCGTCGGTATCGCGCATACCAGCATAGCCATACAAGCCAGTTTAAAAGGTATTTCCAAATTACAGATCAATGTAGATGCCATTGAAGCCGATCTTAATGCTAACTGGGAAGTGCTGGCGGAACCCATACAAACCGTGATGCGCCGTTATGGTATAGAAAAACCCTATGAAAAATTGAAAGAACTTACAAGGGGACAGCGTATTACGCCCGAACAAATGCAGGCGTTTATTGAAAAACTGGAAATTCCGGCTGAAGCCAAAGCGGCCTTGCTAAAATTAACGCCACGTAATTACACGGGTTATGCTGAAAAATTGGCTAGAGAAATTTAAGAAGTCTTATCGTTTCCATATAGTTCCCACCCTCCAGCGTGGGAATGATGTGATTTCGCCAAGGGACTAGCATGTTCCCACCCATTGTTAATTAAAGGAAAGGAAAAAACGCCTACCATAGCCATTTTTTATGGCATCCAAATCATGATGTATTTTTATGACAGTGGAAAGCACTATATGCCGCACATCCACGCTGAATATCAGGATGGCGAAGCAGTATTTTCAATTTTAGATGATGAAGTTATTTCGGGCAGTTTGCCACGCAAACATTGCTGCTACCGCGTTAACTTGTGACCTGTCCGTTGTGACGCGCAATGTTAAAGATTTTGAGCATACCGGCGTTCGTCTGTTGAATCCTTTTATAGACTAAAAGCATGCGAGGAAATACGGGGCGGGCACCTCATTTCGTACCCGGTATTTCCACGTTGAAATATATTGATGACATTAGGCAAACCTGTTGGTGTTACAATCGAAGCCGGTCAGTTTTTCAAAATTTGACTACCTTGCCAGTTGCACCACTGTCTTACATCGAGGCTACTTGCTGCGCATCAGACTCCAGATTAACCATTTCAGCTAATAGCGTTTCTGGGGCAATATCTTGTTCATTTGGCCAAGTCACAGCACCAAGAAAAATATCAACCTGATTGAAATAATGGACCTTTTTAAGTTCCCGAAAAACTCCGCGGTCAAGGTAAGGTTTGAGGTCAAATACGCCCTTCTGTCCATTCTCAATCTCCACATAAATGCGGTAGTCGGGCAATGGTTTTACGAGTATTGCATCCCAATACATAACCACCTCACAAGGGGGCAATTTTATAGGGACTTTCATTGCTGATTGCCAACTCCCAATCAGCCATTAATTCATCGCGGTGAAGTTCTATCCATGCCTGCACTAATCGCAGTTGCTTTCGAGGTAACTGCCCGGCCAGTATTTCGCCGTCTTCAATGCAAATAGAAGCTTCAAACTCGGCGTATTTAGCATGAATATGGGGCAGATTATGATGTTTATTATCAAGCAAATACATGCGGATAATAATTCCGTAAAACAT
>Ga0209797_10001060_pt1 | contig 13790 bp, 13 predicted proteins | sample DOMMetBare3Fresh_2_FD_187472 | JGI IMG/M metagenome (GOLD analysis project Ga0209797, IMG submission 187472) | Wetland sediment microbial communities from St. Louis River estuary, USA, under dissolved organic matter induced mercury methylation -... | ecosystem: Environmental > Aquatic >... | reverse complement strand
CGCCATTGCAGATGATACACCGATCTCTGCCTGGCAGCCTCCCATTGCAGCAGATAATGTGGCGCCTTTTTTAAATATGCTACCGATTTCAGATGCTGTCAATAAAAAACGAATGATCTTATCATCATTATTACCATCACCAAAAACAATATTATAATGCAATACTGCAGGTATTACTCCTGCTGCTCCGTTTGTCGGGGCAGTTACTACTCTGCCAAATGAGGCATTCTCTTCGTTTACCGCCAATGCAAAACAACTCACCCAATCAAGTGTATATTTAAATGAATTACCTCCTGATCTTATAGTAGCTATCCAACTCTGGTAGTCATTATATTTTTTACCCCCCAATAATTTTTTATTTAATTCAGCAGCACGCCGTTTTACATTTAAACCACCTGGTAAAATTCCCGCAGTATGACAACCCCGATAAATACATTCACTCATCACTTTCCAGATTTTTAGTACTCCTTCTCTGGTTTCCTTCTCTTGTCGCCACGCATTTTCATTTTCCATTACCACTTCATTTATCGACATTCCTGTTTTCATACACCAATGCAAAATGTCATTGGCATTATTGATTGGAAATGGCAATTGGATATTTGAACCCGAAGAACTTTCTTCTCCTTCTTTTACCACAAACCCCCCGCCCACACTATAATAAGTTTCTGAAACAGCCTCATCATTTTTACAATTGGCTAAAAAAGTAACAGCATTGGGATGAAACGGCAACGATTCACTGTATAAAAATTCAATATCCTCTCTCGGATCAAATTGTACTTCATGTATACCGCCAAGCAATAATTCCTTCATTGCGGCAATATCAGCAATACGGCTATTGATCGATTGCACATCAAATGTTACAGGATCAGCACTACACAAGCCTAATTGTATTGCTATGTCTGTCCCATGCCCCCTTCCCGTTTTTGCCAATGAACCATAGAGCAACACACGAACTGCAGTTACTTGTTGAAGTAGGTTTCTATTCGATAAAGTCTGTACAAATTTTTCCGCAGCACGCCATGGCCCCAATGTATGAGAACTGGATGGCCCAACTCCTATTTTCAGAATATCAAATACAGATATGGCTTCGTGTGACAAGTTATTTGATTAAGGTTGAGATTCAGATTTTTTTTCAGCTTCAGAGCGGCTTAATAATTCACGGTATCGCTGTTCATATTTTTCCCATTTCACTTTTACTGAAAATACCGAAATAAAAACCACAATAGCTAAAATGGCAATGATCAACACAAGTATCAGTGATTTGAACGAAGGATAGGTTTTTGTGATTGTTTCTACCCTTTTATCCCAACCAGATGTAAAATTCAGGAACATGGCTACTGCAAAAAGCACCCCAAATGGCAGCCCGATGGCTATTTGTTTGAAAAACCTTTTTTGCTTGTTGCGGTTCTGTTCCCAGTATTTAATGAAATCCTGTTCTTCTTTTGAAAACATGAGCAAAATTACAACGCATTGCCAGCTTCTTGCGGCGGCGCATTAAAATAATTATCTTGTAAGCTGTTAAAATCAAATATCTTGAAACTATCGCCACTTTTAGCCCAATTTCTTTCCACTAATAAACAACTCACCCTTGCCAATATTGGAAGATTTATCCTTGAGGATTCAGGTAATATAACATTTCAACAGGATACTTCAGTGAAGGAAGACGCTGAACTTATCCGTTTTATTGCAGAGCAATCCGGTAAAATGAAAAGCCTTGTCTCAGCAGATCTTGACTCCTCGCTTGAACTTGCCCGCCAGTTTTTAAATATTGGAAACCCTTACTTATTTGAAGGCATTGGCACACTTTCCAAGAACAAATTTGGCAACTATGACTTTACCCAAAACAATATTTCAACAGAAAAGAACAAAGAAACCAGCAGCGATGGCCGGGATATGACTTCGACAACTGAAAACTCATTTACAGATTATGAAGAAATGTTTTCTCCTAAAAGACCCAAAGGCCCTGCGACAAATAAGATAGTGACCTGGCTAATTGCAATTGCCGGTCTTGCGCTGGCAGTTTTTGGCGGATACCTTGTTTATACCCGGACAAAGGATAAAAAAGGTACTGAGGTAAAAAAGCTGGAGCCAATTATTACTCAACAAGAGGATAGCCTGACAAAAGCAAAAGATACGGTTCAGGTAATAACAAACCAGGTTGACAGTTCAAATATGTATCGTTTTGTTATAGAGAAAGCTGCCAAACAAAGAGCTATAAGCAGGTACGCATATTTGCAAAGCATTAAGGTTAATGTAAAAATGGACACAAAAGATTCTGTTCTTTTCAATTTATATTTTGTTTTACCAGCCACAGCTGCTGATACAGCCCGAATCAGGGATTCACTACAGATCCGGTATAGCACTAGAGGCAAAACAGTGATCGAACTCAATTAATTTTTTAAAAACCCGTTGTTACCTATTGATTTTCTGATAATTTATTCTTAACATTGTTTCCCCATCGAAAAACCTCCGGCACCTTTATTACCTACCATCCCTTATTCTTAAAATTCGCTGTCGCACAACCTTTTTCCTGATCCTATGCTACATTGATTTATTCTGATTAGTAAACAACTGCTATATGAAAATTGCACAGCATTTTCGTCCCTTCCTGGAAAGACATCATTATTTGCAACTGCCTCAAATAGGAAGGTTTGAAGTGGTAGGCGAAAACCCGGCTGCCACTGAAAATGGTTATTCCAAAAAATGGATCAACTTTTCAGCAGATAAAAACGAGTCAACCGATTCAAACCTGGTTGCGTTTATTTCAAACAACATGAAGATCGAGAGTTGTATCACGGCGTCAGATCTCAGTAGCTTTATCAGTTCTATAAGAGAATTATTGATACAGGGGTTTGAAGTCGAGATCCCTGGAATTGGTTACCTGCATTTTGAACAAGGTAATATTCTAAAATTCTCTGGAAAAAATATTTATAAAAAAACTACCCAGAAGAGCTGGAAGAAATTTCCGGCGTCTATGTCCTCATCTTTCTGGTTATAACTATTGCTTGCTATATGAACACCGGGCTGTTACAAATTTGTGGCAGCCTTTTTTATTTACCCGGCTGCATTGCTACTATTAAAAATCCCTTTCGTCGCGGCCGAAACTATCGGCTCTTGTACTTTGGTAATTCTATGAAACAAAAAAAGTTACCATTTCTGATAACCTTTTCAGAGGTCCCGAGCGGATTCGAACCGCTGTAGGAGCTTTTGCAGAGCTCAGCCTAGCCACTCGGCCACAGGACCCTATTTATTTCCGATTTCAAGTTTTACATTTTAGATTTGTCCATAAGGACTCCTAAGAAGGGATCGGAAACGGGAGCAAATATAAGTCGTTTCCTTAAAAGATTATAATCCAAAAGCATATGTCACGAATTGCCGAATCGGAAATGATATTGAATGCAAGAGGCGCCATCTATCATCTGAACCTGAAACCTGATGAAATCGGCAACACCGTCTTTCTCGTCGGTGATCCTGACAGGGTAAAAGAAGTAAGCAAGCATTTTGATAAAATAGAATATAAAGGCGAATACCGCGAATTCATAACCCATACAGGAAGCATCGGTAAAAAAAGATTAACAGTTCTTTCAACCGGCATCGGTACAGATAATATTGATATTACCCTTAACGAATTGGATGCGCTGGTAAATATTGATCTAACCACCCGTGAAATAAAGGCAAAATTCACTTCGTTGAACATTATGCGGATCGGCACATCGGGAGCTTTGCAACCTGAAATTCCCGTTGATAGTTTTATCGCATCTACGCATGGACTTGGCATTGACAACCTGCTGAATTTTTACCGGCTTGAACAAAATGATGAAGAAAAGCAATTACTTCATTCATTTGTTACAAGCACTCAAATGCATTCTCAAATTGGTTACCCATATATTGCCGGTGCCAGCGGATCTTTGATAAAGCATTTTGTAAAAGATTTTTACCAGGGTATTACTGTTACCTGCCCGGGCTTCTATGGGCCACAAGGCCGGGTTCTCCGGCTGGGCATCAGCAACCCAGAATTGATCAACAGGCTTACTCAATTTCGATTTGGTCAGTATAGGATCACTAACTTTGAAATGGAAACATCGGCAATTTACGGATTGAGCAGGCTTCTTGGACACAACTGTCTTTCACTGAATGCCGTCATAGCAAATAGGGTAAGAAAAGAGTTTTCGAAGGACGGGAAAATGGCTGTTGAAAACCTGATTGTAAAGGTTTTAGAAATTGTTTCTCAAAATGTATAAGCAATAAAAAATGAAGACTGAATTTTATAAATACCAGGGTACCGGAAATGATTTTGTGATCATTGATAACCGCAATGGACATGATCTTAAATTGACTGTTGAACAGGTTAAGAAGCTTTGTGACCGCAAATATGGTATCGGCGCTGATGGGTTGATGCTGCTTAATGAAAAACCGGGGTACGACTTTGAAATGGTTTATTACAATTCCGATGGCCGTGAGGGAAGCATGTGTGGCAATGGCGGTCGTTGCCTGATAAAATTTGCCGAAAGCATCGGTATCCAAAAAGATTTATACAAATTTCTTGCGACAGATGGCGAACATGAGGCCAGGATAGATGCTGATGGGATCGTTTCACTTAAGATGAATGATGTTGATATTATTTTAAACCACCACAGCGATTTTTTGGTAGATACAGGTTCGCCTCATTATGTAAAACTGATTCCGCAACTTGCAAATCTTGATGTTTTTAAAAAGGGCCGTGAGATACGTTATAGTCGTGAGTTTGAAAAAGAAGGCATCAATGTAAATTTTGTTGAGCAGCTTGATGAGCCGGATAAAATTTTTGTAAGAACCTATGAACGTGGTGTAGAAAATGAAACTCTAAGTTGTGGCACTGGTGTTACTGCTGCTGCATTAGTTTGCTATCATAATGAAAATGGGTTTAATGAAGTTGAAGTAAAAACGCTTGGCGGCAGATTGAATGTGGAATTTGATCGTATTGATGATGGCAAATTCAGGAACATATGGCTTTGCGGCCCCGCTGAAAGAGTCTTTAATGGCCTTGTTGAACTATGATAATTCATCTTCATACTTCTTCACTATAATTTTTCCTGATGCGTTTTAATATTCGTGTTTATGGCATACTTATAAATGAAAAAAAACAGGTATTGGTTGCCGATGAATTTATCCGCGGTGGTTTGTATACAAAATTCCCCGGCGGTGGTTTGGAGTTTGGAGAAGGAACAAGAGATTGCCTGAAAAGAGAATTGAAAGAAGAATTAGGTATTGAAGCGGAAATTGGTGATCATATTTATACAACAGATTATTTTCAAATGTCTGCATTCCGTCCTGATGACCAGATCATTTCTATTTACTATTTCGCAAGGCAATTGGAAGAATTAAAAGTTCCTGTTCGAACAAAGGCATTTGATTTCGATGAAAAGCAAATGGAAATTTATACCAACACCGGTGAAGCAGAAACTTTTCGCTTAATTGAATGGGATGATTTTTCTGATGAAACAGTAACATTACCGATTGATAAGATCGTGGCAAAAATGATCAAGAATAGATAATGAATAGATAATGGTTGATAACTAATAGATGATAATTTTACTCTACTGATAATGCAACTATCATCTATCATCTGTTATCTATCATCTACCCACCTACCGGAATATCACTCAATGTATCCTCCTGTCCCATTGCTGCCCGTTTCATTTTTTTAGAAAGATCATGACCCAAATATTTTTCAATGCGGTAATGAACAAAGTAAATAACCGGCGTCAACAAAATAGCAACAACAAACTTGTAGATATAATTTACTATACCGATAGCAATTACCTGGTTAAGCGGCCATGGCGAACCCTGGTTTGCAACCAATTTTGGGTAAAAATAAAATGCAATAACAAGCACAACAAAACTGTCGATGAATTGTGAGACTAAAGTAGAGCCTGTAGCCCTTAGCCAAATATGTTTTTCACCGGTTCTTTTTTTTATGCTGCGAAAAACAAAAACATCTATTAACTGCCCGATGAGAAACGCTGTCATTGATGCAATAATAATTCCAAGTCCCTGTCCAAAAATTCCATTATATGCTGAGCTCATATTTTCAATACCTGCAGTTTGCTTGCTGGTTATCCACCAATTATTGGGTGTTGTTTGCATAGCTCCAAAAAGCATTATAAAACCATAGCCGATCAAAATAACTGCAAGCCAGCTAATGAACCTCACTCCTTTTCTCCCGTAATATTCATTAATGATATCCGTCATCACAAAAACTACCGGCCATAATAACACCCCGCAGGTTAGATTAAAAGAATAGGTATCGCCAAATAACCGGATACTTACCGGCTTCATGCCAAGTGTTTCTTCAAGCGAAAATATTTTTACACCCATGAATTCTGCCACCATTGCATTAGCAATTAAAAATCCTGATAAAACTATGAACAGCCTTGTCGGTTTGTCTTTAAGAATATTATGAATCATGATCCGTAATTATGAACATTTAAAAACAAGAGAAATATTAATTGAAGTATTAAAAATAAAATATTAATAACGATAAGCCAGCCGGGAACAATCGAAAGACTTTTTCTATTAGCAAAAAATAATACCAGGTAACAAAGATTGGCAAGTGGGTTAAATAAAACTGCAAACACAAACCCGATGATAATGATATAAGACGAAAGATCAGGATCGGAAATAAAATTCTCTATTTGTAAGATGAATGCCGGTATAAAAATAAGATTGCAGATGAAAGCCAGTCTTGACAAAAATAAAAGCCAGCGCATCGGGGATTTTTCGTGTAAAATAGCATTATTTTGTCAGCCTTAAACAACCCCGATTATATGAAGAATTCATGGTTTAAGAAACTGATTCCTCACGGAATAGCAGTACTGATATTCCTCGTTATAGCATTCATTTACTGCAAACCTGTGTTAGAAGGAAAGGCAGTTGCACAACATGATATCACTCATTGGAAAGGTTCCATTCAGCAATCCGTTGAATATGCAAAAACACATAACGGCGTTTATCCTCTTTGGACAAACAGCATGTTCGCCGGCATGCCAACTTTTCAAATCGGGTATACATCCAATAACAAAATTCCCTGGATAGCACACCAGATATTTTCTCTTGGTTTACCAAAGCCTGTAAACTTTTTTTTCCTTGCCTGTATTTGTTTTTATTTTTTATGTGTCGTTTTGAGAGTGAGAACGGTGTTTGGAGTTCTAGGTGCACTGGCATTTGCTTACGCCACTTATAATCCCGTTATTATAGCTGTTGGCCACGATACTAAAATGTTGTCGATCGCTTACATGCCGGCTTTACTTGCTTCTATCATTCTAATTTATGAAAAGAAATATTGGCTCGGAACAGGACTTACCGCCTTGTTTACTTCAGTTCTTATCACCCAAAATCATCCCCAGATCGATTATTACCTTTTTCTTGCTATTGCCATCATGACAATTTTTTATGCAGTGCGTTGGATAATAAAGAAAGAATTGAGGCATCTTGGATTAGCAATCATTTTTACACTTGTGGCTGGGTTAACCGGTGTCCTTACAAACGCAGTAAGTATACTTTCCACTTATGAATATCAAAAAGAAACGATACGTGGTGGTGCTCGTTCATTAGTCGATTCAACTTCGAAAAACGAAGATGCAAAAGACGGTCTTACGAAAGATTATGCTTTTAGCTATAGCGTAAATATTTTCGAACCATTAGTGATGATGGTACCAAGAATGTATGGGGGCAGCAGTGACCACTTAGAAATTTCTGAAGAGAAATCAAAAGCAATTGCGAACCTAAGAGCTTTACCACAGGATGCACAACAATTCTTATTAAATAATTTTGGATTCTTTGGTCAAACCGATGCGGGGGAATTATACGCCAGAACATATTGGGGCGGCATCGGTGGCACTTCCGGTCCACCCTATGTTGGAGCTATCATTTGTTTTCTTGCAATTCTTGCAATGTTTGTTTTAGACAATCGTCATAAATGGTGGATATTAACAACAATTGTTCTTACCGTTATGATGTCATGGGGCAGTTATTTTGATTCGTTTAATAGCATATTGTATAATTTTCTTCCATTATACAACAAGTTCAGAGCTCCTTCAATGATCTTGGTTATTCCGCAATTATTACTTCCGTTACTTGCTGCACTTGGCTTAAATGCAATGGCAAATGCCAGGGATAAAAAAGTATTGTTCAGGCAACTTAAAAACGGGGCATTTGTAACAGCAGGAATATTTGTCATCTTTTTCCTGCTGTACTTTAGTTTTGATTTCCTTAATGAAGGTGCAAAACAATTACTGCGTGACGAAAGACTTACTCAACAGCAGCAGGCATTGGATCTGGTAAGGCAATTTATTAATGCTTTGGTAGAAGACCGAAAAGCATTAATGTTAAATGATATTCTTCGTTCCTTCGGATTTATAGCTGTAACTGCAATATTGCTATTCATGTTTGTCCGGAATATAATAAAACCACTTGTCCTGGGGGTGTTGGCTGGTATTTTTGTTTTGATCGATCTATTGCCAATTGATAGCCGTTATTTGAATAAAGACAATTATAAAGACACTGAAGAAAATCAATTAGCATTTCGGCAAACACAAAAAGACAAAGAACTCCTTGCTGATAAATCGTTTTTCAGGGTTTATAATGTAAGCGAGGGTGGGACTGTCGATGGCGACCGGTTTAGCGAAAACATTACCTCCTACTATTATAATTCGGCCGGGGGTTACCATCCAGCAAAGATTGCCACCTACCAGGAACTGATCGAAAATAAGCTTGCAAGACAACAACCAAACACTTATGTGCTTGATATGTTAAACATCAAATACTTCATCCAGAAAGAACCAAATGGACAAACAACCGCGTATGAAAAAAATAATGGTGCTTTAGGAAATTGCTGGCTGGTAAAAAGCATTCAATTTGTAAAAGACGCCAATGCAGAAATGAATGCTCTTGGCAATTTCAATCCGAAGGATACAGCAGTTGTACAAGATACCTTCAAATCATCAATTCCATTTGAACCTGTTCCTGACAGCACTGCTTCTATTGCATTGGTAAAAAACGATAATGATGTGATCACTTATACTTTCAATGCTGCAAGTAATCAGTTTGCGGTATTCAGCGAGATCTATTATAAAAGCGGATGGAAAGCATATATTGATGGTAAAGAAGCGCCAATTGTAAAAGTGAATTATGTATTGCGTGGGCTAGCTTTTCCAGCAGGCAAACATGAAATTAAATTTGAATTCAAACCACAGGGGTACTACCAGGGTAAAAGCATTACTTCTATTTTCACGATCGTATTGGTCGCAATACTGGCCATCGGGATATTTATGGAATGGCGGAACAGGAAACAAACTGCTCTTGCCAATCGTGTTTGACGACTGACGATTTTATGAGTATTTTGCCGATATGAACTCACCGGCTGTTAGTGTCATTCTCCCGGTTTATAACTGCGAAAAATTTATTGGTAAAGCCATTAAAAGTGTGCTGCAACAAAGTTTTTCTGACTTTGAACTGATTATTATCAATGACGGAAGCACAGATAAAACAGAATTTGCCATTCTTGCATTTGCCGATCCAAGGATCATATATATAAAAAATCAAATCAATAAAGGACTAATATTTTCTTTGAACAGGGCTATTGAACTGGCGCAGGGAAAATATATTGCCCGCATGGATGCTGATGATATTTGCTTGCCTGAAAGATTGGCAAAACAAAAGAACTTTCTCGACCAAAACGAAAACGTATCCGTTGCAGCAACAACAATTGACTTTATAAATGAACAAGGTGAAAAGACCGGAGTTTGGAACTTAGACAGAAAAACAATAACAGCAGAACAAATAAAAAAACAAATGCTTTATGAAAACTGCATAGCGCATCCGACTGTAATGATGCGTGCCGGGATATTAAAAAACCTAAAGTATAATGAGCAACAAAAAAATATTGAAGATTACGATCTCTGGCTACGGGTGCTGAATCGTGGAATGAGTATTGCAAAAATAGACGAGCCATTATTACTGTACAGAACGCATGATGAATCAGTAACAAGTATCTACCTGAAAAAGAAAAATGTATTTTTCCGACATGCAGGAATGAAACTAAAATTTTTAACGGGCGGAAAAGTAAACTCATTTAGCTTCATGGTTGCCGGAAGCTTACTACTTGACCTGGTTAAAGGAGTTGCTAAAGCTATTAAAAATTTATTTTACTGAATGTATTGGCTGCTGATCATAAAAAGAGTTATTGAGGATATTTTCATCTACCCTTTCATCTTACTGGGAAGATTAGCAGCATTAAGACGTCCGCTGAAGAAACAATACAAAGTGTTTTTCTTTTTCCCTTTTTATCATACCGGCGGCGCTGAAAAAGTACATGCTCAGATAGCAGCAGCAACCGGCGGCAGTGATTGCATTGTTTTTTTTACAAAAAGATCATCCGATGATCGTTTTCTTGAAGACTTCAAAAAAACCGGCTGTGATATAAAAGATATTTCAAAGTTCACTGATGATAAGTGGCTTTATTTTTTGAATTTATTTTATCGCGGTATTATCACAGGTCATATTAACAGGCAACATCAGAAACCAATAGTGTTTAATGGTCAATGTAATTTTGGATATAAAATAAGTCCGTGGGTCAAAAGATCGATCCCGCAAATTGAACTCATACATTCACTAAACAGCTTTTCATATATCCGCATTCCTTTTTTGCCATTTATCAAGAGAACAGTTATGATCAGCAAGAAAAGAATTGATGACCATAAAGAATTATATCAGCGTTATAAGATTCCAGCCTCGTATACAGAAAAAATACAGCATATACCTAATGCGATCAGTTTACCGCAACAAATAGCTCCAAAAAGCAAAAATGATCTTTCAGTCCTCTATGTTGGACGTGGTACAGAAGAAAAAAGAGTCAAACTCGTTGCTGAAACAGCGAAACTGTTGCAAAATGAGAAGATACAGTTCGAAATGCTTGGCGATGTTTCTGAAGCAGTAAACCCGGGTGATTACTCTTTTATAAAGTTCTATGGCAATACCAACGACGAAAAATTAATTGCCGGAGTTTATACAAAAGCTAATGTATTGATCCTTACTTCAACAACTGAAGGATTTCCAATGGTCATAATGGAAGCGATGGCTCATGGCTGTGTTATTTTAAGTACTGCAGTTGGCGATATACCTTACCATGTTAAAAACAATGAGAATGGTTTTCTTTTCAGCAACACCATGGATGAAGCAACGATTATCAGTGAAGCATCAGAAAAAATTATTTGGTTGAAAAACCACCGGAATGAGCTGAATAGAATGTCTGATAACAATATTGAATATGCAAAACATAATTTTGGTATAGAAAGATTTAATAAAGATTACAGAGAACTGTTTTTATCAGTAAAACCCGGAAGTTGAAGCCACTTAGTTTTATAATCATTACTTACAATCGTCCTGCTGATATGCTGGAACTATTGCAAAACATCAGTGGGCTTGACCAGGCTTCCGGATTACTGGAAGAAATAATAGTGGTGAACAATGCTTCAACAGATGATTATACGGAAGTAAAGAATTATATAAACTCATCTACCGCCCTTCCTTTCCGTTATTTTGATGCACCTGAAAATCTTGGAGTAGCTAAAGGAAGAAATTTTGCTTTAAGAAAAGGAAATGCTCCGATCATCATTATGCTTGATGATGATGCGGTGTTACAAAATAAGGACTGCCTGGTTAATCTTTTAAATGAGTTCGAAACAAGCAACACAGAAAAACCAAAGGCGATCGTTTCTTTCAAAATACTTTACTACGAGAACTTGCAGATGCAAAAGAATGGGTTGCCGCATAAACGTTATGAAGAGTATAAAGACAAGTCTTTTTTTGAAACCTATTTTTATGCCGGTGGCGCCCATGCCATAAAAAGAGAAGTGATCGAAAAACTTGGAGAATATCCGGCTGATTTCTTTTATGGGATGGAAGAATATGACCTTGCTTACAGAATTCTTGATGCAGGTTACTCGATTGTTTACAGTGATAAAATAGTAATGCTTCATAAAGAATCACCACTTGGCCGGAAACCCAAAAAAGAAAAGCTGCAGATGATGTGGGTGAATAAAAGCAAAGTGGCATGGCGATATTTACCAAAAAAATATTTTTACTCAACTGCTTTTATGTGGTCGTTGCAATATCTTAAAGAAACCGGTTTTAATTTAGGCGGATTCTTTAGCGGCTGGCAAAAAGTTTTCAATATTTCATCGACAGAAAAGAGAACAGCAATTCAGCAAACTACAATGGATTATCTTCGAAAAGTGAAAGCAAGATTGTGGTATTAAATCAAAAACATGTATTTAAAGAATTATATTATACAAATAGGAAAGGATATAATAATAAGGTTTCCAAAAAAAATTGGCCGGCTTTTCGGGTATTTAGGAGAACTAATCAGGTTCAGAAATAAAAATGACAAAAGATTCACCGTTAAAACAAGAGATATTTATCCATGTCTTAAAGACAAGATCATTAAAACCCCATTTGATCATCATTACACATATCACCCTGCATGGGCAGCAAGAATTCTTGCACAAACAAAACCAGCATATCATGTTGACATTTCTTCTATTTTAAGTTTCAGCACAATTGTATCTGCATTTGTTCCTGTAAAATTTTATGATTATCGCCCTGCCGATCTGAAATTGAATAACCTTGAATCAGCGTTTGCTGATCTGAAACAACTCAATTTTCCAGACAATTCGATTCCTTCTTTATCATGCATGCATACTATTGAACATATTGGTCTTGGCCGCTATGGAGATGAAATAGATCCGCAAGGAGATATTATATCTATTAATGAATTAAAAAGGGTTTTAAAACCAGGCGGTGATCTTTTATTCGTTACTCCAGTTGGTAAACCTAAAATTGAATTCAATGCACATCGCATTTATAGCTATGAACAGATCATTGAATATTTTTCTCCCCTCACTTTAAAAGATTTTTCTTTGATACCAGACGCCGGAGGTATTATAATGAATGCTGATCCGGCATTAGTAAAGGAACAGCAATATGGCTGCGGTTGTTTCTGGTTTAAAAAACAAAACTGATGTTTAAAAGTATATTCAAGAAAAAGGAGGTCATAAATCATGAAGAGCAGTTGGCTGAATGGGAAAAGAATGGCCGTCCATCTCCCCCGCCCCATATAGTAAAGCAAATGGTTATCGAAGAATACCGGAAAAAATTTCAAACAAGTATCCTTATAGAAACAGGAACCTATCTGGGTGATATGGTGGAAGCTCAACGGGATCATTTTGAAAAGATCTATTCAATTGAATTGAGTGAAAAATTATTTAGCCGGGCAAAAAAAAGATTCAAAGCCTACCCGCATATATATATTCTTCATGGCGATAGTGGAATTGTTTTAAATAAATTAGTAAATGAGATCGACAAGCCTGCTCTTTTCTGGCTCGATGGGCATTACTCCGGTGGCATAACTGCAAAGGCAGAAAAAGAATGTCCGGTGCCCGATGAGCTTAATGCAATTTTAAAAAGCTCACTGCATCATGTAATTCTAATAGACGATGCAAGGTTGTTTAATGGCACTCACGATTATCCCACTGTAGAAGAAATAAGCAACATTATTATAAAGAATGAGAAAAATTATTTTTTAGAGATCAAAGATGATATTTTACGACTCCTCCCGGGTTAAAATAAAGTTATCTGCGTTTCGGTTTTGAAATCCGGATGATTTTTTTGTAAATTGATTTGAATTTCTTGTGTAATTTTTCCCTGTTCACATCTCTATTAAAACCTAAACAACATGCCAGGCCCAAAATTTA
>Ga0209797_10001059_pt1 | contig 13807 bp, 13 predicted proteins | sample DOMMetBare3Fresh_2_FD_187472 | JGI IMG/M metagenome (GOLD analysis project Ga0209797, IMG submission 187472) | Wetland sediment microbial communities from St. Louis River estuary, USA, under dissolved organic matter induced mercury methylation -... | ecosystem: Environmental > Aquatic >... | reverse complement strand
GCCGCGATCCCACCCGACCCCGCGGTGGGAGCGCTGCTGGCGCGGCTGGCGCCGCGGTACCGGCTCGGGATCCTCTCGAACTGGCCGCTGGCCGCCACGATCGACCGGTACGCGGAGGGCGCGGGCTGGACGGCGCACCTGGCCGCGATCGTCGTCTCCGAGCGGGTCGGAACGATCAAGCCGCACCCGGCGATCTTCCGGGCGGCCGAGGCGGCGCTCGCGGGACCGGGCCGAGCGCCGCTCGAGGGGAGCCGGATTCTCCACGTCGGCGACGACTGGGCGGCCGACGTCGTGGGGGCGAGGGCGGCCGGCTGGCGCGCCGCCTACCTGCGGGCACGCCCCGCGGATTCACCCCTTCCCGGCAGCGAGCCGGACGGCGCAGCGGCGCCTGATGTCGTCCTCGACCACCTCGTGGACCTCGAGGAGGCGCTGGAGATCGTCGATCGCTGAGGCACCGCCCGCCGCACGGCAGCCCGGCCCCGGACCGGTGCGCCCCGCTATCCTCCGCTCGTGGAGACGCGCGACCGGACGGCGAACATCGGGATCCTCGGCGCGGCCCTCGTCGCATGGGCCGTCGTGGCCCTGCTCGTCCTGAATCGCGACCCGCGGGAGGACCCGGTCGCCGGCCTCCTCGGCGCGATCTCGATGGGAACGGCCGTCGGCCTGACCACGGCGCCGCTCTTCTGGCTTGCCGCCTTCGCCCGCCACGGCCGGATCGCCTATCGCGGCGACTGGCTCCGCGCCGGCCGGCGCGGCCTGTGGGTCGGGCTCGTGATCGGGCTCTTCGTCGAGCTTCGTGTCCTGGGCGTCTTCAGCATCCCCATCGCCCTCTTCATCGTCGTCCTCGTCGTCTTCGCCGAGCTCACGCTCAGCTTCGAGCGCTGAGCCGGCAGCCACCGGAGGTCGTCCATGCCCGCCACGCCCGAGCTCAAGGCCCGCGCCGCGGCCGCCGTCGAGGCCGCCCGGCCGACGATCCTGGAGCTCTCTGCCCGGATCCACGCCAACCCGGAGCCGGCCTTCGAGGAGTTCCGGGCTGCCGCCTGGTGCGCCGAGGCGATCGCCCGCCACGGATACGCCGTGGAGCACCCGGCCGGACGGCTGGCGACGGCGGTCCGGGGCCGGCTCGTGGGCGGCAAGGGGCCGGACGGGCCGCGGATCGGGGTCCTCGCCGAGTACGACGCGCTGCCCGGCCTGGGGCACGGCTGCGGCCACAACACGATGGCCGCCTCCGGCGTGGGCGCGGCGATCGCCCTCGCCGCGCTGCGCGACGAGTTCGCCGGGGAGATCGTCTTCCTGGGCACGCCCGCGGAGGAGCGGGGGAGCGGGAAGCAGTTCATGCTCGACGACGGGCTCATGGCGGGCCTCGACGCGGCGCTCCTCTTCCACCCCGGCGACCGCGACATGGTGGGCTGCATGCTCCTCGCCAGCGAGGACGTCGACGTCACCTTCACCGGCAAGGCGGCCCACGCCGCCGGCGAGCCGTGGGAGGGCAAGAACGCGCTCGACGCGGCCGTGCTGCTGTTCGGGGCGACGGGCCTGTGGCGGCAGCAGCTCCCGCAGCACGCCCGGGTCCACGGGATCATGCTCGAGGGCGGGACGGCGGCCAACATCATCCCCGACCGGGCGACGGCCCGGTTCATGATCCGAAGCACGGACCAGGCCTACTACGAGTCGATGCGCGGGCGCTTCCGGGCGCTCGTCGAGGGCGCGGCGATGATGGCCGACGTCACCGGAGAGGTCGTCTTCTCGGGCGGCTCGACGACGATGAAGGACAACGCCGTCCTGGCCGGGCTCTGGCGGGCGAACCTGGAGGTGGGCGGCCGCGTCGACGAGGGAATCGACCCGGAGCACATCGGCAGCTCCGACATGGGCAACGTCTCGCTCGTCCTGCCCACCATCCACCCGACGCTCGCGATCTGCGACCACGGGGTGCCCTGGCACTCCATCGCGTCGCGCGACGCCGCAGCCACGCCCCGCGCCGACGAGACGACGCTTCTGGCCGCGACGCTCGTCGCCCAGACGGCGCTGGACCTGCTAGCGGACCCGTCGCTCGTGGACGCCGCATGGCGGGAGCTCCGCGGGGAGGGGTGAAGGGGCTCGGATGACTCTGCGGGGGTGGAGGTCGCCGTCGATCCTCGTGCTGGCCGTCATCGTCGTCGCCGTCGGTTGCTCGCCTGGGAGCACACCGCCGGCCACGGGCGACCCGACGGTCCAGGCGCTCATGGCCGCGGCCCGCGAGCTGCTGGAGCGACGCACCGCGGCGCTGGTGGAGGGGGCAGTCTCGGAGCCGCCGGTCGGACCGCTCGGATCGGGCGGGGCCCACGGCCTCACAAATCCGGCCGGGCCGGCCCCGATCAACGAGCCCTGACGCGCGCTATCATCGGCGGGCGCCCCGCCGGACGGCGGACACGAACCGGCGGCGCCCGCACCGGCGGCCGACGCATCGCGCGACGCACGGGCCCTCGCCCGCGCCGTCGCCCGGACGCCAGGAGGTTTCGCGTGACCGACCGGCACGGCCACGAGCCTGGCCAGGAGCCCGGCCACGATCCCGCCGCGGGGGGGTCCGAGGGCTGGCGCGCCCCGGGAGCGTTCCCCGACCCCGACTACGGCCACCTCAACGGATGGGACCGCGACTTCGAGGCCTTCTCCGACTTCGACCTGCCGACCTATGTCGGTCCGACGACGTTCTCCGGGCTTCCCTGGGTGACCGACCCGGCCGAGATCCGCCGGCTCGGCACGGACGTCGCGATCGTCGGGGCGCCGTTCGATGACGCGGTCAGCCACCGGCCCGGCGCCCGCTTCGGCCCGCGCGCGATCAGGGAGGCCAACTACTCGTCGGGCTCGGTCAACTCGCTCCAGCTCGGCCACGTCGAGCTCTTCGAGGTCCTGACCGTCGTCGACGCCGGTGACGCGAACGTCATCCCGGCCTGGACCGAGCGCGGCCACGCCTTCATCTACCGCAAGGTCCGCGAGGTCGCCGAGACGGGCGCCATCCCGATCATCCTGGGCGGCGACCACTCCATCACCTGGCCGTCGGCCACCGCGATCGCCGAGGTCCGCCGGCCGGGCAGCATCGGGATCGTCCACTTCGACGCCCACGCCGACACGGCGCCCGAGGACTGGGGGGTCCTGGCCGGGCACGGGACCCCGATGCGGCGGCTCATCGAGAGCGGCGCGGTGAAGGGCAAGAACTTCGTCCAAATCGGCCTGCGCGGGTACTGGCCGCCCGTCGACGTCTTCGAGTGGATGAAGGCCCAGGGTATGCGCTGGCACCTGATGCGCGAGATCGAGGAGCGTGGCGCGGAGGCCGTCATCGACGACGCGATCGCCGAGGCCCTCGACGGGCCGGATGCGGTCTACCTCTCGATCGACATCGACGTCATCGACCCCGGCATGGCGCCCGGCACGGGGACGCCGGAGCCCGGGGGGATGCTGACCCGCGAGGTGCTGCGGGCGATCCGCCGGATCGTCGGCGCGGTGGACCTGGCCGGGATGGACATCGTGGAGGTCTCCCCGCCGTACGACCACGCCGAGATCACGGCGGCGGCGGCGAACCGCTGCGCGCTCGAGGCGATCTCGGCCCTGGCCGTCAAGAAGGCGGCGGGCGGCGACGTGCGGTTCAGGCGCGGATAGGGGCGCAGGCAGCGGGCCGGGGCTCCGCGGCGCCCCCGAAGCAGCCGCGCGTCGTAGGATCAGCCCATGACCTCGACGCCCGGTCGCGAGACCCCGGCTGAGGCGCTGGCGCGCCTCTACGACCTCGACCTGCTCGACGACCCCGGCGACCTCGACCTCTGGACGGCCCTCGCCGCCGAGGCGGACGGCCCCGTCCTGGAGCTGATGGCGGGGAGCGGCCGGATCGCGATCCCGCTCGCCGAGGAGGGGCACGCCGTCACCGCCGTGGACCTCGACCCGGCCATGCTCGCCCGCGCCCGCCGGCGCGCCGCGTCCGCCGGGCCCGAGGTGGAGGCCCGCCTCGACCTCGTCCCGGGCGACGTCGCCGGGCTCGCCCTGGAGCCCGCCCCTGGCGTGCCCGCCCGGCGGTTTCGCCTCGCCTTCATCGCCCTCAACTCGATCCTCCTCCTCCCCAGCCGGGGCGCCCAGCGCGCCGCGTGGGAAGCGCTCGCCGCGCACCTGGTGCCCGGCGGGGTGGCGGCGGTGGACACGTGGCTCCCCGACGCCCACGACCTGGCCCGCTACGACGGGCGCCTCCACCTGGAGTACCACCGGCCTGATCCCGAGACTGGGCGGTGGGTCACGAAGATGGCCGCGGCCCAGCACGACGCGGCCACCCAGACCGTCGCCCTCACGACGATCTACGAGGAGGGCGACCCGGGGGAGCCCGCCAGCCGCTGGGTCCGGCGAGACGTCGTCCGCCTCGTGACGGCCGACGAGCTGCGGGCGATGGCCGAGGCCGCCGGCCTCGACGTTGAGCTCGTCGCCGGCGGCTACGACCTCGAGCCCCTGGGGCCCCATGACGATCGGGCGGTCGTGATCGCCCGAATGCCGGGCTCAGGGGGGCGCGATTGAGCGTGGTATCGTCGGGCTGATGTCTGCCGCGAACGCTCCCATCCGCCTCCTCCTCGTGGAGGACGTGCCCCAGGTCGCCCAGTACGTGCGCGGCCTGCTGAACGCGCAGACGCACGTGAAGCTCGTCGACGTCGTGAGCGACGGCGGCCGTGCGGCTGCCCAGGCGCACCAGCTGCGCCCCGACGTCATCATCGTCGACTGGCTCCTCCAGGGACGCACGAAGGGCGAGAAGGTCGTCGCCCAGATCCGCGAGAGCGGCCTCGGCATCCCGGTGGTGGTCCTGACCGTCCCCCAGAGCCCCGTGGCCATCGATCCCGCCTCCGGCATCGACGCCGTCCTGGGGATGCCGTTCTCGGGCTTCGAGCTCGTCAACGTGGTGGTCTCGATGCACCAGGCGGCGCTCGCGGCGAACGACAGCGTCCGCTCCTCGCTGATCGTGGTGTACGCGCCCAAGGGCGGGGTCGGGAAGACGACCGTCGCCTTCAACCTCGCCGTCGCCCTTGGCCAGGCCGGGACGCGAACGGCCCTCATGGACGGCAACCTCCAGTTCGGTGACCTCCGCTCGCTCCTCCGGGTTCCCGCGGACGCCCCGTCGATCCTGGACCTGCCGACCGACCGGATCGGGGAGAGCGACCTCCAGGACGTCCTCTGGCGCGACCCGTCCGGCATCGACATCCTCCTCGCGCCCCCGCGCGTCGAGATGGCCGAGATGGTCAGCGTCCGTGACGTGGAGAAGGCCCTCTCGCTCCTGCGCCGGCTCTACGGCGCCGTCGTCGTCGACATGCCGTCCGCCCTCGGCGACATCCCGCTGGCCCTCCTCGACGCCGCCGACACGATCCTCGAGATCGTGACCTACGACTCGATGACGATCCGGAACACGCTGGCGATCGCGGACGCGTTCCGCTCGATCGGCTACCCGGCATCGAAGGTGCGTTACGTCGTGAACCGAGCGGACTCGACCGGCGGCATCGCGGCCGAGGACCTTGCCCGCGCCCTGGGCCGCATACCGGAGCACACGATCGTCTCCGACGGTCGGCTGGTCGTCCAGGCGAACAACGAGGGGCTCCCGTTCGTCCTCGCGAACCCGGACGCCCCGATCAGCCGCGACATCGCGAAGATCGCCGCGGACCTGGTTCGGGCCGCCCCTGCCGCCGCCGGGCGGCGCTGACGCGGTGGCCGACCCGCGCCCGATCGGCGTCTTCGACTCGGGGGTCGGCGGCCTCACCGTCCTCCGCGAGATCCTCCGCCGCCTGCCCGCCGAATCGACGGTCTACCTCGGCGACAACGCACGGGCGCCCTACGGGACGCGCTCCGACGCCGAGGTCCGCCAGTTCAGCACGGAGGCGCTCGACCGGCTCGTCCGGGAAGACGTGAAGGCGCTCGTGGTGGCCTGCAACACGTCGACGGCCGTGGCCCTCGGCGAGTACCGCCGGCGCTACGACACGCCGGTCCTCGGCGTGATCCGGCCGGGGGCCCAGGCCGCCGCCCTCGCGACCCGGACGCGGCGCGTCGGCGTCGTCGCGACGCCGGCCACCATCCGGTCGCACGCCTACTTCGACGCGATCAAGGAGGAGAACCCGGCGGTCGAGGTCTACGAGCATGCGACCCCGACGCTCGTGCCGCTCGTGGAGGCCGGCGGGCTCAGCGGCCCGGAGGTCGCGGCCGCCGTGGCGGACGCCCTGGCGCCGCTCCTCGGCCGGCGCGGCGAGAACGGGGAGTTCATCCACCCACTGCCGTCGTCGGCGAAGATCGACACGCTCCTCCTCGGATGCACCCACTACCCGCTCCTGCGTGCGGTCCTGCAGGCCGCCGTGGGGGAGGGCGTCGCGATCGTCGATTCCGCGACCGCCACCGCCGGCGCGCTGGCCGAGCTCCTCTCGGTGAACGGGCTCGAGGCCCCGGGCTCCACGCGCGGGACGGCCGCGGACGCCGGCGGCGAGGGCCACCATCCGACGGCCGTTCGGGCCGTCCCGCCGATCCACCGGGTGATGACCACGGGCGACGTGGGCGCCTTCGAGCGGATCGCGGCGCGGATGTTCGGCGACGCCTTCCCCGCGGTGGAGGCCATCGCGCTCGAGCCCGCCGTCCGGTGAGCGGCGCGCGTCGCCCGGGCCGGACGTCCTCGGCCGCAGCGTGGCAGGCCGGCTTCCTCGTGGGCGCGGCGCTGGGGGCAGCCGCGACCGTCCTCGGGCGCCGCGCGGAGGTCGAGGCCCGGCACGGTCTCGTCGACTGGGGCGCCGTCGAGCGCCTCGCGGAGGGCCGTCTGCGCAACGCGGCGGGACGCCTCTCGGCGGATGAGGTCGCGGCGACCGGTCCCGCCTACGAAGCCGCGATGCGGCGGGTGGTTCCCGCCCTCGAGGAGGCCCTGCAGACGCCGCTCCCCGGGATCGTGGAGCGGGTCGCCGTGGTCGACCGCGCGGGCTGGGTCCGGGCCAACCTCGCCACCTTCTCCGGGCTCTTCGGCCGGCTGGAGGGGGAGCTCCTCGACCAGATCGTGCCGCCCGGCGCCGGGCTCGGGAAGGCCTCGCTCGCCCTCGCCAACCGCTGGATCACGACCCGCCAGTTCGCGCTCCTCCTGGGCTTCATGGGCCAGCGCGTCCTGGGCCAGTACGACCTCGCCCTCCTCTCCGCCGAGGCCGAGCCGGGCCAGCTCCTCTTCGTGGAGGAGAACGTGCGCCACACTGCCCGGACCCTCGGCGTGCCGCTCGACCCGTTCCGCACCTGGATCGCCCTCCACGAGACGACCCACGCGTTCGAGTTCGAGGCCCACCCCTGGCTCCGCCCGTACCTGGCCGAGCGCCTCGAGCGGCAGCTCGACGGTCTCTCGCGGAGCACCTCCAGCCTGGGCCGGGATGCTCCGAGGATCCTGGGGCGGGCGCTCCGCGGGGGCGACGGCCACTGGCTGGAACGCCTGATGTCCGACGAGCAGCGGCGCCTCTTCCGGGAGACCCAGACCGTCATGAGCCTGCTGGAGGGCTTCTCCGACCACGTCATGGACGAGGTCGGCCGCGACCTGGTGCCGGACGTGGCGACGATCAGCCATCGATTCCACGCCCGCCGCGCCACCCGCTCGCCGATGGAGCGGGCGATCCTGCGGATCACCGGGCTCGACCTCAAGCTGGAGCAGTACGCCCGCGGCGAGCGCTTCGTGGCGGCCGTCGAGCGCGCAGCCGGCCCCGCCGGCCTGCGCCGCCTCTGGGAGGGCCCCGAGACGCTGCCGCGCGACGGCGAGCTGGAGCGGCCGGAGCGATGGGTGCGCCGCGTCGTCGGGACGAACGCCGGATCGGGCTCGACGGGGACGCGGGCATGACCGGGCCGGGCAGCGGGCCGGGCGGCGTCCCCCGCGCCATCGCCCTCTCGCCGGTGCTCTCGGCCCGCTACCGCCCGGAGGACGTGGCGGCCATCCGCGCCGCAGCCCCGGGGTCGCGGATCGTAACCCTGTCCCACGAGGGGATGGCCGACGGGCCGATCGACGACGTGGAGGTCCTCCTCCACGGCTGGCTGGCCGCGGATGCGTACGAGCGGCTCCTCGCCCGGGCGCCGGGGCTGCGCTGGGTGCACTCGGCGGCCGCCGGCGTGGAGCGGCTCATGACGTCGGCCGGCCGGGCCCGCGGGATCACCATCACGAACGGGCGCGGCGTCTTCAGCCGCCCGATCGCCGAGTACGTCCTCATGATGGTTCTCGCGGTGAACCGCCGCCTGCCCCAGCTCCTCGAGCTCGCGGCTGAGCGGACGTGGCAGCCGCTGGAGGGGCGCGAGCTGCGGGACACGACCCTCGGCATCGTCGGCTTCGGCAGCATCGGGCGGGCGATCGCCGAGGTGGCGGTCCCGTTCGGGCCGCGGATCCTGGCCATGCGCCGATCGGGCGGTCTGCGTCCCGGCGAGCCGCCGCTCCCGCCGGGCGTCGAGCTCGGCGGCCCCGAGACCTTCGGCGACGTCCTCACCGCCGCCGACTTCGTCATCCTGGCCCTCCCGCTGACGCCGGCGACGGAGGACCTCGTCGACGACCGGGTCCTGGCCCTCATGAAGCGGAGCGCCTGGCTGGTGAACGTCGCCCGGGGCCGGCTCATCGTGGAGCGCGCCCTGCTGCGGGCCCTCCGCGAGGGGACGATCGGCGGCGCCGTCCTCGACGCGTTCCGCGAGGAGCCGCTCCAGCCCGATTCGCCCTTCTACGGGCTGCCGAACGTGATCGTGACGCCCCACACCTCGTGGTCCAGCGGCCGCGTCCTGGGCGCGACCGTGGAGCTCTTCGGCGAGAACCTGCGGCGCTACGCTGCCGGCGAGCCGCTTCTCAACACGGTGGACGCAGGCGCCGGATACTGACGGCATGCAGATCGCGATCGTCGGGCTTGCCGGGGCCGGCAAGACCACCGTCTTCAACACCCTCACGCGCGGCAACGTGCAGACCGGCGGCTTCGGCGGGATGGAGCTTCACGTCGGGGTGGTCAAGGTCCCCGACGAGCGGCTCGACCGCCTCGCCGAGATCTTCCGGCCCAGGAAGGTCGTTCACGCCGACGTCACCTACGTCGACCTGCCGGCGCCGCCGGCCTCGTCCGACGGGCGCGTCGGGACCGAGGAGCTGCCCGCGGAGCACCTGGGGCGGCTGCGCGACGCGGATGCGCTCCTGCACGTGGTGCGGGCCTGGGACGATCCGCATCATCCGCACCCGGCCGGCTCGGTCGACCCCTGGCGGGATCTCGAGCAGCTCGACCTCGAGTTCGTCCTGGCGGACCTCGCGATGGTCGATCGGCGCCTCGAGCGGCTGCGCGGCTCGGGTCGCCACGGCACCCCGGCCGAGCGCGAGGCGAACGAGCGGGAGGGGGCCATCCTGGAGCCGATCCGGGTCGGGCTCGCGGCCGGCCACCCGATCCGGGACGCGGGCCTCGACCTCGACGACGAGAAGGCCCTGCGCGGCTTCCGCTTCCTGACCCAGAAGCCGGTCCTCGTCCTCCTGAACGTGGGCGAGGGCGACCTGGCCGGGTCCGGGGAGCTCGTCGCATCGATCGCCGCCCGCTACGACCACCGGCACGTGCTCGTGGACGCGCTCTCGGCCCGGATCGAGATGGAGCTGGGCCAGCTCGACGACGAGGAGGCCGCGGTCTTCGGCGCGGAGCTGGGGATCACGGAAAGCAGCCTGGACCGGGTGATCGCCCTCTCGTACCGGCTCCTCGGCCTCGTCAGCTTCCTGACCGCAGGACCGGACGAGGTCCGCGCCTGGCCGATCCCCGATGGGGCGACGGCCGTCGACGCGGCGGGCGCGATCCACACCGACCTCGCGAAGGGGTTCATCCGGGCCGAGACGGTCCCGTACGACGACCTTGTCGCGCTGGGCTCCACCGCGGAGGCCCGCAAGCACGGCAAGCTGCGCTCGGAAGGAAAGACCTACCGGGTCCGCGACGGGGACGTCCTGGAGATCCTCTTCTCGAAGTAGCCCGGCCCAGCGTCAGTCGTTGCGGACGTCGTCGTCCAGGTACTCGGCGAAGACCGCGCGGTAGTCGGCCCCGCTGCCGACTGCCTCGAGCTCGTCGTCGCTCGTGGCGATCAGGTAGTTCTCGTCCTCGTCCGCGGAGACGTTGACGGCGGCCGTCAACCGCTCGTCGGAGACGTAGACGAACCCGTGGCCCCGCTCGAGCTCGACGGCGATCGCCTCGATGAGGGTATCTTCCCCGATGTCGTCCGCGACCCGGCGGCGGATCGCCTGGACGAGATCGAAGAACTCCTCCGGCGCGATCTCGTCGTCGTGCGCCAGCAGCACGTCGGAGTAGAGGTCGTCGTCGCCCTCGTGGAGCTCGTAGAAGTACACGTGGTCTCCTCGTCTGCGGGGCCGCGCCTGCCAGTATACGGACCGCCGCCCCCACCCCCGGGAACCGCGGCCCGTGCCTCCGCCGAGCGGAGCGCACCGGGCGCCGCCGTGCCGGTCGCCGCCGTGCCAGTCGCCGAGCCCAGCGCTGCCGATCCCCTGCGGGCGTGGGCCGATGGCCCGGCTCCCACCGTCGTGGTCGTGGGATCGGCGTCCCGCGACGTGAACCCGTCCGACCCGCGCGGCTGGCGACTGGGCGGGGGAGCGGCCTACGGGGCCCTCGCCCTCGCCCGGCTCGGGCTCCGGGTGGGCGTCGTCCTGGGCGTCGATCCGCCGGCGGCCGGCGCCCACGAGCTCGACCTCCTCCGCGCGGCCGGCGCCGAGCTGCGCCTCGTCCGCCTCCCGGCCGGCCCGGTCTTCCATCTCGAGGAGTCCGCCGCCGGGCGGTCGCTGCGCTGCGACGACCCGGGCGGGCCGTTGCCGGTGGCCGCCCTTCCGCCGGCGTGGCGGGCGGCGCCGTCGTGGTACCTCGCGCCGGTTGCCGACGAGCTGCCCGACGGCTGGGCGGCGATCCCGCCCGGAGCGATCGTCGCGCTCGGCTGGCAGGGCATCCTCCGGGCGCTGGAGCGCGGCGAGCCGGTGCGGCCGCGGCCGGCCGCCCCGCGGGCGCTGGTGCGGCGGGCCGACATGGTCGCGGTCAGCACCGAGGACCTCGATCCCGGCGCCGACCTGCGGGGGATCCTGCGCCTGCTGCGGACCGGCGCCCTCTGCACGCTGACCCGTGGCGGACGCGGGGGCCTTGCCTTCGCCGTCCGGCCGGGGACGCCGCGGATGCGCAGGTTCCCGGCCGCGCCCGCGCCGGCGGAGGTCGACGCGACCGGCGCCGGCGACGTATTCCTGGCGGCGTTGCTGGCGGCCCGGACCGTGCCCGCGTTGGCCGGCCGCCAGCCGCACCTCGCCGCGGCGCTCCGGTTCGCGGCGACGATGGCCGCCGTGCACGTCGGCGCCCCCGGGCTCGCGGGCGTGCCGACGGTGGAGGCCGTGCGCGCCGCCCTCAGGCGGGCGGCGCCGGGCTGACCCCGCCCGCGCTCCGGCGGCGGAGGCGCCGCAGCCTCGCGGCGAGGGCGGCCTCGAAGTCCGGGTCGCCGCCCCAGCGGAGGCGGGCCCGCTCCGCGGCGCGGGCGGCGGCCTCCGCAGCGCGCAGCGCACCCGCCGGGTCGCGCAGGGCGTGCTCGCGGACCTTGGCGGCCTCCACCCAGGCCCGGGGTGCCGTCGCCCCGCCGCCGGCGGCGAGGGCCTCCCACGCCGCCAGGGCCTCGCCCGTGCGCCCGAGCCGGCGCAGCGTGCGCGCCCGCTCGGCCCGGATCCGGTCGCGGGAGACGGTGGCCGGCGCGGGCGTCGGCGCGCCGTACGGCCACGCCGTTGAGCCGAGGGACGCCGGCCGCCACGCGGCATCCGCGTCGTCGAGGCAGCCGAGCGCGTCGCCGTGCCGGCGATCGCGGGTGTAGGCCCGGGCGAGGGCGACGAGGTCCCCGGCCGGGGCCAGGGCGCGGCGGCCCGGATCGGCGTACTCCGCGTCGAGGTGGGCGAGGAGGCGGGCCAGGGACGCCACGTCCTCGGCGTTGTGCCACAGGACGGGGGCAAGCGGCGCGGCCGGGCCGCCCCGGACGAAGTCGAGGTAGCGGCCGGGGATCTCCCAGCCGCCGACATCGCCGTGGCGCTGGACGCCCAGGAGCTCGCGCTCGACGGTGGCGAGGCGGGCGTCGCCGATCCGGTGGCGGAACAGGCGGCGGACGCCGGGGAGCAGGTCGAGCATGCCGGCGTGGGGGGGCGCCGCGCGACGGTGGAGCCGGTAGCGGGTCACGAGGAGCGGCCAGTCGAACCCGCGGCCGTTGTAGGTGACGAGCCAGGCATCGGCAGGGATGGCCTGCTCGAGCGCGGCCAGCAGCGCGCGTTCCTCGCCGTGGTCCGGGCAGACCAGCTGGACCCGCCGGAACCGGTCGCCCTCCCACCAGCCGAGGCCGACGAGGAAGGCCAGCGTCCCGGCGGCGGTTCCCAGCCCGGTCGTCTCCGTGTCGAGGCAGACGAGGCGGGCTTCGGGGCCCGGCTGGCCCGGGAGGCTGGCCAGCCGCTCGCGGATGAGCGGCACCGTGATCGACGGCGGCTCGACCCGCACCACGAGGCCGTCGGGCCCGCCAACCACGTCGCCGTCGAGGGCGGCCGCGAGGCGCGCCGCGAGGGCGCCCCCCCGCGCCGCCGGCGCCGGCCGGCCCCCGTCGACGGCGCCTGCCGCGGGCAGCGGGACACGCGTCGCGCGGAACCGGGCCAGGCGCCGCTCGAGGGTCGCCGTGTCGCTCATCGGGTGAGCCGCGCCGCCGCGGGCGCCGCCGGCCGCGCCGTCGCGGGCGTCGCGGGTGTCCTTCCTCGCGCCCCCAGCCCGTCGAGGAGCCTCAGGGCGAGCGCCCGGGCGTCGAGGTCCATCTCGCCGCCGGTGGCCCGCGGCCCCGTGCACGACGGGCAGCCGCCGTCGCAGCCACACGAGGCCACGAGGTCGGCCGCGCCGTCGACGAGCTCGGCGTGGCGCTGCCAGAGGCGCTCGGCGAGGCCCACGCCGCCCGGCACCGCCTCGTACAGGTAGACCGTGGGGGCGCCGTCGTGCGGCGAGCGGACCTGCGCCACGAGGCCGAGGTCGCGCGGGTCGACCATGAGGAGGACGCTCGCGACGGCCTGGAGCGCCCGCCCGGCCCCGGCGAGGGCGACGTCGAGGTCGGCTCGCCGCCAGCCGGCGGCCGCCCCCTCGGCCGTCACCCAGTACGCGGTCGTCTGGAGCTCGATCTCGGGGAGGTGGATCGGCCCCCAGCCCAGGTTCTCGTTCGTCACCAGCTTCAGCTTCTTGAACAGCGTCGCCCGGCTCGCGACCATCACCTCGCCGTGGCGGCGCGACCCGCCGGCGACCGCGGCGGTCCCGAAGACGTCGAGCGGCTTGAGCGTGACCGCCCGGTCGGCCTGGGTGTAGTGGTCGACGTCTATGCGCCGGACGTACGCCTTGCGCTGGTCCCAGTCGAGGTGGTCCACGTGGAACTGGGCCGCCTCGTGGAGGTAGATGGCATCCTCGTGGACCAGCGTCTGGGCCGAGAAGAGGTCGAGCTCGCCGATCACCCGGGGGCGATCCGGCGTCGTGTCGATGATCACGACGTTCTCCTCGGCGGCGGTGCGCAGCGAGATGGCCGAGGCAGGGAAGTTCTCCGAGGACCAGTACCAGCGCAGGTCGTCGCCCTGGTGGACGTGGCCGTCCTCGGCGAGGAAGGCGAGGAGGTCGTCGGCCGGGCCCGGTCCGAAGACCTCGCCGGGCCCGAACGGCAGCTCGAACGCCGCGGCCTTGAGGTGGGCGAGGAGGACGTGGAGGTTGTCCGGGTCGATCCGGGCCTCCTCGGGCGGCTGATCGAGGACGAACTCCGGGTGGTGGACGATGTACTGGTC
>Ga0209797_10001058_pt1 | contig 13810 bp, 10 predicted proteins | sample DOMMetBare3Fresh_2_FD_187472 | JGI IMG/M metagenome (GOLD analysis project Ga0209797, IMG submission 187472) | Wetland sediment microbial communities from St. Louis River estuary, USA, under dissolved organic matter induced mercury methylation -... | ecosystem: Environmental > Aquatic >... | reverse complement strand
GGTGCGTCGACTCGACCGGCCTGCTCGCCCAGACCGAGGTTCCGCGCCGGCTCGTCGTGCTCGGCGGCGGCATCATCGGCTGCGAGTTCGCCTCCATCTTCAACCGCTTCGGCAGCGAGGTGACGATCGTGGAGATGCTGCCGACCCTGATCCCCCAGGAGGACGCCGACGCAGCGAAGGAGCTGGCCAAGGCGTTCAAGCGGCGGAGCATCGCCGTGCAGCTCGACCGGCAGTGCACGCAGGTGGACGATCACGGCTCCCACCTGGTCGTCCACTTCGGTGACGGCGAGACCGTCGAGGCCGACCTGATGCTCGTCTCCGTCGGTCGTGCGCCACTCGTGCAGGGGCTCGGGCTGGACGAGATCGGCGTCCCCACCGACCCGCGCCAGGGCATCGCGACGGACGACCAGATGCGGACGGCGGTCGCGAACGTGTACGCCGCCGGCGACGTGGCCGGACGGTGGCAGCTGGCCCACACCGCCTTCCGCGAAGGCGAGATCGCGGCGGAGAACGCCATGGGGCACGAGGCGAGGCTCGGCGATCCGGCGGTGCCGCGGCCGATCTACACCGACCCGGAGATAGCCGGAGTCGGGCTCACCGAGACCGAGGCGAAGGAGCAGTACGGTGAGGCGAACGTCTCCGTCGGGGTGTTCCCGTGGGTGGCGAACGCCCGAGCGGTGATGTCGGGCGACACGACCGGGTGGGTGAAGTCGATCCACGAGACGACCTACGGCGAGCTGCTCGGCCTCGTCATCGTCGGTCCGCACGCCACCGACCTGATCGAGGTCGGCGTCGTCGCGCTCGACGCGGAAGCCACTGTCGAGACGCTCGCGGACGGCATCGCGCCGCACCCGACCTTGTCCGAGGCGATCAAGGAAGCCGGCCTCGTCGCGCTCGGCCGCGCCATCCACCTGCCTCCCAAGCGCCGGTAGGCTCACTGTCGTGTCCTCTCGACGTAACGCGCTCGTGATGACGGTGGGCTGGTGGCTGCTGCGCCGGAAGCTGCGCAAGCGCGCGAGCGCCGCTGTTGCCGGGCTCCTGGCCGGAGAAGGCCTCTCGCTCGCAGCGCCGCGACGACGGCATCGTCTCCGGAACCTCGTCCTGCTCGCAGGCGCGGTGGCGGCCGGCTACGTCGTCTGGCGGAGGCTGCGCGGCGGCCCGGACGACGACTGGGGCACGTGGGAGCCTGAGCCTCCGGCCCCCACCCCTGCGGCGGAGACGGCGCCGGCCGCAGCGTGAGCGGGGCGATCGGAGAGCTCGACCCAGGCCGGGTGCGTCCTGCGCTCGAGGGGCTCGCGCCCTACGAGCCGGGCCGTCCCGTCGAGGAGGTGCAGCGCGAGCTGGGGCTCGAGCGCGTGGTCAAGCTCGCCTCCAACGAGGGGCCGTACGGCCCCTCCCCGGCGGCGCTCGAGGCGATCGCACGCGCGGCCGGCGAGGCGAACCGGTACCCCGACGGAGGGGCGTTCGTGTTGCGCAGCGCGCTCGCCGAGCGACACGGGGTGTCGTTCGACGAGGTCAGCGTGTGCGCCGGCGCAGATGCGGTGATCGGCTACGTCGCCTACGCCCTGCTCGACCCCGGCGACGAGGTCGTCACGGGCTGGCCGTCGTTCCCGAGCTACGTGCTGGACGCCCGCAAGCTCGGCGCCGTTCCCGTCGCCGTGCCCCTGCGCGACCACAGCTTCGATCTCGACGCGCTCCTCGACGCCGTCACGCCACGCACCAAGATCGTGTTCATCGCCACCCCGAACAACCCGACGGGCACGATGACGGGCCGGGCAGAGCTCGACCGGTACTTCGCGCGGGTGCCGGAGCACGTCCTCACCGTCGTCGACCAGGCGTACCTCGAGTACGTCGACGACCCCGGCTACCCCGACGCGATCGAGGAGTACGCGAAGGCCGGCCACTGCGCGCTCGTGCTGCGCACGTTCTCCAAGATCCACGGTCTCGCCGGCCTTCGTGTCGGGTACGGGGTCGGTCCCAGCTCCGTGATCAGTGCGATCGGCAAGGTGCGCCGCGCCTTCGACGTCACAGGCCCGGGTCAGGCTGCCGCCCTGGCGAGCATGGACGACCCGGCCGAGCTGGTGCGCCGTCGCGGCGTCAACCGCGACGCGATGGCGGAGCTCGAGGGGCTCCTGCGCCGGCACGGCCTCGACCCCGTCGGCCCCGCCGTCGCGAACTTCCTCTTCGTCGAGGCCGGAGAGGACGCCGCCGCGCTCCACGAGGCGCTGTTGCGACACGGGGTCATCGTCCGCCCTCTCGGCTCGTTCGGCGCCCCGCACGCGTTGCGGATCACGGCAGGCACGCCCGAGGAGATCGCCTTCCTGGGCGAGGCGCTCGCCTCGATCACGGTGCCACGTTGAGCTCTCGTTGTCTCACGTAAGGGATCGATGACCCGGCCGGGCGCTTCGCTATCCTGGCCGCACGGGCGCACGGCGCCCGTTTCCGTATGAGAACGACGCTCAAGAGAGGCATCGGTCGCGGCGCCGTCGCGAACGGGAACGGCAAGGCGCAGCTTCCTCCCGGGCCGATCGCTCCCGTCACGATCTACCGGCAGCCCGAGCCGCCCCGGCGCAGCGGTACCGCGGTCGCGCTTCGCCTGCTCGGCTGGGCGGCGATCGTGCTCGCCGTCTGCGTCGCAGGGGTGGCCGGCGGCGCCTACCTGTACCTCCACGAGTCGGTGGCAGCCGTCGCGCCGGAGACGGCCGACGTGAAGAAGACGATCAAGAGGCTCGACCTGCCGATCGCCGGACAGCCCGCGACGGCTCTCGTGATCGGCTACGACCGGCGCGCGGACGAGGGGAAAGACGTCCCGTCCCGCTCCGACACGCTGATGCTGATCCGCGCCGACCCCAAGGCGGAGACGATTTCGCTGCTCTCGTTCCCGCGCGACCTGCGGACGGAGATCCACTGCCCCGGTCGCTCCGTCTACGCGGACAAGATCAACTCTGCCTACTCGGCGTGCGGCGCCACCGGCACGCTCGAGACGGTGCGCGCGCTCACCGGCGTCAAGGTCAACTACCTGATCACCGTGAACTTCCGCGGTTTCCGCCAGCTCGTCGACAAGCTCGGCGGCATCTGGATCGACGTCGATCGGCGCTACTTCAACAACCGAGGCGGCCCCTCCGGCTACGCCACGATCAACCTCCAGCCCGGCTACCAGAAGCTCGGCGGCTACCAGACGCTCGACTACGTGCGCTTTCGGCACACGGACAGCGACCTGTTCCGCAACGCGCGCCAGCAGCTGTTCGTGCGGGCGCTGAAAGACCAGATTCGCACGAGCTTCTCGGTCACGAAGCTGCCGAAGGTGATCCGGGTGCTGACCAGCAACATCGAGGTGGGTCAGGGCGGAGGCCAGGACGTGAGCGCGAAGACGGTGCTGTCCTACGCCGTGCTCGCCTACTCGCTGCCTCCCGGGCACGTCTTTCAGTCGCGGATCGAGGGGCTGGAGGGCTTCTCCGACCTCACCACCTCGTCCGAGAACATCACGCGGGCGATGCAGCAGTGGGCGAACCCGGACGTGGAGTCGCCGAAGAAGGCGACCGCGGTTGCGCTCGGCGAGAAGGTGAAGGCGAAGGCGCCGCCGTCGAAGGACACGACGGTGACGGTGCTCAACGGCAACGGCGTCACCGGCTCGGCGTCGAACGCCAGCTACCTGCTCGGGCAGCGTGGCTATCAGATCCTGACGCCGCCGAACGGCATCCCGGCGAACGCCCCCTCCTTCGACTTCTTCCGCACCACCGTGTACTTCGATCCCGCGCAGACGGGCGCGAAAGAGGCGGGGCGCAAGGTCGCCAACCTGTTCGGCTCCGCCGACGTGAAGCGGACGACCGCGGCGATCCGGTCGCTGGCGAACGGCGCCATGCTGACTGCGGTGGTCGGCCAGACGTTCCACGGCAGCCTGGCGGCTGCGCCGGTCGACCAGACGCCCAAGCGCGAGCTCGCCAACGTCGCTCCCGGCGCGGGAGCATCGCTCGAGCTCCTCCGCGCGCGCCAGCAGAAGGTCGACTTCCCGCTGATGGTGCCGACCGTGATCGAGCGCGGCTCCTGGATCGATCGTGAGCGGCCGATCCACCTGTACCGGTTCGACGAGAAGGGCAGGCACAAGACCGTGCGGCTCACCTTCCGCCTCGGCACGAACGAGTACTGGGGCGTGCAGGAGACCGACTGGGAGGACGCCCCGGTTCTCGGCAGCCGCAACTTCGTGCGCAACATCGGCGGCCGGCGCTACGAGCTCTACTACAACGGCCCGCACCTGCACATGGTCGTGCTCCGAACCGACAAGGGGACCTACTGGGTGGTCAACACCCTGCTCGACCGGCTCTCCAACGAGACGATGCTGGCGATCGCCAAGGGCCTGAGGCCTCTGAGCAAGAGCGCCTCGTAGTGCGGCGTCTCACAACATTCGACCGGAACCGTACGTTGTGAGACGCCGCACTCGATGCTTGATGCACGGTGGCCAGCTGCTGCGCAGCTGGCCAGCGTGATCCTGAAGGGGCGCGCTTCGCGCGCCCGGGGGTTTCGGGTGCAACGTTACGAGACGCCGCACTAGCCCCTCCGCACGCGGCGCCCTGATCGTGCGGCGGGCGGTACGCTCCACCCCTGTCGTGAGTGTCTCCCCGCAAACCGTTGCCGTCTTCGGCGCCGGCTATGTCGGTCTCGTCACCGGCGCCTGCTTCGCCGACCTCGGCCATCGCGTCGTCGTCCGCGACGTGCTGGCCGACCGGGTCGAGGTGTTGCGCCGCGGCGAGGTCCCCATCTTCGAGCCCGGGCTCGACTCGCTGATCGCCCGCAACACCGACCGGCTCTCGTTCACCACCGACGTGGGCGAGGCGATCGAGGGTGCGGACTTCGTCTACATCGCCGTCGGCACGCCGCCGACCTACTCGGGAGACGCCGACCTCTCCGCCGTGTGGACCGTGATCGACGAGCTGCCGCAGATCGAGCGCAGCACGGTCGTCGTGATGAAGAGCACCGTCCCGGTCGGCACCGGGAGCAGGGTGCGCCACCGCCTGGACGAGCGGGGGCTCCAGCACGTCGGGTACGTCTCCAACCCCGAGTTCACCGCCGAGGGCACGGCCCTGCGCGACTTCATGCATCCCGACCGCATCGTGATCGGGTCGTTCCGGGACGAGGACGGCGACGCCGTCGAGGCGCTGCACGCCGGGATCGAGGCGCCGGTCGTGCGCTGTGACGTCGCTTCGGGCGAGATGATCAAGCTTGCGGCCAACGCAGCGCTGATGACCCGCATCTCCTTCATCAACGAGATCGCCAACGTCTGCGAGGCGACCGGCGCCGACGTCGTGCGCGTGGCGGAGGGAATCGGGCTCGACCGCCGCATCGGGCCGGCCTTTCTCCGTGCGGGCATCGGCTTCGGCGGCTCCTGCTTCCCGAAGGACTCGCTGGCGCTGAAGCAGCTGGCGGCGAACTCCGGCTACCACTTCCAGCTGCTGAACGCGGTGATCGAGGTGAACGAGCTGCAGAAGCGCCGCGTGATCGGGAAGCTGCACAGCCACCTCGGCTCGCTCAGGGGCGCCACCGTCGCGCTGCTCGGCCTCGCGTTCAAGCCGAACACCGACGACATGCGCGAGGCGCCGAGCCTCGTGCTCGCCGGTCGGCTCGTCGCCGAGGGCGCCGATGTGCGTGCCTGGGACCCGGTCGTCGAGGGAGCGGACCTGTTCGGCGTCGAGATCGCATCCAGCCCCGAGGCGGCTGCCGCGGGGGCGGACGCCGTCGTCCTCGTCACCGAATGGCCGGAGCTGGCCGACGTCGACTGGAAGGCTGTCGCGGCGACGATGCGCAACGCGCTCCTGATCGACGGGCGGAACATGCTCGACCCCGCGGCGTTGCGCGCGGCTGGCTTTACCGTCGAAGGCATCGGCCGGGCAGCCTCGGTGTCGGAGGGCTGATGGAGGCGATCGTGCTCGCCGGCGGCAAGGCCGAGCGTCTGGGCGACGCGGCGGGAGGGCGCCCGAAGTCCCTCGTCGCGGTCGGCGGCAGGCCGCTCCTCGCGTGGCAGATAGACAGGTTGCGACGCGCCGGAGTCGACCGTGTGATCATCAGCTGCGTCGCCGGCCAGGAGGGGGAGTTCGAGGCAGATCTCCAGGGGCTCGGCGTCGAGATCGTCACTGCCGGCGAGCCCGAGCGACTGGGGCGTGGGGGGGCGATCCGGTTTGCGGCAGGGTCCCGCCGCGAAGACGGCGACGTGCTCGCGATGAACGGGGACGAGCTCGTCGACGTCGACTTCCGGGCACTGCTCGAGCGTCACCGCTCCAGCGGAGCGCTGGCGACCGTGACGGTTGCCCAGCCACCGTCGCAGTTCGGCCAGGTCGATCTCACCGATGACGACCGCGTGATCGGCTTCCACGAGGTAGCCCGCATTCCGTACTGGGTGAACTGCGGCATCTACGCGCTGTCGGAAGCGGCGCTCGCGCGGTTTCCCGAGCGAGGCGATCACGAGACGACGATCTTTCCCGAGCTGGCCGCCGAGGGCGCTCTGCACGCGTTCCGGCACACCGGCCTGTGGCTGACCGTGAACACGCCGAAGGAGCTGCGGCGGGCAGACGAGCACGTGACCACGCACCCGGAGTGGCTCGCGTGAGTGATCCCTACGTCTTCACGCCGCGCCGCGTGGACAAGCCCTGGGGGTACGAGCTCGTCTGGGCCGAAGCCGAGCAGTACGTCGGCAAGCTCCTGTTCGTCCGCGCGGGTCAGGCGCTCAGCCTCCAGTACCACGAGATCAAGGACGAGTCGTGGCTCGTCCAGGAGGGGCGAGCGTCGCTCGAGCTCGGCGGCGTGGGGGGCGAGCTCGCCACGGTGGAGATCGGGCCGGGCGATGCGTTCCGCTACCGGCCGGGCACCGTCCACCGGGTCACGGCGATCGAGGACACCCTGATCCTCGAGGTGTCGACGCCGCACCTGGACGATGTCGTGCGCCTGGACGACCGTTACGGCCGCCCGGAGCGTGACGTGTAGGGAGCACGGTGAGCGCCCGAGCGGCGCTCAACCTGCACGTGATTGCGGCCGATACGAGGCCGATGAGGTGGTTGCACGCCTATCTCGCCGCCGGCGTGCTGTCGGTGGTGCCGTTCGTACTCCTGCGTGAGGACGCAGTCTCGGTCGGTGCCTGGTCGTTGGCCGTCGCCGCTGCCGCCACTGCAGCGGTCCTCGTGGGGTTGCACCTCAATCGTCCTCCCGAGCGGCTGGCCTGGCACCTGATTGCAGCGTCGGGCGTGTTCGTCGTCGCCGGGGCGGCCGCGACGGTCTTCACCTCCGAGCTCCCGCAGCAAGCGGGCTTCCCGTCCGTCGCCGGCGTGCTCCCACTCGGCGGCTCTGTGGCCGTGGCGGTCGCCCTCGCCGTGTTCGTCCGCCGCAGCACTGTCGCCCGCGACTGGGCGACGATCGCCGATGCGGGCATCGTCGCACTCGGCGCGTTCAGCGTGGCGTGGATGCTGCTCGTCCGGCCTGCCGTGCACGACCCGTCGCTCGGACTGGCAGCCCGGATCGGCCTGCTGGCCGGCGTCACAGCCGGCACGGCGGTGCTCGGGATCGCGGCGCGGCTGCTGCTGACAGCGGTTCGCGGGGCGGAGAGGTGGATCGTCGGTGGTGCTGCGGTGACGCAGGCGCTTGCCGCCTGCGCCGTTCCGCTCGCGGTCGTCTACGACCGGCCGTGGGCGGCTGCCCTCGCCTTCCCTCTGGCCGTCGGGGCCTTGTTGCTCTGGGGTGGGGCGGCACTGCACCCCGACATGTGGTGGCTCACCCAGCCGGGCGATGCGGCCGAGCCGTGGCCGACCCGTAGGCGCCTCGCCTTGCTCGCGCCGGCCGTGCTCGCCGTGCTCGTGTTGGTCGGCTCCGAGACGCTCGTGGCCGCAGACAGGGTTCGCGGGGTGCCGCTCCTCGCGAGCGCGCTGCTCGCCGGCCTGCTCGCGGCGCGCCTCGTCGGCCTCGCCGCAGGATACGAACGCGTCGCCCAGCGCGAGATCGCGCTGCAGTCCGGTGCGGCAGGCCTGGCAGTCGCGAAGACCCGCGACGAGATCCGCGGCGTCGGCGCTCAGACGGCAACCGATCTGGCAGGCGGCGCGGAGAAGGCCTACGTGGACGTCGACCTCAGCCCCCGGCCGAAGCTCGAGGTGCGTGAGGCTGCCGTCGTCGGGGCCGGTGAGGTCGCAGCGTCGCTCCGCGGTGAGATCAGGGTCTCGGGGTCGCTCGCCCGCATGGGCTCGGCGAGGACGATCGTTGCTCCGATCGTGGTGCGGGAGCGGTTGCAGGGCGTGGTGCGCGTGACGGGCAGCCGCCCGCTGGCGTGGCACCTCCAGCAGAGCCTCGAGATGCTCGCCGGGAAGATCGCCCTGGCACTCGAAGGCCTCGAGATCGCCGACGACCTGGCAGAGCGGCGCAGCGAGGCACGTTTCCGCTCTCTCGTGCAGAACTCGAACGACCTGATCGTCGTGCTCGAGCCGGATCTGACCGTCAGGTACGTGACCCCGTCCGTGCACGCCCTGCTCGGGCACGAGCCAGCCGACCTCGTGGGAGCACGTCTCGACGAGCGCTTTCACCCGGAGGAGCGCGAGAGCATTGCCTCGCGCCTGCGGGACGAGACGTCGCGGGAGGCCGGCGACACGCTGGAGTTCCGGTTGTGCCGCGCCGACGGTGTCTGGCGCACCTTTGAAGGGGCGCTGAGCGATCTGCTCGACGACCCTGCCGTGGGAGGCCTCGTGCTGACGGCGCGGGACGTGTCGGAGCGGCGGGCCCTCGAGGATCAACTCACGCGGCAGGCCTTCCACGACGCCCTGACAGGCCTGGCGAACCGCGCGCTGCTGACCGACCGGGTCGGGCACGCGCTGGAGCGCGCGGGTCGAACGCATTCCGATGTGGCGGTCCTGTTCGTTGATGTGGACGACTTCAAGACGATCAACGACGGCCTCGGCCACGAGGCGGGCGACGAGATGCTCGTGGAGCTGGCGGCCCGGGTGCGACAGTGCACGAGGGACAGCGACACGGCGGCCCGGCTCGGTGGCGACGAGTTCGCGATCGTGCTCGAGGAGACGAACGGGGTCGAAGGAGCGGCCGCATTCGCCGAGCGGGTGCTCGCCGCGATCGCGGCTCCGCTCACGATTGCCGGCGCCCAGATTCATCCACGGGCGAGCATCGGCATCACGTTCGGCACGACCGGGCAAACCCCGGTCGAGCTGCTCCGCAACGCAGATGTCGCCATGTACCAGGCCAAGCGCACCGGCGGCGGTCGCTACGAGCTCTACGACCCGCACATGCACGAGGCCGCCCTCGCTCGGCTTCAGCTGAAGGCAGACCTCGACCGTGCCTTCCGCGCCGACGAGCTCGACCTCCAGTATCAGCCGATCGTCGACCTCGAGACAGGCGTGACGGAAGGATTGGAGGCTCTCCTCCGCTGGACGCACCCCGTGCGCGGGCCGATCTCGCCGAGCGAGTTCGTGCCGCTCGCCGAGGAGACCGGGCTGATCGGCGAGATCGGCCACTGGGTGCTCGCCCGTGCGTGCCGGCAGGTGCGTGAGTGGCAGCGCTCCGTCCCGGGCTGCGAGCGCCTGTCGGCGAACGTGAATCTCTCGGCGAAGCAGATCCTCGAGCCGGGGCTCAAGGAGGAGATCCACGCCATCCTGCTCGAGAGCGGCTTGGCTGCCGAGAGCCTCGTGCTCGAGATCACGGAGAGCACCATGATGGAAGACGTCGAGAACGTCTCCGCCAGGCTCGCCGACCTCCGCGCCCTCGGCATGCGGATCGCGATCGACGACTTCGGCACGGGGTTCTCGTCTCTCGGCTACCTGCAGCGGTTCCCCGTCGACGGGCTGAAGATCGCGAAGGAGTTCGTCGACGACATGGTGTTCAACGCTCGCAACGCCCGTCTCGTCGAGGGCATCGTGCACCTCGGCACCGCCCTCGACCTCAGCACGCTCGCCGAGGGGATCGAGACGGATGAGCAGCGGCGGCGCCTCCTCGCGACGGGATGCGTCCTCGGGCAGGGGTACCTGTTCGCCCGGCCCGCCCCGGCCGACCAGGTGCCGGCGATGCTGCGCCGCGCGGCCGTCGCTGCGGCCTGACAACGGGCGGGCACACGGCCCGGGGCGGTGCCGGCGGGCCGGTAGACTCGGATCGTTCACCATCCGAAAGCGAGAACCCTGAAATGGCCACTACCCGGCGCAACGATGTAAAGGACCTGGCGCTCGCGGCCGACGGAGTGCGCAGGATCGAGTGGGCGGACCGGCAGATGCCGGTCGTCGCCGCGATCCGGGAGCGCTTCGAGCGCGAGCGACCACTGGAGGGCTACCGCGTGTCCGCGTGCCTCCACGTCACGACCGAGACCGCCAACCTGATGCGCACCCTCAAGGCAGGCGGCGCCGACGTCGTGCTGTGCGCGTCCAACCCGCTCTCGACGCAGGACGACGTCGCCGCCGCGCTCGTCGGCGAGTACGACATAGCGACGTTCGCGATCAAGGGCGAGGACAACGACACGTACTACCAGCACCTCGAGGCGGCGATCGACCATCGGCCGCACATCACGATGGACGACGGCGCCGACGTGATCGGCATCCTCCATTCGGCCCGCCGCGAGCAGCTCGGCGACGTGATCGCCGGCACCGAGGAGACGACGACAGGCGTGATCCGCCTACGCGCGCTCGAGCGGGACGGCAAGCTCGGCTTCCCGGTCGTCGCGGTCAACGAGGCGCGCACGAAGCACCTGTTCGACAACCGCTACGGCACAGGCCAGTCGACGCTCGACGGCATCATCCGCGCCACCAACATCCTCATCGCGGGACGGGTCTTCGTCATCGCCGGGTACGGCTGGTGCGGCCGCGGCGTCGCGATGCGCGCGAAGGGGATGGGCGCACACGTGATCGTGACGGAGGTCGACCCGATGCCGGCGATCGAGGCTGTCATGGACGGCTTCCAGGTGATGACGATGGAAGAGGCCGCCAAGGTCGGCGACGTCTTCGTGACGGCGACGGGCGACAAGTCCGTGATCGCAAAGCATCACATCGGCCTGCTCAAGGACGGCGCCATCCTGGCGAACACCGGGCATTTCAACGTCGAGATCGAGATCCCCGCGCTCCGCGCGCTGGCGGTCGAGACCCGCAAGGCCCGCGAGTTTGTCGAGGAGTTCACGATGGCCGACGGCCGGCGCGTGTACCTGCTCGCCGACGGCCGCCTCGTCAACCTCTCCGCTGCCGAGGGCCACCCGGCCCAGGTGATGGACATGTCCTTCGCCAACCAGGCGCTGTCGGCCGAGTTCGTCGTCGAGCATGCTGCGACGCTCGAGCGCCGCGTCTACGTGGTGCCGAAGGAGATCGACGACGAGATCGCCCGGCTCAAGCTCGCCACCATGGGCGTCGAGATCGACCAGCTCAGCGAGGAGCAGGCGAAGTACCTGGCCTCGTGGGACGAGGGCACGTAACAGCGGGGGGCGAGGCCGGGCCTCGCCCGTGCGACGACGACCGGCCCGGGCGGGAGGGGCGCGCGACAGCTCTCCTGCCCGAGCAGATCGTCCGGCTCGAGGACGACGCAGTCGTCATCCTCGACCAGCGCCTGCTGCCCGGCGAGACGGTGGAGAGACGTTGCCGCACCTCCGCCGAGGTGGCAGACGCGATCGCGACACTGGCTGTACGGGGAGCGCCTGCGATCGGGATCGCCGCTGCATATGGGCTCGCGCTCGCTGCCGTGCAGGGCGAGGACCTCGACGTTGCGTACGCGACCCTCGCTGCGGCGCGTCCCACCGCCGTGAACCTGCGCTGGGCGCTCGACGAGATGCGCCACGACCCGACGCCGCAGCGCGCCGGCGACCTGCACGCGGCCGAGGTGGAGCGCTGCCGCCAGATGGCCGGGCATGCGGCCGACCTCGTCCCGCCCGGCTCGAGCGTGCTCACCCACTGCAACGCGGGCGGCCTCGCCACGGGTGGCTACGGATCGGCCGTGGGCGCCATTCGTGCCGCCTGGGAGCGCGGGCTCGTGGAGCGGGTCTGGGTGGACGAGACGCGGCCCCTGCTGCAGGGTGCGCGACTGACCGCCTTCGAGCTGGAGGCGCTCGGCATCCCGCAGGCGGTCGTCGTGGACGGCGCCGCCGCCTTCCTCATGGCCGCGGGCGACGTCGACGTCGTCATCACGGGCGCCGACAGGATCGCGGCGAACGGAGACACCGCGAACAAGATCGGCACCTACGGCCTTGCCGTGCTCGCACACCACCACCGCATCCCCTTCGTGGTCGTCGCACCCACGTCCACGCTCGACCCTGCAGCCGCCTCCGGGGCCGACATCCCGATCGAGGAGCGGGACGGAGCCGAGATCACGGCCCGGTTTCCGGCCCGCAACCCGGCTTTCGACGTGACCCCGGCCGCCCTGATCGCTGCGATCGTGACGGAGGTCGGGGTCCACCGGGCGCCGTTCGCCGTCTCCCTGCCGACTCCGGCCCGGGCAGCGTGACGCTCGACGAGGTCGATCCCGGCGCGCGCGAGCTGCTCGAGCGCTACGGCTTCGACGACGTGCGCTTCGACGCCGTGCGCGCCCGCGTCAGGTCCGGTGAGCTGACGCCCGCGAGCAACGTCGTGCCAGGCGTCGTGGAGGCGCCGCGGGACGACGATCTAAACCGGCTGCCCGATCCCGGCGAGCCCGGGTTCGAGGAGGCGCGAAAGGCCGGGGAGGCGGCGCTGCGCGAGGGCGCCGTGGCGGCGGTCGTGCTTGCGGGCGGCATGGCGACGCGCTTCGGCGGGCTCGTCAAGGGACTGGTCGAGGCGATCGACGGTCGCAGTTTCCTCCAGGTGAAGCTCGCGGAGACAGCCCGTCTCGCAGCGGCGCTCGGGGTTGAGGTGCCGACGGCGCTGATGACCAGCTTCGCGACCGACGAGCAGACGCGCGCCGCCGTCGCCGGGTGGACGGGCTTGCCGCAGCCGCACGTGTTCAGCCAGTTCGTGGCGCCGCGCCTGCGCCCGGACGGGTCGCTCTTCCGCGACGCCGCGGGGGCCGTGTCGCTCTACGGGCCGGGCCACGGCGACCTGCTCGAGGCGATTCGGACCTCCGGGACGCTCGCACGGCTGCGAGAGCGGGGCGTCCGGCATCTCGTCGTCTCGAACGTCGACAACCTCGGCGCCCGGGTCGATCCCGTCGTAATCGGTGCGCACGTGCTCTCAGGCAGGCCGCTCACCGTCGAGGTGGCGCGCAAGGACGGCGACACGGGCGGCGCTCCGGCCAGGGTCGACGGCCGCATGTTGCTGCTCGAAGGGCCTCGTTTCCCGGCGGGCTTCGACCACGACACGATCCCGGTCTTCAACACGAACACCGCTGTCGTCGACGCCGAGGCGCTCGAGCAGCCGGTCGAGCTCACCTGGCTGTACGTCGAGAAGGACGTCGACGGCGAGCGGGCGGTGCAGCTCGAGCACCTCTACCACGAGCTGTCGTCGTTCGTGCCGACGACGTTTCTGGTCGTGCCACGGCACGGCCCGCGCGGGCGCTTCTTCCCGATCAAGCTGCCCGAAGACCTCGAGCGCTCCCGCGCCGCCCTACGCGAGATGCTCGCCGCTCCGCTGGCCTAGAGGTTTGATGTGGGTTAGAAGCACGTCTGGATGCGGCCCTGCACGCTGCGGCTCGCGTCCGCCGGGGGCGGCGCCAAGGCCACCGGCCTTGTCACCGCCCCCGGCGAACACGCTCCTTGGTGCAGAACCGCCCCAGCCGCACTCCTAACCCACATCAAGCCTCTAGATGTAAGACCCAGGGACGTTGTTCCTGATCGCGTGTAGTCGCGTCAGGGGTGGTTGGTGGCTGAGGCTGCCGTGTGGTCGGCGGCGATTGTAGT
>Ga0209797_10001057_pt1 | contig 13828 bp, 10 predicted proteins | sample DOMMetBare3Fresh_2_FD_187472 | JGI IMG/M metagenome (GOLD analysis project Ga0209797, IMG submission 187472) | Wetland sediment microbial communities from St. Louis River estuary, USA, under dissolved organic matter induced mercury methylation -... | ecosystem: Environmental > Aquatic >... | reverse complement strand
GAGTGGTGGTCCAATGGGACAAGGAAGACTGTGCTGATCTGGGATTAATTAAAGTTGATCTGCTGGGCCTGGGGATGATGGCCGTGCTGGAAGAGTCGATTCAATTGATTCGCAAGGCTTATCACGAAGAAGTAGATCTGGCCCATCTTCCTCAGGATGACCCGGCTGTCTATGCCGCGCTGCAAAAGGCCGACACCATTGGCCTGTTCCAGGTTGAAAGTCGCGCCCAGATGTCCTGCCTGCCGCGACTCCGGCCCCAGCGGTTTTATGACATTGTGGTTCAGGTGGCCATCATTCGTCCCGGCCCGATTGTCGGTAACATGGTCCATCCTTATCTAAAGCGCCGCCAGGGACGCGAGCCGGTGACTTATCCACATACCGCTCTTGAATCAGCCTTGAAACGCACCCTCGGAGTGCCGTTGTTTCAGGAGCAACTATTGCGCATGGCAATGATCTGTTCCGGGTTCTCGGGCGGCGAAGCTGAAGAATTGCGGCGTGCTTTTGGTTTCAAACGCTCGGAAGCGCGCATGAAAGAGGTCGAGGTAAAGCTGCGACGCGGCATGGAGAATAACGGCATCACCGGCAAGACGCAGGACGACATCGTGCGCTCGATCGCTTCGTTTGCGCTTTATGGCTTTCCTGAATCGCATGCTGCCAGTTTTGCCTTGATTGCCTACGCCAGCGCCTATCTTAAATGTCATTACCTGGCAGCTTTTACGGCAGCCCTCCTGAACAATCAACCGATGGGGTTTTACCAGCCTTTCACGATTATTAAAGATGCGCAACGACATGGACTAAAAGTTTTGCCGGTGGACGTAACGAAGTCCGACTGGTTGTGCACGATTGAGGCTGAGGAGGAGGAGGGAAATTCAGGGACGCGGAAACACGAAGACACGGAGATGCGGAAACCTCTGCGGTTGGGATTACGTTACGTCAAAGGCCTGAGTGCCATCTCTGGACAGGCAATAGAGCACGAGCGAAAGAGGCTGCCATTCGCCAGCATTGACGACCTGCACCAGCGCGTGCCGGAATTGCATAAAGACGAACTGCGCAAACTGGCTGCAGTAGGGGCGCTGAATTTTATCCAGGAAAAAGTCCGCCAAAATTCACCCCGGCGCGATGCCCAGGAAAATTTCCCGTTGCCAGACGACAAACTGAAGTTTGGCGGACCAAAAACACACCGGCGCGCGGCACTCTGGCAAGTCGAACGTGTGGCGCGGGCTGCGGGGCCGTTGTTTGCGGGACTGCATGAACAGGACGCCAACTCCCCGCTGGCGCAAATGACTCTGCCGGAAAGAATGGATGCAGATTTTCGCGGCACGGGATTGACGATTGGCAGGCATCCAGTGGCGATGTATCGCGCGGAGTTGAACAAGCTGGGAACCACGCGCGCGATTGATATTCATCACTTACACAATGGCTCTGCGCTGCGAGTTGCCGGTTGGGTAATTGTGCGCCAGCGACCCGGAACGGCAAAAGGCTTTATGTTTCTAACATTGGAAGATGAAACCGGCGTCGTCAACATAATCATTACGCCCCAGCTTTTCGACAAACAACGGCTCGTATTGGTGGATAAACCGTTCCTTTTAATCGAAGGTACATTGCAGCATCAGGACAACGTGGTTTCTGTAAAAGCAAAACGAATTCGCGCTCTTTCCTTCAAACTTGCCGCCTTACCTTCGCACAATTTTTGTTGACCTTTCCTGTCCGGTACAGTACAAACATCGCAATTTTAGAGAGTTGTCAATCCCGGCAATTTAGTCTGGCAAAAAGCGCAATCTCTTTGCGCAAACCCGAAGCAGGTTTTTGCATTGTTTCCCATCCCCTCAAGGAGGACTGATGAAAATCAAATACCTGGCCGTGATGGTCGCTGCCGTCGTCCACTTTATCCTCGGAGGTCTCTGGTATTCTCCTCTCCTGTTCGGAAATAAATTCATTCAGCTGATTAACTGGTCACCCGAAAAACTGCGCCAGGTGGAAAATGAGAGCCATGCAAAGGAGATGGTCATTGCCTTTGTAATGTCTCTACTCCTCGTCTACATCCTCGCCCACTTTGTGCAGTATACGAAGGCCACAAACGTAGCAGGTGGAGTCCAGACGGCCTTCTGGTTGTGGCTTGGTTTTGTGTTGACCACCCACGTACCCACCGTCCTTTTTGAAGGCCGGAATTTCGGTCTCTTTCTAATAAATATTGCTTACCAGTTTGTGGGGTGCGTGCTGGCCGGAGTCATTCTCGCCATCTGGCGACCACGCGAAGCCACGGGTGCGGCGACGCAACCAGTTTAGCTCCAAGCCATAACCTGAAACCTCCGGACAAAGAAAATGACATTGTCTGGTGCCGGACCGCGAGGCTTTTGCCTGTGCTTAGCCGCAAAAACCGTTGGAAAGTTGCCCGGAAGTGAGTAAACTCAGGGCGGCATGTCCAAATCGGCCATCGGCGCTTCTACCTGGGCCGAATTGAGTGAGGCCCAACGAATCGAAGCTGTCTCTACCGGACGCGCAACCTTAAGGGAGATGGTAGAGGGGCTCCTGGATGGGCCGTCTCAACTGCGGGAGATCTGCAGGACCTTTTTAGCAAGTGCAAATGTTTGCCTCGAGCCGCTTCCGGTCGCAAACAAAATCGATCACAACGAAGACGTTGGCACACCCTGTCTCGGGGACGAGTTGGATGAGGAACAGACCTCAGCCCAGGTCGTCGCGGGGACAACCGGAGCAGTCCTTGAAAGTGCGAGAAAGCGCCGCCCGGGACTGCCTGAGGGCTACGTCCCGCGCTTGCAGAAACTCTAATCAAATCAGGGAAAGCTAATGACTAAGGATCGTCAACTTCGTGACCATCTGCTCTATCTGCTGCGCGGCGGCAATGCCTACATTTCCTTCGACGACCTGGTGGCCGACTTTCCCCTGCAGCTCATCAACCACCAAATACAAGGCCTGCCTTATACCGCCTGGCAAATTCTTGAGCACCTGCGCATAGCGCAAAGCGACATCCTGGAATTCACCCGCAACCCCAGTTACGTGTCGCCGAAATTCCCCGAAGGGTACTGGCCTGCTGGGGGTGTCGTCGCGACTATGGACCGGTGGAACGAAACAGTCGCAAGTTTCAGGTCGGATTTAGACGACCTCACTAATATGGTGAACGATCTCTCGCTCGACCTCCTGGCGCCGCTGCAGCATGGCGATGGACAAACAATCCTTCGTGAGGTGCTTCTGGTTGCCGACCACAACGCCTATCACCTGGGTGCATTAGCTGTCCTCAAGAGAATTCTCACCCAGAGTCCTTCTGCAAATCAGAAGTCAATTTAGGTAGCAGTTCGAGTTGGAGCAGCCAAAGCTGTTTGCCGCCGGCTAAGCAGATTTGATGGCTTGTTTTGAGGGAGACTCCATTAAGCCGTGTATCACCTGGGCCACCTGTGAGAGAGGTTTGGGTTTGCGTAAGAACGCGGCGGCGCCACAGCGCCGGGCATCGTCCTCCATCTCGGCCGATCCGTAGGCGGTCAGGACGATAATGCGTGTCTCGGGTTGTCGCTGGTGGAGGAGTTTGGTGATTTCGAGGCCGTCGGTGTTATGAGCTACACCCAGTCTCAAGTCAAGAATGGCAACATCGTAGTTGTTGCTTTCGATGAGTTTTTCGGCCTCGTCCAGTTCGCGAGCAGTGTCCACCTGGTAGCCGTGCAGACCGAAGTATTCGCTCATTGAAAAGCAAATCGATTCCTCATCGTCGACAATGAGCATACGTGTCATTTGCTCTTCACTTCTGGACTCCGCACTTCTCGCCAGCATGCGGCGCAACTGTCCGGAGACCTTTCTCAGCTTTCCAAATCGAGTTTGATTTGCCATCCCATTGGCGTGCAGAACAGAATCTGAATTTGCTAACGTGATTTCAACCCCAAGGAACTCCCTGGCTCGTTTTGGACTTGTTTCGATGTCAGGACCTCTTGGTGCCTGAACCCTGCGCCTGTTGCTCGTGTTTGTCAGTCCCCGCGCCCCGTTGGGCGATGCTGCGATTCAGTACTGATTCAGCCAATACCCGTAGATGTGTAGGCGTGTCCGGATTTTCCATAAAAACTTCTTTCGCAGAAAACCTGGCGAGCAACTGGACTTCTACCGCACAGAAATCACACAGGCCGAGGTGAGCCGTTATGCGGGACGCCTCACGGGTGCCAAATCAAGCTGTTGATAGGAGACTAAAGACCCGGATGAAGGGCAAGGCCATATCTTCCTGAAACCAGCGGCCGCAAGTGAACCCATTTTTGAGTTTTCCACCCAGTCGTAGAATTGCTCTTTAATTGACGAGCCTGGGCAGAGTTGCAAGACTTTCGAATAACTGCCCGGCCCGGCTCTATACCGTTATGGCAGCCCGCACATTGGACCTACGGTGCACACTTCCCGTCGCACTCGCCGATCCGATGGTTTGTGCCAGCGGTTTGGTAATGATGTACATGAGGACCTCACAGACCTCACGAGTACCAGTCCCGATCGTATTTCCCTTCTCGTCCTGGAGTGAATAAATCTTTCCCTCCAGGTCAAGAGGAAGAATCATTGGCTTCGTATACATGTGAATGTTTGCTCCTCCAGCATCACGTATCCCAGGACTTCCTAACTCTGCGTCTGCCTGGTGCGAGCTTTTAAGCGTCTGCGCATCACGGCTGCAGCGCCCACTAGTCCGGTGCCCAGCAAAAGCATAGTGGTCGGTTCGGGAATGATGGCAGCGCTTACTGAGTGTCCCGGCGACACCGGGTTGGCATCGGCCTCTTTGAAAGTCGATGGCCGGGTAATGCTGTTAACGCGTACGTTGTTGACGCTGAACATCCCACTACCCGCCGCATTAAGCGCGCGGCTTAGATCTACTGTGCTGGCTAAAATGGGTGTCAAACTCGAGTCCGTATAGGCAAGCGATAGGGCGCCCATCCTGGCGGATCCAGTTACACACCCTTCACCGAAGCACCTGTCAGGCATGTAACCAACACGCTCGGCGCGTGCCTGCGAAACTGCGAATCCCATAATTAAGGTGGACATCCCCAGCGTTAGCGAAGTCCTAATCACCCTGTGCATTGTTTCTCAACTCCTCGAAATTCCTGGAAACTCCCAAGTTGAAGGTTCTAATTCCATACAGCTTACAAATTTCCTCCCGGAGAAATTTGCTAATACAAAAAACAACTCTTCATTAGACCGAGAGATGTCGATTAGGGACTATTCATTAAGCCAACGGGGCAATTGCTGACTTAATGGGATCCAAAATCGAATCTCTCAATTAGGTCGGGGCCTGAGCACTGTTCGAACGAGACGGTTCGTCACTGGCAAGCGCTGGGCCACAGGCAAAATCTCATCCAAAAGTTGGTTATTTGAGTCTTTGACCGAATAGAAAGTTGCTGGAAAGGGGGAGGAACTGAGTGTTGTCCAGAATCCGGACGGGATTTCTAGAATCGGGACGTGGAGATGCGGTGCCGTTTGAGTTTTTCGTAAAGCGAACTGCGCGGAACGCCAAGTCTTTTTGCGGCCCGTTCCACGCTGCCATTCTCTTCAGCCAGCACAAATTCGATGTGTTTGCACTCGACCTCGAGCAGGGTGAGATTTGCGCCGTAGTAACTCAACGGCGCCCTGGTCCGTCCGTCGAAGTGGAGGTCATTTAGACCGAGCGTTTTATGTTCACTCAGCAGCACTGCGCGTTCGATAACATTGCGCAACTCTCGGACGTTGCCGGGCCAGGAATAGGACTGCAGCGCCTCAACGCACTCAGGTCCGAATTTCAGTTCGCCACGGCCCAAATCGGCGGCGAACTTCTCGAGCAAGTGTTGAGCAAGCACTGGAATGTCTTCTTTCCGGCTGCGCAACGCTGGAAAAACGAGGGGAATGGTGCTGATGCGAAAATAGAGGTCGTCTCTGAACTTCTTTTCACTGACCAACTGGCCAATGTCCTGATGTGTGGCCGCTACGAGCCGCACGTCAACTTGCCGGTCGCGAACATCACCGACACGACGAAATCGTTTTTCTTCCAGCACTTTCAAGAGCTTTGGTTGAATCTGCAAATCCACATCACCAATTTCATCAAGAAAAATGGTTCCCCGATGAGCTACCTCAAATAGTCCCTGCTTCGCAGCGATGGCACTGGTAAAAGCCCCTTTCTCGTGCCCGAAAAGTTCGGTCTCCAGCAAATCCCGGGATAGACCCGCACAATTAAGATCCACGAAAGCTTCTTCGGATCGCGCACTGTTGGCGTGAATCCAGCGGGCCAAGACACCCTTCCCCGACCCTGTTTCTCCGAGAATCAGGATCGGACTGTCAGAAGACAGCACCTTATGCACCTGTTCGGACAGCAATCGAATCGCAGAGCTTGTGCCCACAAAGGGATCGATGGCGGTGCGCACCTCGCGGGACTTATTGGCAAGCTGCTTATGCAGATTGCGCTTGTTTTCGAGAATACGTTGCAGAATCAGCAATAACGCGGGCAGCTCAAGCGGTTTGGTCAGGAATTGTTCGGCGCCTTCCTTGATAGCCCGCACTGCCAGGTCGATCGAGCCGTGTGCGGTCAGCACCAGCAAGGGAATTCCGGCATCAATTTCTCTGAGACGGGGCAGCAAATCCAGGGCAGTGCCGTCGGGCAGCAAATAGTCGGCTACAACCACATCAGGACGAGAGTCCCGGAAAAGGTGCTGAGCGCTTTGACAACTGTCGGCTTCATCCACATCGTATCCCTGAAGTTCGAGATAGTCGCGCACGCCAAAGCGGAGCCCCGCTTCGTCGTCCACGATTAGTATGCGGTTACGAGCCACAGCCGATTATTCCTCTCCGCCGGTGATAGGAAAGCGCGCGACCATGCACGCCCCGCCTTCGGGATTGTTGCCGGCTATTAATTTTCCACCGTGCTCTTCCATAATCTTCTTGGCGATCGCCAGACCCAGACCAGTGCCGCCGCGACGTTTCGTGTAGAAAGGTTCAAAAATGTTGGGAATCTCTTCTACGGTAATGCCTTTGCCGGAATCCCTAACGGCACAATCCAACCAACGCTGGTTCCCTTCTCGCACTTCACTTGCATCTATAACCACGGTCGCGCCCTGGGGTGAATGCTGGACGGCGTTCTCGATGAGATTCACGAACACTTTTGACAAGCGGCGGCGATCCACCAGTACTCGAGGGAGGTTGCGTCCTACCTTGTTCGCTAAGGCCACTTTGGCGATCTCCGCCACGGGCACGCAGGAGCGAAGCGATTTTGTCACCAGGTCGTCCAGTGAGGCGAACATGAGTTCCCCCTGAAACGGTTTGCCATATTCGAGCAGTTCTTCCATCAGAATGTTCAGCCGAGCCAACTCGTCCCGCAGTACATTGGTATAGCGCAGATACTCAGTGCGCTCACTGAAGCGAGTTTCAAAAGCGTCGAGAATAGAAGAAATGCCAAAGAGCGGATTGCGAACTTCGTGTGCGACTCCGGCCACCAGCGATCCGAGCAGTGACATCATCTCGCTGCGGCGCAACGAGGCTTCGAGTTCGGTCCGGTTGGTGATGTCCTGGGCAATGAGAATGGCGCGTTCACCGACTGCTCCAAACTCGTGGATCAGATAAGTCGTTATGTCCCAGGTCTTGCCCGTAGCATGGTCCCTGACCTCAGCCGTTCGCGAACCGCCACTCTCGCGAATATGTTTAATCATCTCGGCTGCTTTTTGCCAGGGCTGTCCGGCGCCCGCTTCTGCTACTTCCCTACCGATTACTTCTTCCTTATCACCAGCGGCTACCTCCTGGGCAGCCTTGTTCAATCGTTTAATCCGCCCTTCCAGATCGACAATCAGGACAGGAAAATCCATCGCATTGAAAGTCTGACGCCACTCAATTGCCGATTGTTGAATCGACGCGTGCATCCGCTTTTGCTCTTCATCCAGCAGCTTCCGATCGGTTACGTCGGTAGCGATAACCAAACGGGCATTGCGGCCTGCGAACATCAGGGCGTGCGAGGTTATCTCAACATAGATTATGCTTCCATCCTTCTTCTTATGTCGCCAGGGGCTGGTAATAACCGGCCCCTCAATTCCCGCCGACGTTTTGATTAGAAGTGCCGGTACGTCTTCAACCGGCCGCAAGTCCTTGATCGTCAGGGCGAGAAATTCTTCGCGAGAATACCCGTAGGTACGAATGGCTGATTCATTGACTGTCAGGAAATGGAGTGTTTCCTCGTCGTAAACCCAGATTGGTTGAGGTGTGCATTCGAATAGCAGTCGGTAACGTTCCTGGGAATCCCGCAGCGCCTCTTCCAGTTTTGCCCGCTCGATCAAGCGGGACGCCTGAGCAACAAGTCGCGGAGTATCAAAAGGGATTTCCAGAAATTCATCGGCCCCAGCTTCGATTCCGGCAACCACGCTCTCAGTGTCGGTGCGCATAGCGCTGACCAAAAGAATCGGGCGAGTTGCCAGCTCTGAGTCCTGCCGAATGAGGCGACAAAACTCGATGCCATCGACCTGAGGCATGGTTACGTCACTGATGATGAGATCCGGACGCTCGCGCTTGGCAACTGCAAACCCTTCCAAGCCGTCTTCCGCCGTGAAGACGTTATACCCCGCTTTGCTGAGCGCTGAATTCATCAACTCCAGCTGTTCCGGAAGATCGTTGACGATCAGAACCGACTGCTTGCTATTCCCGTTGTCGGAGTGAGTTCCCCTATGCATGGGGTGTACAACCTCGTCTATCATAAATTGGTGCGCTAAGAAAGTGATCTGGAACGGGGGTACGCTACAGCAGCGTGAAAAATTCGATAGCCGGCAAAATGATGTTCAATACACTTGCCACCGTTCGGCTCTAGGTCTTTAAAACTAGCGAAGTATAACATACGGTTCCAGGCGGAAAGCAGAGAACCCTGCTCATGACCTCTGCTCGCCGCTCCGCTCCAGTTTGCGCGTAAGCGCCGCTGGCCTCACAATCAGGTCTGCGTATCTTCTAAGCAGTACGAATCGAGCCCTTATTCCCATGCCAGGGGTGTAATTCAATCCGAAGGGCAGGTGGATGGAGTTAAATTTCGCCTGCTAACAAACACTTTTGACAGAACCGGTCGCTTGCCGTTAACCTGCGAATCTTTGCCAAAGAGGTCATGGTGAACGTTCGCGAGAGTGGTTTTTCACCGGAGTTTTACTTTCAGCATTGATTTTCGGTCGGATACTCGTCCCGAGGAGCACGAAGCTATTGTCAGCGAGCGCCGAAGCAATTGTTACCGCCGGCTTGAGGCCTGAACTATTCGTCGAAACCGGCCTACACTCCATAAGCCGGACGCTCGTAGTCGCCACTCTGGTCGTTTTGATGCTCGGTGGTTTCGCGTTTCGAGCCCGCGGCTTGAGCGCTGAAGGGCTGGCTGACGACGAACTGAACAAGCTGGAAGCCGTGACCGATTACCGTGCCCGCGGTTTAACGGCAGCCAACGGTGAACATCCATTCCTGATGAAGGCCACAATTACGGTTAGCGTGATTGCAGCTGAGAAATGGAACAATCTCATCGGGAACCGGCATGCCGAACTGTTCATCCCCGTGGAAGTGGCAGTTCGCTTGCCCAATGTCATAGTTGGTTCTTTGATCACCCTGCTGCTCTACCTTGTGATAGCCGAGTTATTTGGTGGAGAAATAGCCCTTCTGGCCGCTGCACTGTGGGCTGTCGATCCGATAGCCATCGGTTTCAACCGCATTGCAAAGGAAGATACGTTCCTGCTCTTCTTCTTCCTGATTGCCAATGTCTTTTGGCTGCGGGGGCAACGCGTTGCCGAAAGCGAACCCACCCGGAATCCCACACCCTACTATTGGGCGGCTGCTGCTGCGTTTGGGGCCATGGCGGCCTCCAAATATTTGCCCTGGTATGTGGCGATCAGCATCAGTTATTACTGGATGTTTCAGGCCATCCCAGAGACCCGCTGGCGCCTGGGTCGTCCTCGCTTTCTCCTGTTTTTTGTGGTCATGGGACTCGTCTTTGCGGTGCTCAATCCTCCAATTTTTCTGCCCGATACGTGGCACCAGATGCTGAACTTTGCCAGTCATAAGATGGTCAATCATGACAGTTATGAGTTCATGGGCAAACTCTATCGACATGAAGTCAAGTCCTGGTTCCAGGGTGTGCCGGTATATTTCTACGCCCGATTTTTTGCCATTAAATTGCCTTTGCTGACTTTGACTTCCTTTCTGATTGGGTTTCCTTTACTTTTCGGGCGCAAGCTTGGTGATGGGCGTTATTTCCTCTTATTCTGGATGTTCTTTTGGCTGCAATTTTCAATCTCAGGCAGTAAGTTCACCCGCTACACACTCTTCGTTTTGCCCGCTGTTTACACGACCGCGGCCATTGGGGCTTACTACGTCATTCGCTGGTTGGCGCGCCGCGTGGCTGAACTCATGAAAAATGAGGGTCTGCGTGTCTACCTGAAAGGCGGCTTGGCCGCCGCCCTCGTGTTGCTGGCAGCGCTGGCTTCTGTAAGCGCGCTACCTCACTATCGACTCTTTACAAACACAATCGGAGGCGGGGTCGCACATGCGGGGGCCGATTTTCCTCAGGACGATTTTTATGACGCAGAACTCCGTCAGGTAATCAGTGAGATAGGCCGGCAGGCCAAGCCGGGCGCACAGGTGGCGAGTGAGTCACCCTCTGTCTGCGCCTACTATGCTCGGACTACTGGCCGTCCAGATCTATCATGCGTGTATCTTTCAAACCCAGAGGCTCTCGATCAACTGGGCGCGGGCGACTTTATCATCAATGCCCGCGGGCGCCGCTACTTCAGTAACGATGCAGTGCTTTCTATGTTACAGCGGTCGGCAGTCCCGGCTTTCAACGTTCCCTTGGGGAAGGTTCCAGCCGCTGATGTCTATCTTCTGGATGAAGCCACCGTGGCAGCCATGAAAACGATTGCGTCTAAATGATCCGTTCAATTTCGCGACGAATCTTCAGCAATCAATTCCCAGGCCCTCTTGATTGCCTCATGTACAGACTCTGGATGGGTGAGTGGAACTTGATGGCCGGTCCGAGGCAGACTGATTAGTTCAGAATTGTGAAGTACTCGATGAAGACGTTCGGCCTGCTCTGCAGGCCTCAGCAAACGATCTGCATCGCCGGTTACGATCACGACCGGCAGCCTAATCTCAGCATAACGCCTGCTCAAATTATTCAGACTCTCATCCAGGCTGCAATCATCAGCGGCGCAGGCCTTAACCTGCTCGGTCCTGATCCACAATGTTTCTGCTTGCTGTAAGTAATCGTCCTGCACGGGCTCCGGGTGATAGGCCTCGCGCAAACTACTCCTGATCAAGCGGCGCCCGATTAGCGGTTTAAGGAGCTTCAGAAATACTTTACCTAATACCGGAAGGTTTGGCAGAGACGCCCACCATTGCGGACCCCCGCTGGGATAAGCGGCCGGTGCCAGCAAAACCAATCCCGACAAATCCTCTTCGTTCTGTAGAGCCATGGCCAGGGCCAACGCTCCGCCCCATGAGTGACCGACAACCAGGGGCTTATGTACGTTGAGGCGGTGTAAAGCCTCCCTTACCAAACGGGCCTGCACTTCGACAGTCAGCGGTTCGTCGAGCCGGCGCTCGCTGTATCCATGTCCTGGTCGATCAAGCACCAGTGCACGGTAGTGCTGGGCCATCTCGCCCAAAGCCGCCAGGGAAAAATCCTGATGAGACCCGGGGTTCCCGTGAATGAAAACCACCGCTTGGCCGTGACCCTTGCTGATGTAATGCAACCGCATACCGGCGACGGAAACGAACTGGCCCAGGTACCTGTGTGCGCCAGGATGAATCAGATCGGAGAGAGGCCCGCTCGCTTGAAAATCACTGTCACGTACGAGGTTGTCGTGATCCATGGAAGAAGTCCTGTCAAGTAAGGCGCCGCTGGCCGGTTTGCCGGTCGCACCGACGACATCGTTTTCACGGAACAGGTCGCGCTTCGAATGTCCTAATCGCATGCCCCTTGCGATCTGCTGTGCAAGCAATTTAGACGCCCCATCGGGGCAGATGGCTCGAATGAATGCCCGAATAACGTGGGCCGGAGCCTTCACCCCAACGGGAAACAGAAGATACTCGCTTTCCCACCAGCTCGGCGCAAATTTCATTTTAAACCGGCGCAGCCCTTCGAAATTATAAAAGACAGACAAACCACCGGCAGCCATGCGAATGAACCTGGTAAGCGGTTCACTGTTGCCCACTCCCGGCGCCACCTCGCCCTCACTTGCCAACGGCGCGGTACCGAGCGTCGCTAATTTTGCCCCACTGGCCTTCAATGAATTGAGCGCTTCAACCACCAGCAGGTCCGCGGTCCCTACGGGCGCGTCGGGGAGACGAATGACATCTTCCAGATACCAGCCAGCGCGCGCAGGGATTGGACTTGCAGCCAAAAACCCCACCAGGTTTCCCCGGGCGTCACGAGCCGTGAAGAACCTCTTACGGTCGGCATGTTGAAATGGGTCAAGCGCAAACAACCAGCCAAGCTTCATAGCGCAACGGCGTGACTTTAACCAGCGGTCGCAAAGAAATGCCGTCTCTCGCTTAAGCGTTCTATCAATACCTGCTACCGCTGCGATCCGCACTCCGGCGCGCCGGGCCTGGTTTACTCCGGCCCGCGCTTTCTTGGCCCGATCACCTCGTGGTCCCCAGGTAGTTAAATCAAAATATGGAGCCGCCCCGACTTTGACCGCATGTAGTCCGAGTTCAGCGGAGTGCATTGCGAACCGTTCAGTCGTCGGCATGAACGCCACCAGTCGATTTGCTTCGTGCGCCGCCCGGATGAAACGTCGTGTCAACTCGCTGAGGTCTCGGGGATCGGCAAGGGGATCACCCGGCACTAGCCACACTTTGCCGAATTCATTGAAAATAATTGCGCCGTCAACTTGAGGACACTGCCAGATTCTGGCGCCGGGTGCGATGCTGACCAGCGAGTGGGCGTTGTAGCCGTGATTGAACTGCGCGTTGAGCAGACGCGTTGCGACAGTCTCAGGGTCAAAGAAGCTGTTGACTCGCGACCGCGAACGCATCTGTGCGTAACGCGCCGCAACGCCGCTGCCGGCGATGGCCAACCACCAAAGATCGCGTACCGCGGAATGGGGAAACAAAGCACCTCCAGCGAATCTCCTACACGCCTATTAGATGAGCAAAACAAGCAAACAGTGGGCGGGACCGGCAAACTTATTCGGGCACGCGGTTGTTTACTGTCCGGAATTCCAAAACGCCGTCAAGCATTACCAGTACAGCGGAACCACAAGTGGGCCTGTCGATCATCTGTTCATCTGTTGGGTAACCATAACATAAGAGTCAGCACGCTCCGACTCGGAAACATAAGGGTACCGGTAGTGCCTGCTTTGGCGACAGGCGTAAAAGCCTGCCTAAAAAGCGGTACTCTCAACACCCGCTGACGGAATTGGAAGCTGAGCTGTATAATCCAGCCGCTCGTGCTTTTTTTTGCGATGGAGTGCGCGCCTATTGCGCCTCTGTTGACTGGATCAGAAACCGAGGAGACAGGTCTAATGTCAGAAGAAAACTTTGATCAGGCGGCGGCCGTCGCACTACTTAACGAAATTTTGGAAACAGAATTGGCTGGGGTAGTCCGCTACACACATTATGCTTTGATGGTCTTCGGCCATAATCGCATTCCCATCACCAGCTGGCTGCGCGGCGAAGCCAACACCTGCCTCGCGCATGCCAACGCCGCCGGCGAACTGGTGACGCATCTGGGCGAACATCCTTCACTAAAGATTGGGGCACTCCTGGAAACTCACAAGCACGGCATTAATGACATTCTGCTGGAGTCCCTGGAAGCTGAAAAAGACGGCCTCGAGCTTTATCGAAGGCTATTTGCCCTGACGCGCGATCGCTCCGTGCTGCT
>Ga0209797_10001055_pt1 | contig 13845 bp, 10 predicted proteins | sample DOMMetBare3Fresh_2_FD_187472 | JGI IMG/M metagenome (GOLD analysis project Ga0209797, IMG submission 187472) | Wetland sediment microbial communities from St. Louis River estuary, USA, under dissolved organic matter induced mercury methylation -... | ecosystem: Environmental > Aquatic >... | reverse complement strand
ATGGAGACACTGGCGAGACGCCCCGCCACACGTTGTTCTACCTTTATGGGGGAAATCTCGAAGGCCTTCGAAGGTCTGCGACAGCAGCCGGCTACAGCGCTCGTCCGACGGCCGGGCAGGATGGCGTTGTGCTTGAGATCACGACAGCCGTCGATGAGCAGAGCTTCGCCAAACATGCGCGGCAAATGCAAGCGTGGGCTGATGAACTCGGCTGCGACTACGACGGATGGGAATGCAAAGTGGTGCAGCAATAGTATGCCCAAACGCACGGACATCTCCTCGATCCTGATCATCGGCGCCGGCCCGATCGTCATCGGCCAGGCCTGCGAGTTCGACTATTCCGGCACCCAGGCCTGCAAGGCGCTGAAGGAAGAGGGCTACCGGGTCGTGCTGGTCAACTCGAATCCGGCGACGATCATGACCGATCCCGATCTCGCCGACGCGACCTATATCGAGCCGATCACGCCCGAGATCGTCGCCAAGATCATCGAGAAGGAGCGGCCGGACGCGCTGTTGCCGACCATGGGCGGGCAGACCGCGCTCAACACCGCGCTGTCGCTGCGCCGCATGGGCGTGCTGGAGAAGTTCAACGTCAAGATGATCGGGGCGGACGCCACGGCCATCGACAAAGCCGAGGACCGCGAGCTGTTTCGCGAGGCGATGCGCAAGATCGGGCTCGAAACCCCGAAGTCGTCGCTCGCCAACGCGTCCGATCTCAAGCAGCAGGACCGCGACCGCCATGCCGCCGAGATCGCGGAGATCAAGGCGCGCGGTCTCGCGCCGGAGGCCGAGCAGGAGGTGCTCGACGAGTACCGGGCGCTGTGGAACTCGCGCGAGTACGAGCGCAAGCGCCGCTACATCGAGAAGGGCCTGATCGAGGCGCTCGAAGCGCTCCCCGACATCGGCCTGCCGGCGATCATCAGGCCATCGTTCACGCTCGCCGGTACCGGCGGCGGCATCGCCTACAACAAGGCCGAGTTCATCGAGATCGTCGAGCGCGGCCTCGATGCCTCGCCGACCACCGAGGTGCTGATCGAGGAATCAGTGCTCGGCTGGAAGGAATACGAGATGGAGGTCGTTCGCGACAAGAACGACAACTGCATCATCGTGTGCTCGATCGAGAACCTCGATCCGATGGGCATCCACACCGGCGATTCGATCACCATCGCGCCGGCGCTGACGCTCACCGACAAGGAATACCAGATCATGCGCGACGCCTCGATCGCGGTGTTGCGCGAGATCGGGGTCGAGACCGGCGGCTCGAACGTGCAGTTCGCGGTCAACCCGGCGGACGGCCGCCTGGTGATCATCGAGATGAACCCGCGCGTGTCGCGCTCGTCCGCGCTCGCCTCCAAGGCGACCGGCTTCCCGATCGCCAAGGTCGCGGCCAAGCTCGCGGTCGGCTACACCCTCGACGAGATCGCTAACGACATCACCGGCGGGGCGACGCCGGCGTCGTTCGAGCCGACCATCGACTACGTCGTCACCAAGGTGCCGCGCTTCGCGTTCGAGAAGTTCCCGGGCGCCGAGCGGATTCTCACCACATCGATGAAATCGGTCGGCGAGGCGATGGCGATCGGCCGCACCTTCCAGGAAAGCTTGCAGAAGGCGCTGCGCTCGCTCGAGACCGGGCTCACCGGCCTCGACGAGCTCGCGATCGAGGGCATCGGCAGCGACGAGAGCGAAAACCGCGCCGCCATCCGCGCCGCGCTCGGCTCGCCCACGCCCGACCGGCTCCTGAAGATCGCGCAGGCGATGCGGCACGGCCTGTCGGACCAGCAGATCTTCGAAGCCTGCAAGATCGACCCATGGTTCCTGGCGCAAGTCCGCGGCATCGTCGACATGGAGGCCGAGATCCGCTCCAAGAGCCTACCGACGAGCGCGGCGTCATTCCGCCGCCTCAAGGCGATGGGGTTTTCGGACGCACGGCTCGCCAAGCTCACCGGCCAGTCGGCCGACGCGGTCGCGGCCAAGCGCCGCGCGCTTGGCGTGCGGCCGGTGTTCAAGCGCATCGACACCTGCGCGGCCGAATTCGCCTCGCCCACCGCCTACATGTATTCGACCTACGAGGCGCCGTTCGCGGGCCGCGCGGCCTGCGAAGCGTCGCCGTCCGACCGCAAGAAGGTCGTCATCCTGGGCGGTGGCCCCAATCGGATCGGCCAGGGCATCGAGTTCGACTACTGCTGTTGCCACGCCGCGTTCGCGCTCAAGGAGGCGGGCTACGAGACCATCATGATCAACTGCAATCCGGAGACGGTCTCGACCGACTACGATACGTCGGACCGGCTCTACTTCGAGCCGCTCACCGCCGAGGACGTGATCGAGATCATCGATACCGAGCGGGCGAACGGCACGCTGCATGGCGTCATCGTGCAGTTCGGCGGCCAGACCCCGCTCAAGCTCGCCGAAGCGCTGGAGCAGGCGCAAGTGCCGATTCTCGGCACCTCTCCCGACGCCATCGATCTTGCCGAGGATCGCGACCGGTTCAAGCAGCTGCTCGACAAGCTCAAGCTGCGCCAGCCCAGGAGCGGCATCGCCAAGAGCCCGCAGGAAGCGCGCGCGATCGCGGAAGCGATCGGCTATCCGATCGTGATCCGGCCGTCCTACGTGCTGGGCGGGCGCGCCATGGAGATCGTGCACGACACGCCGCAGCTCGACCGCTACATCGCGCGGCTCGCCGGCGATCTCGACCGGCCCTCGGAGCTCGTCGTCTCCGACAAGCGTCCGCTGCTGATCGACCGCTATCTCTCCGATGCCATCGAGGTCGACGTCGATTGCCTCGCCGACGGCAAGGACACCCGGATCGTGGGCATCATGGAGCACATCGAGGAGGCCGGCATTCATTCCGGCGATTCGGCCTGCTCGCTGCCGCCCCACTCGCTCGACGCCGCGACCATCGCCGAGCTTGAGCGCCAGACCCGAGAGCTCGCCCTAGCGCTCCATGTCGGCGGGCTGATGAACGTGCAGTATGCGATCAAGAACGGCGACATCTACGTGCTCGAGGTCAACCCGCGCGCCTCGCGCACCGTGCCGTTCGTCGCCAAGGTGATCGGCGTCCCGGTCGCCAAGATCGCCGCGCGCGTCATGGCGGGCGAGCCGCTCAAGAGCTTCGGGCTCGAACGGCCGAGCTTTCAGCACGTCGGAGTCAAGGAGGCGGTGTTTCCGTTCGCGCGCTTCCCGGGCGTCGATACCGTGCTCGGCCCGGAGATGAAGTCGACCGGCGAGGTCATGGGCATCGATCACTCCTTCGCGGTCGCCTTCGCCAAGAGCCAGATCGGCGGCGGCTCACGGCTGCCGCGCGAAGGCACGGTGTTCGTGTCGGTGCGGGACGCCGACAAGCCCCGCATCCTGGAGGCCATGCGGCTCCTGGAGTCGCTCGGCTTCCGGCTGATTGCGACCGGGGGAACCCAGCGTTACCTGGTGGCGCAGGGGGTCAAGGCGGAAAAGGTTAACAAAGTGGCCGAAGGCCGGCCCCATATCGTGGACGCCATCCGCAACGGCGGGGTCCAGCTGGTGTTCAATACCACCGAGGGTGCCATCGCGCTGGCGGACAGCCGGTCCCTGCGCCGTGCTGCCCTCTTGCATAAAGTCCCCTACTACACCACTCTTTCCGGGGCCGTCGCCGCGGCGCAGGGAATCAAGGCTTATCTCGGGGGCGACCTCGAGGTGCGCGCGCTGCAGAGCTATTTCGGCGGCAGGGGCTAACCCCGGATGTGCCGGAGGCTAGTGCCCCGCTTCCGAAGTTCGTGATACGTTGCAACACCCCCTGACACGAACTTCGGAAGCGAGGGGCACTAGCAAGTCTCTGTTTCTAGTGCCGCTTTCCGATTTGAAGTTCCTAACCGAGGTTGCTGCAGTTGGTATAGGAACTTCAAATCGGGGGCACTAGTCGCCGGACGGTAAGACGTTTGGACAGGGTTCCTGCGATCGCGTTGCCGAACCAAGGTTCGGGCGGCGATCGGAATTTTGTCTTGCGAGGCAGGTTTTGGAGGCTTGAAGCACCGATGGACAAGATCCCGATGACGGCAGCGGGCTATTCCGTGCTGGAGGACGAGCTCAGGCATCGCCAGCAGGTCGAGCGGCCGCGCATCATCCAGCAGATCACCGACGCGCGCACGCATGGGGATCTGTCGGAGAACGCCGAGTATCACGCCGCCAAGGAACTGCAGTCGCTCAACGAGGGCCGCATCGCCGAGCTTGAGGACAGGCTCGCGCGCGCCGAGGTAATCGACGTGTCGAAGCTGTCCGGCGACACCATCAAGTTCGGCGCGACCGTGACCCTGGTCGACGAGGACACCGACGAGAAACGGGTGTGGCAGATCGTCGGCGAGCCTGAGGCTGACGCCAAGAAGGGCAAGATCTCAATCGCCTCTCCGCTCGCACGCGCGCTCATCGGCAAGGCCAAGGGCGCCAACGTTGAAGTCGTCACGCCCGGCGGCGCCAAGGCCTATGAGGTCAAGAAGGTCGAGTGGCGGTGAAACGCGTGCGCAGGGCGGATGAGCGAGGCATCATCCGCAGAATATTCGGCGCTCATCATTGTGCCCTCTCCCCTTGCGGGCCGCTCAGCAGTTCAAGATAACGGACCGGGTGAGGGGTAAGGCTGCAATCCCTCACCCAACCGTGCTTGTTGAACGTTCGGTACTGCCCTCTCCCGCAAGGGGAGAGGGCGCAGCAACAACCGCCGCGGCTCCCGAATTCCTGACGCCGCAGGGATACCCCAGCCTACGGTGAGCTGTCATTCGGCGCTCTCCATCGGCACCATGGCGGCATCCTTGGAGTTGCGCAGCGTGAGCGACGTCTTGACGTTGCGCACATGCGGCGCCCCGGTGAGCTCGGCGACGAAGTCCTGGAACGTCTTGAGGTTGGGCGCGACGCACTTGAGGATGAAATCGATCTCGCCCGACAGCATCCAGCATTCGCGCACCAAGGGCTCGCCGCGCACGAAGTCCTCGAACGCCTTGAGGTCGGCCTCCGACTGGCTCGAGAGGTGAACCATGGCAAACACCGTCACCTCGTAGCCGAGGCGCTTCTCGTCCAAGAGCGCTCGATAGCCCTTGATATAGCCCGCCCGCTCTAGCGCGCGCACCCGGCGCAGACACGGCGGCGGCGAGACCCCGACCCGGCGCGCCAGCTCGACATTGGTGATGCGGCCGTCGTCCTGCAGCTCCTTGAGGATTTTGCGATCGATGGCATCGAGTCGTGCCGGCACCGGAGCCTCCGCTAGCTAGCCGGCTCTCTATTACCCCCACTCGGGCCATCGCGAAACATTCTTGCGCATTAACGGTATTATAATATGTCGAATCACGACCCCGTGCCCGCTGCTCTGCGTATCTTGCATGGCTTGGTAGATTCCCTACATTAGTTGCAAGTCGCTGGCGCCTGCCGGCCCAGCCCGCTCTTAAGCGGGCAGAACTGCCAATAACCGACAAACGGGGGCTACCAGATGGGCAAGACGACCCATGCCAAGGTCGTGATCATCGGCTCGGGTCCCGCCGGCTACACGGCGGCGATCTACGCGGCGCGAGCCATGCTCGAGCCGGTGTTGATTCAGGGCATCCAGCCTGGAGGCCAGCTCACCATCACCACCGATGTGGAAAACTATCCGGGCTTTGCCGACGTCATCCAGGGCCCCTGGCTGATGGAGCAGATGCAGAAGCAGGCCGCCCATGTCGGCACCCGGATCATCACCGACTATGTGACCAAGGTGGAGCTCGCGCAGCGGCCGTTCCGGCTGACCTGCGATTCCGCCGACGTCTATGTCGCCGAATGCGTGATCCTCGCGACCGGCGCGCAGGCGCGCTGGCTCGACCTGCCGTCCGAGCAGAAGTTCAAGGGCTATGGCGTGTCGGCCTGCGCCACCTGCGACGGCTTCTTCTATCGCGGCAAGGAGGTGGTCGTGATCGGCGGCGGCAACACCGCGGTCGAGGAGGCGTTGTTCCTCGCCAATTTCGCCTCCAAGGTCACGGTCGTGCACCGGCGCGACAGCTTCCGCGCCGAAAAGATCCTGCAGGACCGGCTCGCCAAGAACCCGAAGATCGCAGTGATCTGGGACTCGGAGCTTGAAGAGGTCCACGGCGGCGAGAGCCCGCTCAAGGTCAACGCCATCAGCCTGAAGAACGTGAAGACCGGCGCACGCACCACAATGGCGATCGACGGCGTCTTCATCGCGATCGGACACTCGCCCGCGTCCGAGCTCGTGGTCGGGCAGCTCGACATGAAACCATCCGGCTACATCAAGACGGCACCGTTCTCGACCGCGACCTCGGTGCCGGGCGTGTTTGCGGCGGGCGACGTCACCGACGACGTCTATCGCCAAGCCGTGACGGCAGCCGGCCAGGGCTGCATGGCGGCGCTCGAAGCCGGGCATTTTCTTGCGGCGCATGGCGAGGCGGAGCCTCGCATTGCAGCCGAGTAGCGGCCGATCGCCAGCCGGCGCGGCGCAACGCCGTGCCGCACCTGGCCGCGCCGCAATGTTGGACAGGAAGTCAGTTTCAATGGACTGGGACAAGCTCAAGGTCTTCCATGCCGCCGCCGAAGCCGGGAGCTTCACGCATGCCGGCGAGCAGCTCGGGCTGTCGCAGTCGGCCGTGTCGCGGCAGGTCTCCGCGCTCGAGCAGGAGCTTGGGGTGTCGCTATTCCATCGCCACGCCCGCGGACTGATCCTGACCGAGCAGGGCGAGCTTCTCCACCGCACCGCCCATGAAGTGTTCATGAAGCTCGAGGCTGCGCGCGCCAAGCTTACCGACAGCCGCGAGCGCCCGAACGGCGAGCTCAAGGTGACGACCACGCCCGGGATCGGAGTGCATTGGCTCACCCCGCGGCTTGGCGAGTTCCTCGACCTCTATCCCGACATCCGGGTCACGCTGATCACCACCGAGGAGGAACTCGACCTCGCCATGCGCGAGGCAGACGTTGCGATCAGGCTACGCCAGCCCGTGCAGCCCGATTTGATCCAGCGCAAACTGTTCTCGCTGCATTTCCATGCCTGCGCCTCGCCCGAATATCTCAAGCGCTTCGGCACCCCGCGCTCGCAGGAGGAATTGGACAAGCACCGCATCGTCGTGCTCGGCGGGACGGCGCCGCCGTGGCTGCAGCAGAGCGGCAATTGGCTGTTGACCTTGGGCCATGATGAAACCGGCGCGCCGCGGGTACCGTGGTTAACCATCAACAATGTGCTGGGCGTGCTGCGCGCCTGCCAGCGCGGCATTGGCATCGCCATGCTGCCGGACTATCTGGTCGAGGAGAACGGCGGCCTGGTGCAACTGTTCGGCGACAGCAACAGCTCGCTCGCCTACGATGCCTACTTCGTCTATCCGGAAGAGCTCAAATCGGTCGCGCGCGTGCAGGTGTTCCGCGACTTCCTGGTGTCCAAGGCACAGCGCTGGAATTTCTAAAGCACATACTTTGGATGGAGTAGCGCTGCGACCCGTCGCCAGCAAGTCTGGTGCGAATACGTCATCGTGTTGAATTTGCAGACGTCGTCGCTGGCATTACACGCAGCCATTGCCTTCCAATGTTGGTCGAGCGTGCTGCTTCTTGCGACCTCCGCATGGCTGGCATGCGAGCCTCCATGTTGTCCCGACTCATACCGCTCGCCATACTTCAATCGTTGCTGCTGACGGTCGGTTGTCCATCCTCCCAGATCGCGATCGATGCGTCGGTAGTGTTCCCCTCTGGAAGGTGATAGTCGGCTCCCGCGCCGACGAACTTGAACCGGACCCGCAAGGGTCCGGTTTTTCTATGACTCTGTGCCGCAGGCAGTTACACACCGGGAGGTAACGAATCCAATTGCGAATATGGTACCTCCTGTCGGACACTGCCGGGACAGCCGCACCTGTTCCGTCCAGGGAGGTTTCCATGACATACCGATTCGCACCGACCGGCGCGCTGCTGTCCACGGCGGCATTCCTGGCATTGACCGCCGCCTCGGCAATCGCGCAGCAGCCCTCCGAGGACAAGCTGCCGACGGCGCAGCTCAAGCTGCCGGCCGGCTTCAAGGTCGAGACCTACATCCATGGCCTGACGGATGCGCGCTCCCTGCGGCTTGGCGACAAGGGCACCGTCTTCGTCGGCAACCGCACCCGCGACAAGGTCTATGCGGTCGTCTCGCAGGGCAACAAGCGCGAGGCCAAGGTGATCGCCTCCGGGCTCGACCGGCCGAACGGCCTCGCCTTCAAGGACGGCACGCTCTACATCGCCGAAGGCACCAAGATCTCGAAGCTCGACAAGATCGAGGACAGCCTCGACAGCCCGCCGAAGCCCGTCGTCATCTACAGCGACTTCCCGGACCATCGCTCGCACGGCTGGAAGTTCCTGGGCGTCGGTCCCGACAACAAGCTCTATGTCAGCGTCGGCGCGCCCTGCAACATCTGCGAGCCGCCCGCCGCCAACGCGCAGATTCGCCGCCTCAATACCGACGGCACGGGCGCGGAGCCTTATGCGCTCGGCGTGCGCAACTCGGTGGGGTTCGACTTCCATCCCGTCACCAAGGAGCTCTATTTCACCGACAACGGCCGCGACTGGCTGTCGGATGAGCTGCCCCATGACGAGCTCAATCGCGTCACCAAGATGGGCCAGCACTTCGGCTTTCCGTATTGCCATCAGGGCGACCTGCCGGAGAACGAGCTCGGCGGCGGCCACGCCTGCAGCGAGTTCGTTCCTCCGGTCGCCAAGCTCGGGCCACATTCGGCTTCGCTCGGCATGCGCTTCTACACCGGCACGATGTTCCCGCAGAAATATCGCGGCGGCATATTCATCGCGCGCCACGGCTCCTGGAACAAAGCGGAGAAGATCGGCGCCGACGTGGTCTACGTCACGCTCAACCGCGACGGCAGCGTCAGGACGTTCGAGCCCTTCCTGACCGGGTTCCTCAAGGACAACAATTATATTGGTCGCCCAGTCGACGTGCAGGTCATGAAGGACGGCTCCCTGCTGGTCTCCGACGACTACGCCGGCGCGATCTACCGCATCACCTACGGCACCGCCCGGACGGCGGAGCGATAGACCGTCTACGTCTTGTCGTCCCGGCCTAGCGTGCGATCTGCTTCGACCTATGGTGGCCGACGCAGCGGCACGAGGCCCTTGCCGGCCCCGCCGGACGATTGCGCTCGCCCCACCCGCTCAATATCAATGGGCCTCCTCGTCCTCCCGGAGCCCCTGATGAACGTCCCCACGCCCCAAGCGAGCGGCGGCAAAGCCGCCCCGCGCAGCCCGCAGATCCTCGGCCACAATGGCACCGCCTCGGTGCATCTGACGCTCGCGGTCTGCGACTACGACCACACCCGCGACGTCATGTCCGGTGCCGTGCGCGCGGACGGCATCACGCTCACGCCGCTGGTGTTCGACACCATCGAGGAGATCACCTTTCGCTTCCTCAAGAACCTGGAATGGGACGTGTCCGAGCTCTCGTTCGGAAAATACACCTCGCTGACCTCGCAAGGGGCGGCCCCGATGGTGGCGATCCCGGTGTTTCCCTCGCGCGTGCATCGCCATTCGGCGATCTATGTGCGTGCCGACCGCGGCATCAAGAGCGCCAAGGACCTCAACAAGCGCACGATTGGAATCCCCGAATGGGCGCAGACCGCCGGCGTCTATGTGCGCGGCTTCCTCGCCGAGGAGTACGGCGTCGACCTGTCCTCGATCCAGTGGCTGCAGGCGGGCGTCAATCAGCAAGGCCGCGCCGAGAAGGTCGCGCTCACGCTACCCAGCGGCATCCGCTACGAAGCGCGGCCGCAGGCAAGTCTTTCGTCGATGCTGATAAGCGGCGAGATCGACGCCGCGATCACGGCGCGCGCGCCTGATGCGTTTGTCAAAGGTGACGGCAAGATCGTCCGGCTGTTTCCAGACTACCGGGCCGAGGAGGAGCGCTTCTTCAAGAAGACCGGCATCTTTCCGATCATGCACCTGATCACGCTGCGGCGCGCCGCGTTCGAGCAGCATCCGTGGATCGCAATGAACCTCTACAAGGCGTTTGATGAGGCCAAGCGGCGCTGCCTCAAACGGCTGCGCGACTTCACCATCGCGGGCACCGCACTGCCCTGGATCGCCGCGATCGCCGACGAGATCGTGCAGGCGCAGGGCGAAGACCCCTTCCCCTACGGCATCGAGGCGAGCCGGCCGACGCTCGAGGCGTTCTGCCGCTACTGCCACGACCAGGGCGTCACCGCACGGCGGATGACACCGGAGGATCTGTTTCCGGCCGAGGTGCAGGCGAGCGCGAGGGTGTGAGCGAGCCTCGTTCCCCGCACGCGGTGCAGCGCAAAGCGGTGCGCCGCAGATGCGGGGTCGTTACGCAGTTCTGTGCCTGTGACGGTCTCGGGTCTGCAGCGCACCACTCGCGCGCGGACACACTCGCGCAAGAATTCCCAGACCTGCCTGCGCGCGCTCGTGCTGCGCTGTACCCGGGACAGGCGTCAGGGCGCCAAGTTGTCTGCGAGATCACGCCAATCCGGATTGAGCTTCTCAATCAGGTCGAATTTCCACGCTCGTCGCCAGCGATTGAGAACGCGCTCTCGGTTCCGTGCTTCGAGAATAGATGAGTATTCTTCGTAGTAAACGAGCATGGTCAGGCCATACCTGCTCGTGAATCCGGGCACGACCTTTGCCTTGTGTTCAGACAGGCGACGCACCAGATCGTTCGTCACGCCGACGTAGAGCACGCCGCGCTTGTAATTAGTGAGGATGTAGACGATATACCGCTTTTCCATCGCACCCGTGTCCCGGGCGCAGCGCAGCGCGGCCAATGCGCCAATATGATTCACCGTGAACGACCCGCGCTACGCTGCAGACCCGGGACCGTTACACACTCCGAATCTGGAACGGTCCCGGATCTGCGGTGCAGCGCCTCGCGCCGCACCGCGTCCGGGACACAGCCGCTTACGGCTGCAGCGACGCGGCGTAGGCCGCGATCGCCAGCATGTCGTCGTTGGTGAGCTTCTCGACCACCGGCTTCATCAGCGCGGCGGACGGCCCAACGCGATCGCCGTTCTGCATGTTCCAGAGCTGGCGCACGATGTAGTTGGGGTGGCGGCCCGCCAGCGCCGGCCAGTCGCCGAGGCCTTTGAGCGTCGTGCCATGGCACATGGTGCAGGGCGTGGTCTTGCCGCCACCGCCGGTCTTCACCAGCGCCTCGCCCTTGGCGATGCTGCCGCGCGGCACATAGGCGACGAAGCCCGCGATCGGATCGCGGTACACCACCGCCTCCTCGTCGTCCGGCACCTCGATGATGCGGTTACCGAGCGCCTCGGTGCCGCCGGCCGGATGCACCAGCCGCTTGTTGCCGGGGCCAACGAAGCTCTTCGGCACCGTGTCCGCCTCCACCACCTTGATCCACGGCCGCGGCTTGAGCGCCGCGAAGTAGTCGGCCGCCTCTTTGATCTCCGCGTCGGTGATGACCTTGGCCATGGCAATCATGGTCGCGCCGAACTTGCGGGTGCCGTTCTTCCAGTCGGCCATCTGCTGAGTGAAGTAGCGCTGCGTGAGGCCCGCCACATAGGCGGACTCGTCATGGCCGGTGCCGGTCGGCAGATGGCAGGAGCCGCAAGCGCGCACCTGCGTATCCTTGTTGCCGTACTGCACGATCTTGGGCATCGCCGGATACATGTCCGGCCGCCAGTTCGGGATGTTGAAGAAGTCGTCGGCGCCCGCCCGGGTCACGGTCACATTGCCAACAGTACGTGCTTTGTCGCCCGGGATGCGCGGAGTGGGCTGCTCCTTCTCGGTGACCGGAAACGCCCACTCGGGCTTGTCGGCAGCGAGCGCAAAGGCAGGTGTCAGCGCGAGCGCGAGCGTACAGATGAGTGTCTTCATGGGACGTCCCCCCGATTGAATCGTTTGGCCCCGATGATGGGCTGATGCCCGCAAGGCTAGCGGTAACGTCCTTGGCGTACAAGCACCGACCTATGTGTCGTCATGGCCGGGCTCGTCCCGGCCATCCACGTCTTGAGGCAAGACAGACGTGGATGCCCGGCACGCAGAGTTTACGCAGTCTGCGCAAGCTTGACTGCGTGCCGGGCATGACGATGTCGATGGTTCAGGCCTAATGCCCGCCGCGGCGCTTCAGGTTGACGTGGATGTTCTTCTCGCGCGTGAAGCGCAACAACTCCTCGATGCACTCCTCGCGCCCGATGCCGGACTGCTTGTAGCCGCCGAACGGCGCGCCGAGGAAATGCTTCGACACCTCGTTGATCCAGACATAACCAGCTTCGACCGCGGCGGCGGTGCGGTGCGCGGTGACAAGATCGTTGGTCCAGATCGAGCAGGTGAGCCCGTACTCGACCTGGTTGACCTCGGCCAGCATCTTGTCCTCGTCGCTCCATCTGAACACCGAGAGCACCGGCCCGAAGATCTCCTCCTTGCCGATCCGCATATTCATGGTGACGTCGGCAAAGATGGTGGGCTCGATGAACAGGCCCTTGGCGAGCGCGGGATTGTCCGGGCGCTTGCCACCGGTGACGAGGCGGGCGCCGTCTTCCTTGCCGGCCGCGATGTATTTCATGATCCGCTCGTACTGCACCTGGCTGATGATCGAGCCCATGGTGGTCGCCGGGTCGGTCGGGATGCCGGGCTTGTAGCGCTGGATCGAGGCCTTGGCGCGCTCGATCACGGCGTCATAGATCTTTTCGTGAATGAACGCCCGGCTGGTCGAGCCGCAGGACTGCCCGCACCAGGTGAAGTTCATGCCGTCGACGACCGCAGCCGAGACCGCCTCAAGATCGGCGTCCGGGAAGGCGATCAGCGCGTTCTTGCCGCCGAGCTCGAGCAGCACCGGCTTGAGCGTGTCGGACGCGGCTTTCATCACCGCGCGCCCCGTCGGCACGCTGCCGATCAGCGCGGTCATCGCCACGTCGGGATGGCTGGAGAGAACCTGCCCGACCTCGCGGCCGCCCGGCACCACGTTCCAGACGCCCGGCGGCAGGATGCCGTCGATCAGCTCGGCAAGGCGCAGCGCCGAGAGCGGCGCCTGCTCCGGCGGCTTGAGCACGACGGTGTTGCCGGCGGCGAGCGGCGCCCCCGACTTGCCGGCCGCGAACATGAACGGATGGTTGAACGGGATGATGCGGCCGACCACGCCGAACGGCTCGCGCACCGAGAAGTTGACCACGTCCGGACCCATCGGGATCGAGGCGCCCTTCATCTCGGTGACGAGGCCGGCGTAGAAATCGAGCTGCGCGGCGCCCGCGCCCGCGTCGCGCACCATCTCGGCATAGGGATTGCCGCAATCGGCGGCGTCGAGCATCGCCAGCTCATCGCCATTCTTGCGCAGCACGTTGGCGATCTCGCGCAGCATCTTGGCGCGCTCGAGCGGCGGCACACGGCGCCAGTCGCGGAACGCGGCCTTGGCGGCGGCGATGGCGGCTTCCGCATCCGCGACGGTGCCGTCGACCACCTTGCCGAGCGACTCGCCGGTGCCCGGATTGGTCACCTCAGCGTAGCGGGTGCCTTTCTGCCATTGGCCGGCGTAATACGGATCGCGGTGGGTCGGCAACCGCAGCGCGGCAGCCTCGGACTTCAGCGTGGTCGCAACGGACATGATTCACCTCACAACACGGACAATCAGTTTCGCTTGATATCGTCGAGCCCGCCCAACCGCCCGATCAGCGCGTTGGCGCCGATCGAGATCACGAACAGCACGATCAGCAGCGCATACATCAGCGGCATGTTGAACAAACTGTAGGCCTGGATCACCTGGAAGCCGACGCCGCTGTTGGACAGCTTGGTTTCGGCGAGCAGGGTGCCGATCAGGCATACGCCGAGCCCGAGCCGCACGCCGTTGATGATCGGGTGGCGCATCGCCGGCAGGTAGATCTTGGTGACCATCTGCCAGGTGTTGGCGCGGAAGCTCTT
>Ga0209797_10001053_pt1 | contig 13852 bp, 12 predicted proteins | sample DOMMetBare3Fresh_2_FD_187472 | JGI IMG/M metagenome (GOLD analysis project Ga0209797, IMG submission 187472) | Wetland sediment microbial communities from St. Louis River estuary, USA, under dissolved organic matter induced mercury methylation -... | ecosystem: Environmental > Aquatic >... | reverse complement strand
CGCACACACCGCGTTCACGCGCCTCGAGGCGGGCGCCGAGTTCGGGAAGATCGTTGTCGTCCCGTAACGCCGAGCCAGCGGAGCCGCTGAGGCTCGGGTTCATCGGCCTCGGCAACCTCGGCCGGCACCTCGCGGCGAGCCTGCTGCGGTCAGGCTTCCCGCTGACGGTGCACGACCGCGACGAGGCGGCAGCCCAGCCGCTCGTCGCAGCAGGAGCAGCCTGGGCACCTTCCCCGAGGGACGTCGCAGCCGCGTCCGACAGCGTCTTCACCTGCCTGCCCTCGCCGCGGGCTGTCGCCGATGTCCTGGCGGGCGAGGCCGGCGTGCTCGAGGGGCTCGCGGCGGGAGGGACCTGGATCGACTCCAGCACGAACGACCGTCACGAGCTGGGCCGCCTCGCTGCGCTCGCCGAGGCGCGAGGGGTGCACTGCCTCGAGGCGCCGGTCACGGGGGGCGTCCACCTCGCAGCGGCCGGGAAGATCACGGTGCTCGTCGGCGGCGACCCGGCGGTCTTCTCCGCGCACCTTCCCGTCTTCGAGGCGATCGGCGGCAAGGTCTTCCACATCGGCCCGCTCGGCAGCGCCTCGGTGATCAAGGTGATCACCAACATGCTCGCGTTCATCCACCTTGTCGCCGCCGGCGAAGCGCTGATGCTGGCCCGTCGCGCGGGACTCGACCTGGCCCAGTCGTTCGAGGTGATCAAGGCGAGCTCAGGCACGAGCTTCGTGCACGAGACGGAGAGCCAGGTGATCCTGAACGGCAGCTACGACATCGGCTTCACGATGGATCTCGCCTGCAAGGACCTGGGCTTCGCGCACGAGCTCGGTCGCGAGCTCGGCGTGCCGCTCGAGCTCGCGGGCCTCGTCGAGCAGACGTTTCTCCGGGCCCGGGAGCAGTACGGTGGTTCCGCCTGGTCGCCGATGGTGGTGAAGCTGCTGGAGGACGCTCTCGGCACCGATCTCCGGGCACCCGGCTTCCCGGCGACGATCGAGGCCTAGAGGCTTGATGTGGGTTAGAAGCACGTCTGGCGGCGGCCCTGCACACCGCGGCTCGCGTCCGCCGCGGACGGCGCCAAGGCCACCAGCCTTGACGCCGCCCCCGTCGAACGCGCTCCTTGGTGCAGAGCCGCCCCAGCCGCACTCCTAACCCACATCAAGCCTCTAGGGCTCGCTCAGGCGACCGGGCCGTAGATCGGCTCGAGATGGAGATCGTCGCCCTCGTAGGGGTGGCGGGCCGCCACGTCCTCGTCGAGCTCGACGCCGAGCCCGGGCCCGCTCGGCGGGATCACGAAGCCGTCTTCCCAGAGGATCGGCGTCTTCAGGATCTCCGCGTGGAAGCCACCCCATTCCCTGATTCCCTCGAGCACGAGGAAGTTGGGGCTGCAGGTGCTGAGCTGGATGTTGGCCGCGCCTACGACCGGCCCGCAGTAGAGATGCGGTGCGATCTGCGCGTAGTGCGCTTCGGCCATGCCGGCGATCTTCTTCGCCTCGAGCAGCCCTCCCACGCGGCCGAGGTTCAGCTGCAGGATCGAGGCAGCGCCCGTCTCGAGCACGCGCGAGAACTCGTACTTGGTCGTCAGTCGCTCGCCCGTAGCGATCGGGATCGAGGTCGCCCGCGCGACCCGGGCCATCTCCTCCGGGCTCTCGGGCGGTGTGGGCTCCTCGAACCAGAGCGGGTCGTACGGCTCCAGGCGCTGCGCGAGGCGGATCGCTCCCGACGGCGTGAACTGGCCGTGCGTGCCGAAGAGAAGGTCGCAGCGGTCGCCGACGGCTCCGCGGACGGCCCGCACGTAGGCCTCGGAGCGCGCGAGCGCCTCCAGGCTCGGCTGCCCGGGATCGAACGTCGTGTAGCGCCCGGCCGGGTCGAACTTCAGCGCCGTGTGGCCGACAGCGGCGTAAGCTGCGGCGCGCTCTGCGGCGAGACCCGGATCCGCGTACACGTCGACTGCGTCGCCCTCCTCGGCGTAGAGGTAGGTGTAGCCGCGCAGGCGCTCGTGCACCCGACCCCCGAGCAACTCGTACACCGGCCGGTCGACGGCCTTGCCGACGATGTCCCAGCACGCCATCTCGAGGCCGCTGAGCACCCCGACGAGCGAGACGTCGGGCCGGCCCGAGTAGCCCCTGGCGTAGACGTTGCGCCACAGCACCTCGATTTGGAACGGATCGGCCCCGTCCACGTGCTGCGCGAAGACGTCCTCGATCATGCGCTCGACCGTGCGCGGCCCGAAGGTGGCGCCGTAGACCTCGCCGACGCCCTCGAGCCCATCGTCGGTGACGAGCTTGAGGAAGATGAAGTACCGGCCGCCGTAGTGCGGCGGCGGGTTGCCGACGACGAACGTCCTGAGGCCGGTGATCTTCATCGCGGGCTGTCCGCTCCGGATCCGAACAAGATCACGTTCCTGAGCGCTTCGCCGGCCTGCGCCGAGGCGATCGCGTCGTTGATCTCCTCGAGCGGGTAGCGGCCGGAAATCAGCTCGTCGAGCTTCAGGGTGCCCTCCCGATACAGCTCGACGAGCCTTGGCACGTCGATCGCGATCCGCGTGGAGCCCATCTTGCTGCCGAGGATCCGCTGGCCGCTGTTCGCGATCGCACCCGGGTCGATCGTGGCGGTCACTCCCGAGGCCGGCATGCCGACGATGACGATCGTGCCGCCGCGCCGCAGCAGCGCCGGCCCCTGCTCGACGGCCGCTTTGGCTCCGACGGTGACGAGCACGTAGTCCGCTCCGCGCCCTTCGGTGAGAGCCTGCACCCGGCCGACGACGTCCTCGCGCCCCGGATTGACCGTATGCGTCGCGCCGAGCGCCCTTGCTGCTTCCAGCTTGGCGTCCGAGAGGTCGACCGCGACGACGGTCCTCGCTCCGGAGTGAGCGGCGCCCTGGACGGTGTTGAGCCCGACCCCGCCCGTTCCGATCACGACGACGGTGCAGCCCGGCTCCATCTGCGCCGTGTTGACGACGGCTCCGTAGCCCGTGATCACGCCGCAGGCGAGGAGGGAGGCGGAGTCGAGCGGGATCTCGGCCGGGATCACGACGGCCTGCGAGTGGTGGACGACGACGCGCTCCGCGAACGCGGCGGTGTGCAGGCCCTGCACGATCTCTTCGCCGTCGGCGGTCGAGAGCGGCCCCGGCCCGTCGGGCCCGAACGTCGCCTCGCAGTGCACGGTGTCGCCTCTCGTGCAGTGCGGGCAGGATCCGCACGAGCGGATCAGCGTCACGACCACATGGTCGCCGACCGCGAAGCCCTCGACGTCCGCGCCGACCTCGTCGACCACGCCGGCGGCTTCATGGCCGTACACCGCGGGGAGATCGCCGCCCCACGCGCCCTCGAGGTAGTGGATGTCGCTCTGGCAGATGGCACAGGCGGCGAGCCGGACGCCGATCTCGCCCGCCCTCGGTGCCGCGATCTGGATCTCCTCGATGACGAGCGGTTGCCCGAAGGTGCGGCAGACCGCGGCCTTGACGCGTCGTGTCGTCAGGGTCGCCTCGCGCTGTACGAGGGAAGCCACGAGACGAGCTCCGAGAACCTGCTCCCCAGCTCGTGGAGGCTCGCGAGAATCGCCTGGCGGCGTTCCGGCTCCGACACCCGCGAGGCGGGGATCAGCGTGGTGAAGGCCGCCAGAGCCGTCTGCGAGTCGTTGACGATGGGCACCGACGCCGCGTACAGCCCGTGAGCGGTCTCGCCGTCGTTCTCGGCGTGCCCCTGTGCCCGCACCTCGTCGAGGATTCGATGGAGCTCCGTCGTCCCGTTCAGCCGGCGGCCGGTCGGCGTCACGAGCGGCCGCCCCGCCCAGAGCGACTCGACGATCGCGGCAGGGTAGGTGGCGAGCACGACCCGGCCGCTGGCCGAGGCGAACGCCGGGGTCTTCGAGCCGATGTGGGTGACGTAGCGCACCGGCTGGGACGTCTCCTCCATGGCGATGTAGAGCGACTCCGATCCATCGAGCACCGCGAGTGCGACGGTCTCGTCATGCTCGTCGAGGAACTCGGCGGCGACCGAGCGGAACGCCGTCACAATCGGCAATTGCCCGGCGGCGGAGCCGAGCCGCAGCGCCCGGATGCCGAGCTCGTACCTGCCCTCGCTGTCACGGATCACCCACGCGCGCTCGTGGAGGACCGCTGCAATGCGATGGATCGTGCTCTTGGCGACGCTCAGCTCGCGGGCGATCTCCGAGAGCTGCATGGGGCCGCGATGCGCGAGCAGGTCGAGGATGCGGAGCGCAGCGTTGACCCCCGCGGACGTCGACCTCGACACGCTGGGCTCTCCGCGCCGCCCGTCGCGCGCGCTGTCGGAGAGCGTCGTCATGCACGCAAACATAGTGGTGCACCCCGTGCATGTCGAGACATCGATCCGGATCTGGCTTGCGATCCTTGACCAGACGGGGCTGGTATGCGATAACGGGCCGACCTAGTGGCACATCGTTCCGTGGGTAGAACGGATCAGTCGGAGTTGGAACTTTCGCTCGAGGCTGTCGTCATACCCGTCAAGACTCGGAGTCCCCACTCTTGAAGGGAGTGCGATGTTGGATCGGGAAACGACAAGGCGCATCGAGCAGTACCGCCGCAACGAGGCAGGTCCGATCGAGAACAACCTGATCGACGAGCTGGTCGCCGGCGAGATGGACCGGACGGAGTTCCTCCGTCGCGGCGCGATGTTCGGCCTCTCGGCCGGCATGTTGGGCACCCTGCTCGCCTACGTCGGCGAGGCCGGTGCTGCTCCGCTCGCGCAGACGAGCCGTGGGGCGGTGAAGGCGGGCGGCACGATCAAGGTCGGCCTCGCCGCGCCCGCGGGCCCTGTCGAGCCCTATCTGCTCAACGACGGCGGCGCTCTCGCCTTCGCCGGCATCCCCGGCGAGTACCTCACGTTCACGAACCCGCAGGGCGTGTGCGTGCCGTGGCTCGCGACGAGCTGGAAGCCGAACAAGGACGCGACGGTCTGGACGTTCCAGCTGCGCAAGGGCGTCAAGTTCCACAACGGCCAGACGATGACGTCCAAGGACGTCGTCGCGAGCATGAAGCAGTACGTCGGCAACAAGTCGTCGAACGCCGGCCTCTCCCCGTACTTCGACGCCGCCGGCGTCTCGGCTGCCGGCCCCTACACGGTGGTGTTCAAGCTGAAGTCGGCGATCGGCGTGTTCCCGTACCTGCTCAGCCAGACGACGTACCAGGCGATCATCCAGCCCGCCTCCTTTGCGGCGAAGCCGGGTGAGTGGGTCAAGGGCGGCATGATCGGCACGGGGCCGTTCAAGCTCAAGGACTACCAGGAGAAGCGGAGCGCGCAGCTCGTGCGCAACGACGCGTACTGGGGCGGCAAGCCGCCTCTCGACGGGGTCAACGTCACGTTCTTCGCGATCAACTCGGCACTCGTGCTCGCGCTGCGGGCCGGGCAGGTCGACCTGGCGATGCAGCTCTCGCCGCAGGAGGCCCAGCCGTTCAAAGGCAACTCGAAGTTCACGTACTACGCGCTGCCGACTGCCGCGCACCGGCAGTTCTGCATGCGGTCCGACGAGGGCGTGCTCAAGGATCCCCGTGTGCGCCGGGCCATCGCCCTCACGATCAACCGGCCGCAGCAGCTCGCGAAGATCATGCTCGGTGCCGGCCAGGTCGGCAACGACAACCCGTTCTGGAGGGGATTCCAGTCGACCGACCGCTCGATCAAGCAGCGGACGCAGGACGTCACCCTTGCGAAGGAGCTGCTCAAGGCGGCCGGTGCGGAGAACCTCAAGTTCACGCTCACGACCTGGAACTTCCTCGACCATGCCGACCATGCGGCCTCGATCCAGGCGTACGCGCGCGACGCGGGCATCACCGTCAACCTCGAGATCATGGACGGGAGCAAGTACTACGACTCCGAGCCGGCAGGGGCGGACTATGCGAGCACGACCCCGTGGCTGAACCGAACAGCGACGCTGACCGAGTACGGGGCTCGCGGCGTGCCGAACGTCTACCTGACCCGGTGCTACATGTCGACCGGCGACTGGAATGCGTCGCACTACAAGAACACCGAGTTCGACTCGCTGGCGAAGACGTATCTCGGGGCGCCCGAGCTGGCGGCGCAAAGGAAGGCGACGAAGCGGATGGCGGGGCTCCTGCTCCGCGACACGCCGGTCGTCACCGACTACTTCATCAGCTACGTGACGGCAAGCTCCTCGAAGGTCAAGAACTACGTCCCCGAGGGGATCTCGCACGTGCGGCTGGCGAAGGTCTCGCTCGCCTAGCCGACCTCGAGGCTCCGTTCCGGCCGGGCAGCTCCCGGCCGGAACGGAGCCTCGACCAACCTCCCCTTGGCCCGTTACATCCTCAAGCGCATCGGCCTCGCGCTCATCACGCTCGTGCTCCTGAGCATGATCGTGTTCGCGGTCTCGACCATCCTGCCGGGGAATGTCGGCCGGTCGGTGCTCGGGCCGTTCGCGACGCAGGAGTCGGTCGACGCCCTCAACGAGCAACTCGGTGCCAACCGGTCGGTTTTCGTGCAGTACCAGGACTGGGCCAGCGGGCTCGTCCAGGGAGACCTCGGCACGTCACTCACGAAGAACGTGCCCGCCTGGGATCTGCTTGGCCCGGCCCTCTCGAACTCGTTCAAGCTCGCGATCGTCGCATTCCTGATCTGCGTGCCGCTCTCTATCCTCGGGGGCATCATCGCCGGCCTCCGCTACGGGAAGGCGACGGACAAGAGCATCACGATCGCCGGCCTCTCCTTCTCGGCCATGCCGGAGTTCGTGACTGGCATCTTTCTCATCCTCGTGTTCGCCGTGTGGCTCGGCTGGCTGCCCGTCACGGCCCAGTGGGAGCAGGGCGCCGGAGTCGCAACCCAGTTCAAGTACCTCCTGCTGCCTGCGTTCACGCTCACGCTTGTCCTCTTCGGCTACATCGCACGCATCACGCGCGCCTCGATGATCGAGGCGCTCGACAGCGACTACGCGCGGACTGCCCACCTCAAGGGGCTGCCGGCCTCCGTCGTCGTGCGGCGGCACGTGCTGCGGAATGCGCTCCTGCCCACGATCGCGGTGGTCGCCGTCCAGATCGGCTACCTCGTCGGCGGGCTCGTCGTCGTCGAGGTGCTCTTCAACTACCAGGGGATCGGCAGCCTCATCTACGAAGCGGCCCGCCAGAAAGATCTGCCGCTCCTCACCGCAGGGGTCCTCGTGGTGGGCATCGTCTACCTCACCGTCACCCTCGTCGCCGATCTGCTCTACGCGGTTCTCAACCCGCGGATTCGCTTCGGGAGCACGGAATGAGCACCGCCGAGGTCACGACCGCGGCACCGACACGCTCGGAGGCACGGATCGCGCGCTCGGAGAGGATCAGGCTGCTGCTCCGCTCGCCGACCGTGATCGTCGGCGCGATCGTGGTCGCCTTCTGGGTCTTCTGCGCGCTGTTCCCCGGGCTCGTCGCGCCGCACGACCCGATCTTCGACAACCAGTTCCCGACGGGCCTGTCGCCCGAGTGGAGCCATCCGTTCGGCACCGACACGAACGGCCGCGACGTCTTCTCGCGCGTGCTGGCCGGCTCGCGGAACATCCTTCTCATCGCCCCCGCGGCCACCCTGCTCGGCACCGTGCTCGGCACGATACTCGGCCTCATCACGGGATACCTGCGCGGCGTCGTCGACGACGTCATGAGCCGCTTCATCGATGCCGTCATGTCGCTGCCGCTGATCGTGACGGCGATCCTGATCGTGACCGCCGTCGGGAAGTCCGGGAACTGGGTCGTGATCCTCGTGATCGGCCTGATCTTCGCTCCCGTGGTGTCTCGCACCGTCCGCGCGGCCGTCCTGCAGGAGGCGGAGCTCGACTACGTGCAGGCGGCGCGCCTGCGCGGGGAGCGAGCGCCCTACATCATGGCCTCCGAGATCCTCCCGAACGTGATGTCGCCCGTCGTGGTCGAGTTCACCGTTCGGCTCGGCTACGCGATCTTCACGGTCGCCTCGCTGACCTTCATCGGGTTCGGGGTGCAGCCGCCGTCACCGGACTGGGCGGCGCAGATCAACCAGTACTGGACGTTCGTCGACCCCTACTGGTGGATGACGTTCTTCCCGGCGCTCGCGATCGCGAGCCTCGTCGTCGCCGTGAACCTCGTCGCCGACGGCATCCGGGAGGTGTACGAGCGATGACGGACGCGACAGCACCCGAGACGGCGACCCCCCCACTGGCGCTGGAGGTCGCCGACCTCGAGCTCGTCTACAAGGTGCGCGGTGTCGACCGGCCGGTGCTGCGCGGCGTGTCATTCTCGATCGAGCGCGGCCACTCGTACGGCCTCGTCGGCGAGTCCGGCTGCGGCAAGTCCACGGCCGCGCTCGGCATCGTGCGCTACCTGCCGCGCAACGGGCGCATCACGACCGGCCGGGTCTCCGTCGCCGGGAAGGACGTTCTCTCGCTCGGCGGCTCGGGGCTCCGCGACTACCACGCGCGAACCGTGTCGATGGTGTACCAGAACCCCGGCTCGGCTCTGAATCCAGGGATGCGCGTCGGCGCCCAGGTCGCAGAGGCGTTCACCGTGCTCGGCGTGCACCGGAAGGAGGCGCGCGAGCGCTCGCAGGACGCGCTCGCGCGGGTGCAGATCGCCGATCCGTCTTCGGTCATGGACCGCTACCCGCACCAGCTCTCCGGCGGGATGCAGCAGCGCGTCGTGATCGCGATGGCGCTCGCGAAGGACCCGGCGCTCCTGATTCTCGACGAGCCCACGACGGGCCTCGACGCCACGGTCGAGGCGGAGGTGCTCGATCTCGTCGCGAACCTTCAGGCCGAGCTTCAGACTGCGGTGCTCTTCATCAGCCACAACCTGGGCGTGATCGCGAAGATGTGCAACCGGGTCGGCGTCCTCTACGCAGGTCGCCTGGTCGAGGAAGGCCCGGTCGAGACTGTCCTGCAGGATGCACGGCATCCCTACACCGTCGGGCTCCTGCGCTGCATCCCGCGAGGCGGCGTGCGCAAGGATCGGGGCCGGCTCGACACGATTCCCGGCTTCCTGCCGAGCCTCGGCGCCACGATTGCCGGCTGCGTCTTCGCCGATCGCTGCGCGCTGGCCGACGACCGCTGCCGGACGGAGGAGCCCCCCATCGAGGCGGTCGCGGGCGACCACCTGGCCCGCTGTTTCCATCACGAGCGCGCCCAGGAGCTGCCGCGAGAGCAGGTCGCGAACATCGCCCTGCCGGCCGTGCAGCGCGAGGCGCCGCCGCTGCTCCGGTTCGACGACCTGGGCAAGGTCTTCCACCAGCACGGCGTCGACATCCACGCACTCGTCGGCGTCAGCACGGCACTCTGGCCCGGCGAGACGCTCGGGCTCGTGGGCGAGTCGGGGAGCGGCAAGACCACCCTCGCGCGCACGCTGCTCGGAATCATCGGCCCGACGTCCGGCTCCGTCGAGCTCGAGGGCCGCGTGCTCGCCCCCCGCTTCCAGAAACGCTCGAGGGACGACCTCCGCTCGATCCAGATCGTCTTCCAGAACCCGGACTCGGCGCTCAACCGGCGTCACTCCGTGCAGCGGATCCTGCTGCGCTCGATGCGCAAGCTGGCCGGGATCGGCGGCTCGGAGGCGCAGGCACGCGTGAGCGCGCTGACCGAGCGCGTCCGCATCTCGGAGCGCACGCTGACGCAGAAGCCCGTCCAGCTCTCAGGCGGCCTCAAGCAGCGCGTTGCGATCGCGCGCGCCTTCGCCGGCGACCCGAAGCTCGTGGTGTGCGACGAGCCGACGAGTGCGCTCGACGTCTCGGTGCAGGCCGCGATCCTGAACCTCCTCGTCGAGCTGCAGGCCGAGCAGGGTGTCTCCTACATCTTCATCTCGCACGACCTCGGCGTCGTCCGCTACATCTCGGACCGTATCGCGGTCCTCTACCTGGGTCGGCTGATGGAGCTCGGGCCGGCCGATGTCGTCTTCGACGGGCCGCACCACCCCTATACCGAGGCGCTTCTCTCCGCAGTCCCGACGATCGACGGTGGGGGCCGCGAGCGCATCCGCCTCGCGGGAGACATCCCGAGCGCTGCCGAGCCGCCCAGCGGCTGCGTCTTCCAGACCCGCTGCCCCCGCAAGATCGGCGCGGTCTGCGAGACCACGGAGCCGCCGCTCGTCGAGGTCGAGGAAGGGCATCTGATGCGTTGCCACATCCCGCTCGAGGAGTTGCGGGCGCTGCAGGCGAAAGGTGCGCCGCCGGCGAGAGAGACAGTGGCGCAGTGAAGATCCGTGCCGCCGTGCTCGAGGCGACCGGCGGCCCTTTCCACATAGAGGAACTCGACCTGGCGCCGCCGGCGCAGGGAGAGGTGCTCGTTCGGCTCCACGCCTCCGGAGTCTGCCACTCCGACTTCAACGCGATCGACGGGACGGCGGAGACACGTTGCCCGGCCGTGCTCGGCCACGAGGGCGCCGGCGTCGTCGAGGCGGTGGGGGAGGGCGCGACGCGGGTCGAGCCGGGCGACCACGTGGCCCTCTCGTGGGCGCCCTGGTGCGGCGAGTGCGCGGAGTGCACCCGCGACCTTCCCTGGCTGTGCTCCACCGCCTGGCCGGCGATGGGCACCGGCGGGCTGATGGACGGGACGCCGAGGCTCTCCCGCGGCGGCGAGCCGGTCTACCACTACTCGTTCCTCTCCACGTTCGCCGAGGCCTGCGTCGTGCCGGAGCGCTGCTGCGTGCCGATACCCGGAGACGTGCCCTTCGACGTGGCCGGCCTCGTCGGCTGTGCCGTCACGACGGGCGTCGGCGCCGTGTGGCGGACGGCCGGCGTGCGGCCCGGAGACCGCGTGGCGGTGATCGGCTGCGGCGGCGTCGGCCTGTCGGCATTGATGGCCGCCGTCGCAGTAGGGGCGGAGCCGGTGATCGCCGTCGACGCCGCACCTCAGAAGCTCTACGTCGCCCGCTCGTTCGGGGCCAGCGAGGGCGTGCTCTGGGCAGGAAGCCCGGAAGCGACCGCCGAGGCGGTGAGGGAGGCGTCCGGCGGGGGCGTCGACTATGCGATCGAGGCGACCGGACGGCCGGAGGCCATGCTCGCCGCCTACCTGTCCGCGCGGCCCCGTGGCGCCGCCGTGCTGATCGGGATCCCGCGCGAGGACGCCGTGCTCCCGCTGCCGGCCCTCTCGATCCCGCGCAGCGAGCGGCGGGTGCTCGGCTCGATCTACGGCTCCTCGAAGCCGGAGCGCGACTTCCCGCTCACGCTCGACCTCTACCGCGCCGGGCGCCTGCCTCTCGACCGTCTCGTCTCGCACCGGCTCCCTCTGGACGAGGTCGAGCAGGGGTTCGAGCTGATGCGCTCAGGCGACGCGCTGCGCGTCGTGCTCGACCTCAACACGTAGCCCGGAAGGAGAACCATGAACCTGGACGACCTCGACGGCCGCATCGGCGAAGGCTGGGGCGGCGAGGCCCCGAACGGCAGTCACGTCAACGTCGTGCTCGCGAAGCGCGGCAGCCCCACGGCAGCTGCCGCGGTGAGCATGTTCGCGCACCCGGCGCCGGGCCACACGCCGGTGCTCTGCTGCGTAGGCCCGACCCCGCCCGAGTACGAGCCGATCTGGCCGCCGACGCTGATGATGAACAAGGCGACCGCCGTCGCCGACCTGCACCAGACGATCACGTGGGGGGCCGCCCAGCTCGGCATCGGCCAGGGTGTGCTCGACTCCGTCGCCGACGGGCTGCTGGAGGCCTCCGGCGACCTACTGGTGCTCGTCGCCGTCTGGGTCGACCCGGGCGCGAGCGACGAGACGGCGGTTCGCGAGGCGAACCGGGTTGCCGTGCGCAAGGCGATCACCACGTGTGTCTGGGGGCGGGACCCGGATGCGGCCGCCCGCGTGGTGGCCGAGCGCGACACGCTCACCAACCCCTTCTACGGCGGGGCGTGATGCGGATGACGCCGACGGAGCGAAGGGGATAGCGACGATGGACATCGGAGATTTCTCGATCGACTACTTCTCGCTCGAGGGCAAGAACGCCATCGTCACCGGGGGCAACACCGGCCTCGGCCAGGCCTTCGCCCTGGCGCTCGCGAAAGGCGGCGCCGACGTCTTCGTGCCGAGCATCGTGGACGACGACGGCGCCACGAGGGAGATGATCGAGGCCGAAGGCGTCGGCTACGAGTTCGTGCAGACCGACATCACCGCGGAAGGTGCTGCCAGGCTGATCGTCGACACCTGCGTGGAGCGGCTCGGCTCGGTCGACATCCTGGTCAACAGCGCGGGCGTCGCCCCGCTCGCGGGGGTTCTCGACTTCGGCCGCTCCCAGTGGGACGCGACGGTCGCCGTGAACCTCACGGCCGCGTTCGACCTCAGCTACGAGGCCGCACGACGGATGGTGCCTCAGCGGAGCGGGAAGATCATCAACATCTGCTCGGTCTTCTCGTTCCTCGGGGGTCAGCGGTCACCGGCCTACGCGGCCACCAAGCACGGTCTCGCGGGTCTCACGAAGGCCTACTGCGACGAGCTCGCCGAGCACAACATCCAGGTCAACGGCATCGCGCCGGGCTATTACGCGACCGATCTCACCGCGGCGACACGCAGCGACCCTGAGTTGAGCAACCGGATCCTCGAGCACATCCCGGCCCGACGCTGGGGTGAGCCGGCCGACCTGATGGGGGCCGTCGTCTTCCTCGCCAGCCGCGCGTCGGACTACATCAACGGGCACCTCCTCGTGGTGGACGGCGGCTACCTCGTCCGCTAGGGCGGGGAGTCGGAGCGACCTCTCGATGTCGGGCCCGTACCTGATCGGCGTGGACGGTGGCACGCAGAGCTCCAAGGTCGTCGTCTACGACGCGGACGGGAACGTCGTCTCCCGGGGCAGGCAGGCGCTGCGTCCCCTGAGCCGTCCTCGGCACGGCGTCGCTGTCCACCCGGGCGACGACCTCTGGGAGTCGATCGCCGCTGCGAGCCGCCAGGCACTTGACGGGCTCACGGGCGACCCGCGCGAGATCGTCGGCGTGGGCCTGTGCACGATCCGGTGCTGCAAGGCCTTTCTGAGGGCCGACGGCTCTCTCGTGGAGCCCGTCATCAGCTGGATGGACGACCGCGCCTACCAGCCGTACGTGCCCGATGACCCGGTCGTCGCGTACGCGACCACCTCGTCGGGCTACCTCACCCACCGCCTCACCGGCAAGCGCAGGGACAGCGCCGCCAACAACATCCTGCTGCAGTGGCCGATCGACACCGACACGTGGCAGTGGAGCGACGACCCGGCGCTCTTCGAGGAGTTCAACGTCACCCGCGAGCAGCTCTTCGAGCTGCAGTTGCCGGGTGAGGTCGCCGGGTACGTGACGCCGGAGGCTGCGGCCGCAACCGGCATTCCCGAGGGGCTCCCCGTGATCGCGACCGCGAACGACAAGGCGGTGGAGGCACTCGGCTCCGGGTCGCTCGACGAGACGACGGCGCTCGTCTCCCTCGGCACCTACATCGCAGCGATGGTGCTTGGGCGCGAGAACCGCAAGGCGCCCGCACACTTCTGGACGAACTTCGCCTGCGTCCCCCACCGCTACCTGTACGAGAGCCACGGCGTGCGGCGTGGGATGTGGACGCTCAGCTGGTTCCTCGACCTCCTCGGCGAAGAGGTCGCCGAGCGAGCGGCGTCGCTCGGGCTCTCGCGCGAGCAGTACGTCGAGCGCGAGGCGGAGGCGGTGCCCGCCGGCAGCGACGGCCTGATGACGGTCCTCGACTGGCTCGCCCCCACCGACAAGCCCTTCCGCAAGGGGATGATGCTCGGATTCGACGCCCGGCACACGCGCGCCCACGTCTACAAGTCGATCCTCGAGGCCATCGCGCTGACGATGAAGCACAACGTCGACGAGATGTGCGGGGAGCTCGGCATCTCGCTCGAGGAGATCGCCATCTCGGGCGGTGGCTCCACCAGCACCCTGTTCATGCGCATCTTCGCCGACGTCTTCGGGAT
>Ga0209797_10001052_pt1 | contig 13854 bp, 12 predicted proteins | sample DOMMetBare3Fresh_2_FD_187472 | JGI IMG/M metagenome (GOLD analysis project Ga0209797, IMG submission 187472) | Wetland sediment microbial communities from St. Louis River estuary, USA, under dissolved organic matter induced mercury methylation -... | ecosystem: Environmental > Aquatic >... | reverse complement strand
CGACGCTTGCGACCAACCTGCAGCCGTTCGCCGCCGCCGTCGTCGCGGTCGTCGTGCTCGGCGAGCGGATCGACGTCGTCCAGGTCGCTGGCGGGCTCCTGATCGGGCTCGGCATACTGGCCGCCCGCCACCGCGGCGAGCGTCCCTCCGTGCCGGTCGACTAGCCTGCGGGCGTGTCCCCGCAACGGCGCACCGCGCTCGTTTCCGTGGGTGCCGCGGTCGCCCTGATGCTCGTCAAGCTCGGCACCGGCGTCGCGAGCGGGAGCCTGGGCCTCGTCTCCGAGGCCCTGCACTCGGGCACCGACCTCGTCGCCGCCCTGCTGACGTTCTTCGCCCTCGGTATCGCGGTCAAGCCCGCCGACGGCGGGCATCCGTACGGGCACGGGAAGGCGGAGCACCTTGCCGCGCTCGCCGAGGCCGGCGTCCTCTCGGTCGTCAGCGTCGGCGTCGGTGCTCTGGCGGCGGCCCGGCTCGGCGGCTGGGTCGAGATCGAGACGGACGCTGCCTGGTGGGTGTTCGCCGCGGTCGGCGTCGTGATCGCGATCGACGTCTCCCGGACGCTCGTCAGCCTCCGCGCCGCGAGGCGCTTCTCGAGCCCCGCGCTGCTCTCGAACGCGCTCCATTTCGGGAGCGACCTGGCGGGCACGCTCGCCGTCCTCGCCGGCCTCGTTGTCGTGCGGGCCGGCTGGCCGGCCGGCGACTCGGTCGCGGCGCTGTTCGTGGCGCTGCTCGTGATCTCGGCTGCGGCGCGTCTGATCCGCCGCAACGTGGACGTGCTGATGGACAAGTCGCCGGCCGACGCCGTGGCGGCCGCGCGGGCGGCCATCGCCTCGGTCGACCCGCCGGTCGACCTGCGGCGGCTTCGCCTCCGGCAGGCCGCGGGCCGCGCCTTCGCCGACGTCGTCATCGGCGTCTCGCCCGACGCGGCCGTCGGCCAGGGCCATGCCGTCGCCGACCGGGTCGAGGCCGCCCTGGACCGGGTGCTGCCCGGGAGCGACATCGTCGTCCACGTCGAGCCGGTCGGAGGAGAGGACGTGCTCAGGGAGCGGGTGCGTGCCGCTGCGATGACCGTGCCGCGGGTTCGCGAGCTCCACAACCTCTCGGTGATCGAGTTGCCGGACGGGGCGCATGTCGCTCTCCACCTGAAGGTGCCGGGCGAGCTTCCGCTCGGTGAGGCTCATGCGCTCGCCGAGCAGGTGGAGCGCGCGATCGTCGAGGGGGTGAGCGAGGTCGTCGAGGTGCAGTCTCATCTGGAGCCGCTCTCGGAACCGGCCGCGGGGCGCGAGGTCGACGAGGACCCCGTGGAGATCGAGCGCATCGTCAGGGAGCTCACCGGCGCGCCGCCGCGTGCGATCCGCTTCCTCAACACCGTGGACGGGCTCGTCGTCTTCCTCACCCTTGCGCTCGACTCCTCCGAGAGCCTGTCTGCCGCCCATGCCACGGCGTCGAGGGTCGAGGAGCGCATCCACGCCTCGCTCCCCGGCGTCGACGAGGTGATCGTGCACACCGAGCCCTGACCTGCCGCCAGCAGGTTGAATAGGCGGCCGTGCGGCTCTGCATGTTCCACCCGAACGACAACCCGATGGAGCGCGGCTGGGTCGGCCGCGTCGACGGGGAGCGCGTGCTCCATCTCGCCGCCCAGACACTGCAGGCGTTCTTTCTCGGCGGCGGCGGGGCGCGAGAGCACGCCGAGTACCGGCTGGCCGAGGTGACGTTGCTCGCGCCCGTGCTGCAACCGCCCAACGTGCGCGTCTTCGAGTCGCAGGAAGCGTTCGGCTTCGCCAACACGACGGCGGTGGCCGGTCCAGGCGCCGTCGTCGGCGCAGCGGGCGCCGAGCTCTCCGTGCTGCCGCGCCTCGCCGCCGTCATCGGTGCCGGGGAGCAGATCGGCGGCTTCACCCTGCTCGCCGAGTGGCGCGCGCCCGGCCGGCCAGCGCCGAAGGATCGCGACTTCGCTCTCGTGCTCGGTCCCGTCGTCGTCACGCCGGACGAGCTCGACCCGGGCGGCGTCGAGCTGGCCGTCTCCGTCTCCGGGCAGGAGCGCCTCCGGGCTCCCGTGCCTCCGTTCGCGTGGGGGGCGGCGCGAGATCTCGCTGCGGCGGGAACGACGCTGCGCCCCGGAGACGTGGTCGCCGGCCCGCCGGTCGGCCGGGTCGACGGCCTGTCGGGCACGGTCGAGCTCCAGGCCGCCGGCGTCGGCGTCCTCGTCCAGTCGGCGACATGACCCCACCGAAAGCGGGCGAGCTCGCGCTCGTGCTCGACTGGGACGGCACGGTCACGGAGACGGACACGCTCCACCTCGTGATCGCCGAGTTCGGCGACCTCGCCGTGTTCCGCGCTCTGGAGGACGACATAGGGCGGCGGCTGACGTTGCGCGAGGTGATCGCGTGCGAGATGGAGACCGTGACGGCGCCGCTGGACGACGTGGTCTGCTGGCTGCTCGACACGGTGCGCATCCGACCCGGCTTCGCTGCCCTGGTCGAGCGTCACGACCCTCTGATCGTGTCCGCCGGCTTCCACGAGCTGATCGGGCCCGTGCTCGAGCGTGAGGGGGTGCAGGCGCGCGTCGTCGCGAACCACGTCACCGCCGATCCAGCCGGCTGGCGGGCCGTCTTCCCCCCGGCGGAGCCGTGCCCCGTGTGCGGCGAGCCGTGCAAGCGCGCCAGCGTCGTCGGGCTCGGCCCTTTCGCCTACGCCGGCGACGGCGTCAGCGATCGGTGCGTGTCGCTCGCGGCCGACGTCGTCTTCGCGCGCGACGGGCTGGCCCGGTACCTGGACTCGCTCGGTGCCCCGTACCGGCCGTTCCGGGACCTACGCGACGTGCGAGTGGAGTGATTCCTCGACTATTCTCGCGGGGATGCGTCAGCCTGAAAGGAGTCTCCGGTGAGCAAGATCGTCCTCGAGCACGTCAGCAAGGTGTACCCGGGTGGTGACATCTTGGCCGTGGACGACGTCAGCCTGACGATCGACTCCGGCGAGTTCATGGTGCTCGTCGGGCCGTCCGGGTGCGGCAAGTCGACGCTGCTGCGGATGATCGCCGGCCTCGAGGACATCACGGAGGGCACGGTCACGATCGGCGAGCGTGACGTCACCCACCTCGCACCGCGCCACCGCGACATCGCCATGGTCTTCCAGAACTACGCCCTGTATCCGCACATGTCCGTGCGCAAGAACCTGGCCTACGGCCTGAAGGTGCGTAAGACGCCGAGTGCCGAGATCGATCGCCGTGTCGGCGACGTGGCCAAGATGCTGGGGCTCGAGCCGTACCTCGATCGCCGTCCGGCCAACCTCTCGGGTGGCCAGCGCCAGCGCGTGGCGATGGGACGGGCGATCGTGCGCGAGCCGGCCGCGTACCTGATGGACGAGCCGCTCTCCAACCTGGACGCGAAGCTACGCGTGGGAATGCGGGCCGAGCTCTCCCGCCTGCACGACCGTCTCGGCACGACGACCGTCTACGTGACCCACGACCAGATCGAGGCAATGACGCTCGGTCAGCGCGTGACGGTGATGAAGGACGGCGTGATCCAGCAGGTCGGGGAGCCGCAGGTGCTGTACCGCGAGCCCGCCAACCTGTTCGTGGCAGCGTTCATCGGCTCGCCCTCGATGAACCTCGTCGAGGCGACCGTGGCGGGCGGCATCGTCGAGTTCGCCGGATTCCGGCTGGAGCTGGCGCCGGACTGCCGGCCCGCCCGCGACGGCACTGTCATCCTCGGCATCCGGCCGGGCGATTTCGAGGACGCGAACCACGCCGACGCGGGGTTGCCGGAGATCGACGTCGAGGTTGCCGTGCTCGAGGAGCTCGGCGCCGAGTCACACGTGATCTTCTGGGTCGACGCCACGCGCGTGGAAGCCGAGGACCTGAAGGCCGCAGCCGACGAGGAGGAGCACGCACAGCTGCTCGCGGACGACCAGCGCTCGCTCTTCACCGCGTCGGTCGACCCCCGTACGACGGCGCGCCCGGGCGGGAGGTTGCGGCTCTCGGTCGATCCCCGCGCGTTCCATTTCTTCGATCCGAGCACCGGTGAGACGCTGCGGATGCGCGAGGGCGAGCCCGCGGGCGCGCCGGCCTAGTGCGGCGTCTCACAACGTTCGACCGGAATCGTACGTTGTGAGACGCCGCACTCGATGCTTGCTGCACGGCGGCCAGCTGCTGCGCAGCTGACCACCGTGATCCTGAAGGGGCGCGCCTCGCGCGCCCGGGGCTCCGGGTGCAACGGTACGAGACGCCGCACTAGTTGAAGCCGACGGCGCGGTCCCAGTAGTCGACGAGCCAGCGTCCGCTCCGCTTCCGCAGCACGATCTCGAACGTGCGCGGTGGCTGGTCGGGCGCATCGAGCGTGATCCAGCTCCCCACCTGGTCGGAAAGCTTGACCCGCGGCACGTACCGGGCGAGCACGGACTTCGGCCGCTTCGTCCGGTAGACGGCGATCGGCGCCTTCCCCGCGGCGAATGCCGCCCGGGTCGCCTGCTTGCGGACATTCGGCGTGACCAGGTCGTACGCACAGGCCGGATTCACGCCCAGCACCCCGGACGTGACGAAGAGCAGCATGACCTGTTCCGCCGTCCCCGTCCGCGCCTCGGCGCGCACGCGCACGCACGACGCTGCGGCGGGTGAGGCCGTCGCCGCCCCGGTCGCGCCGCTCGCGAGCGCGAGCACGACGACCAGAGCGAACCAACGCGCGGAAGAACGCAGCACTGCGTGCGAGCGTAGCCGATCACTGCCGGTGCTTGTCTCTCCCGGGGCCGTGGAGGAGGGTACGCGTGTGGGAGCGGACGTACGCGAGTACTCGATCCCGTTCGGGAGCCTGCTGCTTCCGGCCGACCTGCTGCTTCCGGTCGAGGCGCCGCGAGCGCTCGTCGTCGTCGCGCACGGGCAGAGCAGCGGGCGTGAGAGCCCGCGCGGGCGTCGGCTCGCCCGGTGGCTCGTCGCAACCGGAACCGCCGTCCTCCTGCCGGATCTCCGCGTCGAGCAGGACGACGTTCCGGGTCACGGCGATGTCGAAGCGCGCCTCTCGGCCCTGCGCCTCAAGGGCGTGGTGCGGTGGGCGCGGCAACGGCCCGATCTGGCCGTGCTCCCGCTCGGCCTCGTCGGGGCGGGAACCGGCGCGGCGGCCGCGCTCCGCGTTGCCGCCGAGCTCGGTGGAGACGTTGGCGCGGTCGGCTGCCGCTCGCCTCGGCTCGAGCACGCGGGGCGCTGGCTGCGCCGCGTCGAGGCTCCGGTGCTGCTCGTCGTCGGCGACGAGGACCGGCGGACCCTCGATCTCTCGCGCCGCGCCGTCGGCCGGCTCCGCTGCGAGCGGGCCCTCCTCGTCCTCCCGGGCGCTACTCGGCTGCTGGACGAGCCGGGCGCGCTCGACAGCTGGTGTCGTGCGGCGGCGGCCTGGTTCGAGCGGCATCTCGTCGTGGCGTCGGGCCCGGCCGGCGTTGCGCCAGGCAGCTAGTGGGGTTGAAGAGACGTTGCGCCCGTTACCCGGGCGCGCGAAGCAAGCCCTACTAGCGGCGCGTGAACGTCGCGGGAGCAGAGACGGCCGTGGCGCCGGAGGAGCTGCGCACGAGCGCGACCACGCTGATCTCCCTGCCCTTCACGAAACGCCCGGGCTCGAGGAAGAGGCGAAACGGCCGGGCGTCGTCGGTGCCGAGCCTGGCCCAACCCGCTGTTCCCTCGGAGCGAAACGCGAACGTGACCGCGGCCGGGTCGGAGCCGGGCACGCTCGCCGTCAGTCGTGCGAGCCCGGAGGCCGGGTCGACGGAGGGCCTGGCGAGCGCGACGGTCGGGCGAGGTGCCGGCGGCAATGGGCGAGTCGCCCTCAGGACGGTCGAGCCGCCGGGGGGAACGGCAACGCGCAGGCGTCCCGACCGGTCGGAGACGTTCTCGCGCGCAGCGGCGGGCCAGAGGGCTGTGAAGCGCGTGCGTGGAGAGGACGTCGGGACGGGGACGGTCTTTGCGGTGGTGCCGTTGTTGAACGCGACGACGTACTCGAGCCGCCGGGCGGCGTCGATGCGGCTGACGGCGAAGACGCCGGCTGCCTTGCCCCGCCCCGTGAAGCGCGTGATCTGAGCACCGTTCCTGAGCGCGGGCTCGCGGGCGACCAGCGCCCCGAGCGCGGCGATCCGGCGGGCGACCGGATGACCGGCGTCGAACGAGGCCCTCCGTCCCACCGGCCGGCCGCCGAGCCGTGGCTCCGTGCGCCAGGCGGCGACACGGGTCGGGAACATGTCCTGCCGGGCCGCCTTGTCCTTCCCGTCGCCGCTGCCCGTCATCCCTGCCTCGTCGCCGTAATAGACGACGGGCGCGCCGCGGAGCAGGAACAGCAGGTCGTGAGCGAGCAGGTCGCTCCGCAGAGCGCGCGCCCGGTCACCCGCGGCCGCGCCAAGGAGCGTGAAGCCCACCCGGCCGATGTCGTGGTTCCCGAGGAACGTCGGCAGGTCGTAGGCCGACGACGTCGCAGTCGTGTAGAGATCGTCCTGGTCGAAGAGGCCGGCGAGCTCCGAGGCGCCGCCGATGCCCGCAGCGAACGGCACGACTGTCGACTGGAAGGCGAAGTCCAGCACGCTCTGCACGCCGACGCGGCGCACGGTCGCAGCCGTCGCCGCCTGGTCGAACACCTCGCCGAAGATGCTGAAGTCGTCGTTGCCCGCGGTCGCCGCCGCGTTCCGGATCGCTGGCAGGAACGCGCGCCAGAAGGCGGGGTTCACGTGCCTGAAGGTGTCGAGGCGAAACCCGTCCACCTGGAAGTCGCGGATCCAGCTCTCCCACAGCGCGATCTCGCCGCGCACGACCTCGGGCCGTTCCGTGAAGAGGTCGTCCAGGCCGAAGAAGTCGCCGTAGGTGACGCTCTCGCCGTTGAACGTCGAGTCGCCGCGGTTGTGGTAGTTGCGTAGGTCGTTGAGCCAGTCCGGGCGCTTGCTGCGAGCGTCGGCCGCTGCGACCACGGGCAGGTAGGGGAAGGTGCGACGGTCGGCAGCGATCTCCGGGAACGTCTCCTGCCCGGCGACGTCAGCCGGGTCGAACGCCTTGCCGGCGACGTCGCGGTACGGGGTCGTCGCCTGCTCGACGTACGGCGCTCCAGCCGCCCCGGCTCCCCGGTAGGCGACGACGTCGCCGGTGTGGTTGACGACGACGTCGAGGAACACCTTCAGGCCCAGCGCGTGGGCTCGCTCGACGAGGCGCCGGAACGCCTCCCGATCGCCGAGATGGGGGTCGACGTCGGTGAAATCGACCCCCCAGTACCCGTGATAGCCGGCACTCGCTCCCTGCACGGTGCGCTGCACGACCGGCGGCGTCACCCAGATCGCGCTCATCCCCAGCCGCTTCACGTAGCCGAGCTCCTTCGTCAGTCCCGCCAGGTCGCCGCCGTGGAAGAAGCCCGGGTCAGAGGGATCGAACCCGGTGTCGCCTGCCGGCCCGGTCAGGCCGCCGCGATCGTTCCTCGTGTCGCCGTTCGCGAAGCGGTCTGTCAGCACGAAGTAGATCCGCTGGGCCGACAGGGTGGAGCGGGCGTGAGCGGCGGCGAGCAACGCGGCCTCCCCGCTCGTTGGGGGTGAGGCGGCCGTGCTTCGCGCGGACGCCGGGAGCGCGAGCACCAGGATCACGAGGAGCGCCGAGGCTGCGGCGGAGGCGCGGCCCGGCGCAGGAACCGTGAGGCGGGTCGGCTGCACCGCTACGCCGCGGGACCGGCCGTTGTGCCCCCGCGGCGAAGCCGCGCGCGGAACAGGTAGTTCGGCTGTGCCTGACCGGGCTTCTCGATCAGGGTGCGCAGGGCAGAGATCGCCGTGTCGGCGATCTCTGCGATCGGCTGCTCGACCGTCGTCAGCGGCGGCTGCGTCCACGAGGCAGCGTCGATGCCGTCGAAGCCGACCACCGAGATGTCCTCGGGCACGCGCAGGCCGAGTGCCGCCGCCTCCTGCAGCACCCCGATGGCCATCAGGTCGTTGGAGCAGATAACGCCTGTCGGTCTCAGCTCCGCCGGCGCGTCCAGCAGTACCCGGAGAGCGTGGCGGCCGCCCTCGACCGTGAAGCCGGCGTGTGCCACGCTGCCGTTCGGCCCGATGCCGGCCGAGCGCAGGGCGTCGTCCCGCCCTGTCAGCTTCTCGCGGGTCGGGAGCGCGAAGGCGTCGCCGGCGACGAAGCCGATGCGACGGTGGCCGAGCTCGAGCAGGTGCTCGGTGGCGAGGCGCCCCGCCGACCGCTCGTCGACGCCGACGGAAGTGACGCTCAGCGACTCGGAGCCGCCGTTGACGAAGACGATGCGGGCCCCGAGCTCGAGGAGCTGCGCATAGTGGCCGTGCTCGCCTCGCACGTCGGTGACCTCGGCGCAGATGAACACCATTCCCTCGACGCGACGCTCGAGCAGCATGTGCACCAGGTCGACCTCCCTCGCCGCCGAGCCGCCGGTGTTGCAGAGGATGGCGGCAAAACCGGCAGCTGTGGCCCGGGTCTCCATTGCCTGGGCGAGGGCTGCGAAGACGGGATTGGCGAACTCGGGCACCAGGAGCCCGATCGCTCCTGCCTCGGTCGTCCGCCCGGGCGGCACGTAGAGCAGCTCGCGCATGGCGCGCTCGACACGCTCGCGGGTCTCCGGGCGCACGACGCTCGACCCGGTCATCACACGCGATGCCGTGGCGGCACTAACTCCTGCCCGTCTGGCGACGTCTCTTAGTGTTGCCATACCACTCCAGTTTACGGCGCGTTTCACGATCGAGTGGGGAGAATACGGAGAGGAGGACGGTAGATCCACGCTTGACGAGGTGTTGTCCAACTCGTTACGCTCGCTTCGCTGTTTCATGATCATGAAACACCTTTTCAACGCCGGCGTTGCTGCCGGAGTCACAAGGAGGACGAACCGATGAAGCGCACCCGCTTCAGGGCCATTGCGCTCGCTCTCGTCGCGACGGTCGTCGTCGCGGCAGCGATCGTCGCGTCGGCCGCAGCACGCACGCACGCGACGACGATCACGTACTGGAACACGATGAACGACGAGGAGACGGTCACCGTCAAGTCGCTCATCTCCCAGTTCACGAGTCAGACCGGCATCAACGTCGAGATCGTCCAGGTGCCGTTCGACCAGCGCGACGCGAAGTTCACGACCGCCTCACAGGCCGGCAAGGGCCCGGATGTGATGCGGGCGGAGATCGCCGACGTCGCCAACTGGGGCTCCAAGGGCTTCCTGTCCGACATCACCGCGAAGGTGACCGCCAAGGACAAGGCCGACTTCCTGCCGGCCGCGTTCGCCTACTACAACTACGCGGGCAAGGTCTGGGGCCTGCCGCAGGCTCCCGACGCGCTCACGATCTTCTACAACAAGGCGCTGTTCAAGAAGGCCGGCATCAAGCCGACCGCCTTGCCGAAGACGCTCCCCGCGCTGAACCAGACGTGCGCGAAGTTCCCGGCCAAGCAGGGCATCTTCCTGCGCGCCGACTCGTACTGGGTGCAGCCGTGGGTGTGGGGGTACGGCGGCGGCCTGATCAACCCGGCCACCAAGCAGATCCTGATCGCGAACAAGCAGTCCGTGGCCGGCATGGACGCGTACAAGAGCCTGTTCTCGGCGAAGTGCGCGTTCCCCAACAAGGACTTCTCCAACGACTACGGCAACGCCCAGACGGCCTTCAAGAACGGCCAGGTGGCGATGATCGTGAACGGCCCGTGGTCGACGGCCGACATCCTGCAAGGGCCGGCCTTCAAGTCGTCCTCGAACCTCGGCGTGCTGGTGATCCCGAAGGGCCCGGGCGGCAAGCAGGGCTCGCCGGTCGGCGGCAACGGCTTCGTGATCGGCAAGGGCACGAGCGACTTCGAGGCGTCGTGGAAGTTCATCAGCTTCATGACCTCGGGGACGGCCCAGGCGGCGTTCGCCGCCAAGAACAACCTGCTGCCGTCGCGGAAGTCCTCGTACGCGCTGCCGGCCGTGAAGTCGAACCGTCTCATCGGCGCGTTCCTGCCGCAGATGAACGTGGCCACTGCTCGGCCGGTGCTGCCGCAGGGTGGCCAGATCTACTCCGACTTCGGCCCCAACGTGCAGAAGATCCTGAACGGGCAGGCGACGGCCAAGTCCGGTCTGGCGACCGTGGCAGCAGCATGGAAGCTGAAGCTGTTCCCGGACTACACGATCGTGAAGTAGTCGGATAGGGTCACCTCCGTGACCACGACGGACAAGACCCTCCCCGCCCCCGGACTCCGGGGGCGGGGAGGCCCTTCTCTGGGTGAGCGCTTGCGGCGGAGCTTCGGACGCTGGTGGTTCGCCTACGCGATGCTGCTGCCCGTCTTCGTCGTGATGGGCCTGCTCGTCTTCTACCCGCTCGGGCGCGGCATCTACTACAGCTTCACGAACGCCGACCAGTACAACGCGCTCAACCCGTTGCAGCCGTCCACCTACAAGTGGATCGGCATCGACAACTACACCCGGATCCTGAAGAGCCAGGAGTTCCGTGACGTCCTCGGGTTCACGGCCATCTGGACGTTCGTCAACGTCTTCTTCCACTTCACGCTCGGCCTCGCACTCGCGCTCGCGCTCAACCGCACGCTGAAGTTTCGCGGCACCTACCGGATGCTCCTGCTCGTCCCGTGGGCGGTGCCGTCCTTCATCTCCGCCTTTGCGTGGCGCTTCATGTTCAACAACCCCTACGGCTTCCTCGACCAGTTCCTGATCAAGCTGGGCTGGGAGACGCCGCCCGCGTTTCTCGGCGACCCCACCTGGGCCAAGTTCGCCGTGATCACCACGAACGTCTGGCTCGGCGTCCCCTTCATGATGGTGGCGCTGCTCGGGGGGCTCCAGGCGATCGACTCCGACCTGCTCGACGCAGCAGCGGTCGACGGCGCCAACGCCTGGCAGCGCTTCTGGTCGGTGACGCTGCCCGGCCTGCGTCCCGTGGCCGCAACGGTGATCCTGCTCGGACTGATCTGGACGTTCAACATGTTCAACGTGATCTACCTGGTCACCGGAGGCGGGCCCGGCACCTCGACCCAGATCCTCGCCACCTACGCCTACCAGAACGCCTTCGACTTCAAGCTCTACGGCGTGGCCACCGCCTACGGCGTGATCATCCTCTCGATCCTGCTCGTCTTCAGCCAGTTCTACCGCTACACCGTGAAGCGGATGGGCGAGGAGACCTGGTCGTGAGCAGCACCGGCGCCACTCCTCCCGTGCTTGCCCCGCCGCGCAAGCGCGCAGGCCAGGGAAGCAGGCGGGTCCGCCCCTGGTACATGTCGGCGGTTCTCCACGGCAGCCTCGTCGTCGCCACGATCATCGCCATCTTCCCGGTCTTCTGGATCGGGATCAGCTCCTTCAAGCCGCGCGACGAGATCATCAACAGCCCGACCCTGAACGTCTGGCCGGACAACTGGACCTGGAGCAACTACTCGGACGTGATCTCGGCCAACGACTACGAGTTCCTGCACTGGTTCGGGAACTCGGCGCTGATCGCCGTCCTGACCACGATCGTCGGCGTCTTCCTCTCCGCCACCGCGGGGTACGCGCTCTCCCGCTACCGCTTCCCCGGGTATCGCACGGCGCTCAATTCCTTCCTCGTCACCCAGATGTTCCCGGCCGCGATCATCATCGTGCCGATCTACCAGATCATCACGTCGCTGAACCTGATCGACTCGCAGCTCGGGCTGCTGCTCGCGTACTCGACGGTGGCCGTGCCGTTCTGCACCTGGATGCTGAAGGGGTACTTCGACACGATCCCGATCTCCCTGGAGGAGGCCGGACGGATCGACGGGCTGACGCCGTTCGGCACGTTCTGGCGGATCGTGATGCCGCTGTCCACGCCCGGCCTCGCCGTGACGTGCTTCTACACGTTCATCACCGCGTGGAACGAAGTCGCGTTCGCGAACATCATCCTGCTCTCGCCCGACAAGTACACGCTGCCGGTCGGCCTGCGGACGTACGTGTTCCAGTTCGATCAGGCCTGGGAGAAGCTGACGGCGGGCGCGATGCTCGTGACGATCCCGGCCGTGCTCGTCTTCCTCTTCGCCCAGCGCTACCTCGTCTCGGGGCTCACCCGAGGCGGCGTCAAGGGGTAGCCCCGCACCGTACGATCCGGCGGTGCCGCTCCTCGCGCTGCCGCAGCCGTACGACTTCCTCGCCTCGACCGAAAGGTTCCGCTCGTACGGGGCGGACCGCGCGAACCTATGGCACGAGGGCGCCCTGTACCGCGTCGTCGCCGGTCGCGAGGTGCGCATCGAGGCGGCCGCGGGCGGCGTTCGTCTCGAGCCCTGGGACGACGACGCCGTCGTCCCTGCCGTGTACCACCTGCTCGGGCTTCCCTTCGATCTCGGCGGCTTCTGGGCCTGGGCCCGGGATGAGCCCGTGCTCGCCGGGCTCGAGGAGCCCCTCCGGGGCTACCGGCCGCCACTCGCGGTCGATCCGTGGGAGATGCTCGTCACCTCGATCACGGCCCAGCAGGTATCGCTCCACTCCGCCTTCGCGGTGCGCTCCAGGCTGATCGAGCGCTTCGGCGAGCGGCACGAGCACGCCTGGGCGTTCCCCACACGGGAGCGGATCGCCGCAGCGGGAGAGGACGAGATCAGAGCGGTCGGGTTCTCGAACCGCAAGGCCGAGTACGTCACCGGCCTCGCACGCTCGGACCTCGATCTCGGGGGGCTCGCGTCCCGCTCCGACGAGGAGGTGGTCGAGGCGATCACCGCTGTGCGCGGGCTCGGCCGCTGGACGGCCGACTGGTTCCTCGCGCGCTGCCTCGCCCGCGGCGACGCGTGGCCCGCCGGCGACCTCGGCGTGCGCAAGGCGGCCTCCCACTTCTACGGGCAGGGACGCCAGCTCTCCGAGCAGGAGACCCGCGAGCTCGGCGAGCGCTTCGGTTGCTGGCGCAACGTCGCCTGCCACATGCTGCTGGCGGGGCGGCGGACGTCGGGGTGAGGAGAGCGAGGCACGGCCCCGTCCCTACAATCCCGGGGTGACCGTCCGCACCGCCACCCTCGCCGACCTGGCGGTGCTGGAGGACCTCTGGCGCGCCTTCGCGGCGGAGGTGCCGCCGCCCCTGCACGTCGACGTCGACGAGGCGCAGGAGCTGGCCGAGATCAGGGAGGTCGTCGCAGCCGGGCTCGCCTGGGTGGCCGAGCGGCATGGCCAGGTCGCCGGCCTGGCGCTCGCGCGCCGGCGCTCTCCCCGGCTCGCCCGGCTCACCGACCTCTACGTGAGGCCCGAGGCCCGCGGGCACGGGCTGGCGGGGGCGCTCGTGCGCGAAGTGGTCGCCCACCTCGCAGGCGAAGGGGTGGAGGCGCTCGATCTGGAGGTGTCGGCCTCGAACGGCGCTGCGCGCTCCGTCTACGGCCGCTGGGGCTTCCGCGAGGACGTGCTCACGCTGGTGGCACCGCTCGACGAGCTCGCTGCCCGGCTCGGAGAGGCGCGCGAGGCGGAGTCGTTCGGCTCCATCCACGTCCAGACCGACGACGTGGACGCGATCGTGCGGGCGCTCGAGATCTACGTGCCGCGCCTGCCCGGCGGCTCGCGCGGCTCCGTCGTGTCGCCGCCGCGCGACGGCTATGTGGCCGTCTACGACGACGTCTGCGACCGCGACCCTGCCATGCTGCGGCGTCTGGCGAAGGAGATCTCGACGCGGACGGGTCTCGTCACGCTCGCCCTCGGCGTGGAGGAGGAGGCGGTCGTGCGGATGATCCTCTTCGACCGCGGGGCCATCGTGGACGAGTACGCGTCGGTGCCCGAGCACCACGGGCCGCTCCCGCCCGGCGAGGTGGTGGCGCTGCAGGCAAACCCGGTCGTGATCGAGCGGCTCACGGGCGCGGACCCGGGCGCGGTGCGCGCCGCCACGCCGACCGCCAAGTCGCCGGCCGAGCTGCCCCCGGCGCGGGAGCTGCTCGCCGGCCTCGCAGGTGCCCTC
>Ga0209797_10001051_pt1 | contig 13860 bp, 11 predicted proteins | sample DOMMetBare3Fresh_2_FD_187472 | JGI IMG/M metagenome (GOLD analysis project Ga0209797, IMG submission 187472) | Wetland sediment microbial communities from St. Louis River estuary, USA, under dissolved organic matter induced mercury methylation -... | ecosystem: Environmental > Aquatic >... | reverse complement strand
CCTGCCCGCTCCAACACCTCCCGGTAGCGAACCGCGCCGTCCCCGACGCACATCGTCCCGGCCGCCGGCCGCAGCTCCTCGGGAGCGACGGCGCGCGGGCCTGGCACGAACACCTCGCGCCGGCGGGCGTCGACCACGGGCAGCACGCCCTCCCTGCCGGCCGCGAGCGCGTCCAGCGTGGAGACGCCCGCAGCCGGGATCCCAAGCGCGAGCGCCAGGCCGCGCGCGGTGGCGAGCCCGATGCGGGTGCTCGTGAAGCTGCCGGGGCCGGTGCCGACGACGATGCCCTCCAGCGCTGCGGGCTCCAACCCCGCGTCACGCAGCAGCCCGTCGATGTCGACGAGCAGCGTGACGGCACGCGACGCCCGCTCGCCGAGCACCTCGCCGTCATCGACGAGCGCGCTCGTGGCGATGCTAGTCGCGGTGTCGAACGCGAGGATCAGCACGCTCGAGTCCTTCTAGCAGCGCCGGTTCGGCCGCGTCGAAGCGAACCCGCCGGCGCTCCGGGGCGGCGTGGGCGAGCGCAACCGTGACGCGGGCGGGCGGGAGCGCAGCCAGGCCCGCCTCCGGCCATTCCACGAACGCGATCGTCTCGTCGAAGTAGGGCTCGAGATCGCCCCACTCGGCAGCGGAGACCCCGGCGAAGCGGTACAGGTCGAGGTGTGCAACGGGGACGTGTCCCTCGTAGAGGTGCCCGATCGTGAACGTCGGGCTCGTCACGGCCACCGACACACCGAGTGCGCGACAGGCGCCCCGCACGAACGTCGTCTTGCCGGAGCCGATCTCGCCCAGCACGAGCACGACGTCCCCCGGCTCCAGCCGGAGGGCGAGGCGTGCAGCGAGCGCCTCGGTCTCCGAGGCGGACTCCGTCACCAGCTCCAGCACGGGTCAGAAGAGGCCGAGCTGGACGGTCTCGGGCGCGTCCGCCGAGACGTGCTCGAGCTCGACGGTGGGCGCACCGTCCGGAGGCGCGATCGGGGTCGCCGCAGCCGAGCGCTCGATCAGGCCCGGGATGCGGGCGAAGTCGTCCTCCAGCACCTTGAGCATCGACGGCGTGTACAGGGCTGCGGCAGGGTGGTAGAGCGGGTACAGGACGACGGCGTTGCCTCCGAGCGTCACCCGCTGCTCCTGCCCGTGCACGCGCGTGATCCCGACGGGCTTACCGGAGAGGAGCTTGGTGGCGAAGTTCCCGAGGGTCGCCACGAGCTTCGGCTGGATCAGCTCGATCTGGCGGAAGAGGTGCGGCTCGCAGGAGGCGATCTCTTCCGGCTGCGGGTCGCGATTCTGGGGAGGGCGGCATTTCAGCACGTTGGCCACGAAGATGTCGGAGCGCTCCAGGCCGATACCGGCGAGTAGCCTGTCGAGCAGCTTTCCGGCCTGCCCGACGAAGGGGACGCCGTTCTGATCCTCGTGGAAGCCCGGCGCCTCACCGACGAAGAGCAGATCGGCATCGGGATTGCCGGATCCGAACACGACCTGCGTGCGCGTCGCAGCCAGCGGGCACCTGGTGCATCCCGCCGTCTCCTCGGCGTAGGCCCGCAGCGCGGCTGCGCGATCGGGTGCGTCACTCATGGAGGGCAGTGTAGGACGACGTGCGGACGCGCGACAGCGGCCGGCGCACGAGCCCGTTCGGGCGCTACAGCGTGCCCGGCTCCGAGCCGTGATGGGTGTGCCAGAGCCAGCGGCCGCGGCGGGCAAGGAGGACGCCGGTGAGGCGGTAGGGGAACTCCACGACCCGCTGCGGGCTCCTCCAGGTGGCAGTCCCGGTCGCCGTCACCCAGGCGACGTCTCCTTCCACGCGCACTCTTCGCTCGTCCCAGGAGATCCCGAACGAGCCCTCGGCGATCTCGGGAAGCGCGAGGAGCGCAGAAAGCCGCTCCTCCACCTGGGCCCGGCCGCTCGCCTGCTCCGACCGCCCCGGGCCGAAGAACGTGACATCGTCGTCCTCGACGAAGAGGTCGAGCACCTCCGCCACGTCGCGCCGCGCGAAGGCGGCGTCGAGGGCGTCGACAGCCTCGAGCACGGCCCGCGCGTCGTCCCTCATCGGGCCGGGGAGGCCTCGCGCAGAGGCGGGCCGGTCAGTGGCAGCCGCAGCCGCCGCCGCAGCAACCGCCGCCGCCACCACTCGGGCCACTGAAGCTCGGCTTGGCGGCCGCCCCGTGGACGGCGAAGGCGGACATCTGCTTGAGCACCTTGCCGGCACCGCACGTGGGACAGGTCACGACCTGGGCTTCGTTGCGGACGAGCTCGTCGAAGTGCTCCTCGCATTCCATGCACGCGTATTCGTAGATCGGCATGGCGCAAGTGTACTGTCCGGCTCGCGTGGAGCGATGGGCGACACCGACGCTCGAAGGCCGGATCGTCCGGCTCGAGCCGCTCTCGCGGGCGCACGCGGACGATCTCCGGGAGGCCGCGCGCGATCCGCGCGTCTGGCGCTGGCTGCCGATCCTGCAGCCGCAGACGCGCGAGGAGTGGCAGGCATGGATGGGCTCGGCTCTCGAGCGCACCGAGGCCGGGCTCGAGCTCGCGTTCGCCACAGTCTTGCGGCAGACGGGCACGGCGGTCGGCTCGACGCGCTACCTCGCGCTGCGGCCCGAGCACCGCAGCCTCGAGATCGGCTGGACCTGGCTCGCACCCTCTGCCTGGGGCACGGGCGCGAACACCGAGGCGAAGCTGCTGCAGCTGGAGCACGCATTCGAGGTACTCGGCTGTCGGCGGGTCGAGTTCAAGACCGACGCGCTGAACGAGCGGGCGCGGCATGCCCTGGCGGGCCTGCCCGCCCAGTTCGAGGGGATCCATCGCAAGCACATGCTCGTCCGCGGCGGCGAGACCCGCGACTCGGCCTGGTACGGCATCGTCGACGACGAATGGCCGGCCGTCCGCGACGCGCTCCGCGCACGCCTACGCGACCGCTGAGCCGACCGCCGGCCGGGTCGGGAGTATCGTCCGCGCATGACGACGCGAGTGGCGTTCAGGACGTGCCCTCTCTGCGAGGCGACCTGCGGGTTGCGGCTCGAGGTCGTGGACGGTCGCGTGACGCGCATCCAGGGGGACGAGGACGACCCCTTCTCGCGCGGGTTCATCTGCCCCAAGGGCTCCACGCTCGGCGCGCTCCACGACGACCCCGACCGGCTGCGAGCCCCTCTCGTGCGCCGCGGTGGCACGCACGTCGAGGTGAGCTGGGAGGAGGCGTTCGCGGAGGTCGAGCGGCGGCTCACGGCTGTGGTCGCAGCGCACGGCCCCGACGCGGTGGCCGTGTACGTCGGGAACCCCAACGCGCACAACTTCGCGAGCACGCTGGCGATTCGCCCGCTCGTGAAGGCGCTGCGCACCCGAAACGTCTACTCCGCCTCGACCGTCGACCAGATGCCGAAGCACGTGGCCTGCGGCCTCGTCTTCGGTCACCCGCTCGCGATCCCCGTCCCCGACGTCGACCGCACGGACTACCTGCTCCTGCTCGGTGCGAACCCGCTCGAGTCGAACGGCAGCCTCGCCACCGCGCCGGACTGGCCCGGACGCCTCGAGGCGATCCGCCGCCGGGGCGGGCGGATCGTCGTCGTCGACCCGCGGCGCACGAGGACGGCCGAGCGTGCCGACCTCCACGTGCCGATCCGGCCGGGTACCGACGCCGCCCTGCTTGCCGGGATCGCGCGGGCGCTGTTCGACGAGGGCCTCGTCAGGCCGGGCCGGCTCACCGACCTGACCACGGGGATCGAGCAGGTCGAGCAGGCGGTCTCCGGCTTCACTCGGGATCGAGTGGCGGCGTTCACCGGTGTTCCGGGAGCGACGGTGCTCTCGCTGGCGCGCGATCTCGCCGCGGCGCCGACCGCAGCCGTCTACGGGCGCATCGGCACGCACACGACCGCCAACGGCACGCTCGCCGCCTGGCTCGTCGACGTGCTCAACGTGCTCACCGGCAACCTCGACCGGCCCGGGGGCGCGATGTTCCCTCACGCGGCCCATGAGCGGCCCCGCCGTGATCGGAGGGGATTCCGGACCGGGCGCTGGCACAGCCGCGTCCGCGGCCTACCCGAGTCCATGGGCGAGCTCCCGATCGCAACCCTCGCCGACGAGATCGAGACGCCCGGTCAGGGACAGGTGCGCGCCCTGCTCACGATCGCGGGGAACCCGGCGCTCACGACCCCCGACGCCGGCCGCCTCGCACGCGCGCTCGCCGGGCTGGAGCTGATCGTCTGCGTCGACCCGTACCTGAACGCGACAGCCCGGCACGCCGATGTGATCCTGCCGCCCCCGTCCTCACTCCAGCGTTCGCACTACGACCTCGCCTTCACCGCCCTCTCCGTGCGCAACGTCGCCGACTTCTCACCGGCAGTGCTCGAGCGCGAGGCGGGATCGCCGTCCGAGTTCGAGATCCTCGTCCGCCTGACGGCCATCGCGGCCGGCCTGGGAGCCGGCGCCGACCCGCTCGCTCTCGCCGAGGAGACGCTCGCCGGACGGGTCGCGGCAGCCGTCGGCGATCCCTCCTCCCCGGTCCACGGCCGGGATGCCGATGAGATCTTCGCCGCGCTCGGGGACCGTGAGGTGGAGGAGCGCTTGCTCGACTTCATCCTGCGAACGGGGCATCGGGGCGACGCGTTCGGCGCGCACCCGGACGGGATTTCGCTCACGATGCTGGAGCAGCATCCGCACGGGCTCGATCTGGGACCGCTGCAGCCTCGGCTCCCGGACGCCCTCGCCACGGAGTCGGGCAAGGTGGAGCTGGCCGCAGCACCGCTGGTCGCCGAACTCGAGCGCCTCGGGCGGGCACTCGACGTCACAGCGCACAGCGACATGGTGCTGATCGGCCGGCGACAGCTCCGCACCGCCAACTCGTGGACGCACAACGTGGCCGTGCTCGTACGTGGCAAGGACGCCTGCACGGCGCAGGTGCACCCGGACGACGCGGCCCGGCTCGGGCTCGCGAACGGCGTCTCGGCGCGGGTGTCCTCGGCCGTGGGCTCCGTCGAGCTTCCGCTCGAGGTGACCGACACGGTCATGCCGGGGGTCGTGAGCATCCCCTACGGCTGGGGCCACGGGCTTCCTGGGACGCGCCAGGCCGTTGCGGCGGCGCACGCCGGCGTGAACGTCAATACCCTCACCGACGCGTTTCCGCTCGATCCGCTCTCGGGCAACGCCGTTCTCAACGGCATCCCTGTGACGATCACCGCGGCCTGACGGTCACGAAGGGCGCCTACGTGATCGCATTCTCGCTCTCCGTCGCCGACCCGCACTGCTTCGAGTAGGCCCCGGGCCGAACCAGGCGCGCATCGTCGTTACACTGCTGTGAGGCCCGGTATCCACGAGGAACTGGAGCGGAATGCTCGACAAGGTGACCGTAATCGGCGCGCGCGGGCGCGTCGGCAGAGCGGTGAGCGAGCGTCTCGCCGAGCGCGGCGTGCGGCTCGACGCCCCGTCGCCCGACCTCGTGCTGCTGTGCGTGCCCGATCGGGCCATCGCGGAGGTCGCCGCGTCGGTCGAGCGCGGCCCGTGGGTGGCCCATGTCAGCGGCGCCACCCCGCTCGCCGCGCTTGCGCCGCACGGGCGCCGCTTCGGGCTCCACCCGCTGCAGACGTTCACACTCCGGCGCGGGCCGGAACAACTCGACGGAGCCTGGGGCGCCGTCACGGCGGAGACGGACGAGGCTGCCGCAGTGGCTACAGGGCTGGCCGAGACGCTCGGGTTGCGTCCGTTCGCGCTCGCCGACGAGCGGCGGGCGGCCTACCACGCCGGCGCCGCGATCGCGTCCAACTACCTCGTGACGCTGCGACACGCGGCGGGTGCGTTGCTCGAGTCCGCAGGCGCTCCGCCGGAGGCGCTCGATCCGCTGATGCTGCGTACGATCGAGAACGGCTTCGAGCTGACCGGCCCGATCCAGCGCGGCGACTGGGAGACCGTCGACCGGCATCTGCAGGCGATCCGCCGGGAGCGGCCCGAGCTGGAGCCGCTCTACCGGGTGCTCGCGGATGCGACGGTGGCGGTCGCGTGAGGGTCTGTCGCACGATCGACGAGATCCGGGCCGCACTCGTACCGGCGCGAGGAGGCACGGTCGGGCTCGTACCGACCATGGGGGCGCTGCACGGGGGCCACCTCTCGCTCCTGCGGCGCGCGCGCGCCGAGTGCGACACCGTCGTGATGAGCCTCTTCGTCAACCCGACCCAGTTCGGCGACCCCGCCGACCTGAACGGGTATCCGCGTGACGAGGAGCGCGACCTCGCCGTCGCGGCCGATGCCGGCGTCGACCTCGTGTTCGCCCCGTCCGCGGGCGAGATGTACCCACCGGGCTTCCAGACCTGGGTCGACGTGCAGGAGCTCGGCGCCGTCCTCGAGGGACGACACCGGCCGGGCCACTTCCGCGGCGTCGCGACCGTCTGCCTGAAGCTGTTCACGATCGTCCGTCCCGACCTCGCCTATTTCGGGCAGAAGGACGCCCAGCAGGTGGCGGTGCTGCGGAGGATGGTCGACGACCTCGCGCTCGAAGTCGACCTGCGTGCGCTCCCCACCGTGCGCGACGCGGACGGGCTGGCGCTCTCCTCCCGCAACGCTCGCCTCACCCCGGACGAGCGGCAGCGCGCCCTTGCCTTGCCCCGCGCGCTCGCAACCAGGGATCCAAAGCGCGCGCGCGAGCTGCTCGACGGCCTCGACGTCGACTACCTCGAGGTGGCCCCGTTCGACCCGCCCGTCCTCGCCGGCGCGATCCGCGTCGGCTCAGTCCGCCTGATCGACAACGTCCCCCTGGAAGGAGACGCTCTGTGAGCACCCGCCCCCGCACCCCAGGTCACGGCGCCCCGGCGCCTGGGAAACTGCCCATCACCGAGCTTGCAGAGATGAAGGCACGCGGGCAGGCGATCGCGATGGTCACCGCCTACGACGCGCCGTCGGGCAGGCTCGCCGACAACGCCGGCGCCGACGTGATCCTCGTCGGTGACTCGGCGGCGATGACCGTGCTCGGCCACGACTCCACCGTGCCCGCGACGATGGAGGAGATGCTCGTGCTGACGCGCGCGACGACGCGCGGCGCGCACCGGCCCCTCGTCGTCGCCGACATGCCGTTTGGCTCGTTCCAGGTCTCCGACGAGGAGGCGGTCACCAACGCCATCCGCTTCGTCAAGGAGGCGGGCGCGGATGCCGTCAAGCTCGAGGGCGCGGGCACGATGCTGTCGCGCGTGTTCGCGATCGTGGGGGCCGGGGTGCCCGTGATGGGTCATATCGGCCTGACGCCGCAGTCGGCGACGTCCCTCGGCGGCTTCAAGGCGCAGGGGCGAACCGCGGCGAAGGCGTTCCGGCTCTACGAGGACGCGTTGGCGCTCGAGGCCGCCGGGTGCTTCTCGCTCGTGCTCGAGGCCGTGCCCGCACCGGTCGCGACGCGGATTACGCAGCGGCTCTCGATCCCGACGATCGGGATCGGCGCAGGCGGCGGCACCGACGGCCAGGTGCTCGTCTGGCACGACCTGCTCGGCCTCTACGACGGCCGCTCGCCGCGCTTCGTGAAGCGCTACGCGGAGCTCGCAGACGTGATCGACGTCGCGGTTTCGCAGTACGTCGCCGACGTGCGGGAGCGCCGCTTCCCCGAGGAGGTCCACACCTACTCGATGCCAGACGAGGAGCTGGCGGCCTTCGCAGCGGCGGTGTCCGCGACGGAGCAGGTCGGCTAGGCAACCCGGAGCGAGCCCGTCGGCAGGGGGTGGGCGCCGAGGTAGCTCGAGACGCCGAGCAGGCCGAGCGGCGCGCCGAAGTAGTAGCCCTGCCCGAAGCCGCAGCCGAACTGCCGCACGAGCGCCGCCTGGCGCTCCGACTCGACCCCTTCGGCGACGACGTCGAGGCCGAGCGACGAGGCGAGGCGGACGATCGCGTCTACGAACACGTTGTCGACGTGACCCTCCGGCAGCCCGCTGACGAACTCGCGGGCGATCTTCAGCGAGTCGATCGGGAACTCACGCAGGTGGGCGAGCGACGAGTGCCCCGTGCCGAAGTCGTCGAGCGCGAGCGACACTCCGAGCTCCCGCAGCGTCGACATGGTCGCGAGGGCGTCGTCCGGGTTGCGCATGACGCCGCTCTCGGTGATCTCGAGCACGAGCCGGCTGGGAGCGAGGCCGGAGTCCTTGAGGATGCTCTCGATGTCGGCGACAAGGCTGGTGTCGCTCAGCTCACTGGGCGAGAGGTTGACGTTCACGCGCAGGCTCTCGTGCCCCGCGAAGGCCGTCTGCCACGAGCGTGCCTGGCGACAGGCTTGTCGCAAGACGGAGCGCCCGATGCCGACCATCAGGCCGATCTCGTCCGCCAGCGGGATGAAGGCGCCCGGGCTGATGAGACCGTGCAGGGGACGATCCCAGCGGGCCAGGGCCTCGACGGCGACCATGGCCCGGGTCTCGAGGTCGACGATCGGCTGGTAGTGCACGCCGATCTCGTCGCGCTCGACCGCGCGCTCGAGGGCGGTGACGAGCTCCTGCCGATGCCGGATGCGGGTGTGCATCTTCGGGGCGTAGGTCGTGAAGCGGCGCTTGCCGCCGTGCTTGGCGCTGTACATGGCCACGTCGGCGTTGCGCAGCAGCTCGTCGACGGTCGTGGCGCCGGGCCTCCCGAGCGCGATGCCGACGCTCGCGTGTACCGACATCTCACGACCGTCGATCGTGAACGGCGCCTCCAGCGCCCTCACGAGCCGTTCGGCGATCCGCTCCGCCTCTCCCGCCCCCCCGTCCTGGGCGAGCACGGCGAACTCGTCGCCACCGAGTCGGGCAGGGACGTCCCCCGCCCTCACAGCGCCACGTACACGGTGGGCGACGGCTACCAGGAGCTCGTCGCCGGCGTGGTGCCCCAGGCTGTCGTTGATCAGCTTGAAGTCGTCCAGGTCGAGGAAGAGCACGGCGGGAGCGGCGTCGGGGCTTCCCGACAGTGCATTCGCGACCTGTTCCGCGAAGAGCGACCGGTTCGGCAAGCCGGTCAGCGCGTCGTGATACGCCTGGACGTGCAGCTGCTCCTTGAGCTCCTCCAGATCGCTGACCGACTGCTCCAGGCGATCGTTCTCGAGCAGGATCGCAGCATGCTCCGCATACGTCTCGAGCAGGCTCATGCTTTCGCTCCCGAGGGCTTCGGCCGCGGGATCGCGGTCACCGACCACGAGCACGCCGAGCACGCCGGACTCGCCGCGCAACGGGGTCGCGATCGCCTGGTCGAGCCCGAGGTCGACGAGCATGCCTGCGAGCACGCCCTCGGCCGAGCGGCGCTGGACGAGCAGCGGTCCCGTCGCGCCGGCGACGAGCTCGACGGCAGCCCCCTGGCTACCGGTCATCCGGCTCGGGCCGAGATGTGACGACTCGTCCGAGCCTACCCAGGCGACGAGCGACGCATCCGTGCCTCGACGATCGAAGAGCACGATCCAGGCGAGATCCGTGCCGAGCAAACGCCGGGTCGCGTCGAGGAGCTCGTGCATCCCCGCCTCACGACCGGACGCACGATGCACGGTCTGCATCGAGTCGTAGAGGAGCCTCAGGTGGACGAGCCGCCGGTGCTCCCTCGAATACGCCCGCAGTGCAAGCGCGACGGAGAGAAACGGGATCAGCAGCAGCGAGGCGGCCGCCCTGTCGGTGCGGAGGAGCTCGACTGCCGCGACGGCGATGCTCGCACTCGCGACTGCCCCGGCCAGGGCGAGCGCCACTCCCCGCTCGAGATCCCTGCGCGCGGGACGCTCTCCGGAAAGCCGTGCGTAGGCGATCTCCGCGAGCGAGCGCGTGACGAGCCCGGCAATGACCGCTGCGAGCGCCGAGACCCATCCGAGCGGCCCCTGCAGGTCGCCCACCCCAGTGAGGCTGCTGAAGACGATGAGAGATGCGCCCGTCCCGGCCGTCAGTGCCAGGAAGCGGCTGAGCGGAGCCCGACTGAGGCTTCCCACGACGATGAATGCGACGGCTGCAGCCGCGACTTGCAGGGCGAGCAGTCCCGCCGGATCGATGAGGAAGAGACTGAGCGCCACCACTGCGTCGTGGGGTGCGAGCGCCAGCTCCTCGAGCCGATCCCACGAGCTGGAGACGTAGAGCTCCGCCGCCACGAACAACAGCCCGAGGGCCCACCATGAGGCGATCCCGGGGTCGGTGGGCGGGGCTCCCCGCGGCGCGAGGAGCTGGTAGGCGCCGGCGGCAGAGGCGACGAGCGCGACTGCGAGCACGGAGCCCTTCCGGCGCCTGAGAGCGCCGGCGAGGCTCCTCTGCCGATGTTGAGCCGGCAGCGCCGCCGCGCTCACTCCTCCCCCGCCCGCTGGCTCGTTCGCATGTTCCTGACCTCGTTCGTGGCGCGCAGCGCCGTCCGCAGTGCACGGACCATCCTCGCGTGCGGATTCGCTCCCATCACCCAAGAGGGGGAACGACCGCCTCGAACGAGGGAACGGCCGTCTAGAGAGCAGCCGGGAGAGCAGCCAGGGCGGCCAGAAACAGCGTCACGAGGCCGAAGGTGCCTGCTGCCCGCCCCCACGAGAAGCCGTAGACGACCCGCAGGCCGACCACGAGCAGCACGAGCGACCACACGGCAAACGCCGACTGCAGGGCCCAGGCAAGCGTTCCGCCGGCGCCATCGTCCGCACCGCCGCTGCGGAACGCGTCGCCGCCGAAGGCGGCCAGGCGCAGCGGCAGGACGACGAGAAACGAGACGGCGACCGGCGCGAAGGCAAAGGCGAGCACGTGGCGCGCAGACCGCCAGTCGGCGTCGAGCGCCCCCATCCCCCGAACGCCGAGCCAGAGCGCGACCCCGCCGAGCATGTAGACCGAGAAGCCGTAGATGCCGCCGCTGATGAAGGCCCAGATCGCGACGAGCAGCCCGTCGTAGTCACCGTCGTCGAGGAGCCGCCCCGCGACGGGCGAGGCGAGCACGGCAGCCATGCCGCCGAGCAGGACGATCAGCAGCACGGGCTCCTGCCGTGCGTCGACGTCGTCCTGCTCGGTCTCCCGCAGGTCGGCGAAGACGTCGCGCGGCGCATGCAGCACGCGCACGAGATTGCTCCACCAGCGGCGCTCCGGGCTCACCGGGTGAGCCTAGCTCCGGCAGCTCACCAGGTGCGCCTCCGTCTCGGCGCCGAGCAGACGAACAGGCTCAGGCCGCTGCCACGGCGGCCGGTTCGGCGAGCACGCGCCGCAGGAACTGGCCGGTGTACGACCCCTCGGCTGCCGCCACCTCCTCGGGTGAGCCGGCGGCGATCAGCTCGCCGCCCTCCTCCCCGCCCTCGGGCCCGAGGTCGACGACCCAGTCGGCCTGCTTGATCACGTCGAGGTTGTGCTCGATCACGAGCACGGTGTTGCCGCTGTCGACGAGCCGCTGCAGCACCTCGAGCAGCTTTTCGATGTCCGCGAAGTGCAGCCCGGTGGTGGGCTCGTCGAGGATGTAGAGCGTCCGCCCTGTCGCCACCTTGGAGAGCTCGGAGGCGAGCTTGACGCGCTGCGCCTCACCCCCGGACAGCGTCGTCGCCGGCTGGCCGAGCCGGATGTAGTCGAGCCCCACGTCGTGCAGCGTCTGCAGGCGCCGCCGGATCTTCGGGATCTTGGCGAAGAACTCGAGTGCCTCCTCGACGGACATCTCGAGCACGTCCGCGATCGACTTGCCCTTGAAGCGCACCTCGAGCGTCTCCTTGTTGTAGCGATGCCCGTGGCAGGTCTCGCACGGCACGTAGACGTCGGGCAGGAAGTGCATCTCGATCTTGATCTGGCCGTCGCCCTTGCACGCCTCACAGCGGCCGCCGCGCACGTTGAACGAGAAGCGCCCCGGCTTGTAGCCGCGCACCTTCGCCTCCGGCGTGAGCGAGTACAGCTCGCGCACGTGCGTGAAGAGGTCGGTGTAGGTGGCAGGGTTCGAGCGCGGCGTGCGGCCGATCGGCGTCTGATCGATGTCGATCACCTTGTCGAAGCACTCGATGCCCTCGACGTCCTCGTGCTCGCCGGGCTTCACACGCAGCTTGTTGAGCCGGTTCGCGAGTGCCTTGTAGACGATCTCGTTGACGAGCGTCGACTTCCCGGAGCCTGACACGCCCGTCACGCAGACGAACTTGCCGACCGGGAACTCGACGTCGATCCCCTTCAGGTTGTGCTGAGCCGCACCCCGCACGGTGAAGACGCCGCGGTCGTCCTCACGCCGCGGGGGGATGGCGATCCGGCGCCTGCCGGAGAGGAACTCGCCGGTGACCGAGCCCTGGGTCCGCATCACCGTCTTCGCCGTCCCTTCCGCGACGACATAGCCGCCGTGCTCGCCGGCGCCCGGGCCCATGTCGACGATCCAGTCCGCCGTGCGCATCATCTGCTCGTCGTGCTCGACGACGAGCACGGTGTTGCCGAGCGCCTTGAGCCGCTCGAGCGTGGCGATCAGGCGGTCGTTGTCGCGCTGGTGCAACCCGATCGACGGCTCGTCGAGGATGTACAGCACGCCGACGAGCTGTGAGCCGATCTGCGTGGCCAGCCGCAGCCGCTGCGCCTCTCCGCCGGACAGCGTCTTGGCGGCCCGGTCGAGCTGCAGGTAGCCGACGCCGACGTCCGAGAGGAACGTGAGGCGCTCGCGGATCTCCTTCACGATGCGGTGGCCGATCAGCTGCTCCGTGGGTGTCAGCTCCAGCTGGTCGAGGAAGCGCAGCGCTCCGGCGACGGACAACCTCGTGAACTGGTTGATCGAGAGCTCCCCGACGGTCACCGCGAGCACCGCCGGCTTGAGGCGTGCCCCGCCGCAGTCCGGGCACGGCCGGAAGCTCATGTACTCCTCGATCCGTTCGCGCTGCTGGCTCGAATCGGTCTCCTTGTAGCGCCGCTCGAGGTTGCGCACGATCCCCTCGAACGCCATCGCATACTGGCGCTTGCGGCCCATCCGGTTCCGGTACTGCACGAGGATCCGGTCGCCCTGCGTGCCGTGCAGGAACCAGCCCTGCTGTTCCTCGCTGAGGTCGCGCCAAGGTGTGTCGACGTCGATCTCGTAGCGGTCCGCGATCGCCTGGATGACGCCCTCGTAGAAGCTCGAGCTGCCGACCGACCAGGGAACCAGCGCCCCGTCGGCGATCGAGACGGACGTGTCGGGGACGAGCATGTCCGGGTCGATCTCGAGCTGCGCGCCGAGGCCGGTGCAGCGGGGGCACGCGCCGTGCGGGGCGTTGAACGAGAAGATCCGCGGCTCGAGCTCGGGCAGCGAGACGCCGTGCTCGGGACACGCGAAGTTCTCGGAGAACAGATGGGTATCACCGTCTACGACGTCGACGCCGACGAGGCCGTCCGCCAGCGCAGTCGCGGTCTCGACGGACTGCGTCAGCCGCTGGCGCAGGTCGGGCTTCAGCACGAGCCGGTCGACGACGACCTCGATCGTGTGCTTGAACTTCTTGTCGAGGACGATCTCCTCCTCGAGCAGCCGCGTCTCGCCGTCCACCTTGACGCGCGTGAACCCGTCGCGGCGCAGCTCCTCCAGCACGTCGCGGAACTCGCCCTTGCGGTCGCGCACGACAGGGGCGTTGACGGTGAACCTCGCCCCCTCCGGCAGCGCCAGGATCTGCTCCACGATCTGGTCGAGGCTCTGGCCGGCGATCGGCCTGCCGCAGACGGGACAGTGGGGCCGCCCCACCCGCGCGTACAGGAGGCGCAGGTAGTCGTAGATCTCGGTCACCGTGCCGACGGTCGAGCGCGGGTTGCGCGACGTCGTCTTCTGGTCGATCGAGATCGCCGGCGACAGCCCGTCGATCGAGTCGACGTCGGGCTTCTCCATCATCTGCAGGAACTGCCGCGCGTAGGCAGAGAGCGACTCCACGTAGCGCCGCTGCCCCTCGGCATAGATCGTGTCGAAGGCGAGGCTCGACTTGCCGGAGCCGGACAGCCCGGTGATGCAGATCAGCGCGTTCCGCGGCAGGCGGACGGT
>Ga0209797_10001050_pt1 | contig 13861 bp, 4 predicted proteins | sample DOMMetBare3Fresh_2_FD_187472 | JGI IMG/M metagenome (GOLD analysis project Ga0209797, IMG submission 187472) | Wetland sediment microbial communities from St. Louis River estuary, USA, under dissolved organic matter induced mercury methylation -... | ecosystem: Environmental > Aquatic >... | reverse complement strand
TTGTCGACCAGAACGACCGGAGGCGTGGTCGCGACCTGGGCCGATTGCCGCTGGCGCAAGAAGACGAAGCCCCGGCCGCCGGGCAGCACCTCGTACGATTGATGGAACGGATCGGTCGCGAACCCGGAGGCGTCGAATAGGGGCCGCAGCTCGGTGACCTCGAACGCCGGCGCCGCCCGGATCTGCGCGGCGACGACCCGGAGGGCGCCGTCCAGGTAGAACAACTCCCGCCCGTTGGGCGACCAGCGAGGCTGCGACCCTCCCCCGTTCGATACCTGCCAGCGGCCGCCCGTGGTAGCCGGGAAGGGCCGGACATAGACTTCGTTCGCGCCCGACTCGTTCGACGTGTAGGCGATCCAGCGGCTGTCGGGGGAGACGGCCGGGTGCAGCTCGGTGAAGTTGCTCGCCACGAGCGCCACCGGCGTGGTGTCGCCACTGGTGCGGACGCCGACGAGATCTCCGGCTCCGGCGCCGCCGTTGTCGGTGCGGAGCACGATCCAGCGAGCGTCGGGTGCCCAGACGACCTCCTGGACCTGGCGATCGAGCCGGGCCAGCAGCCGATCCGCGGTGCTGCCGTCCGCCCGCCGCGCGAACACGCTGCTGCCGTTCAGCGAGTCTCGGACGAACGCCACCACCTGTCCGTCCGGCGACCACACCGGCCGCCGGTCCTGCCCGCCGAACGTGAGCCGGGTGAACGGCCCGCGGTCCAGTTGTTTGATCCAGATGCCGAGTGCGCCGCTCGCCAGCCCGACTCCCACCGCCAGGCGGCGCCCCTCGGGAGATAGCGCGAACGAGTTGAAGCCGCCGTGCCACGCCGTGTCGATCGGTGCGGCGGCTCCTTCCCGGGTCACCCGAACCACCTCCAAGTCCGCGGAGCTGGAAGTTCCCTCCATGTACACGAGCGTCCCCGCCGGGGACCACACCAGGAACGCGACGCCGCCGGGAGCCAGAACTCGCTCGAGCACCGGTACCGCCGCGCCGGTGATCTCCAGGCGATCGAGGTCGAACGGCGCCGCAAGCGCCGCGCCGTCGCGGCGCACGTAGAGCAGGTGCCCGGTCGGCAGATACCAGGCGGTCACCACATCGTCGAGCAGGACGCGTTGCTGTCCGGTGCGCAGATCGAGCAGATGCACGCTCATCGTCACGCACCCCGAGGTGCAGACGGTGAACAGCACGCCCCGGGAGCCGGGCAGCGGCGTGGGTACACCGATCCCGAGACCCGCCAGGGCCGAGTCGCGTAACACTTTCGTGCTCGGACCGCCCGCCGCGCTCACCCGCGATAGATCGCTCAGGGTCGGACCGACGTAGATCAGGGTGCCGTCGTCGAGCCACGCCGCGCCCCCGAAGGGGGCGGTGGCCGAATCAGCGAGCGTGATGGCCGCGCCCTCTCCGGGCCGGATCTTCTTGAGGTGCCCGTCGGCGATGAACGATACCCACTGACCGTCGGGCGAGAACGCCGGGTGGCTCGACCGCTCGGTGCCCGGTACGGGAACGGCGTGCAGCTCCCCCCGACGCTTGATCCACAACCGCGCGTTCTGGATGTTGTCCTCCTTCACCACGAGGCTGACCCCGTCCGGTGACAGCGCGAGCGAGGGCATCGCGGTGGTGGGGACCGGGCCGTCACCGAAGCTGATGTATTGCCAACTGGTGCCCTGCGGGGGGGACCGTCCCAGCCAACTCCAGGCGGCGCCCCCCAGCGTGAGGACAGCGATGGCCCACGGTGCGAGGGCGAGCGCCCGCTCGCGTGGAGTGGCCGCCCGTCGAGCGGCGTCCCGCGGGCGCGCGGCCGTCGCCGCGACGGTGGCTACCCCGGGCCGGCTCAATGCCTCGGCGAACTGCGCCGCCGTTGCGAACCGGTCCGCCGGTAGCTTCGCCAGCGCCGTGATGACCGCCGCCTCAACGTGCGGGGGAATGGTCTTGCGCTGCAGCGTGAGCGAGCGCGGCTCCTCGGTCATCACTCGCGCGATGATCGCCTGCGCCGTCGGGCCGGTGAACGGCGGCTCGCCGGTCAGCATCTCGTAAAGCACGCAGCCGAGGGCGTACACGTCGCTCTTGGCGGTGATCTCGCGCTCCCCCATCGCCTGCTCGGGGCTCATGTAGTGCGGCGTGCCGAGGCTCATCCCCGTCTCGGTCATCCGGGTGCCGCCGTCCGAGCGGCTCACGGCCAGGGCGATGCCGAAGTCGGCCACCTGCGCGTGGCCCCCGTGCAGCAGGATGTTCTCCGGCTTGATGTCGCGGTGGATCACGCCGTGACCGTGCGCATAGTCCAGCGCGTCGGCCACCTCGCGGGCGATCCGCACCGCCTCCTCCACCGGCAGCTGCTTCTCCCGCACCAGCCGGTCGCGCAGGCTCTCGCCCTCGACGTACGGCATCACATAGAACACGAGGCCGTCGGCTTCGCCCGAGTCGAACAGGGAGAGGATGTGGGGGTGCTGGAGGTTGGCGGTGGTCTTGATCTCGGCCAGGAACCGCTCGGCGCCGATCACGGCGGCCAGCTCCCGCCGCAGCACCTTGAGCGCCACCTTGCGCTCGTGCCGCACGTCGTGGGCGAGATACACCGTAGCCATGCCGCCCTGGCCCAGCTCCCGTTCGATGACGTAGCGGTCGGCGAGGGCGGTGCGCAGAGGCTCCAGGGCGTCGGTCATGGCCGCTCGACCTCCATCACCCAGATGTCGCTCTCGCGCTCTTCGCTGGAGAAATAGAAGCGTCCGTTCCCCACCGCGAAGTTGACGCGGTAGGAGGGATGGAGTGCCGGGTCGAACCGGACGAGCAGCCGTGGTGGCCCACCGGCAGCCGACTCCGACCAGATCGAGGCATTCCCCCGGGCATCGTGCGACTCGAAGTAGATCTGCCCGGGTGTCACCCACCACACCTGCTCGACGATGGGCGCCCCCTTCACTGACGTGTCGATCAGGGTACGCTCCGCGCCCGAATCCGCCGGCATGACCCCGAGATTCCCGCCCGCGATCCCCCCGAAGAAGGCGAGCGAGCGTCCGTCCGGAGAAAAGACGGACGTGCTGCCGCCCACACGGCGCTGCACCGGCTCGCCCCACTGTCCCGACCCGTCGCGACGCACGATCCAGATGCCGTCGCCGGTCTCGAAGTTGGTGAAGACGAGCGCCCTGCCGTCCGGCGACCAGTTCGGCTGCGCTTCCTGGCGCGGCGAATGGGTGACCTGCTGTACGCCGCCGCCGTCGAGCCGCATGACGAAAATGTCCCGCGATCCCGAACGCCACGAATGAAACGCCACTTCCTTGCCGTCGGGCGAGGCGACCGGGGCGAAATCGTCTGCGGGGTCGGTGGTGAGTCGTTCCGGCTCGCCCCCGGCGAGCGACAGCCTGAAGACGTCGTCGTTGCCGGTGAGATCGGAATCGTAGAGCAACCACTTCCCGTCGGGCGAGATGCTCACCGTCTCGATGGATTCATTGGCGTTGGTGACTCGTGTCGCGGCCGCCGTCGTCACCGGCGGAGCCGCCGGGATCGGTAGCGACCAGATGCTGGTCCGGTTGGTGTACCGCGAATAGGCCAGCCGCGACCCGTTGGCCGCAAGGGAGATGGTGTGCGCACCCAGGCCGGTACTCAAACGGAGCAGCGGGCCGCCGGCCCGGCCATCGGTGGTGATCGGGACACCGTAGATGTCGCGCGGGCCATCGCGATTGGAGACGAAGAGGAGCCACCGGCCATCCGCCGACCAGGCCGGGCTGTGGTTGAGCCACAGACTGTCGGTCACGGTCGTGAGCCGGCCATCCCGCACCCGGCACAACACAATCCGGCTGGGCGACAGATTGCCGAAAACGACCCCGGCGGTCGCATAGTAGAGGTTCTCGGTGGCACAGGCGACGAATGTTCCCGGCGGCGACCAGGCACAGAGCGCCGGCCCGGCCATGCGTGCCGCCGGGCGCACCGACGCATCCGACTCCCGGATGAAGAGCGAATCGCCCCGGGTGAACGCGAGACGGTTGCCATCGGGCGACCACACCGCCGATGTAATCGGTGAGCCCGCGGCGCCCGGCACCTCTGGGCGCGCCGGTCCACCGCCCGCCGGGGCGCTGAAGACGCCGCCCTGCGCCAGGAAGAGGATGCGCAAGCCGTCGGGGGACCACTGCGGATTGGTTTCCGCAGCGGTCGTATCGCCGGTGAGCGCGACCGCGCGTCCTTCGCCGACCGGCCGGACCATCACGTGCGTGTTCAGGAGCGAGCCGCCGGCGTAGGCCACGGAGCGTCCGTCCGGGGAGAGCGCGGGGGTGACTTCGAGCCGCGGGTCCCAGGTGACATGGGTCGCGCGGCCGAACACGAGCGGCAGAGCCTGGCGGCCGCCGAGCAGGCGGCCACCCAGCAGGAACGCCCCGACGGCGATCGCCAGGGCTGATCCGGCGGCCGCAACGAGCTGCCGTCGCGACATCGGCCGACGCACGAGCGCGGCAGGGCGGGGCATTGCTCCGATCGACGGCGCCAGCGCCGCGCCGAACTCCGCCGCTGTCCCGAAGCGGTCGGCTGGAAGCTTCTGGAGCGCCACCTGAATGGCGTCCTCGACCTGTTCCGGCACGGTGGCGCGCTTGGTCCGCGCCACGGGCGGCGGCTCGGTCAGCACCTTCGCCACGACCGCCTGCGCGGTCGGGCCGGTGAACGGCGGCTCGCCCACCAGCATCTCGTACAGCACACATCCGAGCGCGTACACATCCGAGCGTGCCGTGATCTCCCGCTCGCCCATCGCCTGCTCGGGACTCATGTAAGTCGGCGTGCCGAGCGACATCCCGGTCTCGGTCATCCGGCTGCCGCCCGCCTTGCTGGCGGCCAGCGCGATCCCGAAGTCCGCGACCAGCACCCGGCCGTCGTGCAGCAGGATGTTCTCCGGCTTGATGTCGCGGTGGATGACGTTGTGCCGGTGGGCGTAGTCGAGCGCGCTCGCCACCTCGGTGGCGATCCGCACCGCGTCGGGAATGGGGAGCTGCTTCTCGCGGGTGAGCCGGTCGCGCAGGCTCTCCCCCTCCACGTAGGGCATGACGTAGAACAGGAAGCCGTTGGCGGCGCCCGAGTCGAACAGCGGCAGGATGTGCGGGTGCTGCAGGTTGGCGGTGGTCTTGATCTCGGCCAGGAACCGCTCGGCGCCAATGACAGCGGCGAGCTCCGGCCGGAGCACCTTGATCGCGACCTTGCGGTCGTGCTTGAGATCCTGCGCGAGGTACACCGTCGCCATCCCGCCCTGGCCCAGCTCCCGCTCGAGGCGGTAGCGGTCGGCGAGGGCGGCCGAGAGGCGATCCACTGGTGCGCTCACCGGTTGGCCGAGTCCACCGCGGCCTTCATCTGCGCCACCCAGTTGGGCACCACCCGCAGGTACGAAGCGCTGGTCTGCTCCGGCCCCTGGACGTAGATGATCCCGCCGTCGTGCGACGGGCGGTTGGACCAGCCGGAGGTATCGGAGAAGCGCGGATCACGGGCCCAGAAGGTCGCGGCCCCCACCGGCTCGCCGGTCTCCGGATTGACACGCGCCAGGTACCACGAGACTCCCGCACGGTACAGCACCTCGGTGGCCGAGAGCCAGACCGGTTCGGCGCCGTCCGAGGCGAGCTGCCAGCGTCGCCCGGGCACCGGAAACGAGGTGACCTCGATCCGGCCTCCCTCCAGCGTCTGGTACGCGAGGAGCCTCCCTTTCGGGGAGACCGACGTGAACCGGACACCGGTGACGACGGTGTCGAACGCGGGGCGAGGAAGACTGGGGTCAAACCGTGAGACCGCGGACCCGGCCCAGTTCTGCGCCACCGCCAGGTGATCGTCGTGCAGGTCGATTGGATCGGGATTCGCGGGGTCGAACTCGAACTTCGCCACGGTATCCGGCCGCGCTCCGGAACTCGGCGCGCCGCGGAGGATGATCCAGCGGGTGGAGTCCCGCACCCCCACCAGCAGCCAGCTCCCATCCGGACTCCAGAGCGGGTGGCGGACCGCTTCTCCCTTGAGCCAGGTGAAGTGCTGCCCATCCCTGAGGTCGTACACCCGCAATTCCATTCCCTCCGTGGCCTGGACCGCCGCCGCCAGCCAGCGCCGGTCCCGGCTCAGGTCGTAGCGCTGGAAGTCGCCCGTCTCCACCGGCAGCGGCTGCGGCGACCCTCCGCTCCTGAGCGTGACCATCCGGCCGATCGTCCCATCGACGCCCGGGGCGTAGACCAGCGTGCCATCGGCCGAGAGATCGTACTGTCCCTCGCCGAAGGCCTCCCGCCGGATTCCGGCCAGAAGCGTCACCGACCGCTGCGCCAGGTGGGTGACGGGGTCGTAGCGGGCGGCGAGCAGGCTGCCGTCCACCGCGAGGTACACGAGGTAGCGCTTGTCCACGATGCGGAAGGCGGAGCCCGTGAGCAGACTCCCCGGCGAGCCGTCGGGCCGGGCGGCGCGGAGCGTCCACTGCTTTCCGGATTCCGGATCGAACACCACGGCGGTCCGGTTGTACGAGCAGAGCAGCTGCTTCAGTTCCGGAGCCCATTGTCCGAGCACGCAACGCGGTATGGACTTGGTCTGCGCGCTGCCCCCTTCCCGGTCCAGTTGCTTGAGGCGGTAGCCATCGAGGTCCAGGGAGAGGATTTCCGTGGCCGACACCCACTGAAGTGAAGTCGCGCCCTGGCCCTCCTGCAGCCGGCGCGCTTCCCCGCCGGCGACCGGTGCCACCATGACGCGGTCTCCAATGAGAAAGGCGACACGCGCCCCATCGGGGGAGATGCGGGGCGCAGTCCCCCCTCGAGTCCCGGCGATCGGGCGGGCGGTGGCCTGCCGGAGGCTCCGATACCAGAGCATGGTGGAGTCGCCCTGCCTGGCCGCGTACACCGCGAAGTCGCCTGCGGTCGAGATCGACAGGTTCCGAGGCGAGGTCCCGTAGGAGGTCTTCGCCGTGGTCGCGGCGAAGGTGATCGGGGCGCTGTCGGGGAGGGCCGCGTCGAAGACTGTCGGCCCGGTGGACGTGGTGCCGCGCGTTAGGGCCCAGGTGGTGAGGGCGACCAGTGCGACTATCACGATGCCCAGAACCGCACTGATCCGCCGCCACGGACCGGCGCTTGCTGCGGCAGCCCGAGCGGCGTGTCGCGTCGTGCCGGGTCCCGCGCCGGCCAGCGCCGCCGCGAACTCCGCCGCGCTCGCGAACCGGTCGGCGGGCAGCTTCTCCAGGGCGGTGAGGACCGCGTCCTCGACGTGGGCCGGAACCGTGTCACGCATTCGCGAAGGCGGGGCCGGCTTTTCGGTCATGACCTTGGCGACGATCGCCTGGGCGGTCCCGCCGAGGAAGGGTGGGTCGCCCACCAGCATCTCGTAGGTCACACAACCCAACGCGTACACGTCGCTCCGCGTCGTGATCTCCCGCTCGCCCATCGCCTGCTCGGGACTCATGTACGTGGGGGTGCCGAGCGACATGCCGGTCTCGGTCATCCGCGTGCCGCCAGCCTTGCTGGCGGCCAGGGCGATGCCGAAATCGGCCACCAGGGCGCGACCGTCGTGGAGCAGGATGTTCTCCGGCTTGATGTCGCGGTGGATCACGTTGCGGCGGTGGGCGTAGTCGAGGGCGCCGGCGACTTCGGTCGCGATCCGGACCGCATCCGCGATGGGCAGCTGCTTCTCCCGGGTCAGGCGGTCGCGCAGCGACTCGCCCTCGACATACGGCATCACATAGAACAGGAATCCGTCGGCGGCGCCCGAGTCGAACAGCGGCAGGATGTGCGGATGTTGCAGGTTGGCGGTGGTCTTGATCTCGGCCAGGAACCGCTCCGCGCCGATCACGGCGGCCAGCTCCGGCCGCAGCACCTTCACCGCGACCTTGCGGTCGTGCTTGAGGTCCTGGGCGAGGTACACCGTGGCCATGCCGCCCTGGCCCAGCTCCCGCTCGAGGCGGTAGCGGTCAGCGAGGGCGGTGGTGAGGCGGGACACCTGATCAGGCATCACTGACACTCCAGCTTGGCGCTCGAGTCGCGGCTGAAGCCGCGGTTCGGGGGAGCATCTCCCCGTCATTGTTCGGCAGGAGCGGGCGCGGTTGCTGGAACTCGGCAACGTGGCCACACATCTGCAGCTTCTGGTACGCCTGCGTCCCTCCACAGTCATTCCCCGCCTGTTGCAGCGCATGAAGGGCGGTACCGCCACCCTGATCAATCGCCACGTGGCATCTCGGGGATCCGCGCTGCGGTGGGCGAAGGGCTGCAGTGTGACTAGACACGCACCATCCGCAGGAAGCCATCCCGGGCTGGGCCGGCCGACCCGTCGCTTCAGCGACATCAGCCGAGCCGCGGCTATCAGCCGCGGACACCGTCGCGAGTAGATAGCGGTCGGCCAGCGCGGAGGCGAGGCGCGTATCGATCATCGCTGACCCTTCATCAGGCGCCGCAATTCCTCGAACCAGTTGAGCACCACGGTCAGCTCGCCCGTGGGAGGCTGCTGGGGATCGACGAACAGGAAGGACTGATCGTCCATGTCTACCGCGTAGCCCCGATTGCGGCCGTCGGTGCGATACGCGGCGGCGGAAAACAGCCGCTGCTGCGAGACCACCTGAAATTCGGGGTCCGCGCGGATGGCCGCCGAGACCAGCATCCCGCCGGGCTCCCGATAGAACAGTTCGCGGCCGCTGTGGGACCAGGCCGGCTCGGTTCCGCCGTCAATCGAGATCTGAAACTGCCCTCCGCCGCCGCCGGGGAATGAGCGTATGTAGACCTCGTCCCTCCCATTGGCGTTGGAACCGTAGGCCAGCCAGCGCCCGTCCCGTGAAAGCGCCGGTGAGTATTCGTCGGCCGGCGTCGCCACGATGGGTTTCGGGACGCTGTCGACGCCGATGCGCATGGCGTAGATATCCCGGCCGCCGCCCGCCCCCAGGCGGAGCACGAGCCATTGACCGTCACCCGACCAGGCCCCTTCGTCCACGGACTTGGGCGATGTCGCGATCAGCTCGATCGTGCCGCTTCCATCGGAGGCCGCGCGGTAGGCCGCGCCGGCACCGCTCATTTCTGACAGGAAACCGATCCAGCGGCCGTCAGGAGACCAGAACGGCCGGTAGGCTTGGCTGCCAGCCGAGAAGATCCGGGTGATCGGTCCGGCATCGAGGGTCTTGACCCAGATCTCTGCGCGGTCTCCCACGAGCTGGTCCAGCGCGAGATGCTTGCCGTCGGGTGACAGGGCCACACCGCCCACGCCGCTGGTCCAGCTGGGATCCACCACGGTGGCCTTGCCTGCGCGGGTGACCCGGACCACGCGCGGGGTCGCGCGGTACGGGCTGAACACCAGGGTCCCGTTCGCGGAGAGCGCGAGCATGGCGGTCGGGCCGGTCTCCATGCGCACATGGTCAAGCACCGCGACCGGATCGCCGGTGGTTCGGCCCTGCCTGGGGTCGAACGCCAGCGCCACCACGCTGCCATCTCCCTCGACGACGATGAGATGTCCGGTAGCCGCATAGAAGGCCCGGACGCCCCGCCTGAGGATGCGAACCTCGCCGCGTGCGACATCCACAAAGGCAATGTCCGGGGGACCCCGCTTGCGCAACAGGCTCACGAGGACCCCCCGCCCGCCGGGCAGCGACTCCGGCCAGCGGATGAACAACTCGTCCTTGGTGGTATCCACGCGGGCCACGACCTCCGACGCGCCACCGGTCGGCCGCACCCGCATCAGCGCCCCCCCGTCGTGGCCGTTGAAGTACAACCAGCCGTCCTCGCTCCACGTCCCCCCCCAGGCCATGGCGGAGTCGCGGACCACGGTATGTGGAGCTCCACCCGCCAGGCCGAGCACCACGAGGTCCCCGGGAAAGCCGGTTGTGAACCCGAGCGATGCGCCGTCGGGCGAGAAGAATGGGGTCCAGACATTCTCGAAACTTGGAATCGCGGTCGTCTTCAGGGCATCGAGGCGCCGGATCACCGCACCGCCGGAAGACGTGGGGAGCACCAGTGTCCGGCCATCGGGCGAGATGGCCGAGACGAGTGTGCCGCTCTCGTCTCCCCCCTCGCGGTTCACGGTGAAGCGGGCCACCGGGCCGGCGGGCGGCGGCGGCCGGAGCCAGCCCCAAGCGGCGAGGGCGCCGGCGACGATCGCGAGGCCGGCGAGGCCGGCGGTACGGCGGCTGGGAGGGACGGCGACGAGTGGCGACGCGCCCGCGCCGGTCGCCGTCCGGAACGCCGGATTCGTGAGCGCCTCGGCAAACGCCTTGGCACTCTCGAACCGGTCGGCCGGCAACTTCTCCAGCGCCTGGGCCACCGCCGCCGCCACATTGGGCGGCACCGCTCTGCGGAGCCGGGTGACCGGGGCCGCGTCCTCGGCGATGATCTTCATGATGATCTGCTGCGCCGATCCGCCCAGGTGCGGCGGCTGGCCGGCGAGCATCTCGTACAGCACGCTCGCCAGCGAGTAGACATCCGAGCGGCCGGTGATCTCCTTGTCCGCGGTCGCCTGCTCGGGGCTCATGTAGTGCGGCGTGCCGAGCGACATGCCCGTCTCGGTCATCCGGCCGCCAGCCGCCGCGGAGAGCGCCAGCGCGATGCCGAAGTCGGCCACCATCGGGCGGCCGTCGTGCAGCAGGATGTTCTCCGGCTTGATGTCGCGGTGGATCACCCCGTGGCGGTGGGCGTAGTCGAGCGCGTCGGCCACTTCGGTGGCGAGCTTCACCGCTTCGTCGATGCCCAGCTGGGTCTCGCGGTTGAGCTTGTCGCGGAGGGTTTCCCCCTCGACATATGGCATGACGTAATACAGGAAGCCATCGGCCGTGCCGCTATCGAACAGCGGCAGGATGTGCGGGTGCTGGAGTGCCGCGGTAGTGGTGATCTCCTGCACGAACCGCTCGGCACCGAGGACGGCGGCCAGCTCCGGCTTGAGGACCTTGAGCGCAACCTTGCGCTTGTGCTTGAGGTCTTCGGCCAGGTACACCGTCGCCATCCCGCCCTGGCCGAGCTCGCGCTCGAGGCGGTAGCGGTCGCTCAGCGCCGTGGCGAGGCGGTCGATCGTCATCGGCGCTCCAGCTCCATGACCCACACGTCGCTTTCGTTGCTGCCGATGGTGAGATAGAACGTCCGGCCGTCGGTCGAGAATCCGTAGCGCGCGGGCTGGCGGGCCGGATCGTCGAACAGCACCAGAGTGCGGCGCTCCCCGCCCCGAGTCGGGATCGCCCGGATCGCCCAGCCCGTCGGCCGCCGGGTAAGGTAGTAGAGGGTCTCCCCATCCGGCGACCAGGCGGCGTAGAACGCCTCCGCGCCGTCCTTGGCGTTATCGACCAGCAACCGGCTGGGTCCCCCTGACGGCGGCACGAGCCTGAGCCCCTCGGTGGCGTGGTAGGCGATCCACTCGCCGGCGGGCGACCATTTGGCGAAGTCGCCCGTCGCGGGGAGTATTCGCCCGGAGTCGGCCGCGCCCGTTAGGGAGATGATGCGAAACGACTGCGCGGCGTCGGAAAACACTTCGAACACCAGCGCCGAGTCGCCCGGCGACCAGGTGGGATCAAGATCCTGCGTCGGTGTGGAGGTGCGCTGCACGAGGCCGGTGCCGTCCGCATTCATCGTGAAGATGTCGCGATTGCCGGTGCGCAACGAGTGGAAGGCGATCTGCCGCCCGCCCGGGGACCAGGCGGCGCTGAAGTCGCCGGCCGAGTCGGTCGTGAGGCGGATTGGCTCGCCGCCGCCCGTGGCCATCTTGTAGATGTCGGGATTGCCGCCCCGGTCCGAATCGAATACCAGCCAGCGGCCGTCCCGGGAGACCTCCACACCCTCGATGGTCTGGCTGCCGCTGGTGAGCGGGCGCGCGGTCGCGGCCGACACCGGCCCCGAGCGCGGCACCGGAATCGACCAGATGTTGGAAAAGGTCCGGAAGCTGGAATAGGCCAGGTGCGTCCCGTCCGCCGCCAGGCTGATGCCATGCACGTCGAGGCCGGTGGTGAGCCGCTGCGGCGTGCCCGCCGGCCTGCCGGCGCGATCCAGCGTGACCCGATAGATGTCCCGGCTGCCGCCCCGGTCGGAGACCCAGAAGAGCGCGCGGCCGTCGGCCGACCATTGCGGGCTCGTGTTCAGCGACGCACCGCCGGTGATCCGGACTGGTGGGCCACCCGCGACCGGCACCACCCAGATGGACGAGGCCCCCACATTGCCGAAGTACCCGGTGCCGAAGGTGAAGGCCGAGTTGCCGGATACCAACGCCAGTCTGGTCCCGTCCGGCGACCACGCCGGCGAATGCGGCTCGGTCGGAGCAGCGAGCCAGGTCGGCTCGTCGCCCGATAGCGGCACGAGGTAGAGCTGGTGCTCGCTATAGTTGGCCAGGTAGGCCAGCCGCTTTCCATCGGGAGACCACGCAAGGCCCGCCAGGGGAGTGAAGGACCCCGAGCCCAGGAAGGAGGCCGTGGTGTCGATCCGGGCGATGCGCCGGGGCGAGCCGCCGAGGGCTGGGACCACGAAGATCCCGTCGTTCCCCTGAAAGGCGATCTGGGTGCCGTCGGGCGACCACCGGGGCCATCGGAAATTTCCGGTCGAGTCCCCCGTGAGGGCGACCCGCCGGCCCCCGGCGATCTGCTGGACGAAGACCTGCATGCCGGTGGCCGGGCCCTGCGCGTACGCGACCAGAGCGCCGTCGGGCGAGAGCGCCGGGTCGACCTCGAGTCCGGGATCGCGGGTGACCTGGATGGTGCGGCCGATCGCCGGTATCGACTCCGCGGGGCGGGGGCGGAGCAGCGCCACGGCCAGGGCGACGCTCGCCATGAGCACGACGGCGCCGGCGGCGAGCACGGTGCGATAGGATCGGCGTGGACGAGGCGGCGCCTGGTCGCGGGATGCGAGCGCCCGCACGAGCTCCTCGGCGGACGCGAACCGGTCGGCCGGGGACCGCGCGAGCGCCCGGGTGATCGTCGTCTCCAGGGCCGGGCTCACCGTGTTCCGCAGCGTGGACACGCGGGGCACCGGCTCCATCATCCGCTTGGCGATGACCGCCTGCGCCGTCGGACCGGTGTACGGCGGCTCGCCGGTGAGCATCTCGTACAGCACGCAGCCCAGGCTGTACAGGTCGCTCCGCCCGTCCAGCGCCGCCTCGCCCAACGCCTGCTCGGGGCTCATGTAGGTCGGGGTCCCAACCGCCATGCCGGTCTGGGTGAGCTTCTCGCCGCCCGCGGCGCTCACCGCCCGCGCGATCCCGAAGTCGGCCACCCGGGCGTGCCCGCCCGAGAGCAGGATGTTCTCCGGCTTGATGTCGCGGTGGATCACACCCCGGCCGTGGGCATAGCCCAGCGCGTCGGCCACCTCGCCGGCGATCCGGAGGGCGTCGTCGAGTGGCAGCTGCTTCTCCCGCACCAGGCGGTCGCGGAGCGATTCGCCCTCGACGAACGGCATGACGTAGAAGAGGGAGGCGCCGGCCTGGCCGCTGTCCAGCAACGGCAGGATATGGGGATGATCCAGCTGGGCGGTGATCGTGATCTCCCGCAGGAACCGCTCCGGCCCGAGCGCCGAAGCCAGCTCCGGCCGCAGGACCTTTACCGCCACCTGGCGGCGATGCTTGAGGTCCTCGGCGAGGTAGACGGTGGCCATACCGCCCGCGCCGAGCTCGCGCTCGATGCGGTAGCGGTCGGACAGGGCGGTGGCGAGGTGGGGAAAGGGGTGGGCCATGGGCCAGACGTAAAATGCTGCGCAGCGGGGCAGGTCGCTAGGCGGGCGAGGGGAGACCTCCGCAGGAACCGCACGACCGCCGGAATCACGACGCCCGGCTGCTCGAGATGGGGTAGATGCGCCGCCGAGTCCACCGGCACGAACGTCGCCCGCGGCATCGCGGCGAGGAGCGGCCTGCTGTTGGTGAACGGCGACACCCGATCCTCCCGCCCCCAGACGACCAGCACCGGTCGCGGATGCGCGCCGAGCCGCCGGAGCTGTTCCTCCTGGTGCGGGGCGAG
>Ga0209797_10001047_pt1 | contig 13894 bp, 10 predicted proteins | sample DOMMetBare3Fresh_2_FD_187472 | JGI IMG/M metagenome (GOLD analysis project Ga0209797, IMG submission 187472) | Wetland sediment microbial communities from St. Louis River estuary, USA, under dissolved organic matter induced mercury methylation -... | ecosystem: Environmental > Aquatic >... | reverse complement strand
AAGACGACGGTCGGGATGGCCAGGATCGCGCCCCACCCCGCCAGGCGCTTGACCACTTCGTTCTGGTTGTTGGCCACCAGCGCAAGGTTGACCTGCATGGCCGTGGTCAGCATCTCGCGCATGCCGTCGACGAGGCCCGCCAGGCGCGCCACATGGTCCTGGACGTCGCGGAAGTAGGCCCGCAACTCCTTCGGGATCAGATCCTCGTGCAAGCGCATCAGCTCCGCGCTGATGTCGGCCACGGGCAGCGCCGCGTTGCGCAATTCCAGCAGATGGCGCTTCAGGTCATAGAGCCGTTCGATGACGAGCCGGTCGAATTCGCCCTTGAAGATGTCGGTCTCGATCGCCTCGAAGTCCTTCTCGAACTGCGCCACGATGGGCTGGTAGTGGTCGACCACGAAGTCCAGCACCGCATAGAGTGCAAAGCCCGGCCCCTTGACGGCCAGCTTGGTTCGTTCCTCGCACCGCTCGATGACCTGCGCATAGCTCGACGAGGCACCGTGCCGCACCGAGACCAGGAAGTTCGCGCCGACGAAGAGGTGGGTCTCGCCGTAGACGACCCGTCCCTGTTCGAGCTGCGCGGTCTTCAGCACGATGAAGATCGAGTTGCTGTAGGTCTCGATCTTCGGCCGCTGGTGGGCGTTGTGGGCGTCCTCGATCGCGAGTGCATGCAGACCGAACTCCTCCTGGATCTTGGCCAGCAGCGCGTCGTCCGGCTCGTGCAGTCCGAGCCACACGAACGTGTCCGGATGCTTGAGGACCTCGCTGACCTCGTCGATCGCAACGTCGCCCAGGCGCCCGCCGTTGCGGTAGGCAACGCTGTCGACGATGCTCGCCATGGACGTCGGTGGCACCGGGTCTGGCGGCATCACCGGGAGATGTGCGCGCTCAGTCGGCGAGGATGAACGTCACCTTCAGGATCACCTTGTATCCGGCCACCTTGCCGTTGTCGATGGTGACCTCCTGATCCTTGACCCAGGCGCCCTTGACGTTCTTCAGGGTCTTGTTCGCTCGTTCGATGCCCTGGACGATGGCGTCCTGGAAGCTCACCTTGCTGACGCTGCTGATCTCGGTGATTCGTGCGACGGTCATGTTCTTGCCTTTCACGGTGGAAGCCCCGGCAGGGGCGAAGTCGTTGCGCGGACCGCTTCATGCGCCGCGCATGCGGCCAGCGTCCACGTCGGCGTCAGTCTGCGGCGCTTTGGCCATCCGATCTGTTCGCTGCCGAACAGAGAAGGCAGGTGATGGCGGTGATGCCGAGGGCGGCCAGCTCGACCGTCCGCCCGAAGATCAGGCCTGCCAGACCCCGTACCCGCTCTCGCGCAACCCGATCGCCAGCTCCACCTCCATCTCGCGCGCCGCCTCGTAGGGCATCGGGTTGTAGACCTCGTACAGCGCCGGCAGCAGCCGCAGGCCGTACTCGAACACGAAGCGGTTGGCCTGGATGCCGGCCTTGTGGCGATCGAAGCGCAGGTCGGGATCGAGCCCGGTCATGCCGACGTAGACGAAGGGCTTGCCGAGCCGGTATTCGGGATTGGCCTTGCGAAACGCCGGCTCGTTCCAGACCCGGTCGGACAGCTCGACGACGTAGACATGGTGATGGTGGCGACGGCCTGCGCGCATGGTGCTGCGGGCGTTGCGCTGCACCCGCGGTCTCAGCCCGCGGCCAGCTTGCCCAGGAAGGCGCGCACGCGAGCGGCGTTGGCGCCGATGTCGCTGCCGCCGATGCGCGACAGTGACCGCACGTCGACGACGCTGCCCTGCCCTTGCGCTCGGACCCGGATCACGACGTCGTCCTTGAAGCCGAACAACAGCGTGGTGGCGGTGGCCTCGATGCGCAGGGCCTCGGGCCGGACGGCGACGATCTGCCAGCCCATCGCGCGCGCTGCGCGCTCGGCGCGTTCGAAGGCCTGGGCCGGCGGCAGATCGAGCCGTGCGGGCGCGATGTCGGGGTAGCCGCGCATCTGCTCGGCCGCGGTCTCGGTCTTGTAGTCGACCGGGTTGCGCGCACCCTGGCGCAGCGGCAGCACGTCGACGAAGGCCGGAGGGTCGTCGGTGTCGGTGCTGATGTCGTGGATCTTCGGCAGGCGCCGCGCCTGGTCGTACAGATACAGCGGCGGCGCGGCCACGACGACGGCGAGCAGCAACGCCAGCGTGGCCGTCGCGCGGCCTCGAGGGGCGCGCGCCAGCGCCAGCGCCGCCCACGCCAGCAGCGCGGTGATGGCACCGCCGATCGCGCCGTAGGTGGCCCAACGAAGCGACAAGAAGGCGGTGCCCAGCGACACCCATTGCATTCGGTATGCGGGGCCGGCCAGCAGCGCCACGACGGCGCTGGCGACGGCGATCGTCAATGCGAGCCCGGCGAGCGCGGTACCGGCGCGTGACAACCGGGGATGGAGTGGCGGATTCGCGGTGCTCATGATCCGAACGTCGATGGTCGTGCGCGCGGTGATCGTCACGGCTGCGCGGGACGAGCGCGCAGCGTAGCAGTTCGCGCTGCCGCAGGCGCTTCATGCTGCACACTCACGACACGCCGAGGTATCGCAGGATCATGCGCAACGCTGAACAGTACTTCGCGAACGCGCGGCCCGAGATCAGGATTGGCAAGCTCGACAGGCAAACGGCATGAACCACGAACCCCGGAACGGACTCGGCTTCGCCGCGGCCCACGACGTACCCGTGCCCTACCTGCAGCGCGTCCGAACGTACTACCAGGCGCTCGGGTACGGCGCGCCCTACGAGTGGGCGCATTACGCCGAGGTGCCGTTCCAGACCCTGCGCGAGCCACTGGCCCGATGCCGCGTCGCGCTGGTCACCACGGCCGCGCCGTTTCGGCCCGATGCGGGCGACCAGGGGCCCGGCGCGCCCTACAACGCCCGGGCCAAGTTCTACGCGGTCTACTCGGCCGACACCGCCACCGACCCCGATCTGCGCATCGCGCATGTGGCGATCGACCGCCAGCACACCACCGCCGCCGACCCGGCCAGCCACCTGCCGCTCGCACAACTGCGCCGAAGCGCAGCGTCGGGCCGCATCGCATCGCTGGCGCCGCGCCTGCACGGCGTGCCGACCAACCGCAGCCATCGCGCAACGCTCGAAGTCGATGGACCGGAGATCGTCGCGCGCTGCCGTGCCGATGCGGTCGACGCCGTCATCCTGGTACCCAACTGCCCCGTGTGCCACCAGAGCGTCAGCCTGGTGGCGCGCGCGCTGGAGCAAGACGGCATCGCCAGCGTGGTGATGGGCTGCGCCAAGGACATCGTCGAACATGTGGGGGTGCCGCGGCTGCTGTTTTCCGACTTCCCTCTCGGAAACGCGGCCGGGCGGCCGCACGACGCCGCCTCGCAGGCCTTCACGCTCGAGTTGGCGCTGCGCCTGCTGGAGTCGGCCCCGGGCCCGCGCACCACGGTGCAGTCGCCGTTGCGATGGAGCGCCAGCCCCGACTGGAAGCTCGACTACTGCAACATCGACCGCATGACGCCCGAGGACATCGGCCGCCGGCGCGCCGACTTCGACCAGGCGAAGTCGCAGGCGAAACAGCTGCGTGACGCTGTCGACTCCGCGCGGCGCGCCGAAGATCGACCCGGATGACATCCTGCCTGCCGCAAGCGCTACAGCGGCGTTCTGTTGATCCAACGCAAACGGCAGTCGACAGGGGGACTCGAAAGACGTCTTGACGCGACGCGCAGAAAGGCGTTAACTGGCACCGCGGAGCAATCGATGCGGGGCGTGATCCCCGGACCACCGATTCACTCTCACCGTCGTCAAAGGAGGGTAGACCTATCGGAAAGTCTCACCACAACACTCCCCCCACGACCGGCATCGAGTTGCCGGCAAGCATCACCCCCATGTGATGTGACGATGCTGCCCAGAGTGGCATCGCAAAATGCCCTGCAGCGTGCTGCAGGGCATTTCTGCTTCTGGGGCTGCCGCAGGCGCCCCCTGCCGATGCACACGATGCGCACTTCGGTGCTGGCGCCTGTGGACGATATCCTCTGCAAAATCGACCAGGCGCCGAGGGCTACGATCGGCCATACAAGAGGAGACAGAAGAAGATGGACGCCTCCACCGAAGCGCTGCGGCGCGAGCGGTTCGACGAGATGCTGAAGGTGGCCGCCGCGCGGCTGCCGCAGCCGCGGCGCGCGTCGTTCGAACGCTTCGCGCGCGACTGCGCTGAGCATTTCGACGCCGACGACCTGGCCGAGCGCAGCGTCGAGGACCTGGCCGGATCGCTGCTGTCGCATTGGCAGTTCGGTGCGCAGCGCACGGCCGGCGCGGCCAAGGTGCGCGTGATCAGCCCGACGCTGGCCGACGACGGATGGAGCTCGCGCCACACGGTGATCGAGATCGTCAACGACGACATGCCGTTCCTGGTCGATTCGACGGGCGTCGAGATCAACCGGCAAGGCCTGACGCTGAACCTGATCGTCCACCCGATCTTCGCGGTCGTGCGCGACGGTGCCGGCCAGCTCACGAGCCTGGACGACCCCGCCTCGGCGCCGCGATCGCAGCGCGAGTCGTGGATGCACATCGAGGTCGACCGGCTGGTCGACGCCGAGCAGCGCGCTGCGCTGGCCGCCGGCATCGAGACCGTGCTCGCGCAGGTTCGCGCCGCGGTGACCGACTGGCGCGCGATGACCGACGCGCTGCAACGCGCGATCGACGAATACGCCGCGCCGCCGCCGGCGCTGGACGCGGCGCACATGGCCGAGTCCTGCGCTTTCCTGCGCTGGCTGGCGCACGACCACATCGTGCTGCTGGGTTACCGGCTGCACGACCTGGTGCGCGAGGCCGACCGCGACGCGTTGCGGCTGGTGACCGGCAGCGGCCTGGGCGTGCTGCGCGAGACCGAGGCCGAGAAGGCTTCGGGCGTCATCGCGGCGCTGCCGGCCAACGCGACGGTGCTGGCGCGCGCGCGCACCCCGGCGCTGGTGGTGACGAAGGCCAACACCCGATCGACCATCCACCGCCCCGGCTACACCGACTATGTCGGCGTCAAGCGCTTCAATGCGGCCGGAGAGGTGATCGGCGAGCACCGCTTCCTGGGCATGTTCACTTCCACGGCGTACAACGCCTCCATCGCCGAGACGCCGCTGCTGCGCGGCAAGGTCGAGGCGATCCGTGAGCGCGCTGGACTGCCCGCCGGCGGCCACAGTGCCAAGGCGCTGGCGCACATCCTGGAAAGCTATCCGCGCGACGAACTGTTCCAGATCAGCGACGACGAGCTCTTCGAGCATGCGCTGGGCATCCTGGCGATCGCCGACCGGCAGCGCCTGCGGCTGTTCGTGCGCCGCGACCCCTTCGGCCGCTTCGTCGCATGCCTGGTCTACGTGCCGCGCGAAGCGTATTCCACCGACCTGCGCATCAAGTGCCAGCAGATCCTGGTGCAGGCCTTCGACGGCGCCGGGGTGGACTTCGACGTCTCGCTGGGCGAGGCCGCGCTGGCACGCATCCACTTCGTGGTGCGCGGCCGCAGCGAAACCATGCCGGCCGTCGACCGCAAGGAACTCGAGGCGCGGCTGGCCGAAGCTGCGCGCCGCTGGCACGACCAGCTGCGCGACGCGCTGGTCGATGCCGAAGGCGAGGCCCGCGGCCTGGCGTTGTTCAAGCGCTGGAACGCGGCTTTCCCGGCCGACTACCGCGAGCGTGTGCCGGCGCGCGCCGCGGTGGCCGATGCGCGCAAGCTCGACACTCTGACACCCGAGTCAGCGCTGGCGCTGGCGCTGTACCGGCCGCTTGGCGCCGAGGCCGACACCTGGGGCTTCAAGGTCTATCGCCGCGGCGGCGCGGTGGTGCTGTCGGACAGCCTGCCGATGCTCGAGCGAATGGGCGTACGCGTGATGAGCGAGCACAACCACCGCATCGGCGACGGCGACGATGCGGTGTCGGTGCACGACTTCGACCTGCGCGTCGCGGTGCCCGACCATGTCGAGGCGACTCAGGCCGCGCGGCTGTTCGAGGACGCATTCGCGCAGGTGTTCGAAGGCCGCGTCGAGAACGACGACTTCAATCGCCTGGTGCTGCGCGCGGCCCTGCCGGCCGACGAGGTGGTGATCCTTCGCGCCTACGCGAAGTACTGCAAGCAGATCGGCTTCCCGCTGTCGCAGTCGACCATCGAGTCGACGCTGGCCAACCATCCGCTCATCGCGCACCAGCTGGTGACCCTGTTCAAGCTGCGCCATTCGCCCACCGAGCACGACGACGCGGGCGCGGCCTCGCAAGTGCGCGCCGTCGAGCTCGCGCTGCAGCGTGTGACCAACCTGTCCGAGGACCGTGTGCTGCGCCAGTTGCTGGCGCTCGTGATGGCCACGCTGCGAACCAACTGGTGGCGCACCGGCGTGGGCCACAGCGGCGCGGCCGGAGCGCGCCGTTCGTTCGTCAGCTTCAAGTTCGACTGCGCGCGCGTGCCGGGGCTGCCCGAGCCGAAGCCGATGGCCGAGATCTTCGTCTACTCGCCCCGCTTCGAGGGCGTGCACCTGCGTGGCGGCAAGGTCGCGCGCGGCGGCCTGCGCTGGAGCGACCGGCCGGAGGACTTCCGCACCGAGGTGCTGGGCCTGGTCAAGGCCCAGATGGTCAAGAACACCGTGATCGTTCCGGTGGGATCCAAGGGCGGCTTCGTGCTGAAGAAGGCGCCGCCCGCGAGCGACCGCGAGGCCTTCCTCAAGGAGGGCGTGGCCTGCTACCAGGACTACCTGCGCGGCCTGCTCGACCTGACCGACAACCGCGTCGGCAGCCAGATCGTGGCACCGCCGCTGGTGGTGCGCCACGACGGCGACGACCCCTACCTGGTGGTCGCCGCCGACAAGGGCACGGCCACGTTCTCCGACTACGCCAACGCGATCAGCGCCGAGTACGGCCACTGGCTGGGCGACGCCTTCGCCAGCGGCGGCAGCGTCGGCTACGACCACAAGGCGATGGGCATCACGGCCAAGGGCGCGTGGGAGAGCGTCAAGCGCGCCTTTCGCGAGCGCGACCACGACATCCAGAGCGCGCCATTCACGGTGGCCGGCATCGGCGACATGAGCGGCGACGTGTTCGGCAACGGCATGCTGCTGTCGCGCTACATCAAGCTGGTGGCCGCGTTCGACCACCGCCACATCTTCATCGACCCCGACCCCGACTGCGCCGCCTCGTTCGCCGAGCGCGAGCGCATGTTCATGCTGCCGCGCTCGTCCTGGGCCGACTACGACATGGCCAGGATCAGCACCGGGGGCGGCATCTGGTCGCGCTCCGAGAAGTCGGTGCCGCTGTCGCCCCAGGCGCGCGCGATGCTGGACATCGAGGCCGAGCACCTGACACCGGCCGAGCTGATCACGGCGATCCTGTGTGCACCGGTGGACCTGCTCTACAACGGCGGCATCGGCACCTATGTGAAAGCCTCGGGCGAGACCCATGCCGATGTCGGCGACCGCGCCAACGATGCGGTGCGCGTCAACGGCGTCGAGCTGCGCTGCAGGGTGGTGGGAGAAGGTGGCAACCTCGGTTTCACGCAGCGCGGGCGGATCGAGGCCGCGCGCCGGGGTGTGGCGATCTGCACCGACGCGATCGACAACTCGGCCGGCGTCGACACCTCGGACCACGAGGTCAACATCAAGATCCTGCTGGGCATCGCGATCGCCGACGGCGAGATGACCACCAAGCAGCGCAACACGATGCTGGCGCAGATGACCGACGAGGTGGCCGAGCTGGTGCTGCGCGACAACTACTTCCAGACCCAGTGCCTGTCGATCACCGCGCGGCTGGGCCCGCAGTTGCTGGACCAGGAGGCGCGCTTCATCCGCTTCCTGGAGAAGGCCGGCCGGCTGAACCGGGCGATCGAGTTCCTGCCCGGCGAGGACGAGATCGACGAACGCCGTGCCGCCGGCGGCGCACTCACCACGCCCGAGCGCGCGGTGCTGCTGGCCTACAGCAAGATGTGGCTGTTCGACGAGATCATGGCCAGCGACCTGCCCGAGGACGAGTGGATCGGCACCGCGGCGGCGCGCTACTTCCCGGCCAAGCTGCGCGAGGCGATGGTCGCGTACATCCCGCGCCATCCGTTGAAGCGCGAGATCGTCGCCACCCATGTGCTCAACAGCATGGTCAACCGCGTCGGCGCGACCTACGTGCACCGGCTGTCCGAGATGACCGGCGCGCAGCCGCCCCAGGCCGTGCGCGCCTACCTGCTGGCGCGCGAGAGCTTCGGCTGCGTCGCGCTGTGGAAGCAGATCGAAGCGCTGGACAACGTGGTTGCCGACGAGGTGCAGGCGCAGTTGCTGATCGAGGAAGGCGAGCTGACCTCCAATGCCACGCGCTGGTTCCTGCGCTCGCGCCGTCTTGCCGAGCCGATGGCGCTGACCATCGAGCGCTTCGGCGCCGCGGTGTCGGCATTGGCCGCGCGGCTGGCGGCGCGCGCCGCCGAAAGCGACAAGGCCCGCACCTGGGTGGCGGACGGCGTGCCGGCGGCGCTGGCCGCGCGCGTGGCGTCGGCCGATGCACTGATCGACGCGCTGGACATCGCCGAGGTCGCCGACGCGGTGCAGCGCCCACTGGCCGAGGTGGCCCAGGCGTACGTGCTGGTCGGCGTGCGGCTGGGGCTGGTGCGCCTGCGCGCGCAGATCGAGGCGCTTCCCGCCGGCAGCTACTGGGCGAGCCGCGCCAAGGCCGCGCTGGGCGACGACCTGTCGGGCCTGCAGCGCGCGCTGGCCCAGCAGGTGCTGGGGCTGCAAGGCCCGTCGCTGGAAGGCCTGCTCGACCAATGGGAGGCCACCAATGCTGCACCGCTGCAACGCGCGCGCCGCCTGCTGGCCGACCTGGCGGACGCCAAGCAGGCCGACCTGGCGATGCTGTCGGTGGCGCTACGGGAGTTGCGCAACCTGGCTTGAAGACCCGCGGCAGTCCCTCGCGCTGCCAGACTGTCGACCTGGCCTGCGGCGCGACTTCGGCTGGCTCGAGCAAGTCACCAGCGGCACATGGTTCTCGACGCATGCGGCGACGCGTCAGGCACCGACCTCCACTCGCTGCGCATGCAGCGCCTCGAAGATCGGCGCGTCGCCGAAGCGGAACAGGTCGAGGTTCGCCGTCGCCACGGCCTGGGCCGTGAACGGCGCCCACGAAGGGACGACGAACAGGTCGCCCCTGGCCACGCTCCAGCGTCGATCGCCGACTGTCACGGTGCCGCCGCCGTCGAACACCTGGAACACCGATGAGCCGACCTCGCGCCGCGTCAGCGTCTGCGCTCCGGCGCGGATGCGATGCATCTCGGCACGGATCGTCGGCAGCACATCGCCGCCGCTGGTCGGGTTGGTGAAGCGGACGGCTGCATGCCCCGGGCTCAGCGTCGCCGCCTCGCCTTCGGCCTCGAGCGCGAGCTGGTCGGTGAGTGCCCGATCGGTGTCGGCCCATCGGTAAGCGAGCAGCGGCGTGGCTGTCATCGCCTCGGGCTTCGACACGGGCCGAAGCCCCGGGTGGCCCCACAGGCGCTCGGCACGCGAGCGCTCGGGGGTGATCCGCTCGGCCGGGCCGATGCGCTCGCGGCCGACCTCGAAGAACTGGCTCTCGGTGTAGTAGGCAAACGGGATGTCCAGGCCGTCGATCCACGCCATCGGCTCTTTCGCGGCGTTGTGGTGCGCGTGCCAGTTCCAGCCCGCCTGCGGCAGGAAGTCACCGCGCGACATGCGCACCGCGTCGCCGTTGACCACCGTCCAGACGCCCTCGCCTTCGACGACGAAGCGGAACGCATGCTGCGAGTGTCGATGCTCCGGCGCATCCTCGCCCGGCATCAGGTACTGGATCGCGGCCCACAACGTCGGCGTCGCGTAGGGCTTGCCGCCGAGCGAGGGATTGGCCAGCGCGATGGCACGCCGCTCGCCGCCGCGGCCCACCGGCACGATGCGGCCGGCCTGCGCAGCGAGCTCCTTCAGCCGGTCCCAGCGCCACAGGTGGGGCGCCGCTTTCGACTTCGGGTGCATCGGCATCAGGTCGCCGATCTCGGTCCACAGCGGCACCAGCAGTTCGCGCTCGAAGCCGCGGTAGAGCTGCTCGAGCGCCGGTGACGGCTCGGGTTGGCCAGGGCCGGCCACGGCCTTCAGGCGCACCGGGGAAGGAATCGGGTCGGCGCTCATGCGCAGCTCCTCTTGGCAGCCATCAGTGGACGATCACTCGGCGGGGCCGACGGTCAGGGCGATCGTGCCGACGCCCTCGACACGACCGTCGATGCGGTCGCCGGGCTGCAGCGGGCCGACCCCTTCGGGCGTGCCGGTGAAGATCAGGTCACCCGGCTGCAGATGGTAGAACTTCGACAGGTCGACGATCAGTTCGGGGATGTTCCAGATCAGCTTCGACAGGTCCGACTTCTGGCGCACCTTGCCGTTGACGCTCATCTCGAGAGTGCCCTTGTCGAGCGCCGTGCCCGGCATCGGCACGATCTCCGAGACCACCGACGACTCCTCGACGTCCTTGCCCAGGTCCCACGGCCGGCCCTTCTCGCGCGCGGCGAGTTGCAGGTCGCGCCGTGTCATGTCGAGGCCGCAGGCATAGCCGTAGATCAGCTTCGGCGCGCTGGCTTCATCCACGCGGAAGCCCGTCGCACCGATCGCGACCACGAGTTCCATCTCATACTGATAGTCCTGGGTCTGCGGCGGATAGGCCACCGTCGCGCCCGACTCGACGAGGGTCGATGGCGCCTTGGTGAAGTAGAACGGCACCTCGATGGACTTGTCGACCGGTCGCCCCATCTCGACCGCGTGCGCGTGGTAGTTGCGGCCGACGAAGAAGAGACGACGGATCGGGTAGCGCTCGCCTCGCCCCCGCACGGCGAGCGATGGGACCGCGGGCGGGTTCCACAAGTAGCGGTTGGGGCTCATGGGCTGGGTCATCTCAGTCGAGTTGGAGAAAGACACGCTGGCCGTCGATCCGCACCGGGTAGCTGCGAATGGCTTCGGTCACGGGGTCGCAGGTCGGCTGGCCGCTGCGCACGTCGAACTTGCCCTGGTGCAACGGGCACTCGATCTCGTGTCCGTCGAGGAAGCCGTCGCACAGGCGCGCCTGGCCATGGGTGCAGATGTTGTCGGTGGCGTAGACCTCGTCGCCGACGGTGTAGATCGCGATGTCGCGTCCGCCGACGACGACGCCGATGACGTCGTCGGTGGGCAGTGCTTCGGCCGACAACGCGTCGACCCAGGGGGATGGGCTCATCGAGGGCCTCAGATCGGATAGATGATGGAGTTGGGGATCATCTCGGTGTCGTAGATGCATTCGCGCGACGCGAACTTGAATCCTTCGGGCGTGCGCACCACGGTGTCGAGATAGCGGCCGACGTTGAACACGGTGGAGGCATCGGACAGCTTGGTGCGAAAGACCGCGTAGTTGGCCTCGCAGCGGAACTGTCCGCCCTCGGCGTGGCGCACGATCGGTGTGCCGACGACGTGGCGCTGGTAGTACGGGTCGTGGAACAGCGTCTCCTTGATGCCGTACACCCGGTCTTTCAGCATGCCCTTGCTGGTGAACGACAGCGTGGCCAGCGGAAAGCCGCGTTCGTGGTTCTCGCGCGGCTGCAGCCGGTAGACGCACTGATCGGTGAAGAACTCGGGCCACAGGTCCCAGTTCCCGGAGTCCACCGCGCTGGCGTAGTCGGCATAGAGCTGCGTCAGCGCCAGCCAGTCTTCGAAGTTCAGGTTTGTTGCCATGGTTCGGGTCTCCATCAGGCCTCCATCACGTTGCGCCAGTAGCGGTACATGCCGCGGATCAGCGTCTCGGTCACCATGTGCTCGGTGTTCTCCACCTCGCGCCCGCCGAGTTCGGCCAGCGTGCGGTGGAAGGGCTTGGACTCGAAGGCCTGCTGCGAGAACTCGATCACCTCGCCGTCGTCGGCCGAGACGAAGCCCGCGGGCCCGAACAAATTGGCCTGGCGCAGGCGGCGCTGCGTCATCTCGTCGCTGTCGTCGTCGAAGCCGAAATGCGTCCAGACGAAATCGAAGCTGCCGTGGCCGGTGGGCTGGATGTGCCGCGTCGAGACGCTGTTGACCTGCTGCTGCAGGATCACGCTCGGGAAGATCGTCGTCATCACCGCCGTCGGGCCGCCCCACCACGGCTCCGGCACGATCTCCAGGAAGCTCGGGTCGTTGAGCTGCATGCTCTCCTTGAAGCTCGACACCTGCGTCACCTGCTCGGCCTTGCCGGCGGTGCCGCGCGTGGAGATCATCGCCGCGTGGCGGTGCTTGTCGTCCATGCGCAGCTGGCTCTTGTTGTCGGCGCGCCAGAGGCCGAAGGTGACGAACCAGGTGTGCAGCAAGCCCGGGTGGTACGGGTCCTTGATGTTCTCCTGCATCAGCTTCCAGTTGCCCGGGATGCGCTGGCGGTTGTAGCCGAGGATCTTCAGCTGGCGGCCGTTGAACAGGCGGTCGAAGTAGCCGAGGATGGTCGGGCCGAGGTAGTCCTCGAGCGGCTCAACGTCGTGGTCGAACGACGCAAAGACCACGCCACCGCGCACCTCCACCTTCAGCTTCGTGAGGCCGTGGTCTGCGGTCTTGAAGTCGGCCGGCATGCCGCCGTGCACCTGGCCGTCCTGCTTGACCCCGCGCCGAAACGGCACGCCCTGCAGGTCGCCCTTCAGGGTGTAGCTCCACTGGTGGTAGGGGCAGACGAATTCCTTGCGGTTGCCGTGGCGCTCACGACAGAAGCGCATGCCACGGTGGGCGCAGACGTTCTCGACCACGCTGATGGCGCCCTCGGCGTCGCGGGTCATGATGACCGAGCGCTCGCCGACCACGGTGCGCTTGAAGTCGCCCGCATTCGGCACCTCGGCTTCCAGGCCGACATAGCACCAGTGGCCCTTGTAGAAGAAACGCTCCAGTTCGCGCTGGTAGAGCTCGTCGCTGGTGTAGGTCAGGAACGGGATGCGCGAGGTGTCCTCGCGCTCCCAGCGCACGGTGGTCGGAAAGACCGTCGATGTCTCGCTCATGCTGCTTGTCTCCTTCAGCTGGGCTGGGTGTAGAACGCATCGGCATGGACGCGCGCCGCGTCGATGCCCTTCTGACGGGCGAGCACGGTGGCCGCCTCGACCATCGGCGGCGAGCCGCACAGGTAGGCGCGCCAGCCATCCAACGTGGGGAAGTCCTGTTCGATGGCCTCGGTGACGAGGCCGCAATGGTGCTCGCGCGGGTCGCCCCCGGAGGTGACGACGACGTGGACCTTCAACGCCGGGTGCTTGTTCTGCAGCGAGGTGAGCCAGTCCAGGCCGTAGACATCGCGCGGCGAGCGAACGCCGAGGTAGAGGTGGATCGGGTTGCGCATGCCGTGCGCGATCGCACCGCGCACCACGGAAAGGACGGGCGCGAGCCCGGTGCCACCGGCCACGCACAGCATCGGCCCCTCGTGCTTGCGCCGCAGGTACGCAGTGCCGAGCGGGCCGCTGACCCTCACGGCATCGCCGGGCTTGAGCACGTTGGCGATGTAGCCCGAGACGCGCCCGTCCGGAACGACTCGGACATGGAACTCGAGCGTGTTGTCGCCAGGCAGTCCCGCCATCGAGTACGGGCGAATGTGTTCCGGCGTGAACTGCAGGTGCGCGTACTGGCCGGGTGAGAACTCGAGCGGCTTGGCCGGTTTGAGCACGACCCGCTTGATGTCGTGCGTCAGGCTCTCGACCGCCTGCACGGTCGCCTTGAGGATGCGCGCCGGGTGGACGACGATCTCGTCCGGCTCGGGGATCTCGATCGTGCACGGCTCGGTCACGAAGGTCTGGCACGCCAGCACGTAGGCGTCGCGACCGTCGAGCGGACGCTGTTCGGCCCGGCCGGAGTCGAGCACCTCCCCCTCGACCACCCGGCAGCGACAGGTGCCGCAGCGACCCGCCATGCAGCTGTAGGACATCGGGATCTGCGCGTTGCGCAGCGCCTCGAGCAGGTTGACCCCC